>Ga0210383_10001249_pt1 | contig 23366 bp, 18 predicted proteins | sample IncBWC14OmetaG_FD_160072 | JGI IMG/M metagenome (GOLD analysis project Ga0210383, IMG submission 160072) | Forest soil microbial communities from Barre Woods Harvard Forest LTER site, Petersham, Massachusetts, United States - Inc-BW-C-14-O ... | reverse complement strand
TCCAGAATTCAGATGGAATCTTGGTTTGCAGTGAGGTGTAGTCCGCGAGGATCTGCTGTTCATTGCTGGCGCCGACGACCAAAGCTGCGGCCACGTCCGGTGACGCAGAGAACTGAAGCGCTGCTGTGCGAAGGTCTACTCCGTGATTCGCTGCCACCACCCGCAGTTGTTTTCGCTTTTTCAGGAATTCGGCGGGTATCTTGTAGGAGTCTTTTCCATAGTTGTAGCGAGGACTCCCCGAGATGAATCCAGCGTTCAGTGAGGAACCAACCACCAGAGAGGCATTCTTCCTTCGGACCTCAGGAAAGAGCTGGTTTAGCGCATTCTTGTGATCGATCAAGGAATACTGCGATGCCATTAGACAAACGTCCGGATCGGCCTCCCTTAATACTCGCAGAATCGGCTCGGGCGTATTGACGCCGATTCCCCAGCCTTTGATCACTCCCTCTTCCCGCATACGCGTCAGTTCTGGAAAAGCACCTTTTGCAGCGATGTCGAATTGTTCCTGCCAACTCGTCGGCAACAACTTATTGTCCGGGGAAATGTCGTGGACAAAAACGATGTCAAGGCTGTCGATGCCGAGTCTTTGCAAACTATCCTCGATCGAACGTCTTACCCCGGAGGATGTGTAGTCGAAGATTACGTCGTTAGGGGAGGGCGAGAAAGGGAACAGTTCGCTATTCTTTGCTGTCATGGACGCCTTCAGCAGTTTGCCCACTTTCGACGAGATGACATATTCACTTCTTTTCTTGTTGTGAAGAAAGCTGCCATACCTTCTCTCGGCGAGACCGAGGCCATACCAGGGAGAGACGTCATAATAGCGAACGCCCGCGCTCCATGCAGCTTCCAGGATCGCGTACGCATCTTTATCAGGTACCACCGCAAATTCATTTCCCAGGGGGACGCCTCCCAGCCCGAATTTGAAAGGCGGCTTGTAATGGACCGTGCTGCCACTGCTCGTGTTATTGTTCATGTTGTTCATGCTCCTGCCATCGCCTGTATTGCCCTGCGCTGATACACTCCCAGGCAAAAGGGCCGCGGCTGCGGTGATGGCCGACCCCTTGACGGCAAGATTGAGAAATTCTCTTCTTGTGCTTATACTCGCCGCCCAGCCGCCCATTAGACTTGGATCAGCGCTATTCCTGATTTAGGATCAAATTTCTTCTGGAGATGAATCGGACTCTCGGTCAAAATCAGTTCGCATGTCGGACGCACGCGAGCCTCAAGGAGGTGCCCACCGTGGGCGGTCCCGTCAGAGCGTCCTACTACCACGTGCGCATGCACCTGCGGCTCTCCGTCCCTAAGGGCGATGTCGCCGATGAGCGAAAGCAACTCCACCTGTTCGTCGAGAACGCAGGCTGGATCGTACTTCTTCGTCTCCCAGTTGAACCAACCTAGCTTCGCGTAAGAAAGAGCGCCGATGGCCTTGAAGCTGCTTCCCGCCAAACCCTGTCCCCTTCCGAACTGTTGCAGCCCGCTTGCGATCTCGTCGCCGGTCTCAAAGATTAGGACAAACGTTTTCGGTTCATCCTCGATTTGCTTCCATCGCATGACGTCACCTTCCTAAAACTACCTCAGCATTGCGGAGGCCCCAGCAGCGAGTGGACCGTCGCTAACCTTGTTGCCATCTTTCCAAACGGCGCGAATGGTTTGCGTATTGTGAATGTCTTGAGAGGGGTCCTTTTCCAAAACGATGAAATTGGCCTTTTTGCCTGCGGCAAGCGTTCCGTACTGATCTTCGATGTGGAGCAGCTTGGCTCCGTTTAGGGTCGCAACAGAGATCGCCTGAATAGGTGTCAGGCCGGCCTGGACCATCAGCGCCAATTCCATATGTTCGGCAAATCCCTGAATTCGGATTGGGGTTGCTCCCGAATCCGTGCCCAATGAGACGAGAATGCCGGCATCGTAGATCTTCTTCAGATTGCGCATCGCTTCCGGCAATGCAGCTTGCTCCTGTGCAGTCACCTTGTTCGATTGCACCTTCGCTTTGTACTCGGGGCTGGTGATCATCTCAAGCAATCCGGGATCTAATGCTGCGGTGAAGAAGGAATCGTCAACCCACTTCGGCGAATCTCCGTACGCAAAGGCGAAATCGTCCAGCGAAAGCGTTGGAATGTAGGCGACATGGTGCTTCTTCATGTCTGCGATTAGAGCGTCATCAACGTCACCATCTCGAATGCTGTGCGCGAGGACGTCGACTCCATCCGCCACCAGCGAGCGGGCATCCTGCAGATGGTATACATGCGCAGCGACTCGAAGGCCGTTTTTGTGTGCTTCGTCGATGATTGCGCCATAGATTTCGGGCGGCATCTCCGGATACCGTCCCCAGAAATCATCCAGCCACAGCTTGATGAAATCCGGCTTTTGGCCAACCTGCTGCGCAACCTCACTGCGGGCCTCGGCTGGCGTTTCAGGACGAAACACTTGTGTAAAGCCCATCGAGGCCGGAGGCACCGCGTTCTTCAAGCCAAATCCAATACCTGCCGTGTATACGTCGGCTCCCGGAAGCGCGCCGCGACGGGACTCCTCGCGTATCTCGGCGAAGCGCTTTCCGTCCGTGCCCATAGAGAGCACTGCGCCGACCCCATATTCCTGGTACCTCAACAACAGATGACGGAAATTGTCGTCGGTCTGGTTCGCTGCTGATTGGGTGGTGCCCTTGGTGAGCCCGAGGTGTCCGTGCGTGTTGATGATCAAAGGCATGATCGTTTGACCTTGCAGATCGATGACCTTCGCGGACGATGGCGTGTGCTCGTGTCCTGCGGCGATCGACTGAATCCGGTCTCCTCTGATCACCACGGTACTGTTGCGTTGGGCAGGCCTTCCAGTGCCATCTATGACCGTGACGTTCGTCAGCACCGTTTGTTGCTGAGCAAACGCGCCGGCGCACATTACTATTGCAAGCACCATAAGAAGGACTTCGACTCCGAGTCTTGGAATGCGAGACAGGAACATACTCTCAAACAAATACACCGGGAATTTCCGCTGTGGTCTCGAAAAGGGAATCATCGTGCACCTCTCTCGTCCATTCGCGACGTCGTGAAACGATTTGACGTCGGAAGCACTTCCGGCGGTGCAGCATGACGAGCACCGTCGGGCCGAGCCGGCGGGGCCATAAACTCAGGTCCAATGGGGTCAGTCACTGTCTCGCGAACGATCTGGTCGATGGTTCGTAGAGCCTCCGCACCCAGCTGCCACCCAACAGCGCCGTCGACGGCTGCCAACTGCTCTGGGTGGCGCGCGCCCCACAAGGCCACACTGACACCCGGCTGGTCCAGCGTCCAGCGAATCGCCAAATCAAGCACCCGCTTGCCGTAACTGTCCCGTGCAAAGCGATCTAGACGCTCCACGGCTTGCAGGTACCGCGCGTAGCGGGGCGGCTGGAATTTCGGATCTACCTTGCGCAGATCGTCGCCATCAAATTGGGTGTCCAATTTCATCTTCCCGCTCAGCAATCCGCGACAAAGGGAGCCGTAGGTCAACGTGCTGATGCCGTTTTGCAAAGCGAATGGCCGGACATCCTGTTCGATCTGGCGTTCGAACACATTGTAGGGTGGCTCAATCGTGTGCAGTGGCGCTGCTTCCCGAAACCGTTCCATCTGCTCTGGCGAGTAGTTGCTCACGCCAATGACTCGAATCTTGCCTTGGCGATAAAGCAGCGACATGGTTTCAGCGGTTTCTTCGATTGGGACGAGCGGATCAGGCCAGTGAACTAGGTAGATGTCGATGTAATCTGTCCGGAGACGTCGCAACGAATCTTCGATTTCACGGAGTACGCGCTCGCGTGAAGAATTTCGAAATACATCCCCATCCTGCCACTCGAGGCCCACTTTAGTGGCCAAGATTACCTGGTCGCGTTTTCCGGATTCCTCGATCGCCCGTCCAACAATTTCTTCCGAGCGGCCGAAGCCGTAAGCCGGAGCGGTGTCGATCAGGTTGATTCCCTTGTCCAGCGCGGCCCGAATCGTGCGAACGGACTCCTCTTCGTCGCTCCCGCCCCACATCCAGCCGCCCATCGCCCACGTGCCGAGGCCGATGCGGGATGCCTTGAAGTCAGTGCCCGAGATGGTGACGAATTCCATGTTTCACTCCCTTACTTAGTTGCTTGCTTGCTCTATCTACTCTTCGGTGCGTTCAGAAGAAAATGTAACTATCGAAAGGCATGCTGGGTGCCAAACGCCGTGAAAGCCTTAAATGACGGGAAGCAATTGATTTTGCGAGTGTTCACCAAGGGGCAAGCGATCGTGCGGGCGGGGAAGTGTCAAACGGTGGTTGGACGCCCTCCCCATGGTGTCCGGATATCGACACGAGAGACGATTCCATCACAGGCTTCAATCGCCTCACCACATCCGTACCGCTCTTAGATTCAGCGGCTTATGCGTTGAAGCCATTTGTTTGGTCCGAGTTTGATGTCTGGCATGGCGTTTGCACATGCCTCCTATGAAAGCTGGAAACGTAAAAGAAAGAGTAAGAGCGGATGGGGAGAATGAAGTCCAACTGTGATCCACAAGATAGGAAGGTCGGAATTTTCCCGCCCTACTCGGGAAAGCAGCTAGCATGTGCCGTGGGCGGCACCGTGGGAGGCAGACGCAAGGTTGCGACCCAAGCTCACGTGCCTGCATCCTACATGGCGCTAACTTCTGCTGGACGCGATAAGAGGTAAGGCAACATGGCAGACTTCAAGATAATCCACGATGCGCCAAAAGCTGTCTCAAGGCGCGACTTCATTAAAGGGGTCATCGCCAGCGGCGCCGCAGTTTCCTCGGCAAGCTACCTGTTTCGAGCCTCATCTCTCCTGCATGCTCAGCAGTCGGGTGTAGGTGGGAGCGAACGCCTGCTTACGCTCAACATCAACGGCCAGCAGCGCCGCGTCGATGTCATGAAGCAAGAGACGTTAGCTTGGACGCTGCGCCACAAACTGGGACTCACCGGCACAAAGCTGGGGTGCGACCGAGCCGAATGCGGCTCCTGCACTGTTCTTATCGACGGCGTGCCGCACTATTCGTGCTCGGTGCTGACCTACACAGTGCGCGACAAAAAAGTTCTCACCATCGAAGGGTTGGCGAGCTCCGACGGAACGCTTCACCCAGTCCAGCAGGGGATCATCGATGAACAAGGCTTTCAGTGCGCCTTCTGCATGCCTGGCTTCATCATGGCGGGGGTGGCGTTCCTGAAGTCGAATCCCAATCCCACGCGGGCCGAACTGGCGCAGGGTCTGTCGGGCAATCTGTGCCGGTGCCAGGACTACGACAAGATCCTGACCTCGATGATGCGAGGTGCAGAAAACATGAGGAGGGCGAGCCGTGCCTGAGAAACCTGATAAATCTCCCGGCACCACCCAGCGCGTGTACGGAGCGGGACACAAATTGATCGGCAAGAACTACCAGACTCCGGACCTATATGCGAAAGTCACGGGACAGGCAAAGTATGCCGAGGACTATCACGCCGAAGGCATGCTGTTCTGCAAACTGTTGCTGAGCCCTTTGCCGCATGCCCACGTGAAGCACCTCGACGTAAGTCAGGCGCTTGCAATGCCCGGCGTGAAAGCGATTCTCACAGCCGACGAGCTTCCGCCTCCAGCCGATACCCTTACTGACAACGGCACGGTGATTAAAGCCAATCCCAAGAGCGAGCGTGGGCTCAATATGGAGCCCCTCTACCAGGGTGAACCGATTCTCGCCGTCGCCGCAGTCGACGAACTCACTGCCGCTGATGCGATTGAAAAGATTCGAATCGAGTTTGAGCCGCTGCCCTTCGCCATTGATCCGCTTGTGACCTTGCGCCCCGGAGGCCCCAATCCGAGAACGGAAGGAAACATCTGGGTGAAGTCTCCGACGCCGGCAGCCGTGGCAGGATCTGCGCCGCCCGCCCCGCCGCCTCCCACGATTGGAGAGCTCAAGTGGACCGAGTCGGACTTCGCAGAGGAAAAGAAAGGCCGCCTGCCGATGGGCAAGACGCCCGACGAATGGTCGTACGGTGACGTACAAGCGGGCTTCCAAAGCGCCGCGTTGGTCCTCGATGAAACCTTCGTCACGCCCGACACCAGCCACCAGACGCTCGAGACTCGCAGTGCCCTGGCTTACTGGCGGAACGGAAAGGTCTACGTTCACACCGGGACGCAGAGCACCGCTCAAACCGTGCCTGCTATTGCGAGATGGCTGAACATCGATGTGAGCAAGGTCGTCCTCATCAGCGAATACACAGGGGGCGGCTTCGGCAGCAAGATCACAGCCGGCGTGTCTCTGATTATTCCGGCGCTGTTGTCGAAGAAGGCCAACGCACCGGTGATGATGCGGATCAGCCGCGAAGAGGAAACCTTCATTGGCCGTGCGCGGCCCAGCCTGCTGGGGCGGATGAAAGTTGGCTTCTCCAAGGACGGGCGCATCATCGCGCTCGACATGTTCGTGATCTGCGACAACGGTCCCTACGACGCAGTGGGCGATGCCCCGACATCGGGTCGTATCGTGTCGCTCCTGTACCAACCTCAAGCCATGCGCTGGCGTGGAGTCACGATTCTGACCAACACGCCCCCGCGGAGCGCACAGAGCTCGCCAGGTGGCATCCAGGGCATTGCAATCATGGAGCCGATCATCGCGAAAGCAGGGCGTAAACTCGGCCTCGACCAGGTAGCCATCCGCCGAATCAATTGTCCGGAGGGCAAAGCGCCATTCGGACCGGCGGTGCAGGGGAAGAGGCCATACGCCACGAGTGCGTTCCTCAAGGATGCGCTCGACCGCGGGGCGGAACAGTTTAGATGGAGCGAAAGGGTTTCACGCACCCCGAAGCGGATCGGTACCAAGGTGCGCGGCGTCGGCGTCTCGCTCAGTTGTTTTGTCGGGGGTACGATCGGCTTCGACGGGATTCTCATCATCAAGCCCGATGGCCGAATAGCCTTCCAGTCTGGAATCGGCAACCTGGGGACGGAGTCCGTGATCGACGTTCACCGTGCCGGCGCCGAAGTTTTGGGAGTTCCGTGGGAGAAGTGCGACGTTATATGGGGCGACTCGTCGAATAACCTTCCGTTCACCTGCGTTTCCGGCGGCAGCCAGACGACCCACGCAATGACACGCGCGGCGTACGCGACCGCGACGGATGCCAAGAAAAAGCTCCAGGAAATCGCGGCGAAGAAACTCGGCGGCCAGCCAGAGGCTTACGATGTCGCCAACGAGCGCGTATTCCGTAAGGGTGGAGGCCCCAGTATGACTCTGGCGCAGGCCGCGCAGTTCGCCATTCAACTGGGTGGCACTTACGATGGCCATGAAACATCCCCCGACCTCCACAAACTCACGAAGGCATCTGTAGCGACTCTTGCTGGTCAAGGTTTAGTGGCGGCCGCCAAGGACAATTACCCCCGTGATGGCACGACATTTTCCTACGTTGCCAGCTTTGCCGAGATCGAGGTCGACGTCGAAACGGGCAAGTACTACATCGTGGATTTCCTAGCCTATGCCGACGTGGGCTCGGTAATTCATCCCCGGGCGCTTGGCGGCCAGGTGCTCGGACGCTCCGTTCTGGGAATGGGACATGCGCTTGGGCAGAAGTGGGTATACGACCCTCACTACGGCGCCATGCTTTCGACGCGCTTTTACCAGAGCAAGCCGCCAACAATTTTGGACGTGCCCGTCGATATGCAATGGGCGGCGCTCGATATTCCGGATCCGGAGACACCAGTCGGGGCTCGCGGCGTGGGAGAGCCGCCCGTTGGAGGTGGGTGCGCCTCTATCTTGAACGCGCTTTCCGACGCCCTTGGTGATGAGATTTTTCAGCGCGCGCCTGTCAACGCTGACACGATACTCACTTCCCTCGAAGCGGGGCATCCGATGCAACATCCCTTAATGGCGCACATTTAGCGGCGATGCGAAAGGAGGGGCCATGGCTGTAATCCGCGACGTCATGCCGGCCTTTGAGCTGGCTCAGCCGAACTCAATCTCTGACGCGCAAAAGCTGCTCGAGCAGCAGGGCGAGAACGCCTGGGTGCTGGCCGGAGGCATGGACAGCTTCGACTGGCTCAAGGACCGCATCAAGAAACCGAAGGTGGTAGTTGATTTGAGCGGGATCGCGGAACTCAAGGGAGTTCGGGCCACCCCCGACGGCATCGAGATCGGAGCGATGACCACACTAACGGAAGTAGTCCAGCATCCCGTCATCAGAGAGAAGTACAAGCTGCTGGCGGAGAGCGCCGAGTTAGTGGCGTCTCCGCAAATCAGAAACCAGGGCACAATCGGCGGCAACGTTACCCAGGATGCGCGTTGCTGGTATTACCGTGCGGGCTGGCCGTGCTACCGCGCCGGAGGGAACATCTGCTATGCCGACACACCGGATGGCCGCAACCGCGAGCACGCGATTCTGCATGCGGACCGCTGCGTCGCGGTAAATCCTTCTGACTCTGCTCCCGCACTTATCGCGCTCGATGCCAAATTCGTAATTCGCAATTCCAAGGGTGAGAGCGTAGTGGACGCTGAGGATTACTTTATCGGCCCCGATATCGACATCACCCGACTACATATCCTGCGCCCCGGCAACCTACTGACGGCCATTCGTATTCCTTCGACTTGGGCCGGTTCGCAATTCTATTTTGAGAAGGTGCGAGACCGGAATGTGTGGGACTTTCCGCTGCTGAACGTCGCCTCGGCGATGGTGGTGTCAAGTGGCAGCATTGAGCAAATCCGCATAGCGGTGAACGGCGCCGCCGCTCGTCCTCTCCGCTTGAAGGTTGTCGAAGATGCGGTCCGGGGCAAACCACCGAATGCAACAACCGGGGAAATGGCGGGGAAACTGGCGGTGCAGGGTGCCGTCCCCTTGCAGTTCAACGCCTACAAGATCCCGATGATGAGGAACCTGGTGAAGCGCGCCATCGGAGGCGTCGAGGAGGCAACATGGACCCCCTACAATGGGCTATAGATCCCTGGGGAAAAACTGTCCCCATCCACATTGCGTGGTTCTTGATATGGGTGGCAGTGATCGCTGGATTGCTCTTCATTATCGTCCATGCGATCTACCTGCGGTATTTCGCGAAGCCTAAGCAGTTCGCGCCCGATGCTGCTCCCGTAGTGCCCGCCCAGATCCCTCAACACGTCCCCCGGCATTCGCTGACGGCCCGTACATTTCACTGGATCATGGCGGCCTCCATGTTCACGTTGCTGTTTACTGCCTTCTTGCCGAAGGTGGGTGTTCAGTTTGATTGGGTTACCTATCATTGGATCGCTGGAAGTGTGCTGACCCTTTCCATCATGTTTCACGTCATCCATGCTTCCTTCTTTATGGACTTCTGGTCGATATGGCCTGACCGGATTGACCTGCGGGACGCCAAGAGAAGGACGTTGCGGTTTTTCGGGAAGCCCGCGCCACCACCGGAGAGGTTTGCAAAGTATCCGCTGGAAAACAAGCTCTACCATTCCGCCATCATCGCCGCGGGGTTGTCGGCAATCGTGACCGGTGTTTTCATGATGTTTCGCGTGCGTACCATCTTCTTCCCCCGAAATCCGTATCTCTTCAGCGACATGACATGGGGCATGATGTACGTGCTGCACGGGCTGGCAGGCGTCGGATTGATCGCGTTAATCATGATGCACGTCTACTTCGGGCTCCGCCCGGAGAAACGCGACATCACGAAATCAATGATTTTCGGCTGGATGGACCGAGACTTCTATCTGAAAGAGCACGATCCGGCACGATGGCCGGTCGAAACTCCCGTCGTCGCAACTTCCGCGCCACCTGCGAGGTCACAGGGAGCGGGGACCGAGGGATTAACCGATGCTGGCTGAGATCTGGAATCGCTGTGAGGCTGTGGAGGAGTGTTACGAGTTTATGCTGGCCTACGCGGCCCAGGGACTGCCCAGTGACCAGGGCAGCGAATCAGGTGGGCAAGTCCGGGAGTTCCTCCATCGCGCCGTGAAAGCCCTGGCGGGCCTTTCCGAGGCTTGTGCGCTGGCAGTCAAAGAGCAAGGCCTTGAGCCGGCCGACAAATACTTGGCGTTCTTTGCGGTGCTCGATCGCGACGCACGGGATTCTCTTGCCGCCATCGAGCTGGTACTGGCACAACCCGCCATCAGCTCTCAGTTAGTTGACAATCTGAACGCATCGATCCATCTTCGCGCTCTGCTCACTGACCTGTTTCTCGTGAGCGAGATACTAAAAGCGCAAGTTGTTCCGAGCAAGCTAGCGAATACCGGTTGAGACTTGGCGACGAACAGCGGGGATCCTGTTTCACGCACGGCATTGAGGCAAGGAACCGCAAATGTTGTAGGAGCGGCCGACGCCAGGACGGAATATTAGGGGACAAGAACTGTGAGATCCAACTTGACAGCTGGAGGATGGCTTCTTACAAAGAAGATCCAAGCTACAAACGTGACTTCAGCTCACATTGTCGGTGAACGCAAAGATCAGCAGCAGCCTCCGAACGTGCAGTCTGTAATTTCGGCCGTGCATCGTAGGGGTCGCCGATGAATTCTCTCCAGCGCTGTGTCCTAGTCCTTTCTCGTGTTCTCGTAGCGATCATATTTCTTGTGAATGGTCTCGGGATCATCAGCCAGGCCGCTGCTGCAAGAGAACTCGTCGACCGTGGTGCTCCCGCCGGCGTGGTGCCCTTTCTCATGCTGTGCGCTAGAAGCCTTGAAGTTGTTGCCGGCTTTGGTTTGGCATTCGGCATCTATCCGCGACTGGCGGCCGTGGCATTGTTGGCGTTCTTGTTCGCTGCAACGCTCGTGGGGCACGCTTTCTGGCAGGTTGCCGGCACAGCCTCCTTTACGCCGCAGCTCCTCAATTTCCTCAAGAACACAGCCATGGCAGGTGGCTTGCTGTTTATCGCAGCCACGAAACCCCAACCAACACTGCTTCCACGCGCTTCGCAGTCAACGCTCGGGAACGGTCGAGACGCGAGAAGGCTTCTCCCAGATTTTTAGTCACAAAGGCTAGAAGATGAACTCCACCCACGAACCACAACCGCCAGAAAACACGGGAGACAGCTCAATTAGTGCGCTCAACTGGATGTACGCATTGGACGACAGCTCGTTGCTAGAAGGTCGCATGGCGCCTGCCTATCCGCAGGGAGTGAATGTCGTTCTGGCGCGCGTCGGCGGCGCGGTTTACGCCGTCTCAGGGACGTGCGCTCACATGGCATGTCCGCTGTTCATGGGGAGGCTGGAGGGCTACACGATCGTCTGCCCGTGCCATGACTGGCGTTTCGACGTTCGAACAGGCAGGTTCCTAAACGCGCCGGAACTCGGTCTCGCTGTGTACCCCACGAGGCTCGAGGCGGGCAAACTCTTCGTTAAGCTTGGTTGAAAGGAAATGGCATGAAAGAAGTCACTCTGTATACGCTCTCAACTTGTCCCTGGTGCCGCAAAGCGAAGAAGTTTTTCACCGATCGACATATCCCGTTTACCGACACCGACTACGATCTAGCCGACGAGGCGACCCAGGGAAAGATTTTGAAGGAACTTGATGCCGCCGGCGCTACCGGGTTTCCCTACGCCAAGATCGGAGACCAAGTCATCGTGGGCTATCAGCCGGAACGCTATACGAATGCGCTGGAATCGTGAGGAGGCGCTGGATGGAAACTGAATCAAGAAAAAAGGCTATCGAGTATTTCTTTGATAAAGTCGTCGGGCCGTTGGGCTTTAAGTTCACGCCCGACGTGGAGCTGAAAGACTTTCTGCTCGAGCAAGAGGTCATGCTGGAGAACAAGCACGGCATCCCATTCTGCCCCTGCCAGCCACTGCGCCACGACCGTGCTCGCGACATGCAGATCGTCTGCCCATGCATTCCCTTCCACCGGGAGTATTTCGATTCCATCAAACGATGTTGGTGCGGCCTCTTCGTCCACAAGGATGTCACCGACCCGGACAGTCTGCCTCAACTCTCGCCAAAGGACGTGGGCCTTGAGTGACAAGTTCATCCCCGCAATAAGCGCCGATGAGCTCGCACCCGGCGGGATGAAATCCGTCGAGCTCGAGGGACATGAGATCGTCATCTGCAATTGCGGCGGAACTTACTATGCCATTCAGCGGCGCTGTGGACACATGAATGCGCCTCTGGAATTTGGCACACTCGACGGCAAGATCGTTACCTGCGCCATGCACTGCGCCCAGTTCGACGTTACCACTGGCCAAGCCCTGTCCGGCCCGGTTCCAGTGAACGTGGGCAACGAGAGCCCTCCACCCATACTGGCCGCATACCTCCAGCACATCGACATGCTGATGAAGCCAGTCCGCACGGAATGTATCCGTGTCTATGAGACGAGGATCGAAGGCGGCTGGGTCCACGTGGCGCCGTGATTCGCCAGTCAGCGCTTATAGACTTTGACAGCCGTAGTTGCGCCTCGCCAAAACTCTGCACGTCCGCAGAATCAATGACTTCGAGACGAACGCGCTGCGCGCTCTTCGTTATGATTCCCGGATGTTTGTGCGCCTTCGTCATCTGCTCGGCTGGGTGAGCTCCGTCTTTCGCTCCCGAGAAAGACTCCTGCTGGAGAACCTCGCCTTTCGGCAACAACTGCTGGCTCTGCACTCAAAGCGACCTCGTCCCCGACGGAGTTCCGTCGACAGGCTGTTCTGGGTCGTTTTTTGCGAGAAGTTTGGTCCGGCTGGAAGAGATCGTTGATCCTCGTCACCCCGGAGACAGTGGTTCGGTGGCATCGGATCGGCTTTCGGTTGTCCTGGAGCTGGATCTCGCAAGCTCGAAAGGCGGTCGGAAGAAAACCTATCAGCAGGGAAGTGCGCGAGCTGATCTTTCGGATGGTCGCTGAAAACCCAACTTGGGGGAGCGCCTCGCATTCACGGTGAGCTGCTCAAGCTGGGTTTCGAAGTCTCGGAACGACCGGTTTCTCGTTGGGTCAAGCTTGCAAGCAAGAATCCTGATCCAGCCCAGCGGCGGCTGGTATTCCTTCGCAATCACCGTCAAGCAATCGCTGCCATGGATTTTTTCACCGTGCCCACACTGACGTTCGGTGTCAGTCCGTTGCGCTTTCGGTTCGCCAGAAAAGTCCGACGCTCGACCTCCTGCTGAGCACCCCCTGCACTTTCTAACTGCGATCGACGATCTCGGGGAGTGTTCGGGGCCTTTCGACAGCGCCAACCATCGACGCAAACCGATTGGACCAAAGGAGCTTAAATCTGGTGCCGGGAGGGGGAATCGAACCCCCACAGGACTTTCGTCCCTGCGAATTTTAAGACCGCCCCACACACACCAGAAGGTGCTCTAAATTAATGATTTACAGCCACTTAGCTAAAAGTTACGATTTAGTCTTGCGGTGCAAAATGCGGCTTTTCGACGTTGTGTACATCACGTTTACGTCACGGCGAAGTAATAAGGTGATACCGATGGCCAGACTGCCCATGAGCGAAAAGTTCCTGAGATGCATCGCCCGCGCCAGAGTGCAGTGTCCGTGAATTGTCATCGGCAGGTCCCCTAGAACCGGACTTCTGACCGGAACAATTCCTGTCGAGGCTGTCTTGGGGCAATCCGAAAGAACAGCGCTGTGGCCCGACCATCCAGTCCGCATCGGCGTGAGTTCCCAGAAGTGGATTCCACCCTAACCCCGAGAGCAAGTGCTGCGACTAGTGTTCCGCGCAGGCTTACTCCCAAGATAGGAGAATCAGAAAAGCACCTTCAACGAGAACTGGATCTGTCGTGATGTTCCTGAAGTTTTGCTGATGTAGCCGAATCCGCTGCCGCGCAGCACATTCGAAGGCAAGCCGAAGTTCACGAAATTGAAGACGTTGAAGAACTCGGCGCGAAACTCCAAGGTGCCAAATTCGGCGCCGCCGCGACTACCGAAAGGCGTGTCCTTGATCATAGCGATATCGAAGTTGCGATAACCGGGCCCGCGAAACGTGTTGCGACCGAGGGTTCCGAAATAACCCTGGTTCGGTCCGGTACCGCCTGGGAGGTTGATAGGGATGGTGAAAAACGAAGCATTGTCAGCTCCCCGGCCGAAATAGTCGGCGGGCACGACGCCGCTGGTCGAAAGTTTCGGCATCGACACCAGGTCAGGGCGATCGGCTCCGCTGGCGCCTGCCCCTGTCTGCTGCACGCCGGAGTACACGGTGAAAGGCGGACCGGTGGTGAAGGTCGTGATGTCGAGAAACTGCCAACCGTCAATCAAGGAGCGCGGAGCGGAACGAAGAAAACTCACTTGATTGAGCGGGAGTATCTGGATCCAGCTAAAGGTGAATACTTGTGTCTCGTCGAAGGTCGATAGTCCCTTTTCCGCGGCCGTATTCCACGGATCCTGAGGGGATGTCTGCAAGATGACGCCAGCGCCTGCGATCGATCCACCCTGAACCGAACTGGTATCGTCGAGCGACTTGGAGTAGGTGTAGCTGACTTGCAGACCCGTGCCCCAACGTGCCGAATTCTTGCTCAGGCTGGCCTGCAACGCGTTGTAGGACGAGTGCGATTCGCTGGAGACAACGTAGATCGTACTGGCGCCTCCGACGGGCTTTCCGGCAGCGTCGAATTTGGTGTACGGAGCAAACGCGGGATCGGCGCCGGTGTAGCCGTTGGGATAGGAGACAAAGGGAAGATGTATTCCCGCAGTACCCACGTATGCCACGGTTGCATCGAAATCGCGAAAGTTGTGCTCAACGGAGAGAGTCCAGCTGGCGATGTAGCCGTTGCGGAAATTGTTGGCCACTGCAGACAAGGCCGGCAGTTGCGTCTGATGGCCTGGAACCTCGGCGGCGACGGCATCCTGATAGCGCTGGAGATCCATCACAGTGTTGGGCTTGGCGTCGGTGCTCTGCCCGTTGGGAAAGATGAGGTTGCCGGAGATGTCGTAAGCCGGCGGCAGGGGTATGACGGCAACGCTGTTCTGGAAGGGGACAGCGCTGCCCGGCTGCGCAGTGATAAAAGGATTGAACAGATACGGTACCGAAGCGGTCAGGAAGTTCTCCTGCCAGAGGTTCATGAGGCCAGTGGTGATCGCTCCACCCGCATGTACCACCGTGTTCTTGGCAAGGGCATAATCCGCCGCCAATCGTGGACCCCATCCGTTCCAGTCGAACTGGTACGGCGGTTGCGGGTTCACGACGAAAAGCATGTTGGCCTGACGGTCCCAATACGAAGTCTGTTGGCCGTCGGCAAAAAACTCGGGCAACGACGTACGCTTGGTCGCTTCCGCGATGCGACTGTCTACTTCATAGCGAAGGCCATAGGATAGCGTCAGCTTCGAGGTCGCTTTCCACGCGTCCTGGAAGTAGAAGTTGTAGGCCTGGCGACGGACTCCCGCTGCGTCGAACTTGCTGCCCACGGGAGTGAATTCGGCCGGAAGGCTGATGTTGTAAGAGTAAGGCGTGGCAGTGAGCAGGCCGGTGAGCGAATCAGGCAGTGGATCACCAACGTTGATGTTGTGCTTGCCGCTCAGCGACTGAATCGCAACCGGTGAATACGCCGTCCCGCCTCCAAACGAGTAAGCGCCGTTGGGAGCTGTGCCGAAAACGGTGGTGTCGCGGTTTATGCGGATCTCCGCGCCCCATTTCATCGCGTGATTTCCGCGCAAGCCCGTCATATTGAAACGGAACTGATAAAGATTGCCGTAGGATCCAAAGATTGATCCGGCGGGCGCGCCGTATGCCTCGAACAAGCCGTCACCAAAGAGGATGCCGGGTTGCGTGTGATTGGCAGCAGGAAAATTTGGTGTACTGCGGATATATCCGAGCATAGCCTGCAAGGTCAGGTGGGGATTGATCTCGCGTGCGTAACTCAAGTCCGCGCTGCGCTGGTGATCGAAGAACTGAATGCCGAAGCTCGGATTGATGGCGGTTTGATCGGGATTGGTAACCGGACCGGTGATCTGGTTGTAACTGAACCGCCCAAATAGCTGCGACTTGCTGGATAGGGTCTGGTCCAATCGCACCGAAAATTGGTCGTAATCCGTCGAAACCTTGGACGATGTTTCATAGGTGCGTGCGCCATAGGGACCACTCGGATCGTTCGGCAGAGGGTAAGCGTCGAGTATCGGTTTGATCGCGGGATTCACTGGAACGATGAGCGTGTCTCCGGGGAAACTGGTCGTGTCGATGCCCAGACGTTCGGCGGCTGTGGGTACCGACAGCACCTGCGTGGTTCCAAGAACCTGCCGGAACCCCTGGTATTCGCCGAAGAAGTAAGTGCGATTTTGTCCGTCGTAGCCCGGCAGTACGACCGGACCTCCGACCGTCCCCCCGAACTCATTGCGATCGAATGGCGGTATGCGGTGCCCGTCGAGTTCAACGTGGTCGAAGTAATTGCGTGCGTCAAGCGCAGCGTTGCGGAAGAACTCGAACAGGGTGCCATGGATCGCATTCGTTCCCGACTTGGTCACCACGTTGGTGAAGCTTGCGGCCCCGTGACCAATCTCGGGCAACATCACGCCGGAACTGGATTGCACTTCCTGGATGGCATCAACATTGAGGGTCGAGAAGGTAGCGCCACCCATTTCAGGATCAGTAGTGTCGGCTCCGTCCATGGCAAAGACAGAGGTCACGCCGCGCTGACCGTTGACGGCGAACTGCTGCGTGAAATTCGCAGCTCCGTTGGTATCGGTCATGGTGCCTGCCGCCAGCAACAGCAGCTTGCTGAAATCGCGCGAGTTCAGCGGCAAGCTAGATACTTCCGACCGAGAGAGGTGCTCTCCGCCACTTCCCTGAGAAGCGGTCGCAGTTTGCCCCTGCCCTAGGACGAGAGTGGCATCCGCTATGGACAACTGCAAGTTGGTTTTGAGTGTGGCGCCTTCCGTGACGACCAGGGAGTGCGCGGCCTCGAAGATCCCCTGCTGCGTAATCACCGCGGCTTTGTAGGTTCCGGGCGCAATTGTCGAAAACGCAAACTCTCCGCCAGCCTCGGTTCTTGCCGTGTACGCGCTCTTGCCGGAACCGTCCGAAAGGATGACGGTGACTCCAACGATTGGCGTCCCGGCATTGTCCCGCAGCACGCCAAACCAGGAGGCTTGCGGAGGCGCGGCTGACGCTAAAACACGTAAGTACAGTAGTGCAGCCAACACCAGTACAGTCGTGGGCAATCGGGGCAAGTGCAACAAGTGAAGGAGCGAAAACGCCGATTTAATTTTCATTGAAGGAATCTGTCTTCGGCGCATTGCAGCATCTCGACCTCATGCCGAGAAGAATCAGTACGGATTACTTCACGCGCATACACTCGCGGTCTCAATTCTTGCTGAGTCGGATGTCGCGGGAAGAAGCTCCCACATAGACCCGACTGTCAGGAATAAATTTCCAGTCGTTGGCGTCCACGCTCCACATGCTCTGCATCCGGGGCGAGATCGTTATGCGGACTTGTTTCGATTCACCGGGCTTGAGGTTGATCTTGCTGAAACCGACCAACCTCAATGGAGGCTCGTCCTTGTCATTGATTCCAAGATAGACCTGCGGAACCTCCACACCTTCTAGCGAACCCTCGTTCTTGACCGTAAACACGACTGTCAGCGTGTTGTCCACTGCTGTGTTCACGGACAGATTCGAGTAGCCGAAATGCGTGTACGACAAACCATAACCGAATTCGAACATGGGCTTGATCTTCTTGGTGTCGTACCAGCGATAACCGATGTTCAGTTTCTCCGTATAGACCGGATCCTTCGCCATCGTTCCATCTTTTCCCCAGGTGGGAATATCCTCGTTGCGCTCGGGGAAGGTCATCGGCAGCTTACCGGACGGATTCACCTTGCCAAAGAGCACATTCGCAATGGCGCGTCCACCTCCTTGGCCCGGGAACCAAGCCTCCACGATTGCCGCCACCTTGTTCCGCCACGGCATCAGCACAGGGTTGCCATTTTCAAGAACGACTATGGTGTGCGCATTGGCCGTTGCTACTGCCTCGACCAGCGCATCCTGATTTGTTGGGTTCGCAAGGCTGAGAGAGGGCAAATCACCGAAATCTTCGCCAGCAGGCTGATTTACGATGACCACTGCCACATCCGATTTCGCCGCCAACGCGACAGCCTCATCAATCTCCGGTTTCGAATAGGCTCGGAAAGGCTCCGCCTGTTCTTTGTTGCCCCCAAAAATCACCTTTGCATTGGGTGCCAGTTCCTGGACCGCCTTAACGATGGAAACATCGAGCTTGAGCCATGGAGTTCTCCACCAATCGCAACCGGCGTGCATACCAAAGCGTAGCCCGCCGCAGTCGGAGAGAGATCCGGTGACCGGCTTCATGGTATCGCCCGATCCGCCGCCCGTTCCCACCGCGACATCTGCATGAGATCCGATGACGGCGATATTCTTCAGCCTGTCGGCCACCAGCGGAAGCTCCGCTCCATCGTTCTTGAGGAGCACGATCGACTTTTCTTCGACGTTCTGCGCAAAAGCGGTCGCGGCGGCAAAGTCAATCTGTTCGCCCCCCTTGGGCGCGTTCTCAATCAATCCGGTCGTGATCATTGCATAGAGTTTGCGCCGCACCATGTCGTCAATGCGTGCTTCGGTGACGTCGTGATTGGCCAACGCGTAGAGCACGTCAATTCGGTTAAACCAGGTCGGCCCAGGTTCAGAGCCTTCCTCTTCGTCGAGCCCCGCGTTGATTGCCTTCACAGTCGAGTGGGTTGCACCCCAATCGGACTGAACAAATCCCTGGAATTGCCAATCGTTCTTCAGTATGTCCGTGAGCAGTTGGGGATTCTCGCAGGCGTAATCGCCGTTGAGCCGGTTATAGCTGCACATCACGCTGCCTGGGTGACCCTTTTCGATGGCAATTTCGAAGGGCAGTAGATACAACTCGTGCAGCGTGCGCTCGTCGATTACGCTATTGCTACCCATGCGGTTGGTTTCCTGCTCGTTACCAGCAAAGTGCTTGATCGAGGCGATAATCTTCTGGCTCTGCGTACCCAAGGTGCGCTGTGCAAGCAACTCGCCCGACAGTACCGGATCTTCGCCGAGATACTCAAAGATGCGTCCGCAGCGAGGTTCGCGGGCGAGATTTGTGCCGCCGCCTAAGCCCATTCCAAATCCCTGTGCTTTCAATTCTCGAGCAATCTGGACGGCATAGTCGAAGGCCAGCTGTCGGTCCCAACTTGCGGCCACCGCAATCGTCGCGGGAAAGGTGGAACTGGACTGCTTGCTGCTACCTGATCCGGTCCCCGAATCCGATATGTTGATAGCGGGAATGTTCAAGCGGGAAATGCCCTCCACATAGCCCCCTCCGCCTCCGGGACTCGCGTTGTTGGGATACCTTGAAACAATGAGCTGTAACTTTTCATCCAGCGTCATCTGCTTCAGCAGAGCATCCGCGCGCTGGAGTGCGGACTGGTCCGCTCTGATTTCGGATGCCGGTTGGGCAATGCAAACGGTGGAACAAATGCCTAAAGCTACGCTCGCCAGCAAGATCAAAGCGCGCAAACGTTTCTTATGCATTTGCCTGCCTCCAATTTCCAAAATCACGAACTAGTATGGCGATATCCGGACAGCGTCGGACTGACGTCCATAACTGACATCCGTTGTTGCTGCTGAGCCGGGTAAGGCGAGAACTCATGGAAGCACGAGACTTTCCGCGAGAACCGTCTTATCGGAGGATGGTCCGACGAATACTCCATACTCGCCTGACGCTAGATTCCAACGGTTGTCCACTTCGTTGAATGTCTTGAGGACTTTTGGATCAATGGCAACAGTTACCGTCTTTGATTCGCCGGGAGCGAGCGTGACTCGACTCCACCCTGCCAAGCGTCTGAATGATTCGTCTGCTCCCTTAGGAAGCTTCGCGTAAACCTCTGCGATTTCCGTGCCGGTCTGTTTACCGGTGTTCTGGACTGTGAAAGTTACGGTCTTCGCTGTTGGATCCACGCTCAGGCCGGAATATGCGTAGGTCGTGTATGACAACCCGAACCCAAATGGAAACAGCGGCTGCTTGTGCTGCGCTTCATACCATTTGTAGCCAACTTCCGGACCTTCATCATAGTGAACGGTGTAGCTCGAAACGTGGGTACTGGAATTTCCCGTTGGTACCGCGCGGTCCTCGGCCGGCAGCGGCAGAATGACAGGACGTGGAAGGTCCTTCTCGCTCTTCGGGAATGTCATTGGGAGTTTGCCGGACGGATTGACGTCGCCAACCAAAATGTTCGCTAGCGCTTTATGGCCAGCGCTGCCCGCGTACCATGCCTCGACGACTCCCGCCACTTTGTCGATCCAGGGCATGGTGACGGCAGTGCCGGTTTCCAGCACAACGACGGTTCGGGGATTCGCAGCGACAACCTGCTCGATCAAGACGTCCTGGTTGTCAGGCAGCGCCAGGCTCGGCAAATCCATATCCTCTGCCAACCATTGGTACGCAAAGACGATTGCGATGTCAGAGTTCTTCGCCAGGTTCGCGGCAGAGTTCGGGGTGGTACCGGCATCAAACTCAATCTTCGTGTTCGGCAGTTTGGCTCGTAGGGCCTTCAGCGGAGAGGTCGGAAACCAAATGTGATCCTGCCAGTGGGTTGAGCCCTGGCCTGGAGGCATAATGGCGTTGCCGCCCGGCGGGTCCACCTGCGCAGATCCTCCGCCAGAGATCATTCCGACATCGGCATGCCCACCAATGATCGCAATGCTGTGGATCTTGGATGGATCGATCGGCAGCACCGACTGGTTGTTCTTCAGGAGAACGATGCTCTTCTCTTCCACCCGCTGGGAAGCCTCTAACCCCTTTGCGGCGTCTGCTACGCCCTTCTGCGGTGGGTCATCAACGACGCCCGACAAAAACTCTGCGTACAGGACTCTTCGTGCATGGTCGTCGATCTCCGTCAGCGGCACCTTTCCGGCCTCAACCGCTTCTTTCAGCTTAGGGCCGTAGTAGTCAGCCATTGGCTGTTCCTGGTCAAGCCCCGCCGCGGACGCTTTCACCGTGCTGTGAGTTCCAGCCCAATCGGAGATCACGAAGCCTTGAAATCCCCAGTCCTTCTTGAGTACATCCGTCAGCGTGTACGAGTTCTGGCAGCCGAAGTCGCCGTTGATCCGGTTGTAGGAGCACATTACTGCTCCAGGATTGGCAATACCGATCGCAATGTGAAAGGCCAGCAGGTCGGATTCCTGCATCGCGCGCTTCGAGATGATGGCATTCACAACGAAGCGCCCAGTCTCCTGATCATTCATTACGTAGTGCTTGATGTCGCCGACGACATGTTGCGCCTGTTCGCACTTCATCATGTTCCCGACGAGCGTTCCCGCCAGCAGTGGATCTTCACCCGCATATTCAAATGTGCGCCCGTTCCTGGGCTCACGAGTGAGATTCACGCCACCTCCCAACGTCATATTGAATCCCTGAGCCCTAAGGTCGCGACCAATCACCTCGCCGTATTCGCAGGCCGATTGCGGGTCCCAGCCTGAGGCCGCTCCTACATTGGAGGGCATGGCGGTTGCATATCTCCCGTTCACACCGCTGTCGCGCACGCCGTAGGCCGCGTCTGAGATGACAAGGGGCGGTATGCCGAGACGCTTGACGCCTTCGACATAGCCGGCGCCGCCGTTCGCACCTGCTGTGAGAGGCATGGTCCAAATTGGATTGTTAGCCATCCCGTTCCCATGCAGGAGGGACAGCTTCTCGTCGAGCGTCAACTGTTTTAGTACCAGTTCGGCCCGTTCTCCCGCCGAGAGTGACTTATTCATCCATGGCCGGTCCGCATCCTGAGCAACAGCACTAACGGCTGAGGCGATGAGTGCCGTGGTTGTAATGAGGGAGAGAAGAAAAAGATAAGGATACCTGCGATTCTGCATTGGTCTCCGGGCCCCGCGAGGTTGAGATACATTCCCATGTGCCATATAGGGCTGTGATACTGCAATACCTAATAAAATATCGGTTCTGCTGCACAACCGAACCTTAAGTTTTCTTAAGTTGTGCCCAGCACGATTGAACTGGGCTAGACCAGAGTGCAAGACTGTAGCTTCGAAGAGGTTGTGAATAGTGTCTGCGGACGAATCTAAGGGCCTACACATTCTGCTGGTGGACGACGACGCAGAACTCTGTGAGATGATGCGCGAGTTCTTTGAGCAGAATGGACATGCTCTGGATTGCGTGCGCAACGGCATTGACGGGCTAGAACGCGCCGTCGAGCATCGCTATGATCTGGTGATTCTGGACGTCATGCTGCCCGGAATGAACGGGTTCATGCTCCTCGCCCAGTTGCGACGGCGCCGGGAAGTCCCGGTTATCATGCTGACCGCGAGGACAGACTCGCACGATCGTGTCCAGGGATTGGAGGCGGGAGCCGACGACTACCTGCCCAAGCCGTTTGATCCCGATGAACTGCTGGCGCGAGTGCGTGCTGTGCTGAGGCGAGCGGGCAAGACGAATCCTAATTGGATGCTGCATTTTGCATCCGACGAATTGCAAATCAACGGCCAGACGCGGCAGGCCTGGCTTAAATCGGAGTCTCTCGACTTAACCGCGGTGGAGTTCGATATCTTGTACCTGTTGGTCTGTTCAGCGGGCCGCGTGCTCACACGCGAAGAGCTGTCCACGGCAACCCTGGAGCGCAGCCTCACGCCTTTTGATCGCTCCCTCGACGTGCACATCAGCCATTTGCGCAAGAAACTGGAGCCGATCGGACGGCAGATCCAGACCATCCGCGGAGTGGGCTACCTCTTCGCCAGCAACCGCAGACAAATCCCGTGAAATCACTTTACCTGGCAATCGTTCTCGCCATGGTGGTCATCCTGGCCCTCTCCGTCGTGGTGTTTCTCGCCATCACAAAATCGATGGAAGACAGTTATTTCAATCCTATTTTCGATGACATGGATGAAGTTTCAGTGCAAGAAGCAGCGGAGACGCTGCAGACTACGGGACCTGATGCGGTTAATACCTATATGCATCGTTTGGATTCCGTATTTGGCGGCGTGCACTATTTGCTCGATGCGGATGGGAACGATGTACTGAGCGGCCAAAGCCACGCGGAACTTCTTCCCCAAGTCCCGCTCACCAAATTCCGTGGAGAGAAGGACGGAAGGCACATCATTGCGCATCTATCCAGCGACGGACGATATTGGTTTGTCGTTATGTCTCCGCTGAGACCAAAGACACCACCGCTTTACCGCTTCTATCTTCTCGTGGCTGGCGCCAGTATTCTACTGTGCTGGCTTGCGGCCGTATTCGTGGTCTCGCCTATCCGTAAGATCGCGGCCGGCATCGGTCGTTTTGGAGAAGGCGACCTGTCTGTTCGACTTCCGATGCGCCGCAATGACGAAATCGGGACCCTGGCCAAGGCGTTTAACAGCATGGCAGAGCGTATCCAAACTCTTTTTCTGAGCGAGCAGCGTCTGTTGGCTGACGTTTCGCATGAACTGAGGTCTCCGCTGGCGCGCCTGCATTTCTCGGTGAAGCTGGCCCGCACGGCTGCCGATCGCAATGCTGCTCTCGATCGCGTGAAGCGCGACGTGGATCGACTGTCGACACTAGTCTCGAGCCTCGTTGAA
>Ga0210383_10001248_pt1 | contig 23367 bp, 13 predicted proteins | sample IncBWC14OmetaG_FD_160072 | JGI IMG/M metagenome (GOLD analysis project Ga0210383, IMG submission 160072) | Forest soil microbial communities from Barre Woods Harvard Forest LTER site, Petersham, Massachusetts, United States - Inc-BW-C-14-O ... | reverse complement strand
GTCGATTCCATCCACAGCGTGCGCGATGCCATCTTGATCGGCGTTATTCTCGCGTCGCTCATCATGGTGCTGTTCCTGCGCGACTGGGGCACTTCCCTGGTCGCTGTGCTGGTGATTCCCGCCACGATTTTCATCACTTTCATCGCGCTCAAGCTGCTTGACCAGAGCTTCAACCTGATGACGCTGGGCGGTCTGGCTGCAGCCGTTGGCCTGGTGATCGACGACGCCATCGTGGTCGTGGAAAATGTCGCGCTGCATCGCGACGCAGGACAAGGACGTCTGCAGGCCATTCAAAGCGCTCTCGGCGAGATCACGGTTCCCCTCATCGGGTCGACCATCACGCCCATCGTCGTATTTCTTCCTCTTATCGCCATCACCGGCGTGACAGGAGTGTTCTTCCGCGCGCTGGCTATCACGGTCGGTGCGTCACTGCTTGCCTCACTCGGACTGGCGCTTACCTGGACGCCGACCCTCAGCCAGTTTTTCATTCGTGGAACGCACGCTGAAGCTCCGCCGCGCAGCGATCTCGTCGAGACAAGCCTGACGGACAGAGAGCGGCTGATGGCCGCAGAAGACGCTTCCATCACCGGCCGCTTTCGGCGAGTAGTGGACTTCTACGAACGCTGGCTGCGCTTCGCCCTCGAGCGTCCCAAATGGATGGCCGGATTTGCTGCTGTGATTATCGCTGTGTCGGTGTTTGCCTTCCTCTCACTGGGAACCGATCTGCTCCCGGAAATGGACGAAGGCGGATTCATCGTCGACTATTTTTCTCCGGCGGGCAGCTCCCTGCAAGAAACCAACCGCATGGTGAGCCACGTTGAACAGATGCTGCGGGATATCCCTGAAGTGGAAAGCGCCTCTCGTCGCACCGGCTTGGAATTGGGCCTGGCGGCTGTAACTGAAGCCAACCGTGGCGACATCGCGGTCAAGCTGAAACCGAACCGCAGCCGTAGCGGCGATGAAATCATCTCCGAGTTGCGGGCGAGAGTCGAAAAAGAGGAACCCGGGCTGGAAGTCGAGTACGTGCAGGTTTTGCAAGACATGATTGGCGACCTGTCGAACGCGCCCGAACCCGTGCAGATTAAGCTCTTCTCGCCCGATGCTAGGCTTCTGCAACAATGGGCACCCAAAGTCGGGGACGCAATTCACAACGTACCTGGCGTTGTCGACGTGCTGAACGGAATCGAAAACACTATCAGCGGACCGGCTACGGTCTTTCATGTTGACCCAACTGTCGCCGCGCGCGCCGGCTTCACTGCAGAAGAAGTTGCAGTCGACGCCAGCGCCATCCTCGAAGGCGAGCCTGCGGCCACACCCATGGTTGCGCAGGACATCCCGTACACCATTCGGGTGCGCTACCCGGAGTCGCATCGCACGTCGTTGTCGGCGATGAGCAATACGCTGCTTAATAGCTCTTCGGGACACACGGCCACGCTCGGCGCTCTAGCCGACGTCAAGGAGTTACCGGGCCAGACCGAGATCCGTCGTGAAAACCTGCAACGCGAAGTGGCCGTTACCGCCCGCCTCGAAGGACGCGATTTGGGCAGCTCGATTGCCGCCGTGCAAAAGGTCGTGGACGACCTGCATCTGCCATCGTCGATCCGCGTCGTCTACGGCGGCACCTACGCCGAGCAGCAGCAGTCGTTTCACGACTTGATGACGGTGTTGCTATTGGCTATCGTGCTGGTGTTCGTCGTGCTGCTCTTCGAGTTTCGTTCGCTAGCTGCGCCACTGGCCATTCTCTCGTCGGCGATTCTGTCCACTTCCGGCGTATTTCTCGCCCTGCTGATCACTCGCACCAGCTTCAACATCGCGTCGTTCATGGGACTGATCATGGTGATCGGTATCGTCGCCAAGAACGGCATTCTTTTGCTCGATGCTGACCAGAAATTCCGCGGCATGGGATACTCGGCTCTTGACGCAATGGTCCAGGCCGGGCGCCGCCGCCTACGCCCCATCCTGATGACTGCGCTCGCCGCTGCCGCCGGTATGTTGCCGCTCGCCTTGGCACTCGGCGCAGGCGCGCAAATGCTGCAGCCGCTTGCTATCTCCGTCATCGGCGGAATCACAATTTCCATGGTGCTCTCGCTGATCATTACTCCAGCGGTGCACTACTACCTGAGTCACGCAGAAAATCACCCTCTATAAGAAGGAGAAATCATGAAACGAATTCTTGCCTGTCTGCTCACCACCGCATTCCTGTTGGCGATCCCTGCCTTTGCGCAGAAATCGTACAAAGTCGCGGATCGCGTCAAACTCGGGGGCGAGGGCGGCTGGGACTACCTCACATTTGATCCCGCGGGCAATCGCATCTTTATCACTCGCGGCAACCACGTCATGGTGGTTGACGCCAAGACGCTCAAGCCATCGGGCGATATCACTGACTTGAACGGCACGCATGGTGTGGCGCTCGCGCAAGAACTCGGTCGCGGTTTCATCAGCAGCGGCGGTGACAACATGATGGTCATCTTCGACCTCAAGACGCTCAAGGTCATCGACAAAGTGAAAGTAGGCGAGCGGCCTGATGCCATCCTCTACGACGGCTCAGCCAAACGCGTATACACCTTCAACGCCAAGACGCAGGACAGTACCGTCGTCGACGCGACTACCGGCAAGGTCATTGGATCGGTGCCGCTCGGGGGTAAGCCCGAGACTGGCGTGGCCGACGGCAAGGGCAACGTGTACGTGAATATCGAAGACCGCAGTGAGATCGTCCGCATCGACACCAAAAACCTTACCGTCGCCGAGCACTATCCCATGGCAGGATGCGAAGATCCCAGCGCATTGGCCTTCGATGTCGCGCATCGCCGCCTCTTCGCCGGCTGCGCCAGCAAGATCGTCGCTGTCGTCGATCCCGACTCCGGAAAGCTCGTTACCACCGTTGACATCGGCGGAGGTGTCGATGCCGGCGCCTTCAATCCGAAGACACAGCAAATTTTCATGTCCTGCGGCGCTGACGGCGTGGTAACGGTGATTCATGAAGACACGCCCGACAAATACTCCGTGGTGCAGACCGTACCGACCGAGAAGGGCGCGCGCACCATGGCGCTGGATGACAAATCGAACACCGTCTATACCGTCACCGCGCAGTTCGATCCGACGCCGCCTCCGCCGGGACAACGACGCAAGATGATTCCCGACACATTCGAGTTGCTGGTCGTAAAACCGTAGTAACGACGCACGACGCGTTTTTGCAAGCGCTGAAAAAAGGGCGGCCCCATAAGCCGCTCTTTTCTTGCTTAACCCACTTCGGTAGACGATGCTCGCGCCCGCCGCAGCGCGACATCCAGTCCATACGCTGCAAATCCCGCGACAATCACCAGCACGCCGAACCAGCGGCTGTTCATTCCCAGCACCTGTTCATGCTCCGCGCGAACAATCGCGAATCCCAGCAGCAGCGTTGGCAACACTCCAACCAATATTGTCCCGGGAGTGCCTCCAGGCACTCTGAACGGCCGGGGCAGACTCGGTTCCTTTACCCGCAGCACCACCAGCGCAATGAACTCCAGCAGCAGGCTCGCCCCGTAAATGAAAATATCGACGGTGACGAGCCGCTCGAAGCCCAGTCCCAGGCACAGCGCCCATCCCGTTGCCAGAACCAGGATGGCCACCCATGGCGTGCCCGAACGCTTTGTGACTTTCGCAAACACCGGAGGCAACATCCGGTCCTGTGCCATCGCCAGCGGCAATCGTGAATAGCTCATCACCAGCGCGTTGAACATGCCGAAGGCGCTCATCATTCCGCCCAGGACCAGCGCAACCCGCAGTAACGGGCTCCCCAGCAGTCCTGCGATATCCGCCCATGATCCTGTTTCCCACGCTGTGGGACTTAGCTTGGTCAGCGAAACCGCCGCAACCGGCAAAATGTACGTCAGCGAAACCAGCGCCACCGCGATCATCACGGCGCGCGGATAGGTGCGCTGCGGACACTCCACTTCAGTGGCGATGGTCGACGCGTTGTCCCAGCCCATGTAATTCCACATCGCAATCAGCAGGCCGCCGATGATACCTATGTGCGACGTTGTGGGAGTCGTCACCGCGTCTGCCAGCGCGCCGTACTTGAACGGCGCCAGCACGACGATACACACGAACGGCGCCGACAGTAGTACAAACAACCAGACAGACGTCGTCGCCACCACTCGTACGCCGGCGATGTTCAGCACCACACAGACGACGATGACGGCGAGACCGACAATAATCCCCCGACGATTCAACCCGAACCACGGAAACAAGCGCATCAGGTAAAGCACAAACAGCGTGGGATAAATCGCCATGTCGAAGACGCTGGCCGCCAGCGACAGCCACGCCTCCTGAAAGCCCCAGAAGTCGCCCATGGCACGGCGCACCCACGCGTAAAAACCGCCTTCTGCGGGCAGTGCGCTCGATAACTCGCCAATCATGTAGGCGGTCGGAAGACTCCAGAAAATCGGAGTAAGCGCAAGAATCAGAATCGCGCGCCCATAGCCCGCACCATGGACCACGTCTTCAATCCCATACGCACCGCCTGAGACCATGAAGAAGGTCGCAGCCACCAGCGGCCAAACCTTTAGGTTCGGTGAACGTTGCAAGCGAGGTCGTAGGACGGTGGAATCGGTGGCGACGCGATTACCAGCGGAAGGGTCGGGAACGGCCAACAGCAACTGCCTCTGCGCCGAGCAGGCGTGGTAAAGCGTTTACTTGCGCTCCAAGGCGGCGCGTCGTTCAAGAATACGATGTGTGTTCCGCGGCGTAAAGGACGAATGCCTTGACTGCCATCCACAAAACAAAAAACGCGACCGACGCAATTCATCTCGCCGGCCGCGCTTTGGTCTTTATTTTAGCTTCGTTTATTTCTTTGGCGCACCAAACGTAAAGCCCAATCCGGTCGTGAAGATCACGTTGTTCTTGCTGTTTCCCAACACCGGCTCACTGACGTACAGGTCATTGAGATTCGCATTGGCAGTCAGCCAGTGGTTGAGTTTAGTCGCAATGCCAAAGTTGAAGTTCACCCGGTAATTGCTTGTCTGGTTGAGCGACGGCAGGTAGTACAAGCTCTGGGTGATCGAGGTATTGGGCGTGAACTTGTGGGTAAATTCATCGCCCACGGTCGCGGTAAGCAAATTGTTGACGGTGTTGTCGTAGTAACTTTCACGGGTGTAGCCGAGGCCGCCCAGCAGGTCCAGCGTTGTGGCGGACGAGGCAATCAAGTGATAACCGAAGCCGCCGCTGGGCATGATGCGGTAATTCAAGTCTTGCAGTTCGTCATACATGCCCGTGAACGCGCCATAGACGAACACCTTCTTGGTGAGGTTGTGATCGTAGCGAATCAAGCCACCCAATGAGTTTGCCGTGGTCTGTCCCAGCTTCTCGTCGGTCGAGTAGATCGATGTCGCATTCACCACCCAGGCGTCAGTGCTGGTTTTGCGCAACGCGTTGAAGCCCAGTGACACGTTGGTCGTCTCGCTGCTGCCGCGGGCGAGCGCGAAGCCAAAGCTGCCGCCGCCGGTCCAGTCTTCCAGCATGCCAGGATGCAGTGACTTTTCGTAGGCTGCCTGGTCAGCAGGCGAGCGCATGGTGGAGACATCGGTCCGTTGCACTTTCTGCACGCCTTGCGTCGTAGTCACCAGTATGTCGGACCCTTCCGACGTCACCGTACCCGACACCAACTGCTTGTCGGCCTTGGTGACAACCAGTGAATCCTTGTCGGAGGAAAACTCGCTCACCTCTCCCCAGTCGATGGACACTTCTCCTGCATACGTTGTCTTGATTACGAGCTTCTTCCCGTCCATGCTCACGATCGCCCCTGTAAGGTGGTCGCCGTTCTTCAGCGATACCTGTTCCGCGCGCGCCGCCATCCCACTGCAAATCAACGATACTAATACCAAAGACTGGAACCGTTTCAACACTGGAAACCTCTTTTCTTAAAGTCGAAAATAATGTGACCCCAGGCATGCGCCGGGGCCGTCCTGCGCCTGTTTCGAAAATTCGCGCGTCGCGACTTCAAGCGCCGCGACTCAGTTTGTTTGTGCTCTTGCGGGGGGACGAGCGACGTGTTCTAGAAATCTCAGAAAACTCTTCAGGCAGACCGCGTCAGCCTGCTTTGCATCGAGCGGTAAAACTTGCAATCAACTCGTTACCGGTGCGGCCAGATACCCGACTAACCCCGGCCCGCCGCGGCTCGCTAACCGTTATTGTATGATACCGACTTTCTCGCCGATTCGTCTCGCCAATTGCTGACTCGCGCTCTGGGCCTGCACGCGCGCACTCGAAGGCCTGCCAGCTCGATGCGCCTCCCAAATCACTGGCAACTTCCCGCCGAAACCCGTAGTCTGTAAGTATCCGCATTCAATCGTGATCGGCGCGAGCAGGCCCGATGCGACTGTTCCCGCCGTGCGCACCCGTCGAACGGACTGCGCGAGCCGACGGAGAACTGGTCTAACTAGCGCATCAGCAACAAAGTAGAGGATTTGACGATGAGAGCTCTCTCCAGAATTACTAGCTTGTCTGGTTTTACTTCCGCCCTATTAGCCGGGTTGCTTCTTTTGTCCACCCTTCCGTTAGTTGCTCAGGAAGCAACTCCGCCTGCCAAGAAGCGGCCCACGCTGGGCCTGGCGTTACAAGGCGGCGGCGCGCTCGGCTTGGCCCATGTCGGGGTCATTACGTGGCTGGAAGAGCATCACATTCCCGTCGACTACGTCTCCGGCACCAGTATGGGCGGCCTGGTCGGCGGTGTTTACGCCACCGGGCACAATGCGGTCGAACTTAGGCAGGTGGTAAACAGCATTAACTGGGACCAGGTGATGGCTGGACAGACTCCGTTCGACGATCTTTCTTTCCGCCGTAAGGAGGACTGGCGCGAGTATCCGAACAGTCTCGAGTTTGGCGTGCATAAAGGATTGCAATTTCCCTCGGGATTCAACTCCGGCCAACAGGTCCTGCTGATTCTGGACAAGGTCGCAGCTCCCTACTCCGAAGTCAAGAGCTTCAATGATCTCCCGATTCCTTTTGCCTGCGTGGCCACCGATCTGGTCAGCGGCAAAGCTCACGTCTTCCACAGCGGCTCGCTGTCGCTCGCGCTGCGGTCCACCATGTCGCTGCCGGGTATCTTCTCGCCCGTGAGGGACGACGGCGCCATCTATGCCGATGGAGGACTGCTCCAGAACCTTCCCGTTCAGGTAGCAAAAAGCATGGGTGCCGACGTGGTTCTCGCGGTCCACCTGGCGGAGGAAAACATCAAGCCCGACGCTAATCTTTCCTCGTTCGCAGTGCTCGGCCAGTCCATCTCGGTCATGATCTCGGCCAATGAACTCGAGAGCATGGAAATGGCAGATCTCCTGCTTTCGGTTCCGGTGCAGAAGTGGAGTGCGTTAAGTTTCGACGACGCTGATGCCATCATCAAGGCAGGTTACGACGCGGCCCAAGCCAAATCGAAGATGCTGCTAACTCTGGCTGTGGACGATGCGACCTGGAATGAATACATTGCAGAACGCAACTCCCGCCGCATCACCGCCACTCCGGTTCCCACATTCGTAGCCGTCAAGGGAGTGGATCAGGACCTGTCGAATAAGGTCGAGACGCTGATGGCTGGGATGGTCGGCAAACCCCTCAACTATGACGAGCTGGACGCTGCCATCATGCGCCTGAAAGGCACTGGGCGCTATTCCACCCTCAGCTATGCACTCGTTGAGCAAAATGGCAAGCAAGGTCTCGAGATAAAGACCGAGGAAAATTCAGTTGGTCCGCCCGTCGTGCGGCCGCTCATCCTGGTGGATGGCTCCAGCCTGAAAAATGTTACGTTCGACATGGGAGCGAGAGTCACTTGGTACGATATCGGAGGCTTCCGCTCGGAGTGGCGCAACGATATCATCCTGTTCTCGGACTACGGGCTGCGATCAGAGTATTACCATCCCTTCAATCCAACAACCGGCTGGTTCGTCGCGCCGCGGGTGCTCGCATACAGCGATCCGTTGTATTTCTACGACAACAATCAACTCGTTTCCACCTATCGCAAGAACTTTGGCGGTGGCGGCCTCGACTTTGGATATCAGTTCGGAAATGTAGGCGAACTGCGCTTCGGCTATGAAGGAGGTTGGGTAGGGTACCAGCGTCAGGTCGGCAATCCGACAGAGCTGCCAAGTCTTTCCGGCGGTTATGCCGCTGCTCGGGTCCAGTATCGGTTAGACCGTTTGGACGATCCTGTCATTCCTAGTAAAGGTCAGGCCCTTCAAGCCGATTTCCAGTGGACGAACAGCAGTCCGTTGGCGGGGGGAGCCTATCCCTCGCTGGATGTCGCCTCAACAAACTTCTTTAAGCTGAGCGAGCCGGCCTCGGTGTTCTTGAACGGATTTGCCGGCACCACGTTCAATTTCTACGACACTGGCCTGCCGCAGTTTTCGCTCGGTGGCTCGCGCACCTTGGTCGCTTACGGAACCAACGAACTGCTGATGGACAAGTACTTCCTCTTCCAATTGGGCTATCTCCGAAAGATGGCTACCCTGCCGCCGCTTCTGGGGAGCGGCGTCTATTTCATCGGAATGTACGAGGCCGCGCAGGTGTACGGACCGCCACATAGCATGATCAACAAGGCCTCGGGCTTCCCCACTGACGGCGCCGCAGGCATCGTCGTCAATACTATTTTCGGCCCGGTGGAAGCAGCCTACGCCTACGGCGACACTGGCCATCGCAAGTTCTTCTTCAGGATTGGAAGATTGTTCTAGCGGGGATGTCGGAAAATTGGGTCGCTGCCGGTTTTGAAGGGACACGGCTTTACAGCTGCTGAAAAAATCGGTTTTTGGTAGAGCTGACCTTTAGGTCAGCGTCTCAGCCCTTTATATTTGACCCGCCTCGCGGACTTTAGTCCGTGAGGCGTGAGCATTTCGGACTTTTTCCGCAGCCTCTTCAGCCGTCCAACACAAGTCGTTTAACTTTGCCTTTTCTCGCGGGCTTCAGCCCGCGAGAGACCTTTGCTCCACTCATCCCGTATTGTGCAGCCCGGCCGCGATGCCGTTCATAGTCGCGCCAATCGCGTAATCCAACTGCGCGCTCTGCTCGCCGTTTCGTTTCCTTCGCAGCAGCTCAACTTGAATCAGGCTCATCGGATCGACATACGGATTCCGCAGCCGTATCGACCGCGACAGCACTGGATTCCGCTCCAGCAACTCGCTCTGCCCTTTAACCCGCAGCACCATCCGCTTCGCACGATGAAACTCCTCCGCCAGCATCTGGTACACCGACTCGCGCAACGCCGGTTCATCGACCAGCGACGCATACAGATGCGCGATCGAGAAATCTGCTTTCGCCATCGCCAGTTCGACATTCCGCAGCATGTCCGAAAACAGCGGAAAATCCCTCGCCATTTCCTGAAGCAGTTGTTCCTCCCGCGCACCTCGCAGTGCGAACTGTTCCAGCGCGTACCCAACACCGAACCATGCCGGAACCGCATGCCGGCTTTGCATCCAGCCAAACACCCAGGGAATCGCCCGTAGGTCTTCCAGCTTGCGACTGCTGCTCCTGCGCGCCGGACGCGAACCGATGCGCGCCAGCTCCATCTCATTCACCGGCGTCGCCAATTCGAAATAGCGCAACACGTGCGGATTCTCCGCGATCTTCTCGCGATACAGCGCGAACGCCGCCTGCGACAGCTGCTCCATCGGCTCGATCCACCGATCTTCACTCTCGGCAGAAGCTTGGCCCGGACGCACCAGCGCCTCCAAACTTGCTGCGATCATGATCTCCAGGTTCCATTCCGCCAGCACCGGATCAGAATATTTCCAGTTCAGCACTTCGCCCTGCTCGGTAATCCGGATGTGCCCCGTGAAATCGCCTACCGGCTGCGCGAGAATCGCCGAGTGCGTCGGCCCGCCGCCGCGCCCCACCGTTCCGCCACGTCCATGAAAAATGCGCAGCTTCACGCCGTGCTCTCGCGCAACCCGGTGCAGCGCCCGATGCGCCTTGTGCAACTCCCATGTGCTGGTGAGCATGCCTCCGTCTTTGTTCGAGTCCGAGTAGCCCAGCATGACTTCCTGCCAGCCATGCCACGACGGCAACAATTCGCGATACTCCGCCGAACTCCACACGCGCCCCATCACCTCAGCAGCATTCCGCAACGCATCGATCGATTCGAACAGCGGAACCGGCATCAACCCCGGAACGCTTTCGCAACCACTTGCTCGTAAACCCGTCAGACTCGCCAGCCGCAGGACCGCAAAGATGTCTTCCTCCGATTCAGCGCCGCTGACGATATAGCGCGTGATGGCTTCCGCGTCGTAGTTCTTTCTGGTCTCCGCGATGCTGCGAAAAGTGTCGAGCAACTCGATGCTCGCAGCCGATAGCTCCGGCAAAGCTCCCTGAGAAGCCTGCAGCCTGGATGTCTGAGCAATTTCGGTCAGCGCCTCACGATGCACCCGCGCATGCTGCCGCATATCGAGCGTGTGCAGCCGGAAGCCGAACGTCCTCAGCTTGCAGATCAACGGGTCGAGCATTCCCGTCGCCAGCCTCGCGCCGCCGTTCTCGCCCAAGCTTCGTCGCACCACCTGCAGGTCGTCGAGAAATTCCGCAGCCGACTCATACGCAAAGCGATGCGAACGCTCGTCACGCGCATAACGCAGCCGTGCGCCCATCATCACCAGCAGCCGCCGATACGCCTCCGAGCGTGGCGTGCGCGACAACTCCTCCACGGGCTCGCCAATCGTCTCTTCGTATCTCTCACGCAGCTCTCGCAATTCCGTCGATTCCTGCATCTGGTGCGACGAGACCGTCAGTCTCCTCACCAGCACCGCCACCTCTTGTAGGTAATGCGACAGCACCATGACCCGCGCCAGTTCCAGCGCCTCGCGCGTGCTCTCCGGCTTAACAAACGGATTGCCGTCGCGATCGCCGCCGATCCACGAGCCGAAGCGCAAACACACGGGCAGCGAGACAATGTCCAACTCCGCGCCATACACATCGCGAAAGTCTGCGGCAATTCCCTCGTAAATCTTCGGCACCGCGTCGAATACCGTCATCACGTAATAGCTGATCCCCGTACGAATCTCATCCACCACGGTCAGTTTTTGCAGTCGCACTTCATCGGTCTGCCACAACGCCGTGATATCGCCCAGAATCGTGTCTTCGCACTCTTGCGCTTGCACATCGGGGAGCGGAAGCCGATCCAGCTTCTCCAACTCTGCGGCAATGCGCCGCCGCTTCAGCAACACCGCACGCCGTGTAATCTCCGTCGGATGCGCCGTGAATACCGGCTGCACTTCGATTTCTGCCAGCGCCGCCAGTGCCTGCTCCAGCGTTATGCCTGCCTGCTTCATCCGCAACAGCGTGCCACGAAACGATCCCGGAAGCGGCGGCTCGTCCGTGTGCAGCTCCGCGGCCCGGCGACGTCGCTTGCGATGATTGGTCTCCGCTAGATTGGTCAGCTCAAAATACGCGGCGAAGGCTTTGGTTACCCGGTAAGCAAGGGCTACATCCAGCGAGGCCACTTCTCCCTTGGCTTCGCTCAGCAACGCATCCGAACCTTCGTTTTTGGCCGCTTGCTCGCGGTGCTGGATCAGCAACCGCCTCAGCCGTTCGACCGTGTCGAATAGCTTCGCTCCTGCCTGCTCCACCAGCACTCGCCCCAGCAGGATGCCGAGCGAGCGCACATCCCGGCGCAGCGGCGCCTCCTTGATCGGCTCAGAAGTCTTCGCCGTCAGCTCCATCAGTCGTTTTGACTGACTGGGCGCACTCCACAGTGGCGAGGTGGGTTCCATCTATGTAGTGTATGGGGGAATCGAAATCGCCGGAAGAACGCCTACCGCTTTCCACCAGCGCCGCGTCTATGTGACTATTACTTCGGATTCCATCAACAAGAGGAGAAATTGTTTGCCGTTACCGGTGTGTGCCCCCACTCTCGTCCTCGCCTCGCGTAGAATTTTGTCCGCCTTACTGGCATGTTCGCTTCTCCTCGCCGTTACCTCCGCCGGCGCGCAGCAACTTCCCCAGCGCGACCTCCACAAGTTACTCGCTCCAACTCCGCCCATGGGATGGAACAGTTGGGACTCTTACAGTGAGGGCATCACCGAAGCGCAAGTTCGCGCCAACGCCGAATGGATGGCCGCTCACTTGAAGCAATTCGGCTGGCAATATGTGGTGATCGACGAGGGCTGGTATGTCGTCAACTCAGGAGCCAAGCCCGCAGACCTGAAATTCTCGCTCGATGAGAACGGCCGCTTCATTCCCGTTACCGATCGTTTCCCTTCAGCCACCGGTGGTGCAGGATTCAAACCCCTCGCCGACTACATTCATTCCCTCGGCTTAAAGTTCGGCATTCACATTCTGCGTGGCATTCCGCGCGAAGCTGTCTCCCGGAACGTGCATATCGCAAACTCGCCTTACACCACCAGCGAAGCTGCGATCACCGACGACACCTGTCCCTGGAACGCCTACATGTACGGTGTGCAACTCGCTCCCTCCGGGCAGGCTTATTACAACTCGATTGCGAAGTTGTACGCCAGTTGGGGCGTCGACTTCATCAAAGCCGATTGCATCGGCGACCACCCCTACAAAATCGGCGAGATCAAGATGCTCGGCACCGCCATGAAAACCTCGGGCCGCGATATGGTGCTCAGTCTCTCTCCCGGACCAACCGCGCTCGACAAGGCCGACGAAGTCTCGCTCTTCGCGGAAATGTGGCGCATTGCCGACGACTTCTGGGACCACTGGGGGCCTCTGCCCGATAAAGACAAAGCCTGGTCGCAGGGCGTGCTGGCGCAGTTTGGATGGACCGCGAAATGGGCGTCCTTCCAGCTAACCGGCAAGTGGCCCGACGCGGACATGCTGCCATTGGGACACTTGGGCCCTCATCCCGGTGATGGCGGCGCCGACCGCAAAACCAATCTCACGCCCGACGAGCAAGTCACGGTCATGAACCTGTGGTGCATCTTCCGCTCTCCTCTCATGATGGGCGGCGATCTGCCCTCCAGCGACGACTGGACCACGAAGCTGCTGACTAATCCCGAAGTGCTCGCCGTCGATCAACACTCCCAAGACCATCGCGTCGCGGTATCCACTGAGAGCGTGGTGGTTTGGACCGCGAAGCCGGACGACGGCCGCGGTTATTACGTCGCTGCCTTCAATCTCACCGATGAAGAACGGACGCTTACTTATGATTGGACCAAGCTCGGCCTGCCCAAGGCAAACTACGCCGTGCGCGATCTGTGGGCCGCAAATGATCCCGGAAGTGCCGCCTCGTTGACGGTAAAGCTTCGCCCCCACGCCTCGGTGCTCTACCGCGTCGTCCGCACGCCATAGCTTTGAAGGGCACAGCTTTACAGCTTGCAGAAAACCTCATTCCCGCAACGGTTTTCGTATCAGGGCACGACTCTACAGGCTGGGGAAAGCGGTTTTTGGTAGAGCTGACCTTTAGGTCAGCGTCTAAGCCCTTTATATTTGACCCGCCGAGCGGACTTTGATCCGCGAGGCGTGAGCATTTCGGACCGTTTCGGCGGCCTGTCTAGTCGTGCCGCAACGTGTCGAAATAAACATAGGGCTTCAGCCTCTGCGTGAGCACTTGTGTCGGGTTGCAGAAGTGTAACGAGTCGCCGATGCACCAAGCCCTGGGGGGGCGAAATAGTCTAGCCCACCACGGAGCCGAAGGCGGAGTGGTGGGTAAAGTGGAAAGTTCTCCCGAGCCCCATAGGGGCGGCAGTAGTTCTCACACACACTCTCTAGCCCGCCTACTTCAGTTCCTTCCCCGTGGTCGTCACCACCAGCTTTCCATGCTTCACCCCCCGCATGGCGAGCATATGGTCAGCCAGGTGCTGAACCTCGTCGCTCCGGCCTTTCATGATGACCACTTCGAGGCAGTTGTCGGCGTCGAGATGAACATGTGTCGCGGCCAGCACGCTTCCATGCGAGTGGTGCTGGATTTCGTTCAGCTTGTTCGACAGGTTTGGTTTGTGGTGGTCATAAATCATCGACAGCGTCGCCACGACCGGTCGGTTCTGGTCGACCGCTTCATCCACCAGGCTCTCCCGAATCAGATCGCGGATCGCCTCTGACCGGTTCTTATACCCACGCCGGGCGATGACCTTGTCAAACTGCTTCAATAAGTCGTCTTCCAGGGAAACGCCGGTTCTGGTTAGTTTTGTCATAGGTTTTAGGGTCCCACGCCCTCGCGGCAAATCGCTTCGCCCTTCAGATTCCTCACTATAAATGAACCGGGTGTGACACGAATTATCAATTCGTGTTACAAATCCGATAGCGTCCTTCAGATCGTACTGACAGGCAGAGGATCGCCGTGAGCCGTTCGCATCACTTTTCCCCGAGGCTCGGATGGGCCAGAACCGCGTTCGTGCTGGTCGTGCTCACGTTAGCCGCTTCCGGCCTCTCAGCTGAACCACCAGCCACTCGCATCTCCGGCAAAGTTCTTGACCCACAGGGCGCTCCCGTCGCAGCCGCCCATGTATCGCTGCTGAACGCCGCCGGCTCCACCATCCGCGATGCCACCAGTGACGGCGAGGGCAGCTTCACCATCGACGGTGTCGATTCCGGCTCCTACCAACTTGTCGCGAATGCGCCGTCATTCGTCAGCGTCGTCGTCAGCGTTGGCGTGACCGGAGCGCAACAGCAGACGTTCAACCTCCAGTTCCAGCAAATCGCATCCTCCGTACAGGCGGTCACCGTCGTTGCCTCCGCGCCCTCGTCGCTCACTCCCGACCCCTCGCAAAGCATTGTGGTTCACGATGAAGTTCTCGACGCCAATCCCGGACGCCCCGGAGCTCCCATCTCCGTCCCCGGCCTCCCCATCGAAACCGCCTCGGGAGGCATCAAGGCCCCGCAATACTTCTCCCCCGGAGTCGCTGGCGATCACGGCGAACCCATCTCGCAGTTCTTCCAGATCGGCAATTTTCTTTTCCCCAACAATCTTCCCGCCAATGCACATGGCAACGGATATGCCGACCCCAACGTGCTCATCCCCCCGATCATCGACTCCGTAAGCGTTGACGGCGCCGCCTTCAACGTTCGCGAAGGCAACAACTCCATCGACGTCGCCGCCACCTATGTTCCGCGCCCTCGCTTCAACAGCTTTGTTCAGCTCACCGGCGACTACCGCGACGCCGACATTATGGCCGGATGGAGCCCGAGCAACCCCGACACCAACGCCTGGATCGCCGGAGAGTTTTCCTTCGGCAACGGCCTGCTCGAGCGCCTCGAGCACCGCCAGCAATACAAGCTCAACGGCTTCCGCGAATATCACTTCGGCCGTCACGACCTCACTTTGTTCGGCATCGGCTACTACGGCTTCTCTTATGTTCCCGGACTCATTCCCATCAACGTTCCCGTTCCCAGCGACACCATCGACAATCGCCAGCGCGACATCACGCACAACATCCTTCTCGTCGCCAGCGACAATTGGAAGCTCAGCCAGCAGCGCCAGTTTTCCTTTTCCGCCTTCTATCGCAATTACGCCCTCGATCTTCGCTCCAACTTTGGTGACGGACTCATCCAGCAAAGTGAAACCCGCAACGTCTTCGGCGGCGAGGCCATGTACATCCAAAGTGTGCGCTCCTGGCTCGCCGTGATGGCGGGCGTCGATCTGCGCCGCGACGCTCCTCGCAATCTCGACTTGAAGCACATCGACGACGAGGGCATCTTCCAACCCGTCACCAGCAACAACCTCACGCTCTCGTTCCTCGAGCCATTCATTTCATTTGACGGCACCGCCAGCCGCTATCTGCACTTCAACCTCGGCGTCCGCCAGGAAGCCGTCTGGATGGACAACCAGGACCTCATCAATCCACAGAACTCCTTCGACAAACTCGCCACGCTGACCTTGCCCAAAGGCACGCTCACCTTGCTTCCGCCCGATCGCTGGTATCTTCCTATCGTTTCGTTCAGCGCCGGCGAGGCCTTTCACACCAACGATCCCCGCATCGGCACGGGCACCGGCCAGCCCACATTGCTTGCACCTTCGCGTGCCTATCAGTTGGTCATTTCGAAAGTGCTGAAGCAGACGCAGTTCTACCTCACGTTGCGTCGCGTCTCCAACTCGCTCGAACTCGCCAAGATCGATCCCGACACCGGTCTGCAGCAAGTAGTCGGCCCTTCGTTGAACAAAGTGGTCTCAGTTTCGATGCAACGTAACTTTGCCTACGGTAGCCTCTACGTTTCTTACGCCCAGGCCGACGCTCGCGACCGCATCACTGGCGAGCCCATTCCCGAAGCCCCGCGTCTCATCTTCGATACCGTAGCTTCCGCCAACCGCCTGCCCTTCCATCTCCGCGCCCGCGCCGAGTACGAATTCGTCAAGGCCAAGCCGCTCGGCGACGGATTCACCGGCGTCCCCGTCAGCGAATTCCGCGGCGCTATCTTGCGTCCCTTCCTCGAAGATCGCGCGTCCATCGCCGCCAACTTTCTGATCGCCAGCGGATACACCGGACAAACCACCGAAGTCCTCGCTCTCCCCACCGACCCAGCGCCCTTCGAGCGCATCGTCGGCGTGCCGCTGAAGTCCTACATCGGCCTCAGCCTGACCTACTACTTCAAGCATTGAGATACCTCTTCGGCATCCTTCAGCCTAGTGCAGGCTCCTTTTTTGGTGGAAGCATTTCAGGTGGAAGCGCCAGGCTTTAGCCTGGCGAATAGCTTAGGCAGAAGCTAGGGCTTCAGCCCTGGCTTCTTCTCTGGGACGGGCACCACTTCCGAAGGATTGTTCATCAGCCGTTTTGAAAGGGCATGGCTTCAGAGCCATGCCCTGAGCGAAGTCTAAGGGTGCGCCGTATCGGTCCCTTTTTGCTTTTGTCATCCCCCGCGGACTTTAGTCCGCGGGGGATCTGCTTTTCAACCCGGCTTTGAAAGGGCACGGCTTCAGCCGTGCCGTCGCGGGCGCTTAATCATTGGGCTTTAGCCCCTGAGGGAAATCCACACATCCCCCAGTGTTATCTTCAAACGATGTCCACCACGGTGACCACCACCGCTCCCAGCCTGAAGCGCGCGCTCGGCCTATGGGACCTGGTGCTCTACGGCATCATCGTGATCCAGCCCACCGCGCCCATGCCCGCCTACGGCGCGTTCTCCAACGCCGGCAAAGGACACGTCGTCACCGCCGTGCTCATCGCCATGGTCGCCATGATCTTCACCGCCATCAGTTACGGGCGCATGGCGCGCGTCTATCCCAGCGCGGGCTCGGCCTACACCTATGTCGGCCGCGAGCTGCATCCCTCGCTCGGCTTCGTCACCGGATGGTCCATGACCATGGACTACATACTTAACCCGCTCATCTGCACCATCTGGTGCGGCAAAGCCATGGCCGACCTCATTCCCGAAGTTCCGCTGCCCATCTGGTTCGTCGCCTTCGCCGTGCTCTTCACCGTGATGAACCTGCGTGGCGTCGAAACCTCCGCGCGCATCAACCAGGCGCTATGCGCGGCCATGGGACTGGTTATCCTCGTCTTCTTCGTCGCCACCGCGCGCTATCTTCTGCATCTTCCGCCGCAAGGAGCGCAATTCTTCACCTTGCCGTTCTACAATCCGCAAACGTTCTCGCCCGGCGTGGTCTTTCACGGGACGTCGCTCGCCGTGCTCACCTACATCGGCTTCGACGGCATCTCCACGCTCTCCGAAGAGGTGCACAACCCAAAGCGCAACATTCTGCTGGCAACGGTTCTGGTGTGCGTCGTCACCGGCGTGCTCGCATCCGCCGAAGTCTACGGAGCGCAACTGTTGCGGCCCGAGTGGCAGTTCCCCGAATCGGAAGTCGAGACCGCATTCATACACGTGGCGGCAATCGCGGGCGGAATTTTCCTCTCGAAGGCCATCAGCCTGACCCTGATCATCGCGACCATCGGCTCGGGCATGGGAGCGCAACTGGGCGCAGCGCGCTTGCTTTACGGCATGGGACGCAGCGACGCGATCCCGAAATCATTCTTCGGCGCGATCGATCCTCGCACCCGCATTCCGCGCAACAACGTCATTCTGGTAGGAGGCATCGCGCTGCTGGGAGCGTTCCTCATGAGCTACGAACGCGGCGCCGAGCTGCTGAACTTCGGCGCGCTGATCGCATTTATGGGAGTCAACCTCGCATCGCTGACCCATTACTACATCCGCGGCAACGATCGCAAACTTTCGCAACTGTGGCCACCCATCGCCGGCTTCGTCATCTGCGCCGCCATCTGGTGGAACCTCTCGCACGCCGCCAAAGTCGTCGGCTCAATCTGGATGCTCGCCGGCGTCGCCTATGGAGCCTGGAAAACCCGCGGCTTCCAAGCGGATTTGGTGAACTTCGACGTGCCTAATGAATAAATCCTCCTCGGCGTCATCCTGAGCGAGGACGGCGAGAACAGTCGCCGTCCGAGTCGAAGGACCTGCTGCTAGCCCGCTCCGGTCAAGTGGTCGGGTGCCGCATTCAAGTTGAGGCGCTTTGCGGGCGTCTGAGCCCGTAGCCGAAATCCTGAGCGAAGTCGAAGGAGCCTACCTTCTTTTGGCCTTGAGTGGGGATTTTCGTTCGCGGGCGGGCTGCGAATAATGCTTTGAGGTAGAGCCGACCTTCAGGTCGGCATCTAAGCCATTTATTTTTATTCTCCTCGCGGACTTAAGTCCGCGAGGGCGGGTGCCCCGTTCAAGCGAAGCTTGAGCGGGGGTTTTGACCGTGCCACCCTATGAATCGGTTTTGAAAGGGCACGACTTCAAAGCCTGCCCTGAGCGCAGTCGAAGGGTGCCGCACACGCCTTATTTTTGTCATCCCTCCGGCGGCTTCAGCCGCCGGGGGACCTGCTTTTCTGACTTTTTCGAGGAGGTCTGTGTCGGGGCAGGAATTTCAATCGTGCCCTGAGCTTCTAACCCTGAAAAAGTGTTTTGGTAGAGCCGACCTTCAGGTCGGCGTCTAAGCCGTTTATTTCTTGTCATCACGAGGAGGCTTTAGCCTCCGAGGGATCTGCTTTTCGACTTTTTCCGAGCAGTTTGTATCAGGGCACGGCTTCAAAGCCTGCCCTGAGCGCAGTCGAAGGGTGCCGCACACGCCCTTTATCTCTTGTCATCCCTCGGCGGCTTCAGCCGCCGGGGGAACTGCTTTTCTGACTTTTTCGAGGAGGTCTGTGTCGGGGCAGGAATTTCAATCGTGCCCTGAGCTTCTAACCCTGAAAAAGTGTTTTGGTAGAGCCGACCTTCAGGTCGGCGTCCAAGCCATTTATTTTTGATTCTCCTCGCGGACTTTAGTCCGCGAGGGTGCCCCCCAGAACCGCTGCACAAACTATCGACGAACCTGTGCGAAAGAAACTGGTAGTTGTTCACTGAGTAAGTTCTCCCACTTGAATATGACGACGTCTGCGCAGTAAGAGTGGTAGGCGCATCCAGAATTACGACGAGCACGCCCCCCTGAGCAAAGAGCCGTCCGAGTTCGGTCTTCTTACTGGACATTACGGACTCAAGGTAGCTGTATGTCGCATACTCCTTTCTGGACGGATTAAATCCAGGTGGGCGAATCACTACAACATCGAAATCGAAGAGTGCCTTTTGCGTCGCGAGCGAGTCCTCTTCCACAACTTCTGTGCTCTGGAAAGGAAAGTTAATCGAAATTACTCTGAGTTGCTTGCTCATGTTCGCTAGAACTCGATTGTACTGCCGGAGTTCTAACGTCGCGCTGGTGGCCCACAATTGCCTGTTGTTGGCAATTGTGGGTGAGCCGCAGCTCAGGCTGTCGCTAAGGCCGATGCGCAACGGTAATCTGTAGGCACTTGTTCAGGCGAGCGTCATTGGCTAAGACGCTCCACTTGTGCCGCACCGCCACCGCGCAAATCAGAATGTCGACCGGGCCGCACTCCACGCCTTGGGCTCGGCACACGTTGTACAGCCGCGCCGCTTCTTCGTAATCAGTCGTGTCGATCGGTTCGTCGCGAAAGGCCGCGAGTGAAGTCCGCAGCTTCTCGAACTGCGCTTGCTCTTTGATCCCTGACAGCAACTCTTGCCGAATCGGACCGATCATCACCACCCGTCCGTCGCTGATCGCTTCCGCCAGGACCGCCGTCAGCCGTTTCTCTTCCGGACTAAGCGTCGCAGTCGCCCGCCGTCGCAACGCCAGCGACCACACCGACGTATCCACCAGCAGCTTCATCAGAGCATCTCACTTTTGCATCAGCGGATTTCAGTCGGGTGGAGCACCGCTTCAGCGGTGCATGCACGAGTCGGTCTTACGGCCGGCTTTAGCCGCTGAGGTAAGAGGGTTCCTCCCACAGCAAGTTTGAAAATTGGCCTAGTCTTGTTCAATCCGGTCGCGCCGGCGGTTGGCTTTGTGATCGTAACCGTGCTCATACTCAACCGTCCCGAACAGCTTGACGATGTCCGCCTGTTTGCGCCGCCGAATGTATTCGTCCAGCGCAGCCGTCACTGCGTCCTTCTTCGTCACGTGCCCACCCATGCGCCGGGCTTCCTCGATCAACTTGTCGTCGATAGCCAGATTGGTCGCCATGGCAACCTCCTATCTGTGTAGCCTATCACACATCGAGATGTGTAAACTGGGTGGCCCATCCCGCCTGCTTCTGGCGGGGTGGGGATTTTCCCAACTTGAAACTCGAAACTTGAAACTTGAAATTGTCCCTCGACCAATTTTCGCCAAACTTTCGCCCTAAAATGCCATTATAATGAATGTTATAACATGCCCAAAACAGGCACCAAGGTGGGGCACTTTCACAGCGCCAAATTCTCCAGCAGGATCCCGATGTCCTTGTCGCCCCGGCCCGAAATGTTCACGATCACCACATCCGACGGACTCATCTTTGGGGCCCGCTTGATGCATTCCGCAACCGCGTGCGCCGACTCCAGCGCGCAGATAATTCCTTCTAAATGAGCAAGTTGGCGCAGCGCACTAAGCGCCTCCTGATCGCTGGCCGAAACATACTCTGCCCGGCCTTGATCGTGCAGCCAAGCGTGCTCCGGCCCAATCGCCGGATAATCCAGCCCCGCCGAAACCGAATGCGTGCTCGCGATCTGTCCGGCTAAGTCCTGCAAAACAAAGGAATAAGTCCCCTGCAACACCCCCGGGCTGCCTCCCTCTCCGCCGAACCGCGCCGCATGTTCTCCCAGCGCGGATCCGCGACCACCGGCTTCCACACCGATGAGCTGCACTTCCCGATCGCCAATGAACTCATAAAACGCCCCGATTGCGTTGGAACCCCCGCCAACACAGGCGATTACGGCGGTCGGCAACTTCCCTTCCGCCTTCAGAATCTGCTTGCGCGCCTCTTCCCCGATGACCCGGTGGAAGTCGCGCACCATGGTCGGATACGGATGCGCCCCCAGCACGCTTCCCAGCAGGTAATGTGTTGAGCGGACGTTAGTTACCCAATCGCGCATGGCCTCGTTGATGGCGTCTTTCAGCGTCTTTGAGCCGGAATCGACGCTGCGGACTTCGGCGCCCAGCAGTCGCATGCGGAAGACGTTGAGCTCCTGCCGGCGCATGTCTTCGGCGCCCATGTAAACGACACATTCCATGCCAAATAGCGCGCATACGGTCGCTGTCGCCACACCATGCTGGCCGGCCCCGGTTTCGGCGATGATCCGCTGTTTGCCCATCCGCCGCGCCAGCAGCGCCTGGCCTATGCAGTTGTTGATCTTGTGTGCCCCAGTGTGAAGTAAGTCTTCGCGTTTCAGATAGATGCGCGCGCCTTTCAGCTCATTCGTCAGCCTTTCCGCGAGAAATAGCGGCGTCGGACGCCCCGCGTATTCATGCAACAGGCGCAAGTACTCCTGTTTGAACGACTTATCTTTGCGCGCGGCAGCATACGCGGCTTCAAGTTCCTGCAGCGCGGCCATGAGGGTTTCTGGGACGTAGCGTCCACCATACGGGCCAAATCGGCCCTTAGTCTTCCTGGGTACGGGAGTGGAAATGGCAGTCATACTTTGCTCTTTCGATTGTCTGTAAGTGTATTGATAATATAGGTTTACTTCGACGATGCAGCGCGCACCGCCGCGACAAATGCACGCAATTTAGCCGCGTCCTTCTTGCCGATTTCTCGTTCGACCCCGGACACAACATCCACACCACATGGCTCGAACAAGCGAATGGCTTCGCCAACATTGGTCGGGCTTAGCCCTCCGCCGACGATCACGGGGAATATCTCCTTTATTTGCTGCACAATAGCGACAGCAGCCTTCCAGTCAAAGGGAACGCCCGTACCTCCCCGGGCGGCGGTGGATCCGGAATCGAGCAGGATGGCATCAATGTTTTCCCGCTCCTTCAAATAGCCATCGAGCTTACTTGGATCACCGAGCAGTTCGCGTACCTGCAGTGTTTTGATGAGCTTACGGCCATTCAGCGCGCGACGGAATTCAGAAAGTTGGTCCGCCGGCTCGTCGCCGTGGAGCTGGAGGGCAGTAAGTCCTGTCTTAGCAGCGAGTTCGGCGAGCGCCTCCGGTGTTTCGTCGACCACAACCCCAATCTTTTCAATGGATTCGGGTAGTCCAGCAATAATCTCGGCGGCAGCCTCCGGCGTTATGCGGCGCGGGCTCTCAGTGAAGATGAACCCGAGCGCATCAGCTCCCGCCTCGACGGACTTCAGCGCGTCGTCAACATTGATCGTACCGCATATCTTGATCCAGGTCATGGGGTTACGCCGGATTTCGCCAACAGCGCCCGCAAAGCCTCACCCGGGTTGGCCGCGCGCATGAGCGACTCGCCGACCAGGAAAGCGTCGAAACCCGCGTCGCGCAGCCGGCCGATATCGGCAGCGGTCTTAATTCCACTTTCGGCGACCTTCACGACACCCGACGGAATGCGTTTCACAAGTTCGAGAGATGTATTGATATCTACCTGAAAAGTATGCAGGTTACGATTATTGACGCCAATCATGTCGCATCCCGCGGCAAGGGCGCGGTCGAGTTCATCGTCATCGTGAACTTCGCAGAGCACGTCGAGCCGTAGTTCGTGCGCCCGGTAGCGCAGACCGACGAGCTGATCCTGTTCGAGTGCGGCCACGATTAAGAGGACGGCATCCGCGCGGCAAGCGCGAGCCTCCAGAAGCTGAAACTCGTCGATGATGAAGTCTTTGCGCAGGCACGGTAAGTGCGTCGCGCAGGACGCCAATTCGAGATTGTGCAGCGAGCCCTGGAAGAATTGCTCGTCGGTCAAAACGGACAGAGCAGCAGCGCCAGAGAATTCGAGTTCGGAAGCGAGTTTGGGAACGTCAAAGTCGGCGCGGATCAGACCCCTAGAGGGCGATGCTTTCTTGAGTTCGGCGATAATTGCTGGGCCCGACTGAGAGACACGCTGCAGGCGATCGCGAAAGCCGCGCGGATGATGGCGCTGGGCTGCGGCCGTCGGGTCAGTCATCTCGGCCTTACTTTTGGCAGCGGCCACGCGAGCCCGGGTTGCGGCGATGATTTGTTCCAGCTTGCTCGACATGGGAGTATGGAAAAGTATAACGG
>Ga0210383_10001247_pt1 | contig 23374 bp, 17 predicted proteins | sample IncBWC14OmetaG_FD_160072 | JGI IMG/M metagenome (GOLD analysis project Ga0210383, IMG submission 160072) | Forest soil microbial communities from Barre Woods Harvard Forest LTER site, Petersham, Massachusetts, United States - Inc-BW-C-14-O ... | reverse complement strand
CTCCAAGGGAACAAATTCGCCAACGCCGGCGTTGGCGAAAACAATATCGAATCGCCCCTTCACGTTAGAGACAGTCTCGTAAAGACGATCAAGGTCAGCCAATTGGGCGACGTCTCCCTGAACTCCAGAGACGTTGGCGCCGATTGCCTCAACGGCCTCGTCGAGCTCCTTCTGCCGGCGGCCCGTGATGAACACATAGGCACCCTCTTTGACGAAGAGTTTTGCCGTAGCTAACCCGATCCCTTCTGTGCCGCCGGTGATGACAGCGATCTTACCTGCGAGCTTTTTAGGCATTGTTTTCCCCTGTTCTTGCCGACGAATGTTCCGCGCTCTGACTCATTTGTACTTTGGGAAAGTCTTTCCGAACATGGGCGCGCCGCTTTTCGATTGCTCTTCGGTGGCCTCATTCTGAATCACATCCCAATGCTCCACGAGTATCCCGGCCTCCATGCGCACAATATCTGCGGCAATCCAATTCACAGGAGCACCGAAACCACTAAATCGCCCGTGCACGATCACGAAGTCTCCCTCCGCCACGATCGTTCCCGGTTCGTACTTCAACGTTGGTGGGATGCTCTTGATGAGATTGAACAGACCTTCACGACCAGGTGCGATATGAGCGCTGTGCTGCGTGTAGTGAGGGGACCAGTAGCGCTCCGCCGCAACGTAGTCCCGTTTGTTGAAGAGAGTGTCAAAAGCCTCAAGAACCAGTGCCTTGTTCTTTTCCTGTTTAGTCCGGCTCATTGAATTTGTCCTCCCAGGTAAAACCATGCCCTTCGCTCTCTCAAGTCTCGATCCGCCATCCACCAGGACGCTTGCTTCTGTGATCAGCGTGCACGACTCCGACGCCAAAGAAGCAATGATCCAGGTCGGTCAATCTTTCCCCACGTTGCAAAGCTGCTCTGCTATTTCATCTACCCGCTCGGGATAGAACGCAACATGCCCCCTAATCTGCACAACAGCAGGAAACGGATCCTCGTATGACCACACTGCATTGATGGACTTCTTTCCTCCCGCGGGAACGCTGTAATAATTGCACTCGCCTTTATAGGGACAGTAGGTAGCGTAATCCGTAGGTTCCAACTGGGAAAAATCAACGTCCTCACCTGGAATGTATTGAACCGGCTGATACTCGGCTTCGCGGAGCGTTAGGGCGTTGCGAGTATCCGCAACCACACGGCCGGCGACGGATACGACCACGCGAGCGGGATTGCGCTGGATGGAAATCGGATGATGTGGACCTGGAAGCTTCACCTGCTTTTCTCTCATGTTTTGGCTTCCCTCTTTGTGCTCGTGCTCAGCCCTTTAGGAACCGCGCGACATTTTCAACAACAGCTCTGGGTATTGGTACTGCGCACCATGATTCCCGCTGGGGTACAGAATGAGCTGCGCATTCGGCAGGTGCTGCTGGAGGATGGAAAGAATTCACCGTACCAACGATCACGTCGTTGCTGCCGTTCACCACGAGCGTAGGCTGCGTCCTGGGCAAATCCGTCGGTCAATGCGGGATCCCAGTGATCCATGCTTCCGGTAAAGTGCATGAAGGAGAGCAGCGGGATGTCCATCTTTGCGCCGAAGCGGCGGTTGGCCAAGCGACGGTACGCGAAGCGAATGCCGGCGGCCTTAACGAACTGGATCGGCGCGGTTTGGTGCGTGTAGTTAGTCATAAGAGATCCCTGTCTGGAGGCGGTCCCAGAATTAGTCGGCGCTCATTCCTCCGTCGACCGCCAGGGATGCACCGATGATGTAGGACGCCTTGTCGGAGCCAATGAACACGATGGCGTTTGCAATTTCTTCGGGAGTGCCAATGCGCTTGTTAGGAACTTGTGCGTCGAGAAAATTTGCTTTGTTTTCCTTCGTTTGCGCAAAGCGGTTGAACATTCCCGTTTCCACCGGACCAGGGCCAACGATGTTGACACGAACGCCCGAGCCGGCGAGTTCGATGGCCGCTGACTTCGTGATGCCTTCCACGGCGTGCTTGCTGCCGACATACACTGCCGCGGTCGGGCCACCGACTTTGCCGTACGCAGACGAGATGTTAACGATACTGCCTTTGCCTTGCCGACGCATGGCCCGAATCTCGTACTTCATGCTCAGAAGCACGCCAAGCACATTTGTGTCGAAGATGGCTTGATAGTTCTCCGTGGTTACATCGGCAGCCGAACCGGGAGTGCCCTCGGTGCCGGCGTTATTGACGGCAATGTCCAGACGACCGAAACGAGCGATGGTCTGGTCGACCAGGTTTTTGACTTCCTCTTCATGCCGCACATCGGTGCGCAGAAATTCGGCCTCGGTGCCGAGGTTGCGCAGTTCAGTGGCTAGCTTCTGACCTTTATCGTCGTGTCGACCGGAAACAACCACCCGCGCTCCTTCATGCGCGAAGGCCAAGGCCGTGGCACGGCCAATGCCGGTCAGTGCGCCGGTGATTAAAACAACGGGTGAACTCATGGCTACTGCCTCCTTGATCTCAAGTCTATGCAGCTCAGGCATGACTGAACGTCCGTCAGAAGCTGCTTTCGCGACCGCTCAGATCACTCACTTGGATGACGAAGTCGGACATTGGTAGCGTTGTTGGAACATACTTTGTTACGCTGGCATCGATACCTCATAAGCATGGGAGTGGAAAATGGAATTGCGACACCTTCGCTATTTCGTCGCGGTCGCCGAGGCGGGAAGTCTCACCGTGGCAGCAGAGCAAAGGCTACACACGTCACAACCTTCGTTGAGTCGACAGATTCGAGATCTTGAGAGCGAGCTAGGCGTCCAACTCCTGACGCGCCGTGCTCGCGGGATCGAACTGACACCGGCGGGTCGAGCCTTTCTCGATCACGCCCGCTCGGTGCTATCGCAGGTGGAAGCGGCAGCCGAAGCTGCGCGCCACGTCGCACACCCCGCCAAGCCATGCTTCACCATGGGTTTTCTGACCGGACACGAATTGACGTGGATGCCGGAAGCCTTGCGGATCTTGCGCGACGAACTGCCTAACATCGACGTGATGATATCGAGTCAATACTCGCCGCGGCTCGCGGACGGCCTTTCGCAAGGAAAAATCGATGCAGCTTTTCTTCGGCGGGAAAAAGGGGTGTCAGGGTTGGCGTTCCGTCTTCTCGCGAAGGAGCCCCTAATGGTGATCATGCCGAGTGACCACCGTCTCGTTGCGCTCAAGGCCATCAGTCCGAGAGATCTCGCGGGCGAGGCATTCGTGATAGTGTCGGACACGGCTCCTGTACTGCGTGCGGTCATCGACGATTACCTGAAGCGGTCCGGAACCAATATCACGCCAGCTCACGAGGCGGACCACGTCACCATGGGAATTTCCTTAATAGTCTCGACGCGCGGCGTCGGGCTGTTGCCTGCTTATGCACAGAACTTTCTCCCTTCGTCGGTAACGAGTCGTCCTCTGAAGGGAGAGAAGCCAACTGTCGATCTGGTGCTCGGCTACAGAAAGTCGAACCAGTCTCCCATCCTAAAGCTCTTGCTTTCGAAATTGGACGAGTTGGTGGCTCGTGTCTCGAAGAAGGCGCATTAAGCTTTCGTGTACAGCACCGTTAGGTCAGGGGATGACGCGCAGATCGCGAAGTCGGGTGAGCTGCCGCCTAAAGCTCTGGTGCGTGTCGATGCAATCCGCAAAGCCTGCCAAGCTTCGGCTGCAACGTTTCCTATGGCAGGTCGGCGTACATAAACGGGCTGTTTCCAGCATCCGATTTCTCGGCTCCGACGGCTGGCGCGGAAGGAAACGAGCCACGCAACTGCTATCGCAATCCAGCCTTGGTCAATGTGGATGCGAGCGTGGCCAAGAACACGCACATCCCGTGGTTGGGCGAAGCCGGCAATCTGCAATTACGCTTCGACTTCCTGAACGTTTTCAACCACTCCAACCTCGGGCCGGTTGACGGTAACATGGCGGACGCGACATTTGGGAAGGTGACGTCCGCGCTACCTGCTCGGCAGATCCAACTCATTGCCCGAATCACCTTTTAATTTGCCACCGGCGCCGGAAATATACCCCGGGGAGCCTTAGAGCTTCCTTTCCCGGTGCCGCTGGCTTACACACTTGGGGAACCCAGTGCTACGAGAATCTGATGAACCAGGTGCGCAGCAGGCTGGAACAGGAGATCCTGCCTCTGGGAGCCAACTACCTACACCTGCTCAGTGAATCCGTCGACGGCAAGCACGGCGGCGTAAGCTGCCCAGGCCTCCGACATCGTTGCCATTCTCACCGCACTGCAGGACCGAGCTACAGAGAGTCAGTCGGCAAGAGCTTGCGTGCGCTTCTTAAAACCGGAAAGCATGGCACCAGAAAATAGACCGCTTTGTCGAAGACTAGATTTTCCTATTTCGCTTCCAAGAGCAAGCTGCCGGTAAAATCGACACGCAATTTAGCTTCAGGACCAGTGACGGTTCCGAGGTCCTTCCCGTCGACGTAGTTGGTCAGGTGATAGGTCCTGTTGCCTAGCCCTCGCAATTCCACTTCGCCGCTCCATCTCGCGTCCTGGCTGCCGTTGTCAGTTGCAACTGGCGCGTAAAACGCATAGTACGTTGCGCCTCCTTTTTCGATTGCGTATGCTTCAGGGATGTCATATCCGTAGACATACAAATCCAGGAAGTTTCCCTTTGAGAGCATCTTTTCATTGTAGAGCGCAATCCATTTCTTCCAGTGCGCTTCCTTCGCCGGATTCAAGTACACATTTTTGAGCTTCGGACCGTAGTCCGGCCAGGTGAACTTCGTTCCAAGAACTCCACCGGTTCCAAGCGTCGAAGCGAAGTCGTCGCCCACATCCTGCTCGTTATCGGTGTTTGCTCCGGTGATGCGGGACAGCTCAACGTGATCTCCATAGATGGCTGCATGGGGGCCGAGCAAAGCCTTGTACATCTTGATTCGCCGGCGCACTTGCACGGAGCCCACTGGATCCGCAGTAACGGCTTGATCCATGTACCGCAACCAGGCAAGGCTCGGCGGCGTTCCGCAAGGACAACTCTGCGTCACGCTGTCTGCCTTTAGTGCGCGAGTCGTTTCGAAAATCGTTTTGTACACTTCGCCCATGGCATAAACGGAGTCGAGCGGTGATTTGTGGTGATGCTTCGGATTGTAGCAGCGCGGAGTTGCGTAGATATTGTCGAGCTTGTGTCCGTCGAAATCCCAGTCGCGTATGAAGCGCTCCGTAAGTTTCTTGTAGTATTCGCGGACTTCCGGTACTGCTGGGCAGAGTGTGGCCAGGTTTCGCGTCATCCTGGCGGGCTGTCCTTTTTCGTCAAGGATCAGCCAGTCAGGGTGCTCCTTGACGACATTCGAAACGACGTATTTGTGGTCCCCGTATTTGAACTTTCCATCCTCTACTGCCAACGGCAACCACCAGAGTTGAACCTTGATCCCCTGATTGTGAAAGTCCCTGACCATTTCCCGGATCGCGTTTCCGCCAAAGGTGTCCTTGCGCGGCTGCCAGTCGCCGTAGTTGTCAAACCACCGGTCGTCGAGGGTGGCCCAATGAATTCCTAGGTCTTTCAACTTGGGGATGGTGTCGGTCATCTGTTTCGGTGTTACATCTGACTCGTAACCCCAGCCGCACCAAGACACGGCATAGTTCTCCTCGTTGTTTTTCGGCCGCGTCATGCCCTCCCGCTCTACCGCCTTCGACCACGTGCTCAAGGGTTCGTAGTAATCGCCGTGAAAGACAGTTACGAACGTTCTCGGCGTAGAGAACCCCTCGCCCGGCTTGAGCGTCGTGCTCGCCGGAACTTCAACAGACGCCTCCACTCTCCCGTCGGTCGTCGTGTGCACGGGAATGGAGAGGGCCAGCGGTAATGTTTCCAGGTGTCCGATCGCCAAGCCCAGGTTGCGTGTCCAGAACGCCACGACAGGTACTCCTCCGCCCACGCGACCTAGATCGTCGTGCGTTTCCACCGGCGCACCAAAAGGGTTGTCTTGCGAGAACCTCGCCGGGATGGGCAGAACATCATCTTTGCCCCATCTGAGGCTTGCTCCGAAAAACGCCCACATCTCGTGCGATTTCGCATTGCTGTCCGCCAAAGACGCGTTCAACGAGTGATTTTGCAACGTCACTTTATCGAGGGCTATTTCTTTATCGCCGGAGTTTCTGTAGATCGCTGAAAGCAGCGCTAGGGAAGGAAAGTCGTCATACACCTCGACGGTCAGGAATTCATCGAGTCCTGTGCTCGAGCTGTGCCCCTTGACCTCCACTCGCTTGCCAAGAGAGCCGAGCTTGCCATTTGCCGGCTCGATTTGGGCGTGTCCCAGATCGCGCACAAAATCGTTAACGACTTGCCTTCCGCTGGTTACGACGATTCCAGATCCGGGCTCCGCTTCATCGAGAGTCAGCCATTGGGTCCCGCTGTAGAAGCGGGCTAACACACTCCCAGTGGTGGTAAGTAGAAACTCCGCTGGCCCTGTCTTCAAATGAATTCCATCGGCTTGGGTCACAACATTAACAGCGGATACGGGTTCGGGTTTCTTCTCTTTTGTTTTGCATCCGCCAAAAATCGTTAACGCCACGGTCGCTATCACGGACGCTACTGCATGCTGCGGTTCTCGGCGAGTCCGGTTCATCTTTTTCCTCTGTGGTACATCGCAAAAATTTTTTCCACGTTGAGTAACGTCATGCGTTTTTCTGCGTTAGGGTCTTCTCGATACTGAATATCCTGTCCGAAGGCCGGCGCGTAATTGACGGCCACCACGGCGGCGAATGCCGCAATCTGTATGCGCCAACGCATCGGGCACAGTTCGTTAATCATAGTCTTTGGCCCGTCCCGCGATCTCTGCGTTCTGGTTACCGCCAGCGCGCACGGCAGAGTGTAAACCGGATGTGTGAAGAACGAAAGCAAAAGAAGTAAAACGAAGCATATCGAGGCAGGTCCCTACGCTCGCGCGTTCTGCAGGTCAGCTATGTCTGAAAAAGTGGGCAACTGGTTGTCCCAAAGCGAGAAAAAAACCTACGGCGCCCCGTCAGAGCGCGGTAACCAACCGTAACCAGGACCGAGCTTCCGGGTCGCCTGCGCGTAGCGCGGGGCCCATCGGAGAGCCGAGAAAGATCAGTGTCCCCTTTCCCATGCGTCTCTTCCACGCGACGGGTAATCCTCCGACCTTGCCGATTACATCACCCGTTCTGGCCGACACGGGAATCACCCGACTGAAGTCCCGGACCTTTGTCTCGCGTGGCCAAAGGTAGTCGACGTAAGGAATGGATTCTTGTCTATCCAGTCTCTTGCCCGGATATCGCCCGGAGCGATGCAAAAAAAGCGCGTCGTCAAAAGGCTGTCCCGGCCATAGGCTGACAGGAGGGTAGACGGCAATGTCGAAATAACGATCCAGCATTCGCTGATGAGCAGTAAATTCCGCACGGCTCGAGAACCCCGCGCCGGATTCCAATAGAACATGAGTCCCCGCTTGGAGTAAGCCCGATAGCGCCGATGCCGTGGCGGGGTCCAGCGGTCCGAGGCCTGGAACAATTGCTATCCGGCAAGGGCTTCGTGAGTTGAGCCTAGCTTCCGGGATGTGATTGTGTTCGCCGGCGAGTGCCGCTTGATATCCTTCGAACGATTCACGAAGGACACAATGCGTGTCGAGGTCCAGCAGAAGGCAGTCGAGCTCGCGTGCCGGGCGAGAACCAGGCGTATCCAAACCGATCGGTCGGTCTGACCAGAGGGTGACGGCCGCGCCGGTCAAGACACCCACGAAATGTCGGCGCGAAATATTCATCCAAACCCCTCCGCATCGGCCTTCAGAGCCTGCCTGAAATCAGGCGGTCCATGTCGGCCACGGTGTCATAAAACTGTTGGTCCTGTGCGTAACGGTAGCGAGCTTCCATTTCCGCAATCAACCAGCCGTTGTATCCTACTTTGGTCAGCGCGGCTCGTATGGCGGGCCAGTTGTTGTCACCGATGAAAAGGCTCGTATAGACCGTGTCGCAACACCGACCTCGCTTTTTCATGACGTCCTTTAGATGGATGCGCGTGATGCGCGGCCCATGCATCTCAATCCACTGCTCAGCGAATCCTGTGTCGTGAATGTTTCCTACATCGAGGTGAATGCCGACGAATGGGCTGTCCACATCATTGAGGAATGTCCAAAACTCTCTCGGCGTTAACAAAAAGCGTTGCTCCGAGTTGCAATTCTCGCAGCCGATTCTAACTTGTGCTTTTGCCGCGAGTGGCGCAAGTTGCCTCATCGCGTCCAGGCAGCGTTGATAGACTTCATTGTAAGGAACTTCTTGGGTCACGAGCCCCGCGACCACAAGTATGGCGTCGCAACCGAGGAGCTGAGCTGTCTCTAACTGGCGTTCTACAATGCGAATGGCCTGAGCACGGACATTGGGGTCACGTGCCGAAAGGGGAGTATTCCAGTGCAGGCCGGTAGAAACGTTGGAGACCACCAATCCAGCGTTTTCCACTTTGCGGCGCAATTCGCTCACCGCCGCGTCGGTCGTGCTCATCTGGAACCACGGAACGTCGCCGAGCCAGAGTTCGATGCCGTCGTATCCTGCTTTCTTGACGAGTTCGAGTCCCCGCTCAAAGTCCCAACCCTTGGGGATCATGTTGTCACCGATGGATTTTTTCATGGCACCTCGTTTGTTGCCGATGCGCGTTTTACGGTTGCTCAGATCGAAAATGTTCCGCGATTCGGAAATTCTCCCGCGCGGCAAACGCACAGCGAACCGTAGTGTCAGGGGGACTAGAGTCTGACACAGTAAGCAGCCTCAATACAAAGAGCGGATTCGCAACTAAACGAAAGCAGCCATGTTTGTGGTTTTCATCGTTCCGTTCGCAACGCTTGGGCTTCGCGAGCGCCATCGAAGTCGCGAGAATTCGAGCCCCATGCGAAAGATCAGGCTTTTCAATTCCATGCAAGCAAATCCAGCTGGCCCCGCACCGCGCTTTTCCCTTGACAACCGGAGAAGCTTCCAATATGGTCAATTTTAAATCGCAATAAAACGAAACTAATAGGTAGTAAAGGAAATAAAGGATGGGCTCTCGCAATGCAGACCGTGCGGCCGCCTCCGAAGCTCCGGGAAGGAGCATTTATGGAATCACATCGATAAGGCAGTCAACTCCTCGACCGGGTCCTCACTTAGCGAGCGAAAGGATGGAACATCGTTACCATGTTTAATTTTATTCCAAACCGCAAGTTGCCCTTAACATTCGCGCTGGTCTTGCTGGGTCTGGTTTTTCCCCTGGGGGTATGTGGTCAGGTGGATACGGGCGCCATTTCCGGGACTGTCAAAGACGCCAGCGGAGGTGTGATGCCGGGTGTCACCGTGACGCTTACAAATGAAGATTCTGGACAGTCCATATCGACGACCAGCGGATCCGCTGGGCAATATACGTTCTCGCCAGTAAAGATCGGTCATTACTCCGTGTCGGCGGAAACCAGCGGTTTTCAGAAGGTGCGACAAAAGAACGTCACGGTCGATGTACAGGAGAAAGTTGTTGTCGATTTTACCTTGCCGGTTGGCCAACCCTCGGAGACGGTAATTGTCGATGCCGCGCCACCAGCGCTTCAGACCCAAGAGGCTTCCGTGGGACAGGTGGTCGAAGCGGAAACGATCAACGCACTCCCCCTGAATGGGCGTAACTTCACCTTTCTCGCTCAACTAGCGGCAGGGGTGACTCAAGACCAGGAAGACACGCGTGGATTGGGCGCGAGCGGCAGTTTTGCCGCCAATGGATTGCGCCCGGCGCAAAATAACTATTTGCTCGACGGCCTGGACAACAATTCTAATCTCGTCGATTTCTTAAATGGGACAGCCTACGTCGTCCGTCCGCCGGTAGATGCGATCGAGGAGTTTAAGGTCGAGACCAACGACTACAGCGCTGAGTTTGGGCGTTCCGCCGGGGCCGTCCTCAACGCAACCGTCAAGTCGGGAACCAATCAGTTCCACGGAAATGCCTGGGAGTTCTTGCGCAACGACAAATTTGACGCCGCGAACTTCTTTGAGAATTCAGGCGGCATTCCGAAGGGTGAGTACCGCCAGAACCAATTCGGTTTCACTTTTGGCGGTCCGATTCGGCACAACAAAACCTTCTTCTTCCTCGATTACGAAGGTACCCGCATCCGCCAGGCTATTCCTTACATAAGCACGGTTCCAACGGATCTGGAGCGGAGCAGCGGGTATACCAATCTCTCGGAACTACTCACCCAAGCGGGCACCACCGGCCCCGACGTTCTGGGACGAACCTTTGGGATAGGGCAAGTCTTCGATCCTGCCACCACGCGCCCGGTGGACTGCGGAGTTCCGGACTCTGTGACAAATATCACTGCCCCCTGCGGCGGCTTACCGACCGGCACGCAATTGGGTTATGCCCGCGAGCCTTTCGCGGGCAACATCATTCCCGCGAATCGCCTGGATGCCAATGCCATTAAACTCCTCAACCTGTATCCCGCTCCCAATAACTCCGAGCTTTTCAATAATTATGCCTCAAACCCGATTTCCAGCGATAACCCCAACCAATTTGACGTGCGCGTGGACCATAGCTTTAGAGAAAAGGACAACATTTTCGGCAGATTCAGCTATGTAGACAACCCGTCATTTCTTCCCGGGCCCTTTGGAGGGATTGCGGATGGAGGATCCTTCGCTGATGGGAATCAGACGGCGAAAAGCCTTAACACCATGATAAGCGAGTCGCACATGTTTTCTACCTCCATGGTAAATGAAGCGCGCGTGGGATACAGTCGCATCGCCGTCAATCGTCTTCAACCAAATGCCGACACTTCTGGTATTCCCGCTGAGTTTGGAATTCCTGGAGTTTCTACGGTCGCTTCGAATGGCGGTTTGGGGTCCCTCTTCATCACGGGCCTAACCACGCTCGGCAGTAATGAATTTCTCCCCTCCATCGAGCTCAGCACCACTTCCCAATTTACTGACAATGTTACTAAGACTGCTGGACGCGAAACCTTCAAGTTCGGATTCCAATTCCAGCGTTTAGGATTTTCCATCTTTCAACCTCCTGCCAGTCGCGGAGCGTGGAGTTACACCGGGCTCTACACTGGAGTGCCCACGACAGCCGTAGGCAACACCGGGTTGGCCCAACTGCTTTTGACGCCGATTCCGGGAACGGTCGCGGGCGCCTCTGACTACGTTGGCGGCGCTGACAACATAGAGGTCTCTAACATCGCGGCTACTTCCATGAAACGCGACTATTACGGCTCTTATTTTCAAGATGATATTAAGGTCACGCCAAAGCTGACGGTGAACTTGGGGCTTCGATGGGAATACTTCGGCCAGCTCATTGAAAATTATGGGGCACAATCCAACTTTTTGCCGTCCAACTCGCCGAATGGCCCGTCCACGTTTCGGTTGACCAGCAAGCGCTGCAATACTCCTTTGTCAGCGGACTTTGACGCGGCGGCCCAAGCCGAAAATATCAACATCGTCTGTTCGAGTCAGCCCGGCCTCGGGGTGTCGCAAAAACTCAATTTTTCACCTCGCGTGGGGTTTGCCTATCAGCTGACGCCGAAGTTCGTCGTTCGCGGCGGTTACGGTATTTTCTACGGCGGCTTTGAAAACTCCGTCACGGAAACGTACGTCGATTTTCCATTCCAATTCAGCCTGAGCTACCCCAACTTGACTCCCAATGCGCCCATCACCTTTGCCAACGGTGCCATCGGCACCCTTTCGACGGGTTTAACAGCCATCCCGCTCACGTCTGCAGCAGTCGAGCCTGGCGGAGTATCGTTTACCGGCGAAGACTATAGGACCAAAACTCCTTATACCCAGGGTTATAATCTAACCGCTCAGTATTTGCTCACGAAGAATGACACCATCCAGGTTGGCTACGTGGGGAATACCGTTCGCCACCTAGGGGTCTATTTGAATCCGAATACGCCGAGAGAGATTTTGCCTCCTGGGTTGAACTCGTTCTTGTACTCGCCTTACCCCGATTTTTCCAACATCACCTACTCCTCTTATGCGGCTGACAGCAACTACAACGGTTTGCAGGCGAATTATGAACGGCGATTGGGCCATGGCCTAAGCGTTCTCGCGAACTTCACTTGGTCCAGGTGCGCTACGAATGCAGTCGACGTCTTGAATGCGACTGCTTTGACCGGGTTCCGGGCGCCGTACTTGCCGGGGTTCGGGGGTATCCACCAAGATTTTGGACTCTGTGACTTTGACGTTCAAAAGGTAGTTCACCTGAGCGGGAGTTATGAACTGCCCGTCGGCAAGGGAAAACAGTTTCTGAATAACAGCAACAGGGTGATGAACGCCTTCCTGGGTGGCTGGAATACGAACTGGATTCTTACTATGCAGGACGGCCAGCCGGGAACGATTCCTTGCGCGACCCCCACAACTTCGGGGTTCGGCTGCTATGCTATTCGAGTTCCCGGCCAGAATATCTATGCAGGGCCGCATGACGTTAATCAGTGGCTAAATGCCGCGGCATTCATGACTCCACCTGTGGCGACTACCATCGGCCAATCCGACTACAGCCCCTTGGGCGGGGGGCCAAGCCAATTCCGCGGGCCGGGCTTCCATCGCCTGGATTTCTCCCTCTTCAAGGAATTTCGCACTTCCGAGCGCACGCACCTGGAGTTCCGCTCCGAATTCTTCAATCTTACCAACCATCCCAACTTCTCCATTCCCGGCTTCTCGGGGAATGGCGTGGTGGCTGCTCCCGGCTCGCTCGATTACACTAGCCCAAGTACGTTTGGAACGATCTCATCTACGCGGGATGGTCAAAACGATCAGCGCGAGATTCAATTTGCGCTCAAATTCTATTTTTAGATGAGCAGTAGCCGTGTGCCTTCGCGGTTGGCATCATGGGCGGTTCCGGCAATCGGGATTGCGCTTTTGCCGAAGCCGGCGTCGCGGCTGTTTGAGTGAACTTCATTCGCAGAAAGGCATGACGGTTCATGACGGCAAGGCTTGACTCAGGTTCCGACAGCCGCAACCAGCGCGGAGTAATCACGCTCAACGAGATTCGCCAACAACCGGAACTCTGGCCCACAACACTCGAACGCGTTGCCTCTTCCAACGCTCATTCCATTGTGCAAGATCGCGCCGCGGTGATCTGCGGTGCTGGCACTTCGGCGTACGCGGCCTCAGCCGTCGCGGCCACTTGGACGAACGCCGTAGCCATCCCGACTACCGATCTTCTTACCTTTTCCAAGCGGGAACTGTCTCATCTAGCTCCCGACTTTACTTCGAACGGCGTACTCGTGTCACTGGCGCGCTCCGGGGAAAGCCCGGAGAGTGTAGGTGTCATCGCGCGAATCAAACAAATGTTCCCGAGCGTGGTCCATCTCGCGATCACTTGCAATGAGCACGGCCAGCTTGCGCGGCTGGCAGGAGTCAACCCCCTTGTCCTCGACCCCCGAACGAATGACCACAGTCTAGTGATGACCGGTTCTTTTTCTAACTTGCTCTTGGCGGGCATGGCGATCGCACGCGGCGACTTCTTGACCAAACATCTCCCTGGCATCATAGCCACGGTGAATGACGCTTTTCCTGGCCTTGAAAAAGTGGCGCAGCGTTTGGCGTCTCAATCGTCTTCTCGCCTGATGGTGCTGACTTCCGCTGGCTTGGTTCCCCTCGCGAGGGAGGCGAGCCTCAAGGTTCTGGAGATGACGGCGGGGCGCACTGCGGCGATAAACGAAACCTTCTTGGGTGTTCGCCACGGCCCGATGAGTTTTCTTCGACCAGATTCCCTGGTCCTGTGCGTGCTCTCATCGGATGCGGAGAGGCGCCGCTTCGAAGAAGATGTGCTTCGGGAACTAAGGCAAAAAAAGCTGGGTCACGTGATTGTGGTCGGATCTGCGGCTTCCGACAGCGCACTTGGCCGCGACTTCATCCCTGCCATGACGCCAGACTTGCCCGACGATTTACGCGCACCGTTCGAAATTGTCTTTCCTCAGTTGCTCGCCTATCACCTGAGTCTGGCATCGCACTTGGACCCCGATAACCCGAGTCCGGATGGTGTGATCACCAGAGTGGTTCGAAGATTTCAGTTGCATTAGAGGAAAGAAATTCTCGAGGGTTAGCATTCAACTTCTGGAATTACAAACATGATGGAAATAGAGGAGCAACCAGAATCCTCCTGGCAAAGGGAGCCTCTTAAGGTTCAAATCGTGAATTCTTATTCCGCCGCAGAGCGGGATGATTTGGCTGGAGGGGAAAAGGACCCGAGCGAAACAAGTGTGTACCGGTTCGAGTGGAGACCCACGGAAAAGCACGTTCTTGTCGTTGAGGGAGGAAAGACAGTTTGTCACGTGGGGCTCGTCGCGCAGACGGTTGAAGTTCAGGGGAATGCTATCTCCATCGCGGGAATTGGCGGAGTGTTGGTACGTCACGGATCGAGAGGGCGCGGATATTGCCGTATTGCGATGGAGGCGGCGGAAGCGATTGCGTTGAGCCAGATGGCTGTGAATTTCATCCTGCTCTTTTCGAGGCCGGCCAAGCAGAGTTTGTACGAACACCTAGGTTGGATGAAGGTCGCAAGCCCCGTGTGGGTGGAGCAGGTACAGGGAGATGTCTTGCTCCCGATTGTTTCCATGGTGAAGCGTTTGGGCGCCAAGCAATGGCCGGAGGGGGAAGTCCGTTTAGGGTCGCGTCCCTGGTAGCTCGATTTGTTTGTTGGTCTGGTGTCGGAGGTCAACGTGCAATCTGGCGATATGCGAAGTCAGGAGTCGATGCGCAAGATTAGTTCGGCGACGAAGATTCGCGTGCGGTTCTTCCGACTCGTCGTTTCTTTGTTCTTCTCAATCGGCGCCGGCCAACTCTCGTCGTCTGCGGCGCCCGAATCTCCCAGGACGATCGAGTTGGCGGAAAACTGGAAGCTGACGTCGGCAAGTAATTTGCAGCTCGGCGGAGCGGCCATCTCGCTTCCCGATTATAAGGATGCGGATTGGCACGCGATCCGTCGAATGCCTGCCACCGTTCTCGAGATCCTTACGGAGGACGGCGTCTACTCCAACCTCTACGTCGGGAAGAATATGGCGGAGAATGTTCCTCAAGACCTGTATAAGCAGGATTGGTGGTATCGAACTACATTTGAAGCGCCTTCTGAGCACGCGGTCTATTTACTGGAATTTCCCGGCATTAATTATCGTGCCGAAATCTGGCTGAATGGCCGGTTGATCGCGGACAGCAAGCAGGTAGTGGGCATGTACAGCGCGCACGAACTGAACGCGACGCAGTGGATCAAGCCGGGGCAGAGTAATACGCTGGCGATAAAAGTCACACCGGAACGAGCGATTCAAGATGTCAGCGGCATTGAGTTGGCCGACAGTTGGTTTGACTGGCTGAATTGGAAATATTTGGGTTACCAAGGGCCGCGACCCGAGAATAGTCACGGAATCTCTTTTGTCCCGGACCGCAATGCGGGCATCTGGAAGCCGGTCTACTTAAAAGTCGCGGGCGAGGTCACGCTTAGCAATCCGCTCGTCAACGCGGAGCTTCCTTTGCCGCAAACCAATTCTGCCAAATTAACGGTCTACGCCACCCTTCGCAATGCCTCCAACCAGCAAGTAAAAGGAGTTCTTCGAGGGACAATCTCGCGGCCTGGCAAGGCTACGATTCGAATCGAACAGCCCATTGGCCTCGCTGCTGGCGAAGAGCGTCAGGCAAGTTTTGCTCCTTCGCAGTATCCACAGCTCGCCATCAGCAATCCCGATCTATGGTGGCCATACACCATGGGAACCCCAAATCTTTATGATCTTCACCTCGAATTTCTCGAGGACGACCATCTTTCCGATGCTGCTCGCATCCGGTTCGGCATCCGGTCAATTGTCCAGTTTCGCGACCACGATGAACAATTTCCAGCGGTGGGCAAGGGCGGAAACTTTTATCTCAAAATTAACGGCAAGGATTTCCTGATACGTGGAGGTGTTTACACTCCGGATCTTTTGTATCGCTATGATCCTGACCGCGAAGCTGCGATTCTCCGTTACGTAAAAGACCTCGGGTTGAATATGCTCCGCTGGGAGTCGAAAATTTCCAGCGAACACATCGTCGAACTCGCCGATGAGCAAGGGATCCCCCTAATGTTCGGTTGGATGTGCTGCAACCAGTGGGAAAAGTGGGACCAATGGGATGAAGAGGACCATCGGGTCGCGGAGGAGAGTCTGCGTTCGCAGATCTCCATGCTGGGTCATCACGCCTCCGTGTTTATATGGGCCAATGGAAGCGACGGCTTGCCTCCTGATCCCATCCTGAGCAGATATCACCAAATTCTCGCGGATCTCCACTGGCAGAACGCTATGGTGGACACCGTCTCGTCGTTCGCCAAAGACGATAGCGGCGAGCGCAGGTGGAACGGCATCCACATGGAGGGTCCGTACAGTTGGAGGCCGCCGACCTACTGGTTCAGCGCAAAGTACGCCGCTTCACGCGGATCTTGCGCGGAGCAGGGCGACAATGAACACATACCCCGGTACGAAAGTCTGAAGAAATTCATTCCGGCCGACAAACTTTGGCCCATCAACGACACCTGGTATTTCCATTCCGGCGCCAACCTCGGAAACGATACGCTCATCAACATACGTCACGCTGTGGATCAGAGATACGGACCATCGAGCAGTGCCGAGGAATTCTCACGCAAGGCCCAGCTCGCGCACTACGAGAACACGCGCGCGCAATTCGAGGCTTTCGCCGCTGACGGATGGGACAACCATAAAATGACCATCTATTGGATGCTGAATAGCCACTGGCCCTCATTCTTTGGAAATATTTTCGACTACTACTTGAGTCCCGGCGGCGCCTACTATGGCGCCAAGGCTGGTTTGTGGCCACTGTCGGTGGTCTTTGACTCTTACGCGACCGGCGATCATCGGCAGGCGAGGATTACCGTTGTCAATCAGACTCCTATGCAGCAGAAAAACCTGCGTGTGCGCGTGCGGGTGTATGACCTGCAGAGTAAGTTGCGTGAAGACCGGCACGCGGAGAAGCTACAGGTCGCGCCTGGTGGCGCGGTCCAAGCGATGACCTTGCCCCGCTTTCCGGATAGCTCTGACGTTTTCTTTGTGCGCTGTCAGTTGCTTGCAAGCGACGGAAAACTGCTTGCGGAAAATGTCTATTGGCAGTCGCAGAAAGACGACGATGTAGGCGATCACGACAGCGCTTTCGGATTGAAGCCAGCCAGTTGGGCGGATATGACCTCGCTCAATACCATGCCCCAAGTGCCGCTGGAGCTTAGCGCCAAGCGTTCGTCTCCGGCAGGCGAAAACCGCATAACGATTCGCTTGCACAATCCGTCCGAGCACATCGCATTTTTCGAGCGCGCTTCCATCACCGACGCCAAAGACGGCGACGAACTTCTTCCCATTGAATACGACAACAATTACGTCACGGTTTTTCCGGGAGAGACGGTCGAGGTTCGCGGCGTGCTTCCGCAATCGGCAAGGGCCGCGTGGGTCAGGCTCGATGGATACGACACTCCGCAAACTGCCGTAGCCATTAAGTAGGGCGAAGTTTCCTTCGCTCCATCGGACTTTAAGTCTGGTGCGTACGCCGATTTAGAGGATTGCTTGAAAAGGAGACTCACACCGTGTCAAAGAGTGCCCACAAATTGTCTTCGAGGGTCACGCTCGCGATTTTGTTCGAGGCACTGATTCTCATCGCGCCTTCCACGGCGCAGCAGTTGGCGAACGACAAGCTCGCTCTGACCGTAAACGCCAAAGATGGAACGTATCAACTCGCGGTGCGGGGAGGGCAGCCTATTTTCACCAGCCGTGTGGGGGTGCAAGTCAATCACGAGTGGCTGCGTTCCACCGACTATCCTCGTCACACGGCGTCGGAATACAAATTTACCGACGAACTCGGTTCGGGCCGGACAATCTCGGTCACGAATTCCGGACTTGCAGGTAAAGCGGATCTCATTCTTGCGATCCAGCTTTACGATCAAGCTCCTTACGCAGCTCTCGAGGTGACCATACAAAACACAACGGAGAAAACGGCCACGCTCGAATCCGTCCGCGCGCTTGAATTGGTCGGAGATGTCGCGCTGAATCTCGGCGGTCGGTCCTTTGCCGATCGCGTTCTCTCCGACAGCTATAGCGAGGATCGACCGGATCTGCGTCTCTACGGCCTGGGCAAAGCGCCCGGTGGGATGCATCGCGGCGTCGGGAGTCAGCTCATTTACAACCGCGAGAGCAAGCAAAGCCTGTTCATCGGCGCGCTCACTGCAGACCGTCTTCTGACCTATCTCCATCTGCAAACGTCGGGCGAAAACGCGGAAACCAAGATCGCGTCCTACAGCGTTGACCTCGCGGGAACCACGGAGATTCAAAAGGAATTCGATCTGAAAGGTGGTCCAGCAGAAAATCAGCTGGAGCTAAATCTCCCCATCGAACCTGGCGCGAAATTCGTGTCGGAGCGGCTCATGCTCGAAGCCGGGCCGGATTATCACAATCAGTTGATGGCCTATGGACAGGCGATTCGCAAGTTGCATCACGCCCGCATGGCAGCCGAGACTCCGATCGGTTGGTGGAGTTGGACGGCCTACTATGGCGCCATCAATGAAGGAGAAACCCTGGCCAATGCAGATTGGCAAGCGGCACATCTGAAAGCTCTCGGCTATAACTTCTTTCAGGTCGATGAAGGCTACCAGTACGCGCGCGGCGAATACGAATCAGCCAACGCGACCCAGTTTCCGAACGGCATGCGCGTCGTTGGACACCACGTCGTCGGGAATGGCCTGGTCTTTGGCGTCTGGACTGCCCCGTTTCAAGTCACCTCACGTTCCTGGGTGTACGAGCACCATAAAGATTGGCTGGTACACAATGCCAAGGGTGAGCCCATCCACACCGAGCTGCTGTGGCACCAAAAATCCGACTTGATCTACGTGCTCGACACAACGAACCCCGGTGCCCAGGAATATTTGCGCAACACGTACAGGACGCTGGTTCGTGAATGGGGCGTCCGCTTCATCAAGCTGGACTTCATGGACAGCAGTGCCATCGAGGGCTTCATGTATCGTCCCAACACCACTGCGCTGGCAGCGCTGCGCATCGGTCTCGAAGTCATCCGCGACGCGGTAGGCGACGACGTGATCCTCGATAAGGATGGCAGCCCCATGCTCACCCCGGTCGGGTTGGTGGACACGGGACGGATTTCCGCCGACACCGCACATTCGTTTCAAGGGACGCGGACTGCTGCTAGCGGAATTGCCGCTCGCTTTTACATGCACCGCAATTTTTTTCTCGATGATCCCGACGCCTTCAACACCGTAGCGGAGACTTTCAGCGAGCATACCCGGGCTTCTGCCTCGTATCCTCTGCCGGAAGCGCAGGCGTCGATTGCACTATCCGCAGTTTCCGGTGGTATGTACGAGATTGGCGACGACATGATGGTTATGGGTGCGCAGAAGGATCGATTGGCGCTGGTTGAGAACGAAGATCTTTTGAACATGGCCAAAGTGGGCCACGCGTCCACACCCATCGACCTGATGACCTACGAACCCGAAGATGAACAACCCAGCATCTTCTTTCTACGCGAAAGTCCACACCAGGCAATCCTGACCGTCTTTAACTGGACAAAATCGCCGCGGTCGCACACGTTGAGTCTCGCGGACCTCGGGCTGCCTTCGGACCATTCCTTTACCGCTTTGGATGTTCTAAGCCAGGGCGCACCGGTCCCGCTGGCGGGGAGTGCTGCGCGGATCGAGAATCAAGCTCCTGAATCCGTCAGAATCGTTAAGATTATCGATGACAACGTTGCCCCGAGCGCCCCGACGGTTACAGCAAATGTGCCCTCTGTCGCCAATGCCGGCGAGACCTTCCTGCTGTCGGCACAAACAGAGCCCGTCGGAGTGCCTGCGGTCAGCTATCTTTGGGATTTCGGCGACGGGACCAGCGCAGACGGCCCCAAAGTGTCTCACACCTACACCAGAGCGGCGAATTTCACCATTCATCTCACCGTGCAGGGCATAGACGGTGTGCCAGCTGTTCAGAGCTTCCCTGTCAAGGTGACTGGCAATTTGCGGGCGTATCCAAGCCTCCTCGACAATCGGCGTTTCCAGGAGCCGACGGACCACTGAAGGATTTTGGGACGGCAGCGAGAATCGTAAGAGTTCCCGAGGGCTTCGAGGTGCTGCACACCGGGGTACCCATGCACTATTGAGCGAGAAATGACACCCTGTGCTTGGTGTCTCGGAAGGCTTCGGTGCCGCCGCTACGAGTGGTGGAGAGCGCACCAGCCAGATTGCCATATCTCAAACATTCTTCGATTTTCGCGCCTCGAATAAACTGATGAAGAAAACCAGCATCGAAACTGTCACCGGCGCCGATGGTGTCTACAGCGGCGACTCTTGGCGATGAAGTTTCAAAGGATTCTGATCCTCGGCGAGCCAGCGCTCCTTTCTCGCCGCGCTTTATGACCACCAAAGGAACTTTCGCCGCCAGAAAGTCTAACGCCAGCATGGGGTCTTCGACTCGAGCTAGACGGCAGGCCTCGTGCCCATTGGGCAAGAGCACATCTACCCACGAGAGCACATCAAGGACGTCTTGTCCCCAGCGATCATCGGGATCGTCGTTGGTGTCCAGGGAAGTAGAGAGTCCCGCTTCTTTTGCCATGCGAAAAAGATCCGGCACTCGGGGGCGAAGGGCCTTTTGAAGAAAATAGGAAGATAGATGTAAATGGCGCGCGTCGAATACCTGCGTCAGGTCGAGATCCTCAACGCACATCTCCGCCATTACGCCCGGATAAGTGAGAATAAACCGTTTTTCGGGCTGTGGGAGAATGACGGTGAGGCCTGTCTGCTTGGCTGGAAATTTTCGAACAGCCGATACATCCACGCCGCTTTCTATGAGGCGTTCGAGGCACAAATCGCCGAGAGGATCATCGCCGACAGCGGAATGGAAGCCGACACGGTTCCCGAGAAGTGCAAGGTTGTGTGCAAAAATTGCGGAAGAGCTGCCGAGCGTGAGACTTAGGTTCGAGGCGAGATGCTCGCGATCCAGTTCAAAATGGCCCGGAAGGCCGTAGAGAACGAGGTCCAAATTGAGCTCACCGACTACACTGATACCGAATTTGTTTTGGCTAGTCATTCCACCGCCTCATCCGTAATCGGCTCAATCGAGCATACGCACGGAGATTCGTCGCTGAAAGTCTCGAATATTCTCGAGTCTGGCGGCACCCGGAGAATCAGCTGTGCAGTTTGCCTGACCGCAGGCTGCTGCAAGTCGTAGCGTTTCTTGAGGTGCATATCGAGACGCGATGCCGAAGACAAATCCGGCCAAGGCCGAATCTCCGCAGCCGACTGTCGAACGAGGCTCGAGGGGCACCACGGGAGCGAAAAGCATTGGCGCATCCGCGCCAGCACAAAAAATAAGTCCCTCTCGACCGAGGCTCAACGCCGCACTCTCCGCGCCAAGACTCAGCAGCTTGCGAACGGCGCCGACCGCATCGGAAAGCGCACTGACAGGATTCCCAAGAAGCTGGGCAGCTTCCTCCCGATTTGGTTTCACAAAGTAAGGCTTTTCGGCAAGCCCTAGTCGAAGCGGCTCGCCACTCGTGTCCAGGAATGTCTTGCAGCCGAATTCCCGTGCCTTGGTGACGAGATCTGCGTACAGTCTCGGCGCGGCACCTGCGGGCAGGCTCCCGGAGAAAATAACGGACGCATTTTCGGAGCCCTCCGCGAAGAGATTTCTGCACGCGCTGTTGAATTCGTCCCATTCGGCAAGACTGGGTGCCGAGCCTGGTTCAAGAATTTCCGTAACGGTGCCGTCGTCTTCCACGATTTCCAGATTCGTGCGCGTTGGCTGATGCGTAGTACATGCAGTGGCCTGAATCCCGAGGGCAGAAAGCCCTGCCAAGAGTTCGCGGCCGCTCACTCCGCCGCAAGGAGCTATCCAGCGGGGGTTTCCTCCAAGAGTAGCAAGCACCATTGCCACATGTGCAGATTTTCCGCCCGGAAAAGCTTGCACCGCATGTACTCGATTTACCTGGCCACGTACAAGCGATGGAGCCATGAGCCGCTTGTCTATCGCCGGATTGGGGCTCACGCAAAGAAACATGGCTTGATACCGTCGTTACTTCCCATCACTCGGAGCGGCGCCGGTCTTTTCAAACCATGGCCGCGCGGCAGTCAGATGCACATTCACATTCTGAATGTTCCGCACACCATACTCCTGCAGCCATTCTTCCAGCGCCGCGGCACCCTGATGCACGAAGATCGGCACGCCATCCTGCCAAATTGCGCGTCCACAGAGCACGCCGGAAAAGTCCGAGCCGGCCTCGGCTGCCAAGGTCAGTGCGTCCGCAAATGTCTGGTTGGCGACTCCTTCCGACAAATAGATGAACGGAAGCGAAGCCGCCTGTGAAGCGCGTTTAAAGTGTGACCGTGCTTCCGAACGTGAGTACACCGCTTGCGAACGCAGCAAGTTGGCCGACTCGACGAAATTCATACTTACGGGCACACCCACCTTCAGCACATCTACCGCGTAAGTCGCCTTGCAGAACTCTTCAACCGAACGAGTAACTACCTCAGGTTTTATGCGCGCGAACTCGGCGCTCTTTTCGTCCATCTGATCGTGATAGCTCACAATTTCGAGAAAGAAAGGAATATCTGCCTCGCGGCATTCGCCGCCAACGCGCGTGACCCAAGTCTGTTTGTGCGCGTTAATTGCGGCGTCGCTGAACGGAGAGTAGTACAGGAGCACCTTGACCGCATCTGCGCCAGAATCTTTCAGACCCTGTGCGGTGAAATCATCCAGCAGTCGCGGCAACCGCCCGGGAACAGACTTGTCGTATCCGCTTTGCTCATACGCAAGAAGAAGGCCCGCATCCTTGGAGCGTCGACTCGCAGCAGGCAGCCCATATTCAGGATCGAGCAAAATGGCGCTGGCATAGGGCGTAAGAAGCTGGCTGACCTTCTCTTTGAACTGCACCAGCCACTCGGCGGGAACTTCGTTCGCATCCCGTCCGCTCGCCTTTCTGAAGAGCCTGCGTAGAGCACTGCGCTGGTCAATCGCGAGCGCGGCGATTATGCCGCGCTCGTCCGCCAAGGCTTGTAATCCGTTTTGTTTTCCGGGTGAAAGTGACAGAACATGCTCCGTAAATAATGCCAAAGTGTATTGAGCGTCCTCAAGCTGGGCAACTGCGGCGCGGTCATTGGGTACCTCCAGGAACGGTTGAGGGTACTCCGAAAGCGAACTTACGATTTATTTCGCTTTATGTCTTTTACTTACTATTATTCTGTAAGTCAAGCGGAGAAATGCGGCCGGCGTGGACAGTCCGTCCGGCCGGATTTCAGACGAGAGTGACTTCGACCTCCGCTTCGCGCAGAGCCTTGAGGTCGTGCTTGGGTATTCCCCGGTCGGTGATCGCTTCATGTACCGCGGAAACGTCCATGATCAGCGACAAACTTCTCTTCCCAAATTTCGAGGAATCGCACACCACAATCGTTCGCCGCGCCGATTCGGACA
>Ga0210383_10001246_pt1 | contig 23376 bp, 19 predicted proteins | sample IncBWC14OmetaG_FD_160072 | JGI IMG/M metagenome (GOLD analysis project Ga0210383, IMG submission 160072) | Forest soil microbial communities from Barre Woods Harvard Forest LTER site, Petersham, Massachusetts, United States - Inc-BW-C-14-O ... | reverse complement strand
TCCGCTGGGTCCGGACCCTCCTGCGGGCGCTCGCCGCCGAGGGCCGCACCGTGCTGGTCTCCAGCCACCTGATGAGCGAGATGGCCCTGACCGCCGACCACCTGCTGGTGATCGGCAAGGGCCGGCTAATCGCCGATACCAGCGTGGAGGAGTTCGTGCGGTCCAGTTCCCAGCAGTCGGTGCACGTCCGCAGCCCCCAGGCGGCCGAGCTGGCCGCCCGCTGCCGCGAGGCCGGCGCCGCCGTCCGGGCCGGGACCGGCCCCGACGTCATCGAGATCACCGGGATGGACAGCGCCGAGGCGGGCAGGCTGGCCGCCGCCCACGGCATCGTCCTGTTCGAGCTCATCCCCGTCCGGGCCTCGCTGGAGGAGGCGTTCATGGAACTGACCCGAGACAGCGTGGAGTACCAGGCGGCCGGGGCGACCCGATGACCGGCGCCGCGATCGCCCCCGCGGGCCCGGACCACCGGGCAGCGTTCCGTGCAGCCACCTTCGGCGACGTGCTGCGCTCGGAGTGGACCAAGCTCCGTTCGGTCCGGTCGACTTTCTGGGCGCTGACCGTGACCGTCGTGCTCGGCATCGGCCTGGGGGCCGTCATCAGCGCGGCCACCGCCCACAGCTACGCCAAGTTCAGCGTCTCCCAAAAGCTGAGCTGGGACCCGACGGGGGTCAGCGGGGCGGGGATGGCCATCGCGCAGCTGGCCATCGCCGTGCTCGGGGTACTCGCCATCAGCTCGGAGTACTCGTCAGGGATGATCCGCACCAGCCTGATCGCCGTTCCGAAGCGAGGCCGGGTGCTGGCAGCCAAGTCGCTGGTCTTCGCTGGGGTGACGTTCGTCGTGGGCGAAGTCACGACCTTCGTGGCGTTCTTTGTGGGCCAGGCCCTCATCAGCGGCCATGCCCCCCACGCGGCGCTCGGCGATCCCGGGGTAGCCCGGGCGGTGGCGGGAGGAGGGCTGTACCTGGCCGCCCTGGCGGTGCTCAGCGTCGCGGCGGGGGCCTTGCTCCGGCACCCGGCCGCCGCCATCGCCGCCATGATGGCCGTCGTGCTCGTCCTCCCCCTGATCGCCGAGGCGCTGCCGGACTCGTGGCGGAACCCGGTCACCGAGTTCTGGCCGACCCAGGCCGGAAACCAGATCACTAGCGTCTACCACTCCGCCCACACTCTCCAGCCCTGGCCCGGCTTCGGCGTGATGTGCCTGTTCGTCGCCATCGTGTACGCCATCGCCTGGACGCTGCTGGACCGCCGGGACGCATGATGGCGGCCAGGGCGCGTCGCCATACCCACGACCCCGGCCCCCCGGCTGCAGGCAGTGACCAGCGAGCCCTTTCTCATTCTGGCCGTGACGGGTCCGCCGCGGTCTGGCCACGTCGCGGCGTGCCGCCGGGAATGAGCAAGCCCCGGTCGATGAGCTAGCCGGCAAGAATCGCTTCATAACCACTACCAGGGCTTGCATGCTTTTCTGCCGTGCGTCGCTGCCGCCCTCGCGTCAGACCCTGAACTTCGCGGCCGGGATGATCCGCCGCCACCGGATCTGGATCGGCTCGCTGCGGCGGAAGCTGAACCCCGGGCAGCAGGCCTTCCTGGTCCTGGCCTGCCTGCGCAAAGGCGAGACGTTCGCCAGCGTCGCGGCCGGGTTCGGGGTCGGCGCGGCCACTGCCCGGCGGTACGTGGCGGAGACGGTCGCGCTGCTCGCCGCACGGGCGCCCAGGCTGTACAAGGCGGCCCGGGACGCGGCGAGGGCCGGGCACGCCTACGTCGTCCTGGACGGGACGCTGATCCCCATCGACCGGGTCGCCGCGGATCGGCCCTTCTACTCCGGCAAGCACAAGAGGCACGGCATGAACCTGCAGGTCATCGTCGGCCCCCGAGGCGACATCCTCTGGGTCGCCGGAGCGCTGCCCGGCTCGGTCCACGACAAGAAGGCCGAGTGGATGCGGGGCGTCCTGGCCGAACCGGAGGACGCCGGGCTGGTCACCCTCGCCGACAAGGGCTACCAGGGGAGCACGTACGCGAAGATCCCGTACAAGGGGAAGAACAAGCCGGATTCCCAGAAACAGGCCAACAAGGCACACGCGAAGCTCCGCGCACCCGGCGAAAGGGCGAACGCCCAGCTCAAGACCTGGAAGATCCTCACCAAACTCCGCTGCTGCCCCGGGCGCGCCGGTCAGCTAGCCAGGGCCATCCACGTACTGCAGCTAGGCGAAACATAACCAGGATGGAAAAGGCTCAGTGACCCGACGTGTTCGGCGGCCCCACGGTGCTGAAGCTGGCGAGTACCAGTCGGCCCACCCGGACGTTCGCGGTCACGGGCTGACCGGGTAAGACAGGAGGTGTGGAGCGGTGGGTGCTGCATGTGGACCTCGACCAGTTCATCGCGGCGGTCGAGGTGCTGCGCCATCCCGAATTGCGCGGGCGCCCGGTGGTGGTGGGCGGCGACGGCGATCCAACCAAACGGGGCGTGGTCAGCACCGCCTCGTACGAGGCTCGCCAGTACGGCGTGCACTCAGGGCTGCCGCTGCGCACCGCCGCGCGGCGGCTGCCCGACGCGGTGTTCCTGCCGGTGGACCGGGGGGCCTACGACGAGGTCTCGGCCTCGGTCATGGACGTGCTCCGGGCCTCGGGCGCGGTGGTCGAGGTGCTGGGCTGGGACGAGGCGTTCCTGGGTGTCGACACCTCCGATCCGGAAGCGTTCGCGCGGTCTTTGGCGGCTCGCGTGCGTGCTGCGACCCAGCTTGACTGCACGGTGGGGATCGGGGAGAACAAGCTGCAGGCCAAGATCGCCACCGGGTTCGGCAAGCCGGCCGGGGTGTTCCGGCTGACGTCGGCGAACTGGTTCTCGGTTTTGGGTGATCGGCCGACCGACGCGCTGTGGGGCATCGGGGCCAAGACGGCCAAAAAGCTGGCCGGACTGGGCATCAACACGGTCAGCGACCTGGCCGCGGCCGACCCCGACGCGCTGGCGGCGGTGTTCGGCCCGATGACGGGGCCGTGGCTGGTGCTGCTCGGCCGGGGGCGGGGCGACGCCGAAGTGGACGATTCGCCGTACCTGGCCCGCGGGCACGGCAAGGAGGAGACGTTCCAGCAGAACATCGCCGACTGGTCGCAGGTGCAGGCCGAGGTGGCGCGGCTCGCCGGGTTGCTCGCGGCGGACCTGGTGGTTGAGGGACGGCCGGCGGTGCGGGTGGTGGTGAAGGTGCGGTACGCGCCGTTCGTCACTGAGACGCACGGGGTCACGCTGTCCGCTGCCAGCCTGGACGCGGCGGTAATCGAGGAGGCGGCGCGGTCAGCGCTGGAGCGGTTCGCCGGGCGGCGGCCCGTGCGGCTGCTCGGGGTCAGGGCAGAGTTCGGGACATAGCGACCTCGCCCAGGCTCGGGTCCGAGGGCAGCGGCTGCTGCTCGCCGGTCAGGGCGAAGCCGCAGCGCTCGTAGAGGGCGCGGGCGGGGGCGTTCGTCTCGGTCACCCATAGGTGCACGGTTGTCGCCCGCCTCTCGGCGGCCCAGCCGATCACCGTGGCCACCAGCGCCTCGCCCACGCCGCAGCCGCGGGCGCGCGGCCGCACGTACATAGAGACCAGTTCCACCGTGACCGGGTCCTCTCGGTAGCCGCCGATCAGCCCGGCCGGCTCGGACGCGCTGAGGTCGGGGAGGTAGGCCAGGAAGGTGCCGCCGCGGGAGATCCGGTCGCGCCAGCGCGCCTCGTCGCTCAGGGCCTCGCGCTCGTAGGTGGACCCGAACGCGGCCGGGGCGTCCCGCAGTGCCTCCAGCCGGATGTCCCGCAGCGCCTGCCAGTCGCCGGTGACCGTCTCGCGTACCAAGACCATGGCTCATGGTTGCGTCGCCGCCGCCGACTGGACAAGCCATTTTCGCAAGGTCGACCCGCAGTCATAGCGCATAGCATGCGGTCGTGACGGCACGGCTGGCGCGCGACGATCCGCAGACCCTGCGCGCGGCGACCATCGGCGCCGCGTGGCTGGCGGTGGCGGAACGGATCCTGGCCGACGGGACGGCCAGCACCTACGACGGACGGCCGGTGCGGGAGATCTCGCACGTGACGCTGGCCGTCGAGCATCCCGACCCGGCGGACGAGATCATCGCCCGGCACGCCGAACCGGAGCGGCTGGCCTGGATGCACGCCAACTTCACCGGCCACGCCGCGGTCGCCGAACTCGGCGGGGCGGACAGCTACGCGACCCGGCTGTTCGACTACGAGCACTCCGGCCGCGACCAGGTGGCCTGGGTCATCGACCGGCTGCGCCGGGACCCCGCCACGCGCTCGGCGGCCATCACCACGTTCCAGCCCCGGACGGACACCAGCTACATCCCGTGCGTGAGCCTGCTGGACTTCTGGCTGCCCGGCGGGGCGGTGGAACTGGTCAGCTACGCGCACAGCATCGATTTCGGGGCCAAGGGCTACGGCAACCTGGTCGAGCTGGCCTGGCTGCAGCATCATGTGGCTCGCGAACTGGCGCGTCCGGTGGGGCGGCTGCTGATGGTGGTCAAGTCGGCGCACATGTACCAGACCGAATCCGGGTACGTGCGCGGCGTGCTGGCTCAGTCGAAGCGGCGGGCGCTCGGGTAGCGCTGCCCGCCGTCCACGACGATGTTCGCGCCGGTGATCCACGACGCCCGCGCCGAGAGCAGGAACGCGACCACGTCGGCGACCTCCTGCGGCCGGCCCAGGCGGCCCAGGGGGAATTGGGTGGCCTCGAAGGCAGCGAAATCGTCCGGGTTCTGCTGCTGGAACCGGTCCCAGGTGCCGCCGGGAAACATGATGGACCCGGGGCTGACCGCGTTGACCCGGATCCCGGCGGGTGCCAGTTCCTGAGCGGCGGTGGCCGCCAGCTGGATCTCCGCCGCCTTGGCGGCGGCGTAGGCGGTACGCGGCGCCGGGCGCGTGCCGGTAATCGAGGAGATGATCACCACCGAGCCGCCGCCGGCCGCGCGCAGGTGGCCCAGCCCGGCCCGGATCAGCTCGGCGGCGTGGCCCGCGTTGAGGGCGAACGTCGCGGTGAACTCACCCGCGCTGGAGTTGGTGAGGTTGCCGCCGCCGACCGTCCCGCCGGCGTTGGCCACCAGGTGATCAAGGCCGCCGAGGGCGGCCGCGATCTCCTCGACTGCGCGGTCCAGCGCGGTCGTATCGGTGACGTCGGCCGCCGCGATCGCGACCTGGGTCTCGCGCTCGGCCAGGCGCCGGGCGGCGGCGGCCAGGCCGTCGGGGTCGCGGGCGATGAGCCCGACGGCTGCCCCCTCGGCGGCCAGGACGCCGGCGATGGCCAGGCCGATGCCCCGGCTTCCCCCGGTGATCAGCGCGCGGCTGCCGCGCAGGCCCAGATCCATGAGGTCAGTCCGGCGCGGGGAGCTCGCCGCGCTCGGCGGACTTGGCCAGGCGCTGGGCATCCTTCAGGCTCAGGCCGCGGGCCTGCGGTGGGAGGCGGTAGATGGACGCGCCGGCCATCACGTTGTACACCCGGATCCGGATGAGCGGTGCGCCCGGCCGCGGGAGACGCTCGCTGCCAACCTCCTCGTGGCCGCCCATAAACGAGAAGCCGCCGACGTCGAGCTCGACCGAGTCGGGGACGTAGACCTCGGCGCCGCCCATGAACGCGATCAGGTTGACGGTGAGCTCGCCGCCCTCGATCTCCGCCTCGCGCAGGTCGATCTCGTTGCCTCCCATGATCGCGACGGAGTTGATGCTGCCCACGACGCGGAACCGGCCGCGTCGGCGGGAGCCGCTCAGGATGGCGACCATCCACCGCACCGGCTTCTTGCGCGAGGAGACCAGGTCGGACCCGCCGGCCTGGCCCGCCTGCCGGGGCAGGTCGCTGGTCAGGGTGGCCAGCTCCCCGCGGGTCTTGGCGGTCAGCGCCCGGCCGGACCGGTCCTCGAGCTCGTCCAGGGTCAGCCGGCCGACGGCGGCGTGATCGCCCAGCGAACGCACCACTTCGTCGCGCTCGGCGTCGGAAACCCGGAGGGAATCGTCTGGTTCGCTCACAGCAGGCCCCCTTGCTAGTCGGCGTACCGACCAGCAAGAGTACGCCGGGCCCACCGGGCGGCTGTAGCCACCCTGGACGCCGTCACCGGCCGACGTGGTCGGTGAGCCAGGAGCAAAGGGGCAGGGTCGTTCGGAAAAATGAAATGACGCGGTCCTTAGCGGACGACGTTTCCAGCCAGGCTTCTACGGGCCATTGCCGCCAGGCGGTCAGGCCCTTGAAGCGGAGCAGGTCGATGCGGGGATGGTCGACGGGGTAGCCGCGGGGGGCCGACTTGAGCACGCCGTGGCCGTGCACGGTGACCTCGGCTTGCTCGATCGCGGCGATGATCTCCTCGAGCTTGCTCCCGGAGCCGTCCTCGGCGACCGCTTCCCGGTAGCGGGACAGGTGGTCCGGCCCCATCTGCCACATGCCGGCCCCGGCGCCCAGGCCCTCGGCGGACAGCTGGAGGTAGCCGGTGTGGCCGACCGTCGCGCCGATGTGCGTCTTGTACGGCGTCTTGTCGGCGCTGAACCTGACGTCGCGGTAGGGCCGGAAGATCTTCGGCTCGCCGAACTCGGCGGCGAGTTCCTCGGTCAGTTCCGTCATCGGGCGCAGGATCTTGTCCTCGTAGACGCTCTTGTGCTGGGTCCAGTAGGACTTGGTGTTGTCGACCTCGAGCCCGTCGTAGAAATCCAGCGCCTCTTCCGGCCAGCCGCTGAACGCCATGGTCAGGTCCCCTCTTGGTTTTTGCTTCGAGGGTCTCACCGTACCGTTGGTGTTTCCCGGCGGAACGGGGTATGACGGGACCCATGACCACGCAGGAACGGGACGGGGTCGCGCTGACCCACCTCGACGAGCCGCTGTTCGACGGGGCGGGTGCGACCAAGGGTGACCTGGTGGACTACCTGGACGCGGTGGCCGGGCTCATCGTGCCCGGCCTTGCGGACCGGCCGTTGTCGGTGATCAGGATCCGCGGGGGGCAGCCGCCGTTCATGCAGAAGAACGTGCCAGACTACGCGCCGCCGTGGATCCGCACCGTGACCATGTGGGCCGAGTCGTCCAAGCGCGAGGTCCGCTACGCGCTCTGCAACGACCGGCGCACGTTGCTGTGGTTCGCGAACCAGCGTGCGGTGGAGTACCACCCGACCTTGTTCCTGGCCGGGCACCCGGACCGGCCCACGTACCTGGTACTGGACATCGACCCGCCGTCCGGCGGGGAGTTCGGGCACGCGGTGGCGGCTGCCCGGCTGGTCCGCCAGGCGCTGACCGACGTCGGGCTGACCGGCGCGGTCAAGACCAGCGGGGCTAAGGGCGTGCACGTGTACGTGCCGATCGAGGCCAGCGCGGACGACGCGGCCGCGGCCACCCGGGCCATCGCCGTGCGGGCCGCACGGCTCGACCCGGACCTGGCCACCACGGCGTTCATCAAGGAGGACCGGGAGGGCAAGGTCTTCATCGACTCGACCAGGGCGCACGGCGCCAGCGTGGCGGCGGTGTACAGCCCGCGGGCCCGGCCGGGGGTGACGGTCTCGTTCCCGGTGTCCTGGGACGACCTGGGCGCCATCACCCCGGCCGATTTCACCGTGCGCACCGTCCCGGCGCTGGTGGCCGGCTCTGGTGGCGCTGGGGGCCCTTGGGCGGGGCGGTTGCCCGCGCCGCAGCCGCTGAGCCCGGACCTGGTGGCCGAGGGCCATGAGGTCCCGATCGCGCGGGTCCAGGCCATGCACGAGGGCAAGCGGCGGGCGCGGGCTAAGCGCTCGGACCCGTGACGCCCCGGTCCTGAAGCGTCGGCGTCGACTGGGGCAGCACCGATGGAACATTGGTGTCGTCCCGGCAGCACCGATGGAACATCGGTGTCGTTCCGCGCTCGCGACCGCGGGCCTGCTGGCCTGCTCGTTCGCGGTGGCGTTCGGGCTGCCGCGGCGGGCCAGGGAGCGGTGACCACCGGCACCTGAGGCAGGAAACGCCGTCCCCGCCCCGGTCTGGGGCCGGGGACGGCGCGATTGGTTACGATCGGGACATGAAGGTGAGCTGCGCGGAGTGCGGGTGCGTGGTGGAGCAGGGTGTCCGGGTGGTCCCGTGCGGGAAACCGGACTGCTGCTGCCAGCACCTGCCGACGCGATCGTGAGCCGCTAGGCCGCTTCGGTTGGTTCCTCAGGTGGTTTGCCAGTACACGGAGTAGTACTCGTGGGCGGCCCGGCTGACCGGGATCAGCGTGACCGGCTTGCCGCCGGAGGTGGCCCCGAACGCCATCGGCTGGGTGGCCGTCTGCTGGACCGAGCCGACCTCGAGGGCCGGCGTCAGCGCGCCGGGGTTGGCGGGGTACACCCCGCTGAGCACGACCGGACCGTACGTCACGGCCTGCACGGCGGGATAGTCGGGCGTGGGCTCGAAGGCCAGCCGCATCGGCAGCGTGACCTGCAGCAGGTCACCGGCCTGCCAGCGCCGCCGGATGGCGATCCATCCCGCGGCCGGCGCGGCCGGGATCAGGGTCCCGTTGAGAAACACCACGGGCGTTCCGTCCACCCAGGCCGGCACGCGGACTCGCAGCGTCATCGTGGCGGCGCCCTCGAGCACCGACAAGCTGATGACCGGATCGTCGGGGAACCCGGTCGCCTGCTGCAGGACGAGCCCGGCGACCCGGACCCGGGAGGGGATGAACAGGTTGACGTACAGGCCCTCCGGGTCGCGGGTATAGATGCTGTCGGCGAACTTGGCCTGTGTTTCCAGCCCGGTGGCGGTGTCGCAGGTGAAGGTGTCGTAGTCGGTGGCGTAGATGTTGGGGTTGCCGCCGTGAAAGTAGTTCAGCGGCTGGCGCTTGAACGCGCCCGCGGATAGGCCGGTGTAGTAACAGTTGAAGCCGTGCGGCGAGGTGGGGTCCTGCTCCCCCAGCATCTGGTTGAACAGCGTGCGCTCGTAGTAGTCGATCAGGTCGGTCCGGGTCAGCTGGTGGAAGTGCAGCAGCCGGGTCAGCTTGAGCAGGTTGTAGCTGACGCAGTTCTCGCAGGTGAAGTTCGACAGCTGCCCCGCGACCACGTCGGGCTGCTGGAAGTGCTCGTAGTTGCCGGCCCCGCCGATGACGTAGACGTGATGCCCGGTCACGAGATCCCAGAAGTTCTGCGCGATGTCGCGGTACTTGGTGCTGCCGGTCTCCTCCCACATCCGGACGCACGCGATGATCTTGGGCGTGTTCACGTTGGCCTGCAGCCCAGCCAGCTGGTCCACCCCGTCCGCCAGCGGGTCGAGCACCTGGGCGTGGTAGAACCGCTGCGCGGCGGCCAGGTACCGCTCCCGGCCGGTGATCGTGTACAGGTTGGCCAGCGCCTCCGGCAGGCCGCCGAATTCGGTCTGCAGCACCATCTGCATCTGCGCGTAGGGCAGCCGCGCCGTCCGCCAGTCCACCCAGTCGCCGAGCTTGACCGCCACGTCGAGCGCCTGGTCGTCGCCGGCCAGCTGATACTGGTCGATCAGCCCGGCCAGGTACTTGTGGATCATGTAGTACGGCGACCAGACGAACCGGCCTTCCTCCAGCAGGTCGAAGTAGGACTCCGGGAACCCGGACAGGTACCCGGGATGGAACCCCATCAGGCGCGCCCGGGCCTGCAGGGCGGCGAGCTGGCCGACCAGGTAGCGCCCGCGGGCCAGGGCCTCGTCGTTGCCGGTGTTGGCGTAGGTCAGAGCGAGCGCGGACATCAGGTGCCCGGTGGTATGCCCACGTATCTCAGAGGTGGGCTGCTCCCAGCCGCCGCACGGCTGCGCTTGCGTGTCCACGCCGTAGTTCAGCCGGAACGGGCGGAGCATCCGGTCGAGATCGAGGAACAGCAGGTACGCGGTGTTCCGGCCCTGATTGGCCAGGAACGGGCTGTCGAGCAGCTCCACGTCGCGCAGCGGCAGCGCGGCGGCGCGCCCCGCGGTGCCGTCTGGCGCATAGCCACCCGGGATCGGCTTCGCATTGGCCGCGCGGGCCAGCTCCGCGCCGAGGGGATCCGCGGTGCCGCCGAAGAAGGGGCCCTCCAGCAGGGCCTGTTCGGCGACGAGGGCGCCGACGCCGAGCAGAACCAGCGCCTCGCGCCGGGTCAGGCCCTTGGGGCCCGTCGGGCCTGTCGAACCGCCCGCCTTCTTCACATCCGCGATCCTTTGCCCGGTCATCGCCCGCAACGATCGTACCCAGCGTCCCCCCTGTTGCTAACGACCGCGAGCCGGGTCTGGTTCTCGGCAGCTTAGTTATTACCGGCCGCTTACGGCCCGACGATCATTGAGCCGGAACCGGCGGGTGGCCGTAGTTGTGGGTAGTGGCCAGTGCCGCGGCTGCCGAAAGATCAATGAGCCTTAATCATCGCTCCCAGGCTCAGTGATCGCTCGTCTCCTCCTATCCGTGTAGGCGCCGCCGGCACTGGCCACCGGCCTGCCCGGGCGGCGTTAGGCGCGCAGGACCAGGACGGCGAGGGCGGCCAGCGCGACGGTGAGGGCCGCGGCGCTGCCGTGCAGCGCGGCCAGGCGACCGACGAACGAGGGCGCGGGACGGGCCGGGTTGGCGCGCCGCGCGGCGCGGGTGTTAGCCGTGAACCAGCCCAGCCCCACGCAGGCCGTGGCGGCCGCCAGACCGAATCCGATCCAGCCCAGCGCGCGGTTATGGACCAGCGTGAAACCAAGCCAGAAGGCGAGCCCGATGATGCCTCCAGTCGGGTGGGCGAACTCCACCAGCGACCGGGCGGGTAGGACTGGCGCCTGGCGGGCCGCGACCAGGGAGGGCGGATCCCAGCGCTCCCGGGCCGCCCGCCGCGTGGCGCGGCGCGAGGGCGAGCCGTCGGCGGTTCGCACCGCCGGAGCGGCGGTGGCGCTGGCGTTTGCGCCTGTGGCGGCGTTTGCGGCGGTGGCGTTTGCGGCGGTGGCGGCGGCCGCGGGGTGTGTGACGGGGGTCGGCTGCGCGGTGGGGGCCGGCTGCGCGGCGGGTCCGGCCGGGCGCGCGCGGCTCAGGTTGCTGGTGAACAGCAGGTAGAAGCCGGCTCCGGCGGTGAACAGCCACAGCACTAGCACCACGATGGCCATCTCGCTCCTTTCCGCAGCCCGAATGTACCCGGCCCGGATCTTCGCGGTGACGTCGGTGGCGCCCGGGCCGGTCCGGTCCCGGTGACCGATGCGGCTGGCCGTCCTAGCACCCCGCCAACGATGACGGCCGCGGGAACCGCAGGTACCCAAGCCGGACGGCATAGTGCCGAGGGACTGACTCGCTCCAGGATTGTGTTCCAGACTGGTACGGTGCGGCTTACCAGCGCAATCGGTGAACGAGGGGTTGGAGGGTGACATGGTCATCCGGACTCCTGACCAGCGTCTGCGGGTGTTCGTGAGCTCCACGCTGGGTGAGCTGGCTGGGGAGCGGCGGGCTGTCTCGCGCGCGATCTCGGCGCTGCGGCTCACCCCGGTGATGTTCGAGCTAGGGGCGCGGCCATACCCTCCGCGCGATCTGTACCAGGCCTACCTGGCCCAAAGCGATGTCTTCATCGGGCTGTACTGGCAGCGCTACGGGCAGGTCGGCCCGGGCATGCAGATCTCGGGTCTGGAGGACGAGTTCGACCTGTCGCAGGCATTGCCGCGGCTGCTGTACGTCAAAGACCCCGCGCCGGACCGCGAGCCCCGGCTCACCGCCCTGCTTTCCCGCATCGAGGCGGAGGCCTCGGACTCCTACCGTCATTTCCGCACGTCCGCTGAGCTGGGCCGACTGGTCCGCGATGACCTGGCGTTGCTGCTGAGCGAGCGGTTCGCCGCCGCCGCGCCCGCAGCGGCAGGCCCGGGGACGGTGCCGTCACGGCGGGTGCAACCGCGCGGCTCGCGCCCGCTGCCGGTGGGCACGACGTCGCTGATCGGACGGGAGGAGGCCATCGGTGAGCTGGCCACCCTGATCGGACGGCCCGGCGTGCGGCTGGTGACGCTGACCGGACCGGGCGGGATCGGCAAGACCCGGCTGGCGGTGGCCGTGGGCGAGCGGCTGCAGGGCCGATTCGGTGCGGGCACGGTGTTCGTGCCGCTGGCCGCGGTCACCGACCCGAGGCGGGTCCTGGCCGGTATCGGCCGGGCGGTGGGAGCCGATCTGGCCGGGACGGGCTCGCCGCTGGAGGCACTGGCCGAGCGGTTCGGCGACGGCGCCTGGCTGCTCATCCTGGACAACCTGGAGCAGGTGGTCGAGGTTGCCCGCGACCTAGGCGAACTGCTGGCCCGCTGCGCTGGCGTGATGATCCTGGCGACCAGCCGGACGGTGCTGGGGGTGCGGGCTGAGCGGGAATACCCGGTACCGCCGTTGCTGCTACCGGCCGACCCCGCCGACGTGCCGGCGGAGGACCTGGCCGCGTCGCCGGCGGTGGCGCTGTTCGTGGACCGGGCCCGCGCAGTGCGGCCCGGCTTCACCCTCACCGAGGCCAACGCCGCGGCAGTGGCGGAGATCTGCCGGCTGCTGGAAGGCCTGCCGCTGGCGATTGAGCTGGCGGCCGCCCGCATCCGGATGCTGGACCCCGGCGCGCTGCTGGACCGGCTGTCAAGGTCGCTGGACGCACTGGGGACGGGCACGGTCGATCTGCCCGAGCGGCAGCACACCCTGCGGGCTACAGTCCAGTGGAGCCTGGATCTGCTGGAGGAGGCCGAACGGTCGCTGCTGGAGATCGTGGCGGTGTTCGTGGACGGCTGGACCGCCGAGGCCGCCGCCCAGGTGGCCGACCTGGATGAGGACCGGGCGCTGGAGCTGACCGAGGCGCTGGCCCGCCACAGCCTCATCGACCTCGACAGCACCGAGCTCGGCCGTCGGCCGCGGATGCTGGAGACCATCCGCGCGTTCGTCGCCGAACGGTTGGCGGCCCGCGCTGACGCCACCGATATCCACCGCCGCCACGCCGGGTACTACCGGGCGCTGGCCGAGCGGGCGGACCGCCCGCTGCGCGGCGCCGGCTGGCGCGAGTGGGCCGAGCGGCTGCAGGCCGAGGAGGGTAACCTGGCCGCCGCCGTGCGCTGGTACCTGGCCCACGACCCAGGACCACTGCCCCACCTGTTCCGCGTCCTGCTGCCTCTGTGGGCGGTGCAGAGCGACATCCTCGGCGAAGCCCGCGCCTGGGTTGAGCAGCTCCTGCCAACCGCCGGCGCCCTGGACATCCAGGCCCGCGCCGAGCTGCTATGGGCCGCGGCGGTCACCGCCAGAGAGGTGGGTGACGACACGGCGGCGATAGCGGCCCGCCAGCGCCTGGCACCGCTGCTGGAGACGATCCAGGACCCATACCTGCACGCTGTGTCCCGGCTGGCCATAGCGTGGACCTCGGCGATCGTCGGCGACGTCGACAGCGCCCTGCGGGAGGCGGCGGGGAGCCTGGAGGAGCTCCGCGGCCAGGACGAACCCCTCTGGACGGCTGCGGCCCTCATCACCCTCGGCTCTTTGGAGACGGCCGCAGGCCGCTACGACGATGCTCTACGTCACCTGCGCGAGGCGCATGACCTGGCGGAGCGATTCGGCAACGACCGGCTCATCACGGGCTCCCAGGTACAGCTGGGCATCCTGGCTGTCATGCGGCAGCAACCCGAGGAAGCCCGGGCGGTGCTGGACCAAGGACTAGAGCTGAGCCTGGCGATCCACAGCACCCGCAACATGATCCTGTGCCTGACCGCGTTCGCCCAGCTGGCTTTCGAGGAAGGCGACCCCGAGCGGACGGCGCTGCTGGCCGGAGCGGCCGAGGGCCTGCGCCGGCGGGCTGGGCTGCGGGCGTGGCCGACCGCGCAGCGGGGCCCGGCCGAGCCGGTCGCCCAGGTCCGCCAGGCGCTGGGGGCCGAGAGGTTCGAGCAGATATTCGCCGCCGGTGCCAGGCTCAACCAGCGGGAGGCGGTCGCCGCCGTCCGCGACCAGCGCGGCGCCCGGACGGCCTTCCCGCCTCCGAAGCACCCACGAGATTGACCACTCACGACAGCGGCCTCGATCCTGCCCGCGGACCGGTCGTCACCCAAATCTTCACCTGGCGTCTCGATCTGCGGGTGGCAGCGCACCCGCAACGGCCGGCGCGTCACCGTCCAGCCCAGTCAATGGCTGTGGTCGCCCGGCCGTGGAGCGGCTGGTGATGGAATACAGGTCCGGCCTGCTGCAGCCCCGTTTTCCCTGCTGGCCGGCCCACCAGACCCGGGCGCTGGTGCCCCAGCTTGTCTAAGCCGCAATCGGGGCAGACCGCGCAAAACACGGTGCGTGACGGATTTTTCGTTTTGCCTGCGAAGTAGCAGGAGCGGCGATACGATAAATAATCGCATAACCACAGGGTGTGACTTGGAATTATGTTCCGAAACACCGGGTGAGACAGTGATAACCTGACACCAGCAACCGCCGCCCATTCCACGTCGCCAGCGGGGCCCGTGAATACGGATGGTGACGTCGAACCACGGTTCGTTCGGAATATGAATGATCTTCCTGGGTAGCGGCTGAGGATCAGTTCAAAAGGGGAACCATGACGCCGGTCATTGGCATAACCGCATACGACGACGAGGCAGCCTGGCGCAACTGGAAGGCCCGGGCCGCGATGCTTCCGTATGCGTATGTGAACGCGGTGCGTGAGGGCGGCGGCCGTCCTGTGCTGCTGCCGCCGGGTGGGGACGAGGCTGAGGCCAGCGCGACCGTCGCGGGCCTGGACGGCCTGATCGTGGCGGGCGGGCCGGATATCGACCCGGTCCGGTACGGTAGCGCGCGTCACCCGCGGACCCAGCCGCCCATCCCGGTCCGGGACGCCTGGGACCTGGCCGTCACCGGCGCCGCGCTGGCCCAGGGCGTGCCGCTGCTGGCTATCTGCCGGGGCATGCAGGCGCTGAACGTGTGCCGGGGCGGCACGCTGCACCAGCACATTCCGGACCTGGTCGGGCATGACCGGCACGAGGGCACGCCAGGCGTCTACGGACGGCACCGGGTGCGGATCAGCCCGGACAGCACGCTGGCCCGCGTCGTGCCCGAGCCGGGCTACGTCGACGTGCCCACCTACCACCACCAGGCCGTGGACCTGCTCGGCGACGGGCTGCGGGCGGTCGCGTGGGCGGAAGACGGCACGGTCGAGGCGGTCGAGCCGGGTCCCTCCGAGCTCGGCGGCCTGTCCGGCTTCGTCCTGGGCGTCCAGTGGCACCCGGAGCAGGGCGATGACATGCGGCTGTTCGGCGCGCTGGCCAGCGCCGCGGCCGAGCGGGCCGCCGCGCGCACGCGCGTCCTGGCGCCTATGATCTAATTTCAGCGTAAGCGCTGAATGCGCAGCGCTCAGTATCGGTGATCAGGAGTAAGCACGTGCCGGGAGGCTCGCCCGCCATCGTCGCCGCGGTGTTCCGCGCGGTGCGGACGGGTAACGCCTTCGAGGAGACCGTCGAGCGGCTCCTCGAGGGGGTCAAGCTCGGCGTCTACGCGCCGGGTGACCGGCTGCCCCCCGAGCGGGAGCTGACCCGCAGGCTCGGGGTCAGCCGGATCACGCTGCGGGAGGCGCTGCGCGAACTGGCCGCGGCCGGTTACGTGGAGACCAAGCGCGGCCGGTTCGGCGGCACGTTCATCATCCGCCAGCCCGAGCCCATGGTCCCCGACGAACTCACCGCCGCCGCCGCGCGCGACATGGCCAGCGGGCTGGACGACGCACTGACGTTCCGGCGGGTGGTCGAGACCGGAGCGGCCGATATGGCGGCCCGCGCCAGCCTGAGCCGGCAGCAGCGGGAGAGCCTGGCCGAGTGCCTGGCCGGCATGGCGGACGCCGGGTCGTTCGGCTACCGGCAGGCGGACACGCGGCTGCACCTGGCCATCGCGGACGCGGCGGGATCCCCGTTGCTGACCGCCAGCGTGGTCGAGGCCCGGGTCCGGCTGGTCGACCTGCTCAACGCCATCCCGATGCTGGAGCGCAACCTCGAGCACGCGGACGTCCAGCACACCGCCATCGTGCGGGCCATCCTGGCCGGCGACCCTGAGAAGGCCCGGCGCACGATGGAAGAGCACGTGGCCGGGACCGCGGCGCTGCTGCGGGGGTTCCTGGGCGACGTCCTGGACTCGTAAGCGCGGCGTTAGCCCGGCGTTAGCCCGGTATCAGCCCAGGGGAACGACCCAAGCTCTTGACATGCTCCCTGGGCTGGTGCGTGAATACCTTCATTCAATGGATCAGTTCCAGCCATATCTGCTCTTTCTCTCCTAGGAGATCGCATGGCCGACGACATAGCCGCCGTGCAGACGGCCAGTGATGACGAGCGCCGCCTCCACGAGCTCGGCTACGCGCAGGAGCTTCGCAGGAGGATGTCGGGGTTCTCGAACTTCGCCGTGTCGTTCACGATCATCTCGATCCTGTCCGGCTGCCTGACCCTGTACGGGTACGGCATGAACACCGGCGGGCCTGCCATCATCGTCTGGGGCTGGCCGATCGTCGGGATCATGACGCTGTTCGTGGGCCTGGCCATGGCGGAGGTGTGCTCCAGCTTCCCGACGGCCGGCGGCCTGTACTACTGGGCGGCCAAGCTGGCCCCGAGGAACGGGCCGGCCTGGTCCTGGTTCACTGGCTGGTTCAACTTCCTCGGCCAGGTCGCGGTCACCGCGGGCATCGACTTCGGCTGCGCGTTCTTCATCAACGCGCTGCTGAACCTGGTGTGGGGGGTCAGTACCGCGCACTGGGTCACGATCGTGATCTTCGCCGGCGTGCTGCTCCTGCACGGCATCTTGAACCAGTTCGGCATCCGGCTGGTCGCGCTGCTGAACGACGTGAGCGTCTGGTGGCACATCCTCGGCGTGCTGATCATCGTGGGCGTGCTCGCCTTCGTGCCCTCCAAGCACGCCTCGGGCACCTACGTGTTCACCAACATCGTCAACAACACCGGCTGGCACAGCACGTTCTACGTGCTGCTACTCGGCCTGCTGCTGGCCCAGTACACGTTCACCGGGTACGACGCGTCGGCGCACATGACCGAAGAGACCCGCGACGCGTCCCGCAGCGGGCCCCGCGGCATCGTGATGTCGATCGTGGTGTCGCTGATCGCCGGCTGGGTGCTGCTGATCGGGATCACGTTCGCGATCCAGTCGCAGCACTACACGCTCTATACCGGCGCCCTGGTGCCGCCGGCCCAGATCTTCATCACCGCGATCGGCGCCACCGGCGCCAAGCTGCTGCTGCTGGTCATCATTGGTGCCCAGCTGTTCTGCGGGATGAGTTCGGTCACCGCGAACTCGCGGATGATCTACGCGTTCTCCCGGGACGGGGCGCTGCCGGGCTCCAACCTCTGGCACCAGGTGAACAAGCGGACCAGGACGCCTACCAACGCGATCTGGCTGGCCGCCGGCGGCGCGCTGATCCTGGGCCTGCCGTACCTGTGGAACAGCGCGGCCTACGCCGCGGTGACCGCGATCGCCGTCATCGGCCTGTACATCGCATACGTCGCACCGACCTTCCTGCGGCTGCGGCAGGGCGAGAACTTCAGGCGCGGGCCCTGGCATCTGGGCCGGTGGAGCTACCTAGTCGGCTGGATCGCCGTGATCTGGGTGGTCTTCATCACCATCTTGTTCATGCTGCCCACCGCGAGCCCGATCGGCTGGGGCAACTTCAACTACACCGTGATAGCCGTGCTGGTGGTGCTCGGCTTCGCAGGCATCTACTGGCTGGTATCGGCGAAGAACTGGTTCACCGGGCCCAAGGTCCAGGGCACGGCTGAGGAACTGGCCGCGATCGAGCAGGAGCTGTCGGCCTGATGGCATCTGAGTCGGGGACGCCGCGGCCCGGCCTGCTGACCCTGGAGCAGCTGCGCGTCGCGATCGGTGAGGGCGAGATCGACACCGTCGTGCTCGCCTTCACCGACATGCAGGGCCGGCTGGCGGGCAAGCGGCTGTCGGCCGAGTTCTTCCTGGACGAGGTGGCCGAGCATTATTCCGAGGGCTGCAACTACCTGCTCGCGGTGGACGTGGACATGAACACCGTGGACGGGTACGCCATGTCGTCCTGGGAGCGCGGCTACGGCGACTTCGTGCTGGTACCTGACATGAGCACGCTCCGGCACGTGCCGTGGCAGGAGGCCACGGCGATGGTCATCGCCGACCTGACCTGGCTGGACGGGACGCCGGTGACGGCCTCGCCACGGCAGATCCTGCAGGCCCAGACCGCGCGGCTGGCCGAGCGCGGCCTGGTCGCGCTGGCCGGGACCGAGCTGGAATTCATCGTCTACCGGGATACCTACGAGGAGGCGGCGGCCAAGGAGTACCGGGACCTGATCCCGGCCAACACCTACAACGTCGACTACTCGATCCTGGGCACGGCGCGAATCGAGCCGCTGCTGCGCCGGATCCGCAACGGCATGACCGGGGCCGGGTTGTACGTGGAATCGGCCAAGGGCGAGTGCAACCTCGGCCAGCACGAGATCGCGTTCCGGTACGCCGAGGCGGTGACCACCTGCGACAACCACTCGATCTACAAGACCGGGTCCAAGGAGATCGCCGCCCAGGACGGCATGAGCCTCACGTTCATGGCCAAGCCGAACGCCCGCGAGGGCAACTCCTGCCACATCCACCTGTCGGTGCGCGGCCAGGACGGTTCCGCGGTGATGGCGGGCGACAGGGCGTACGGGATGTCCCGGTTGGGCGAGCACTTCCTGGCCGGGCTGCTGGACGCGATGCGCGAGCTGACCCTGGCCTACGCGCCGAACATCAACTCCTACAAGCGTTACGTGCCGGGCAGCTTCGCGCCGACCTCGGTGCGCTGGGGCCCGGACAACCGGACCTGCGCGCTGCGGCTGGTCGGGCACGGTCCCTCGCTCCGGGTGGAGAACCGCACGCCCGGCGGCGACGTGAACCCGTACCTGGCCGTGGCGGCGATGATCGCCGCGGGCCTGCACGGCATCGACCACGAGCTGCCGCTCGAACCGCCGATGACCGGCAACGCGTATTCCGACACCACGGCGCGGGTCCCGCACACGCTGCGCGACGCGCTGGAGCTGTGGGAGAAGAGCGGGCTGGCCCGCCAGGCGTTCGGCGCCGAGGTGGTCGAGCACTACGCCAACTACGCCCGGGTCGAGCTGGCCGCCTACGACGCCGCCGTGACCGACTGGGAGCTGCGGCGCGGCTTCGAACGCCTCTAATCCGGGAGGATCCAGCGCATGTCTGTGTTCACCGTGCTCAATCCTGCCACCGAGGAGCCGGTCACGACCGTGGACCAGGTCTCTTTGGAGCAGACCGACGAGGCTATCGCCCGGGCCGCGGCGGCTTGGCCGGCGTGGCGCGAGGTCGCGCCCGGCGACCGGGCCCGGCTGCTGCGGGCGTTCGCCGCGTCGGTGGATTCGCATCTCGAGGAGCTGGCCGGGCTGGAAGTGGCAGGCTCCGGGCACCCGGTCGGGGCGGCGCGCTGGGAGGCCGGCCAGGTCCGCGACGTGCTGCTTTACTACTCGGCGGCGCCCGAACGGCTGATCGGCCAGCAGATCCCGGTGCCCGGCGGGTTGAACGTCACCTTCCACGAGCCGCTCGGGGTGGTGGGCCTGATCGTGCCGTGGAACTTCCCGATGCCGATCCTGTCGTGGGGCATGGCGCCCGCGCTGGCCGCCGGGAACACGGTGGTGGCCAAGCCCGCCGAGGCCACCCCGCTGACCGCGATGCGGATCGGCGAGCTCGCGCTGGAAGCGGGGCTGCCCGAGGGAGTGTTCCAGGTGCTGCCCGGCAAGGGCAGCGTGGTCGGCCAGCGGCTGGTCGACCACCCCGCGGTGCGCAAGATCGTGTTCACCGGGTCGACCGAGGTGGGCCGTTCGATCATGGCGGCGTGCGCGCAGCAGGTGAAACGGGTCACGCTGGAGCTGGGCGGCAAGAGCGCCAACATCATCTTCGCCGACTGCGACCTGGAGCGGGCCGCCGCGACCGCGCCGTACGCGGTGTTCGACAACGCGGGCCAGGACTGCTGCTCCCGGTCCCGGATCCTGGTCCAGCGCTCGGTGGTCGACCGGTTCATGGCCCTGTTCGAGCCGGCGGTGCGGGGCATGGCGGTGGGCGACCCGGCTTCCGCCGCGACTGAGATGGGACCGCTGATCTCGGCCGCGCACCGCGATCACGTGGCGTCGTTCGTTCCTTCCGGGGCACCCGTTGCCTTCCGCGGACACGCGCCGTCGGGGAAGGGGTTCTGGTATCCGCCGACGGTGCTGGCTCCGGTGCGCCCCGATGACCCGGCGTACACCGAGGAGGTGTTCGGCCCGGTGGTGACCGTGACGCCGTTCTCGGATGAAGCGGAAGCGGTGGCGGTCGCCAACGACACGCCGTACGGCTTGTCGGGCTCGATCTGGACCTCGGACGTGGGCCGGGCGATCCGGGTGGCCCGCGCGGTGGAGACCGGCAACCTGTCGGTGAACTCGCACTCCTCGGTGCGGTACTGGACGCCGTTCGGCGGCTTCAAGCAGTCCGGCCTCGGTCGCGAACTCGGGCCGGACGCCCCGGACGCGTTCACCGAGACCAAGAACGTCTTCATCTCGACGGAGTGAGCGAGCCGAAGGGCGCCGGCGCCCGTCTGGACTGAGGAGGGAAGACGGCGCCTTTAGGGCGCCCGTAGGCGAGCGAACAGAAAGGTACAGCTCATGAGCTTGCGCTTGCAGGACCGGGTGGCGGTCATCACCGGGGCGGGTAGCGGGATCGGGCTGGCCAGTGGCCGTCGGCTGGCGGCCGAGGGAGCCCTGGTGGTGGCGGTCGACATCGACGAGGCGGCAGGCAAGGCGGCCGCGGCCGCGGTCGGCGGCGAGTTCGTCACGGCCGACGTGGCCAGCGAGGACGACGTCCAGCGGCTGTACGAGACGGTGGTGGCCCAGCATGGCCGGGTGGACATCGCGTTCCACAACGCGGGCATCTCGCCGCCCGAGGACGACTCGATCCTGACCACCGGGCTTGAGGCCTGGAACCGGGTCCAGCAGGTCAACCTGACCTCGGTCTACCTGTGCTGCAAGCACGTGATCCCGCACATGCAGCGGCAGGGAAAGGGGTCGATCATCAACACCGCCTCGTTCGTGGCCGTACTCGGCGCGGCCACCTCCCAGATCTCCTACACCGCGTCCAAGGGCGGGGTGCTGGCGCTTTCGCGCGAGCTCGGGGTGCAGTTCGCCCGGGAGGGGATCCGGGTCAACGCGCTGTGCCCGGGCCCGGTGAATACCCCGCTGCTGCAGGAGCTGTTCGCGTCCGACCCGGAGCGGGCGGCGCGCCGGCTGGTGCACATCCCGATGGGCCGGTTCGCCGAGGCCGACGAGATCGCGGCCGCGGTCGCGTTCCTGGCCAGCGACGACTCCTCGTTCATGACCGCCTCTTCGTTCCTGGTAGATGGCGGGATCTCCGGGGCATACGTGACGCCGCTCTAGCTGCTCATCCCTTCACGAGCCGCCAGTACCAGCGTCCTGCGCGACCGGGTAGCTGTGGTTCGTGATGCAGTATTTCGCGCCACCTCGGCGTCACCGTCCGGCTCCTGACCGAAACAAGCATCGCAACAACCCCATCCGCATCACCGCTGCGCGGATCTCAACCGGTGGTTGTGGCACGGCATTCTGCCTATGGGGAGCGGAGGGTGCGCAGGCGGATGGTGACGGGCATGGCGGCCAGCTCGGCTAGGACGTGGTCGCTGTACTCCGAGCCGATGTCGGTCAGCACGTAGCCGAGCTCGTCCCTGGTGCGCAGCAGCTGGCCCTCGACGTTGACGCCGTGCTGGGCGAGGACCCCGTTAATCGAGGCCAGCACGCCGGGGACGTTCTGGTGCAGGTGCACCAGACGGTGCGTGCCGCTGGTCACGCCCAGGGCGATCTCGGGCAGGTTGACGCTGAGCGAGGTGGCGCCGGAGGCCATGTAGTCGGCCAGCTTCCCGGCCACGAACTCCCCGATGTCCTGCTGGGCCTCCTCGGTGGAGCCGCCGATGTGCGGGGTGAGGATGACGTTGGGCAGGTCGCGCAGTTCGGAGACGAACTCGTCACCCCGGCCCTTCGGCTCGTCGGGGAACACGTCGATGGCCGCCCCGGCGATGTGCCCGGACTCGATGTTGCGCCGCAGCGCGGCGTGGTCGACCACGAACCCGCGGGACAGGTTGAGGAACAGCGACCGCGGACGCATCGCGGCGAACTCGGCCTCGCCGAAGAAGCCATGGTTCCCGGCGCGCCCGTCCACGTGCAAGGTGACGGTCTCCACCGACTCCAGCAGCTCAGTCAGGGTCGAGCAGCGCCGCGCGTTGCCGAGCGCGAGCTTGTCGGCGACGTCGTAGAAGTACACCGACATGCCCAGGTTCTCGGCCAGCACGGACAGCTGGGTGCCGATGTTGCCGTAGCCGACGATGCCGAGCTTGCGGCCGCGCACCTCATGGCTGCCGGTGGCCGACTTATCCCACTGGCCCGCGTGCATCTGGGTGTTCTTCACCGGCAGCCTGCGGGCCATGGCGATGATCTCGGCCAGCGCGAGCTCGACCACGCTGCGCGTGTTGGAAAACGGTGCGTTGAATACCGCGACCCCGCGCCGGCTCGCCGCGGCCAGGTCGATCTGGTTGACGCCGATGCAGAACGCGCCGATCGCGACTAGGTCCGGGGCGTGGTCCAGGACCCGCGCGGTGACCTGGGTGCCGGATCTGATGCCGAGCAGGTGCACACCGCGCAGCGCGTCGATGAGCTCGTCCTCGCCGAGCGCACGCGGCAGCGTGGAGACCTCGTAGCCCTCCTTGGCCAGCCGCGCCGACGCGTCGGGGTGGATGTTCTCGACCAGCAGTGCCCTAGTCGTCATAAGGCGCGCGCACTCCCCCAGGTCCGGTAGGTGGGGCCGGCTGAGCCCCGTAGCCCCCTTCTTTTTAATCTAACGGACAGCCGTAACTGTCCTTCACACCGAACGGGCCGTGGTGTCCGGGTCCGGGTCCAGGTCCAGGTCCTCGAGCTTGCTCCGGACGACGTCGGCGAGCGGGTGCGGCAGGGCGTCCAGGATCGCGGCGGCCTGCAGGTACAGCGCTCGGGCCGCGTCGGGGTCGCCGCCCCGGAGGAGCACGTCGCCCAGCCCGGCCAGCGAGTTGCCCTCGCCGAACGGGGCGCCGATCTCCCGGTAGGCGTCGATGGCCTGCAGGTAGTGGGCCTGGGCCTGGTCCGGGTCGCCGAGGTGCAGGTAGACGTAGCCCAGGCTGTCCAGGGTGTCGGCCGCGCCGCCGCGGTGGCCCGATTCCCGGTGCAGGCTCAGCGCCCGCTGGCAGTGGCTCAGCGCGTCGTCGTACTGGCCCAGGTGAGCGTAGAGCCAGCCAACCCCGTTCTCCAGCGTGGCCTGGGTCCACCAGTGACCGGCGGCCTTGAGCATCCGCAGCGCGTCCAGCGCGACGGCCAGCGCCTCCGGATAGCGCTCCTGCTTCTCCAGCATGCCGCCCAGGCCGTTGAGCACCACCGCCTCGTTGGCCCGGTCCTGCAGTTCGCGGAACAGGTCCAG
>Ga0210383_10001245_pt1 | contig 23380 bp, 21 predicted proteins | sample IncBWC14OmetaG_FD_160072 | JGI IMG/M metagenome (GOLD analysis project Ga0210383, IMG submission 160072) | Forest soil microbial communities from Barre Woods Harvard Forest LTER site, Petersham, Massachusetts, United States - Inc-BW-C-14-O ... | reverse complement strand
CCCTGGTCCGCTACGACGAGCCGGACTAAAGACCGCCCCGCACGCACCGGCTCAGGCCGTAGCGCCACGGCCCGTTCGGAATAATTGAAATTCTTTTCGGCCGAACGATCCGTGGTTCCTGCCGCCCTCACCCCCAAGCGGGCCGTCCCGGCCGAACCCGGCGAAGCGCTCTCGCGCACCAGCCGGCCGTCACGCTCACTCTGGTGACGCCCTGGGACCAGCCTTCGCCCCTTCGGGCGGCGCCGGAGGGGCCTTGGGCTCTTGGCGCGCGGCCCGGAAGCGTTGCTGGGCGCCCTGTTTGGTCAATCCGTAGCACGCGCCGATCTCATTCCAGGTGGCACCGGCCTTGCGGGCGGCCTCAATCTGGGCCGCCTCCAGATCCTCTGCCGCTTCTCGCAGCCGCCGGGCAGCGTCGAGCCGGCTCATCGGCCCGTCGGCGATGTCCAGGGCGCCGAGCGCCGCGGTGACTCGCCGCAGGAGACTCTTCGAGGCCACGATCACAGCGTATCGACAACCGAGGCCGGTCAATGATATGTTGACGCCTTCCGGTCAACAGATCGTTGACCATCTGAGAAGGAAACGCAGGTGATGGGCGTGGCTAAGAAGAGCAAGAAGAACAAGAAGGCCAAGAAGAGCAAGAAAGGGAAGAAGTAACCGTCCCGATCTGGACAGCAGCGGTCCGGCGACGGACCGCTGCCGTCCGCTCGGAAGCTGCCTATCGGCTCGGGAGCGATCGCGGCAGCCCGAACCAGGGGAGCGCGCTGTTGTCGAACCGGGTCATAGCGCAGATCCGGTCGCCGGTGAGGGTGAGAACGTAGAGGCCGGTCCCATGGCGGATGCCGCCACGGGCGCGCAGGTAGGCCCCGAACGCCGGCTGCCCGTTGGCTCGCGTCGGCACGAGGTCGAACCTGCGCCCCGCGCCGAACAGCCCGGCGCAGAAGCGCGCCACGACGTCCCGGCCCTCGTACTCGAAGGGCATCGGCGGCATCGACATGAACACGTCGTCGGTTAGCAGGGCCACCAGCGCATCGAGATCGGCGGACTCCCAGGCGCGGACGAACTTCGCCACGAGCGCATCCTCGGCGGGTGAGCCGCCAGCGGGAGGCGGTTCGCGTCCGGCGGACGGCGGCTGCTCGCGCTGCAGGCTGGCACGCGCCCGCTTGAGGGCGCTGTTGACCGATTCGACGGTCGAGTCCAGCATGCCGGCCACCTCGCTGGCGTGGAATCCGAGGACGTCGCGCAGGATGAGCACGGCGAGCTGGCGGGGCGGCAGGACCTGCAGGGCGGTCACGAAGGCCAGAGAGATGGCTTCGGTCTGCTCGTAGCGGGCCTCCGGGCCGGGCGGCACGTCGATCGCACCCTCCAGGAGGGCGTCGGGGAACGGCTGCAGCCATACGACCTCGCCGAGCCGGGTCGGCTCGGGCCATTCCATCCCAGGCACGTCCCACTCCTTGGCCGGGCGCCGGCTGGCCGCGCGGCGCGCGTCAAGGCACCGGTTGGTGGCGATCCGGTACAGCCAGGTGCGCAGCGAGGCGCGCCCCTCGAACCCGCCCAGGCCTTGCCAGGCGGTCAGCAGCGTGTTCTGGAGGGCGTCCTCCGCGTCCTGGAAGGATCCGAGCATCCGGTAGCAGTGCACCTGCAGCTCCCGAACGTGCGGCTCGGTCAGCTCCCGGAACGCGTCACCGTCCCCCGCCCGCGCCCTGGCGATCAGGTCGGCTGCCATCCTCGCGTCACCTTCTTCCCTCACCGTGCCGGACTTCCACCGTGTATAGACGTCGGCCGGGTGGCGAACTGGGCGGCTGGCGCGCGCCCACTTTCCCGGCGCCGCGGCGCCTGCATCACCGACGACTGAAAACGACTTCGGAGGTTGATGATGCAATCGCCCGCACCGGTCGCGCGCCCGGCGCCCGCCGGTCTGGATCCGCGCCGCTGGTGGGTGCTCGCCCTGCTCTGCGGTGCCTTCTTCATGGTGCTCCTCGACGGCACGATCACGATCGTGGCGCTGCCCTCGATCGGAGCCGATCTCGGCTTCTCCAAGCAAGACCTGGCGTGGGTGCTGAGCGCTTACGCCCTGACCTTCGGCGGCCTGCTCCTGCTCGGCGGACGCGCGGCCGACCTGCTCGGCCGGCGTCGCGTGTTCATGGCCGGTGTCCTGCTCTTCACGGCCGCGTCGCTCGTGTGCGGGCTGGCCTGGTCGCCGGCGGCGCTCCTGGCGGCCCGCGTGGTCCAGGGCGCCGGCGCCGCGATCATGACCCCGACCGCCCTGTCGATCATCTCCACGACCTTTCCCGAGGGCTCCGAGCGGAACAAGGCGCTCGGGATCTGGGGCGCCCTGGGCGGCATCGGCGCTACGACGGCGTGGCTGATCGGCGGCCCGCTCGTCGACGGCCCCGGCTGGCGGTGGATCTTCTTCATCAACGTCCCCGTCGGCCTGGCCGCGCTCGCGCTGTCGCCCGTGCTCCTGCGCGAGAGCCGGGCCGCGCTGACCCGGCGAAGCTACGATCCCGCCGGTGCGCTCACCATCACCGGCGCGCTGGTCCTGCTCGTCTACGCGGTCGTCGAGGCGCCGAGCGCCGGCTGGGGCGACGTGCGGACCATCCTGCCGCTCGTCGGGTCGGCCGTGCTGGTCGCCACCTTCGCGCTGATCGAGTCGCGTCATCCCGCGCCGCTGGTGCCGCTGCGCATCTTCCGCTCCCGCACGCTCGCCGGCGCGGACGCCCTGACGGTCCTGCTCGGCACCGTCGCGATCGGCGTGCCGTTCGTCCTGACGCTCTACGCCCAGCAGGTCCTCGGCTACTCGGCCCTCAAGTTCGGCGTCAGCTCGGTGGTGCTCGCCGTCGGGGTCACGGCCGGCGCGATCGCCGGTCAGGGCGCGGTCCTCAAGGCCGGCTTCCGGCCGGTCGCCGCGACCGGCATGGCGCTCATCGGCGGGGGGTCGCTCGTGCTCACCCAGGTCTCGGTGCCCGGCAGCTACTTCCCGGACATCTTCATCGGGCTGCTCCTGTGCGGTCTGGGGATCGGCCTGGCCTTCGTGACCGCCACGGTCGCGGCGCTCGCGGGCATCGCCGGGCACGAGTCCGGGCTCGCCTCGGGCCTGAGCAACACCGCCCTGCAGATCGGCACCGCGCTCGGCGTGGCCATCGTCTCGACCGTTGCCGTCTCCCGCTCCCAGGACTACCTGGCCGCGCACAAAGGCGCGAGCCCGCTCCTCGCGCTGACCGAGGGCTACCAGTCCGCCTTCGTGGCCTGCGCCGTGCTGGCCGGGATCGGCCTGGCGCTGGCCCTCCTGCTCCCCGGCCGGCCGCCGAAAGCAGCGCCCGAGCTGCCCGAGCCGGTCCTGACGACCAGCGCCACGGACTGAGGAAACCTGCGCCGCCGACGGCGGTGTAGCTGACAGCACCAACCAGAAGGAGAACCACCATGGGAAAGATCGTGATCAGCACGAACGTCTCGTTCGACGGAATCGTCCAGGACCCGGACGGGCTGGAGGGCTTCAGGCTGGGCGGCTGGTTCGGCCAGTTCGGCGGCAAGGACCTCGAAGAGTGGGCCAAGGTCGAGTACGAGGAGGCACTGGCCACCGAGGCCCTGCTGCTGGGCCGGCTCAGCGATGAGTGGTTCGCCGCGCGGTGGCTACCCAAGAGCGGCGAGTGGGCGGACCGGCTGAACGGCCTGCCCAAGTACGTCGTGTCCTCGACTCTCCAAGAGCCCAAGTGGAGCAACTCGACGGTCCTGACCGGCGACGTGGTCAGCGAGGTGAGCAAGCTGAAGCAGGAGCTGGACGGGGACATCGTCGTCTACGCCAGCTATCAGCTCGGGCGCACGCTGATCGAGCACGACCTCGTCGACGAGCTGCGGCTGTTCGTCTACCCGGTCGTGCTCGGGGCCGGCGAGCGCCTGTTCGGCGAGACCAGCGACCAGAAACCCCTCCGCCTGGTCGACACCAGGACCGTCGGTGACGGCCTCGTGTTCCTCACCTACGAGTTCGTCCGAGACGCCTAGCAAGCGCCGGACGGCGCCAGCGTTCCGAAAAACCCGGATGCCCGCCCGCCCGCCGGGCGGGCATCCGGGGTCCTCCTAGCAAGTGGCAGCTCGCGTTGCCCGCCTGCACGCTCGCCATGGTGCCGGTGCGGGCTATGGTGCCAGTGCGTCCGGTGGTGCGCTCCGCTTCGGGATTATCCGGGAGGATATGGGCTTGTGGGAGCGGTTTGTGCACCATGGACCCCTAAACTCACCCATAAGCCCGAATACTCCCCGATAAATGCGTACTTGCCCGAACTGGTGATCAGTAACGGTCTGGATGGGTGCATGGGACCGGTGGGGCAGGCTCAGCTGGCGGCGAGCCTTTCGGCGGCGGTCTGGGCGGCGTCGGCCGTGCGCCGCAGGAAGCCAGCCAGCAGCTCGAGGTCCTGGTCGTTGTACTCGGCGCAGATCTGGTCCAGCGCGGTGTTCATGCCGGAGTCGACGAGGTAGAGGCGGAGGATCTCCGCTCCGCGGCCTCGGGCCGCCTGGATTACGACGCCGCGGCGGTCGGCGGGGTCACGGCCGCGATCGATCCAGCCGCCGCGTTCGAGCCGGTCGAGGATGCCGGTCATGGTGGCGGGGTGCAGCCCGGCGCGACGGGCCAGGGCGCTCGGGCTGAGCGGACCGTGGCGCCCGATGAGGTCAAGGCACTCCAGGTCAGCGTCCTTGAGATCGAGGCGCGTGCCGACGCTGTGGTTGAGCAGCGACAGCTGGGCGCCTAGGTCCCGCAGCGACTCCTTGACCGCCCGGTTCAGCCGTCCGTGCTGCGGCCCCGCGCCCGCATCCCCCGGTAGTATCGATTCCATATGATATGATCTCCGTATTGTATGACTTCCGAAATAAACATACCGGAGGATAACGGAACCGGGAGAGGCAACACGATGAAACTCACCATCCTCGGCGCGACAGGCGCCACCGGAACGTACCTGACCAGCCAGGCGCTCGCGGTCGGCCACGAGGTCACCGCGGTCGTCCGCGATCCCGCCCGCCTGGCCGTGCCGGCTCATCCCCGGCTGCGGACCGTCACCGGCGACGTCATGGACCCCGCATCCATCGCCCCGGCCATCGTGGGCGCGGACGCCGTCATCTCCGCGGTCGGCCCGCGCGGCACCGGCCCCACCACCGTGATCCAGGACAGCGTGCACAGCATCATCGCGGCCATGGACAAAACCGGTACCCGGCGGCTCCTGCAGGTCAGCGGTTCCATCGTCGCCGACGAAGGCGAAAGCCCCTATATGCGCTACCTGATCAAGCCGGTGGTCAGGCGCACGTTCCTGCGCCACGTCAGCGCCGACATGCGTCGCGGCGAGGACCAGATCCGGGACAGCGACCTGGACTGGACGATCTTCCGCCCGCCCGCGCTGAACGACAAGGCCGCCACCGGCGCCTACCGCACCGCGATCGACCGCAACCTGCCGCACGGATTCAGCATCTCCCGCGCCGACCTGGCCGCCTGCATGCTCGCCACGCTCACCGACCCGGCCACCGTTCACCGCCACGTAGCCATCGCCAGCTAACCCGCAATCACAACGGGTACCGGTATCCTCGCGCGTAGCAGGTACCCGCCGCCGGCGTTAGGCGCATTAAATGGTGAACGAACGTGGCCGCGATGAGCCCCAGGGCGGGAAAGGCCCGGTCACGATCTTCGGCCCCGACTTTCCGTTCCCGTTCGACGACTGGATCGCGCACCCGGCCGGCCTGGGCTCGATCCCGGCCGAACGCCACGGCCAAGAAGTTGCCGTCGTCGGCGCTGGCATCTCCGGGCTGGTCGCTGCGTACGAGCTGATGAAGCTCGGGGTCAAGCCGGTGGTCTACGAGGCCTCGCGGATGGGCGGGCGGTTGCGTTCGCAGGCGTTCGAGGGAGCCCAGGGCGTGGTCGCGGACCTGGGCGGAATGCGTTTCCCGATCTCGTCGACGTGCTTCTACCATTACGTGGACATGCTGGGCCTGGCGACCCGGCCGTTCCCCAATCCGCTGACCGAGGCGGCCGGCAGCACGGTCATCGATCTCGAGGGCGTCACGCAGTACGCGCGCACGCTGGAGGACCTTCCCCCGCTGTTCACCGAGGTCGCTGACGCATGGGCGCAGGCCCTGGAGGAGGTGCGCTGCACCGCCATTCAGGACGCGATCCGCGCGCGCGACGTCCCCGCGCTCAAGTCGTTGTGGAACGATCTGGTCCTGCGCTGGGATGACCGTACGTTCTATGACTTCGTGGCGAGCTCGAAGGCGTTCTCCTCGCTGTCGTTTCACCACCGCGAGATCTTCGGCCACGTCGGGTTCGGCACCGGAGGCTGGGACTCGGACTATCCGAACTCCATGCTGGAGATCTTCCGCGTCGTGATGACCAACTGCGACACCGACCAGCGTCTGGTGGTCGGCGGCGCCGAGCAGGTTCCCCGCGGGATCTGGGGCCATCGCGCGCCCGGGCCCGCCCACTGGCCGGCCGGCACCTCGCTGGCCTCGCTGCACTCCGGCGCGCCCAAGGCCGGCGTCGCGAAGATCGCGCGCGACCCCGACGGCCAGCTCGCGGTCACCGACTCCTGGGGCGACACCCGCCGGTACCCGGCGGTGCTGATCACCTGCCAGAACTGGCTGCTCACCACGCAGATCGACTGTGCGGAGTCGCTGTTCTCCCAGAAGATATGGGCCGCCCTGGATCGCACCCGTTACATGCAGTCATCCAAGACCTTCGTGCTGGTCGACCGGCCGTTCTGGAAGGATAAAGACCCACGTACCGGCCGCGACGTCATGAGCATGACGCTGACCGACCGGCTGACCCGGAGCACCTACCTATTCGATAACGGCCCTGGCCAGCCGGGCGTGATCTGCCTGACGTACTCCTGGATGAGCGACGCGCTGAAGATGCTGCCCGAGCCGGTCGAGCGCCGGGTTCAGCTCGCGCTCAACGCCCTGCACAAGATCTATCCCGATGTGGACATCGCCAGCCACATCATCAGCGACCCGATCACCGTGTCCTGGGAGGCCGACCGGTACTTCCTGGGCGCGTTCAAGGGCGCGCTGCCCGGGCACTACCGGTACAACCAGCGCATGTACGCCCATTTCATGCAAGATCGCATGCCGCCGGAACAGCGGGGGATCTTCATCGCCGGAGACGACGTCTCCTGGACCCCCGCGTGGGCCGAGGGCGCGGTCCAGACCTCGCTGAACGCGGTCTGGGGGATCATCCATCACCTAGGCGGCCGGACCCACCCTGACAACCCCGGACCCGGAGACGTGTTCAACGACATCGGGCCGATCGAATTGCCCAGCTAGCACACTTAACTCCCGGTCCGGGGATCATTGAAATTCAATTTTTTCCGAACGGACCGTGGTTCTCCTTCACCGCCATGATGTGCACGCGGCGCGCGGTAAGGTCACCGGCATGTATCGATTTCCGTGCTACGTCCTGTTTGCTCATTTGCCGTGAGTAACCTCAATATCGCACCTCTGGCTATGGCTTGTCCGACTTGTCCTTGTTAGCCAGGCAAACGGTCATCCGGTACGAACGCGACGAAAAGGACACATGAGGGGAATGAAGGCCAGAGGGTGCTCATGACGGATAGAAGGCTATAGGGAGGGGAAATTTAATGAGCTTCACCAGGAAAAGAGGCCGACGGCTCCTGGCCATCACGGCCGCAGCGGCCGCGCCGCTGCTTCTAGCTACTGCGGTGGCCTCTGCGGCCCAGGCGAGCCCGGCGGTCACCGCCACACTGCCGCCCGCCTTTTCGGGCATCGGCCAGGTTATCTACGACAGCACGTCCCCCAACGTCACCGCCAGCCAGGGCTACCAGTGCTGCGGCACGAGCGAGTTCGGAGATGCGGTCCGCTTCGCCCCCGGGTTGCGGAGGCTCACCAAGGTCACCGTGGAGATGGACGACTGGGCCGTATATTCCAACCCGTCGGCTATCCCGGCTGGTTTCACGGCGGTGACCGCCTGGAAGGGGCAGGCCACGGGCGCTTGGCCGGGAGGCGGCACCAACCCGAACGGCACGACCTATAGCAATCCCCGCGGTTTCTACTGGCCGCTCACCCTTGACCTCTACGCGTCGAGCAGCAGCACACTGTCCGACATCAATAAGCCCGGGACCTACCCGGCGGCCGGCACCCGGATCGCCAGCGTGACCCAGACCGTGCTCATCCCCTGGCAGCCCACGCCGAGCACGAGCAGCCAATGTCTGAAGATCGACACAGCGGACTTCTCCCCTTATCTCCAGGCGTGGAAGTCGCCGTCGGGATGTGAGTTCGGGGGCCCGGCCGATATCACCTTCGACCTTCCCCATGGCGGCGTGACGGTGCCCAACGGCCTGGTGTGGGGAGTCGCCTTCGACACCGAGAGCTGGGGCTCGAACCCGGTCGCCTACGACGGGCCCTTTGACTCGCTTAACGTCGCTGTCACCAAGTCGGTGCGCGTCGGAAAGGATGCCAACCCCGGCGGCGCGTTCCTGGATTCCACCGAGGCCAACGAGTACGCGAGCTGCTTCACCAGCGCGAATTCCCTGATCACCGACTGTCCGACGGGTAGCTTCCGCAACGACCCGAACGGATGGACGGGCTACGTGCCTGCCGCGCAGTTCACTGCTTCGATTCCGTTCCCCTGATATCAGCGGGCCGCGCAACAGCCTCGGGTGAATAACCCGAGGCTGTTGCGTCCCGTCAATCTCGGTGCCGGGCCGAGGTGTTCCGGCGCCTAGCCCTGGACACCATCCCCGGCGACGCTTTCGGTCAGAGCGGGGCTGTTGGTCAGGGCGGGGCTGGCCGCCAGCACGGCACTGCCCGTCGGCTCCATGTTCCGCAGCTCCTCCAGCCTGCGCCGGGACGGTATCAGCAGAACCGCCAGCAGCGCGCCGACGCCGAATAGCGCCGCGGAGACCGAGAACGCCACGCCGTAGCCGTGCACCGCGGCCGTGGCCGTGGCCGGACCCAGCGGCCCGGCGTGGTGCGCGGTGAGGTAGGTAGCCGTCGCCGTGAGCGCGATCGTGCTCAAGGCGGCGGTCCCGATCGAACCGCCCACCTGCTGCATGGTGTTGACCAGCGCCGACGCCACCCCTGAGTCACGCCGGGCGACTCCGGCGGTGGCAGTGTTGATGGCGGGGGAGAAGATCATGCCGAAGCCCAGGCCCAATGCCACCAGGGCCGGCACGACGCTGACCGCGTAGCTGGAGGCCACGGTGAGCTGGGTCAGGTAGGCCATCGCCCCGGTGCCGAGCAGCATGCCGGTCACGATCAGGGCCCGTGGCCCGACCCGCGGCAGCAACACGATGCTGGAGGTGTTCGAGGACAGCAGGATGCAGGCGATCATCGGCAGGAAGGCCAGCCCGCTGGTCACCGGGCTGTAGCCCTTGATCGTCTGCAGGTAGTACGTGAGGAACAAGAAGACGCCGAAGACCGCGATCCCGGTCAGCCCGACCGAGATGTAGGAGCCGCCCCTGGCGCGGTTGAGGATGACCCGCAGCGGCAGCAGGGGCTGGCTGACCCGGCTCTCCGCGAACGCGAATGCGGCCAGCAGGATCACCCCGCCGACCAGCGAGCCGATCGTCAGGGGGGCGGTCCAGCCGGCCAGTTCGGCATGCGAGAACCCGAAGACAAGTGCGAACAGCCCGGCCGAGGCGAGCACGGCTCCCCACCAGTCCATCCGCGGCCGGGTATCCGGCCGGTTGGTCCGCATGTAGGTCAGGGCGCCGGCGATGGCGATCGCAGCGAAGACCAGGTTGACGTACAGGGTCCAGCGCCAGGAGAAGTACTGGGTCAGGACGCCGCCGAGGATGAGGCCCACGGCACCGCCGCCACCCGCGACGGACCCGAAGACGCCGAACGCCCGGCCGCGCTCGCGCGGGTCACGGAAGGTGCTGACCAAAGTGCCCAGGGCGGCAGGGGCAAGAATGGCGCCGAATGCGCCCTGCAGGGCCCGGGCGGCCACGAGCATTTCGAAAGATTGGGCGGCGCCGCCGAGCGCCGATGAGAGCGCGAACCCGGCCAGACCGGTGATGAAGACCCGCTTGCGGCTGAACATGTCGCCGAGCCGGCCGCCGACCAGCAGCAGGCTGCCGAACGCCAGCGCGTAGGCGGTCACCACCCACTGCCGGTCACTGTTCGGGAAGCCCAGGGCGCGCTGAGCCGACGGCAGGGCGATGTTCACGACGGTAGAGTCCAGCACCACCATGAGCTGGGCGATGGCCACGATGACCAGGATCAGCCACCGATGATCGCTTTCCGCCGAACGCTGACTGCTCGCGACGGGTGTGACGGATGACATAACGAGCTGTACCCCCGGTGAGAAAGGTGACTGGTACTGGCCGTGATGGTGGGACGGGATGCGGCGGTCATGCCGAGACCGCCGCCGGTACGTCCGGCGTGGCTGGTGCCGAGATCAGCCCCCGGGCCGCCTCGTCCAGGGCGTCGAGCAGGCGGAGGAGGGTCTCCCGGTCCGTCTCGCTCAGCGCACCGAAAATCTGCTTGAGCAGCCACTCCCGCGTAGCGTTCGCCACGTCCAGGCCGGCCTCGCCCGCGTCGGTGATCACGACGAGCTTGGCCCGGCGATCGGTAGGGTCCGGCCGGCGCTCGGCCATGCCCAGGCGCTCCAGCCCGTCGACGATGTCGGTGATGGAGTGCGGAGACAGCCCGAGATCGGTTGCCAGCACGTTCTGCCTGGTCGGCCCCTGCTCGTGGAGCCGCCGGAGCACCTTGGTGCGGGCCATCGACAGGCCGCATCCATTCATCTCATCGTTGACGGCCCGGAACATCCGGTGGTGGACGGCGAGGTACCGTTCACCAACCTGCTCAGGCGTAATCATCATTTGGCCTTTCTGCCATGCACCGACGCTGATCCGTCTCACGCTGACCCGTCTTACGTTAACGAGCCTCACGTTGATACCTGTCATAATGAGGATCCTCACGACTTTATTTCCGGTCACCGGGGCCCGAATAAACTGCAAGGATGCCGAGCCGAGCCGAGATCGTTTCGTTCGACGACTCTCCGCCGCCTCCGGGAGCCGATCCATGGGTGCCCGGCGCCGCCCCGGCTACTGGCATCGAGGTCACCGACGCCGACCCGGCCTGGCCGCGGCGGTATGACGACCTCGCCGGCCGGATCCGCCAGGCCCTGGGCTGGCGGGTGCTGCAGCTTGAGCATGTGGGCTCCACGTCAGTGCCGGGGCTGGCGGCCAAGCCCGTCATCGACATCGACCTGACGGTGGCCGATCCCGGGCGCGAGCAGGATTACGTGCCCGCGCTGGAACGGATCGGGTTCCGGCTGGTGATCCGCGAGCCCTGGTGGTACGGCCACCGGGTTCTGGTCGCGGATGAGCCACACTGCAATCTGCACGTTTTCGGGTTCGACAGCCCCGAGCCGGTCAGGCACCGGATCTTCCGTGACTGGCTGCGGGGCACTCCCGGCGACCGCGACCGGTACGCCGCCGCGAAGCGGGAGGCCGCGGCCGCGGCCAACGCGAGCGGCGAGCACGTCATGCAGTACAACGCCCGCAAGCAACAGGTCGTCCGGGAGATCTACCAGCGGGCGTTCCTCGCCACCGGCCTGATCGAGACCTAAGACCGCGCTTACGCGGTCAGTGCAGCGGAATGACCTGGTACAGGGCTACGCCTTCGGCCGGGACGGCCGCCTGGATCGCCCCGGCGGACGATATCTGGAAGGCGCTGGCCCCGCCGGGCACCACCGATTGCTGTCCCCACAGGTCCTGCACCAGGTAGCCATCCGGGTCGGGCGGCAGCCCGATCGCGGCGGCTGTCGTCGAGATCGTGACCGGCGCTGAGCTCAGCGCGGTGGTGGTGTTGAACAGCCCTACTATCGCGTCTCCGCCCCGCTCCACCTTGGCGAACACCTGATCGCCCGCCATGCGGCCCGGCGTGCCGACGTCCGCGATGCGTGACGCGTCGATCGCGTCCTGGTCGACACCGATGACTTGCCGGTTCGTCAGGAGCTTGAAGTCCCGCGCCGTGATGCCTGCGCTGGTGCCGTACGCGTTCGTGACCGCCGTGGTCAGGTCGCTGCCCAGGATGAGCGGGGCCGAGCCGAGCGCCCACAGGCTGAGCTGGGATTCCGAAGCGGCGAGCGACATCCCCGAGTCCGCGCTGCCGTCGGCGACCTCGATCGAGTCGTAGTCGTTGAAGCCGCCGGGGCCGCCGTACGGCTGCCACTGCGCGACATCCCCGAACCTGTCGCTCCACCACGCGTAGCTGGTCAGCGGGAAGACGCTCAGGCAGCCGGTGAAGGGCGGGGCGTTGCAACTGTTCGCAGAGCCTTCGTCGGGCCCGTTGATCTCGATGTCAGGCGCGAACTCCCACTGGTTGGCGTACTGCTTCAGCACAGGGGCGAGCTTGATGGTGTAGCTGCCCTGGGTGATGTTCAGCACCATCGGCCGGCCGGACTGCTGGATTGCGGCCTGCCAGGCCTTGACGTCGGGGCCGTTGCTGTTGGTGATTCCGTCGAGCTTGATGTAGTCGACGCCCCAGGACGCCAGCTCGTCAACGACCGAGTCCGTGTACGCCTGCGCGCCCGGCTTGCTGTAGTCGATCTTCAGCATGCCGCCGCAGTTGTAGTTGTTCTGCGGCTTGGTGGTAGCGATGCCGTCGGCGGTGTCGGAGGTGCCGAGGATCGGGGTGTTCTGCGCCACCGCCTGGCTCGAGATCCCTGCTGTTTCGTAGATGCCGAACTTCAGCCCCAGGCTGTGCACGTACGCGGCCAGGGCCTGGATGCCGTTCTGCGACCCGACGTTCGGGTAGCTAGCGGTGTTCACGACCCACCGGCCATAGCCGTCGACGTTCGGGCCCTGCGGCCCCGGGCACTGGTACCACCCGTCGTCGATGTTGACGTAGCGGTAACCGGCAGCGGCCAGGCCCGTGCTGACCAGCGCCCTGGCCTCTCCCTCGACCTGCGTCGTGTCCACGCCCAGCCGCAGGAAGCTCCAGCTGCTCCAGCCCATCACGGGCGTCTGGTCGGGGCCGCCGGGCGGGTAGGCGGTCGCCGCCCCGGCAGCCGGGCCGGCGGCAGCGGCGCCGGCCAGCAGCAGCGGGGTTGCCGTTACCGTGGCGATCAAGAGGCGCGTCAGCCTGTTCATGAGCCCTCCAGCCGGGGACGCAGGTATGCATGGGTCACGCAAGTCCGCGCACATGCCATCATGACGGGCGGGCCGGTTCGCGCCAAGGCTGCGCATGAAGTACGCAAGAATTGGCCTGAATTCTGCTCGTTATGAGCACAATGCGCGCGCTGGCTGCGCAGCCGGTCACACGCAGGCGACCGTGCAGCCCTGGCCGCGGATCGGCTTGAGCTCGGCCTCTGCCGCCCTGCTGTCGGTGATCAGCACATCCACCTCGGCCATCCGGCAGACTTGCGCCAGCGTGATCCGGCCGATCTTGGTCGCGTCGGCCAGCACGACCCGCTTGCGCGCGCGCCGGGCGAGCACCGCGTTCACCCGCGCGCCCGCCGGGTCGTAATTGGTGCAGCCTGCCACCGCGTCCACCCCGTCGACGCCGAGGAACGCGATGTCGATGTTGTATTCAGCCAGGAAGGCTTCGGCGCTGTGCCCGACGGATTCCTGGCTGCTCCCGCGCACCTCTCCGCCGGCCACGAATACGCGAAGACCGGGGTTGCCCACCAGGTCGACGGCGATGTTGAGTGCGTTGGTGACCACGGTGAGGTCATCCCGGTCGCGCAGCAGCCGGATGAACTGAGACACGGTCGTGCCGCCGGTAGTCCCTATCACCCGCGCACCGTCAAGGAGTGTCGCGGCGTGCCGGGCGATGCGCTGTTTCTCCGGCAGGTCCCTGGCTCTTTTGTAACTCAGCGGCAGGTCGTTGAAGGCGGCGTGGATCGTCGCGCCGCCGTGGGTGCGGCAGACCAGCCGCTGCTGCTGGAGCGCCTCCAGATCCCGCCGTATCGTCGCAGCCGACACGCAGAACTCCGTGACGAGGGACGGCACGTCGACCTGCCCGCGCTCCACGACCGCGGACACGATCTGGTTGAGCCGATGGCGACGTTGCACGGGCTGTCACCGGCGGGCGTGGCCCGGCCGACCGGTCCTGCTCCGGACGCCGCGGGAGGAGTTGCCCATGCGGGGATTATAGGCACGTCTGCCGCCGGGGACAGCAGCGCTGCCTGCTCCGTTTCGGGCCGCCCTGTACCTTGTGATGTGATCACGCATGTCGTAGAGTCGAGCCAAATAGGCCAGACTGTGCAGAATTTAAGGGCAAGATGTGCGCGTTTTGGACGGGACCCGCCGGTGCGTCGATCTGAGGCGCACGTGCAGAGGGAGATTGCAAGTCAGCCAGACTGCTGGACCAGAGCGCTCGAGTCTGTCGACGAGGCCGCGAAGGTACTTCCTGCCCGAGGCGAACGGGTCGCGGTCATCGGCTGCGGCACGTCCTGGCATATAGCGAGCGCGATCGCCGCCGCGCGCGAGGCCGCTGGCCATGGAGAGACCGATGCGTTCCCAGCGTCGGAGCTGCCGCTTCGCGACTACGACACGCTGCTTGCGGTGACCCGCTCGGGAACCACCATCGAGGTCCTTGACGCGCTGCGAAATGCGCGCGGCTCGGCTCGCAAGGTCGGGATCACCGCTGATGCTTCCGCGCCGATCCGCGAGGCCACGGATCAGTTGCTGGTGCTTGACTATGCCGACGAGCAGTCCGTGGTGCAGACCAGGTTCGCCACGACCGTCCTCACCGTGGCGCGAGCGCACATCGGGCACGACCTCGGCCCTGTCGTGGAGCAGGCGAGGGCGGCGGTGGCCGCCGACCTGGATGACTGGCTGATCGACCGGCCGCATTACGTCTTCCTCGGCCGCGGCTGGTCCATCGGGGTGGCGCGGGAAGCGGCTCTCAAGCTCCAGGAAGCCGCGCTGGCGCGGAGTGAGGCGTACCCGGCGCTGGAATACCGGCATGGGCCGCTCTCGGCGGCCACCAGGGATTCCGTGGTCTGGCTGCTCGGAGTCAATGACACCGTGCTGGTGAACGACATCGCACGCACCCAGGCGACGGTTGTCGTCGCCGGCCGCGACCCGCAGGCCGAGCTCGTGCTGGCCCAGCGCGTCGCGGTCGCCACCGCCCTGGTGCGCCGCCTTGACCCGGATCGGCCGAGGCACCTCGCCCGCTCGGTCGTGTATACCGGCCAGTGACCGCGCGTGGCGGCGGTCGCGTCGTATGTGCCACGCTGAATCCCGCCCTCGACATCACCTATGTCGGCCAGCGCTTTGCCGCTGGCCAGTCCAACCGGGTCAGCCGGGTATATGCCCAGGCCGGGGGCAAGGCCGTCAACGTCGCACGGCTGCTCCGCCAGGCCGGCCACGACGTGATCGTCACCGGATTCGCCGGCGGCCTGGTCGGTACCGAGATCGCCGCCCACCTTGATCAATGGGCAGTTCCGCACCGCCTCGTCCGGTGTGCGGGCGGCAGCCGCAGGACCGTCAGCGCGTTTAGCGTCCAGGACGCGGCCGTCACCGCTTACAACGAGAACGGACCGCAGGTCACCGGCGCGGAGTGGGCGCTGTTCGCGGACGGCTTCGCCGAGCTGGCCCACGGGGCGCGTCTCGTGGTCCTGTCCGGCAGCCTCCCTGGCGGGCTGCCTGTCGACGCCTACCGCACCCTGGCCTGCCTGGCGGCGGACTCGGGCGCCGCGGCGTTCGTCGACGCCCACGCCGCGCCGCTGCTGGCCGCGGTCGCGGCCAGGCCGGCCCTGGTGAAGCCCAATGAGCACGAGCTGGCCGAGGCGGCCGGACTGGCGGTGCCGGTTCCGCTGCCTGCCGCGGTGCATGCTTCCCGCAGGCTGCTCGCCGACGGCGCGCAGGGCGTGGTCGTCTCGCTCGGCCCTCGTGGCCTGGTAGGCGTGCTGCCGGGGATAACCCTGCTGGCGGTGCCGCCCACGCAGCGGGGCAACCCGGTCGGGGCCGGCGACGCCGCGCTCGCCGCGCTGGCCGAAGGGCACCTGGCCGGACAGCCATGGCCCGACCGGCTGCGCCGGGCCGCGGCGACGTCCGCCGCGGCGGTGCGCCAGCCGGTCGCCGGGGTAGTGCGCGCCGAGGATGTCGCGGAGCTGGAAGCGCTCACCGCGGTGAGCGAACTATGACGCAGACCTTCGCCCTCGCGTTCGACCATCGCAACTCGCTGCGGCGCGGCTTCATGCACCTGGCCGGGCCGCCGACGCCCGAACAGCACGCGACCATGGTCGCGGCCAAGGGAATCGTCACCGACGCGCTCATCGCCGCGGCGCCGCAGGTCAGCCCCGACTGCGCCGTTCTGCTCATCGACCACGAATACGGCGGCCGGTTCGTGCCCGGGGCGCAGGCAGCCGGCGTCAGGGTCGCCATGCCGGTCGAGGAGAGCGGCCAGGCCGAACTGCGTTACCTCTGCGGTGGTCATCCCGACCGCATCATCGCTGCTTACCGCCCCGATTACGTGAAGGTGCTGATCCGCTACAACCCCGGCGGGGACGCGGCGATGAACGCCAGGCAGCGGGCCCGGCTGCGCGAGCTCTCGGACTGGCTCGAGGGCCGGCCGCAGCAGCTCATGCTGGAGCTCCTGGTGCCGCCGGAAGACGCTCAGCTCGCGGCCGTGGCGAACGACCCCGGGCGGTTCGACCGCGAGGCCAGGGCGGAGCTGACCGCGGTGGCGATCCGCCAGATCGCCGCCGACGGGATCCGCCCGGCGCTGTGGAAGATCGAAGGACCGGAGTCCCGGGACGACGCGGCGCGGATCGCCGCGGCGGTACGCTCGGCCGACCCGGGCGCCGGCTGCCTCGTCCTCGGCCGCGGCGCCGACGACGCCGCGGTACGGCGCTGGCTGGCCATTGCGGCGGCGACTGCTGGCTTCACCGGGTTCGCCGTGGGCCGGACCATCTGGTGGGATGCGCTGCGCGGCTTCACCGGCGGCGGCGACCGGGATACCGCGGTCCGCGCCGTGGCCGCGCGCTACCTGGACCTGGTCCGCTACTACCAGGCGGTGAGCCCGGCTACTTGACCGCCCCGGCCGTGATGCCCTGGATGAGGTAACGGTTCAGGGCCAGGGCCAGCACGCCAGGAACGGCCGCGGCGATCACGCCGCACGCCATCAGCAGCGTGAACGGGACGATGCGCTGCTGGTTCAGGGCCGCGACGATGACCGTGACGGGCTGGGTCGCCAGGTTCGTCGTGAGGATCAGCGGGAACAGGAACTGGGCCCAGCCCAGCAGGAACGTGATGATCGCGGCGGCGGCGATGCCGGGCATGGCGACCGGGATGATCACCCGCAGCAGGGCCTTCATCGGCGAGGCACCATCGACGAAGGCGGCCTCCTCCAGCTCACGCGGGATGGTGTTGAAGTAGTTGTAGAGGATCCAGATCGCGAGCGGCAGGAAGCCCGAGACGTAGACCAGGACCACGGCGAGATAGGTGTTCACCAGGCTGAGACTGGCCATGATGCGGTACAGCGGGATCAGCGTGGCGTAGGCAGGCAGCAGCAGCGTGGCCAGCACGCTCACGAAGATCACCCGCTTGAACCGGAACTGGAGGCGGGCGAAGGCGTATGCGGCGAGGACCGCGATGACCACGGTGACGATCATCGCCAGGCCGGCCTCGATCACCGAGTTGAGCAGCGACCTGCCGAACTCTCCCGAGATGCCGTTACCCGCGCCGCCGATCCCGAGCACCGCGCGGTAACTGGTGCTGACCAGCGGCGAAGGGAAGTAGTGCGCGGGTATGCTGTCCGCCCCCGACAGCGTGGTCAGGCTGGTGTTGAGCGCCCAGTAGATGGGGAACAGCGACCACAGCAGGATGACGACGATCGCGACGATGCGCCCGAGCAGGCGGGCCGGCTTGCGGGACAGCGCCCGGCCGGCCGGCCCTGCCGCCACCCGGGTCACTGCCCGCGCTGTCCGCTCCTCTTGCGCAGCCGCCATCAGGCCGCCTCCGGCCTGCGGTAGACCAGCGCCAGAACGGCCAGCGACAGCACGGCGGTGGCCAGGGTCACCAGCAGCGACAGCGCGTAGCCGCCGCCGAAGTTGAGGTTCTCGAAGGTGGTGACGTAGGTCTGCAGCATCACCGAGGAGCCGAGCGGCGCGATCCCGTTCAGTATGTAGACCTGGTCGAAGATGTTCAGCGACAGGACCAGCGCCTCGACCGCGCACACGGCCAGGGCGGGCCGGATCATCGGAAGCGAGATACGCAGGAACGACTGTACCGGGCCGGCGCCGTCCACCCGGGCCGCCTCGTACAGGTCAAGCGGGACCGACTGCAGCGCCGCCAGGATGATGATCGCGGACAGCGGCGTTATCTGCCAGATCTGCACGATCTCGATCAGCAGGATCGTCAGCCACCGGTTGAGGCCGAGCCACACGTGGTAACCGCCGATCACGTGCGCGGAATGCAGCGCGCTGTTCATGACGCCGACGGTCGGATTGTAGATCCAACTCCAGATGACGGCCTCGACCACCGCCGGCAGCGCCCACGGCAGGATCACCAGGGCCAGGACGACGCCGCGCAGCCGGAAGCGCTGCTTCAGCGCGACCGCGATGGCGGTGCCGAGCACGACCGAAGCCGTCACGCCGATCACCACGTAGGCCGCCGTGTTGACCCATGAGATGGTGACGATCGGGTTGGCGAACAGCGCGCGGAAGTTGCCGAGGCCGATAAACCGGTTCGGCGGGTCAAGCGGCATCACCCGGAAGAACGCCTCAACCGCGGTGTCGGCCGTCGGCACAAACGACAGCGCCCCGATGAACACGACCAGCGGCGAGAGCAGGAGGTAAGGGAGCACCCTGCCACGGCGCGCCGCGCTCAATATCACGCCTCCCTACTGGTCCGCCCCACTGGTCCGCGCAGTTACCTTAGCCTGCGGACTTGAGCTGGTTGACCTGCGCGGCTATCGCGTTGACCGCTTGCTGGACGGTTTCCTGCCCGGCGGCTGCCTCGTGAATGTTGGTCTGCACCGACGCACTGAACTGCACATACCACGGCGGCGCCCCGTTCGGGAACGGCGCCTGAGCGTGCGCCTGGAGAATGGTGGACAGCTGCCCGGCCTGGGCGATGTTGCCCATCAGGTTGAAGCTGGACAGCCTGGCCGGCAGCGGGAACGTGCTCACCACGTTGTTCGCCCCCTTTAGCCCGGCCCAGGTCGCCTGGTTCTCGGTGTTCGTGAACCAGGTGATGAACTTCACCGCGCCCGCCACGTTCTTGGCCGTCTTCGGGATGCCGATGCCATCGGGGTTGGCGACGTTCTGGCCGAGTCCGGTGACTCCTGGCGTCGGGATGTACTCGGTGTCGTTCACCACGCTGGACGTCGAGGGCACGTTGTATATCGAGGCGACGCTGCCGGAGTAGTCGCACATCTCCGCGGCGACCCGGTTCCTCGCCATCTCGGTGGTGAATCCCTGGTAGTCGCTCTCGTTGATGGTGGCCTTGGGCACCAGGCCGCTCTTGTAGGCGTTGACCATCCAGGCCATCGCCTGGTAGCCGGGCGAACTCGGCGAGGTGAACGCCGGCGTGTCCTGGGCGGTCAGGACCTGACCTCCGAATGCCGCAGTCATCTGGTACCAGCAGGTCGACAGGCCCTCAGCGGTGGCGAAATGGATGTCGAGCGGGCTGGCCATGCCGTTCGCCGCGCCGACCTTCTTTAGCGCCGCGGTGAATCCGGCGAGCGTCGTGGGCATCGTGGTGATGCCCGCCTTGGCGAAGTCCTTGGTGTTCACGGTGGTGACCAGGAACGACGAGTCGAACGGCATCCCCATCAGCTCGTTGTTCGAGACGAACGTGTTGAGCTGCGGCATGTCTGACTTGAGGCTCGCCACGTTGAAGTAGCTGTTGAGCGGGTAGAACCAGCCGGTCTTCTGGTACTCGCCGACCTTGGACCAGTCAACGTCGGCGGCGTCGGCGAAGTAGGTGTTGGCGGCCGCCGCGGCGGCGATCTTGGTCTGCAGGTCATCCCAGCCGATGTTGACCCAGGTGACCTTGATGCCGGTCTGCGCGGTGAACTGCGCAAGCAAGGCCTTCGGCGGGGCCGGGTAGGCTACGGCGACGGTAATCGAGCTCGACGAGCCCGACGAGCCCGAAGCGGCGCTGCTGCCGCTGCTGCTCGAGCCGCAGGCGGCGGCGAGCACGGCCAGGCCAGCGCTGAGGAGGAGCGCTCCCGTCCGTCTGCTGACGGTGCCTAGGTTCTTCATCGGTTACCTCATTTCGGCGAGGCGCGCAGCCAGGCAGGACCCGAGCGCGGAGACGGCCGCCGGGAGACGATCGTTTACGCTCATATTTGGCCAATCTAGAGTGGATTCAGTCAGGCTGACAAGCCTGTATTTGCACCATCAGGCATCAATCGTGCATCGGCGACCACCTGGAGGGGCCTGGGCGGCCGGGGACCGGTCGTAGGCAAGCAGCCAACCTGCACCGATATGCTCTTTTGCTATGCACAGAGCTGCGCGGCTGAGCGCGATCTTGGAACGGCTCGCGGACGGCGGATCGGTCACGGTCGCCGACCTGGTCGACGACCTGGACACATCAGCCGGGACCATCCGCAGAGACCTGGTGATGCTGGAACAGCAGCGCCTGCTGGCCCGCACGCATGGCGGAGCGACCGCTCACGCCGTCTCCTACGAGCTGCCGCTGCGATACAAGGGCGTCCGCTACGCGGAGGAAAAGCGGCGCATCGCCCGCGAGGCAGCGGCGCAGGTGTCCGAGGGAATGGCGATCGGCCTGACCGGGGGGACGACCGCCACCGAGGTCGCGAGGGCGCTCGCCGACCAGCAGAAGCTCACCATCGTGACCAACGCCCTGAACATCGCCTCCGAACTGGCGATCAGGCCCGGCATCAAGCTGATCACCACCGGCGGCGTGGCCCGCAGCCAGTCCTATGAGCTGTCGGGGCCGATCGCGGAGGCGAGCCTGACCGGCCTCAACCTCAACGTGGCCTTCATCGGCGTGGACGGCATCGACGCCCAGGCCGGCTGCACCACGCACCACGAGGTGGAGGCGCACACGAACGCCGTCATGCTCAGGTGCGCCAGGCGCGTCGTGGTGGTGGCGGACAGTTCCAAGATCGGCAAGGTCGCGTTCGCCCAGATCTGTGAGATCGGCGCGGTTAGCGAGCTCATCACCGACGCCGCCGCGGACAGCGACGCGGTGCGGGCGCTGACCGACTGCGGCGTCCAGGTGACCTTGGTGGGAGACGCGCAGCAGGGAGCGCCGGCCGGTGAGCGGTGAGCAGCACGCCACGCCGACCGACCCAGACCCACCCGAACCGCGGGCGTTCGACCTCCTGGTGATCGGCGACTGCAACCCGGACGTGCTCGTCATGGGCGGCGACGTGACACCCGCCTTCGACCAGCAGGAGAAGCTGGTCGACATCATGGCCCTGGTCGTGGGCGGGTCGGCTTCGATCACCGCGATCGCCGCCGCGCGGCTCGGGCTCCGGGTGGCGCTGGTCGCCGCGATCGGCGACGACGCCGCCGGGAATTTCATGCTCGCCGAGCTGGCCAGGGCGGGCGTCGACACGGGCGGCGTCGCCGTCCGCGCGCAGTTGCCGACCGGCATGACGATCGCGCTGTCGCGCGGCGATGACCGGGCCATCCTCACCGCTGAGGGTGCCATCGGCACGCTGACCTCCGCGGACGTGCCCGCTGACCTGCTCTCGCGGGCCCGGCACGTTCACGTCAGCTCCTACTTCCTGCTGGAGCGGTCACTGGGGCCTGGCCTGTCCGCGCTGCTGGCGGCCGCAAGGGCGGCCGGAGCTACCACGTCGCTTGACACCAACTGGGACCCGGCCGGGATCTGGGGTGCTGGCTTCTTCCCCGAAGTGCTCGCGCAGACCGACCTGCTGCTCCCCAACGAGGCCGAAGCGCTGCGGATAGCCGCGGCCGCGACCCTGCCTGACGCGGTGGCGTCGCTCACCAGGGCCGGGGGCGCGACAGCGATCAAGCTTGGCGCGCGCGGAGCGCTGTATGCGAGCGAGGCGGAGCGGTATCTGGCGACCCCGCCGCCGGTGTCGCCGGTGGACGCGACCGGTGCCGGGGACTGCTTCGATGCTGGCCTGCTGGCCGGCCTGCTGCGGGGCAGCGACCCGCCGGTTGCGCTGGCGCTCGGGTGCGCGGTGGGCGCGGCCTCGACGCAGGGCATCGGGGGCACCGGCAGTGCCCCCGAGCTGACCGCTGCGCTGGCCCTGGCCCGGGATGTGACGGTCCGGCCCTGGCCGTGATCCGCTCGTACGAGCGACGCCGCCGCCGGTAAATGCGTTGCCGCATGTCGGTGTGCAGACCTACGATGAGCGCGCCGCGGCAGACATGTCCTCTGTATCAGGAAGGAGGTGCTCGCGATGTTCATTAATCGTCAGACGCCTCCAGGGGCTGCTTTCTAGCAAGCCTGGAGACGCACTGCGGGCGCCCTCAGGAATCTGGCATCAGCCAATCCTGAGGGCGTCTTCTATCCAGCAGACGGATTAATGCGTCATCTCTATGCCTCTCGGCTATCGCACCTTTTAAGTCTTGCTGCCGGAACTCGACGAGAGAAATAGGTCACAGGCGTCGGGCTCGCGGTTTGACCGGCTGTGCACCCGGGGCACGTCAGAACCTGAACCGGTCGCAGAAGGGAATCGTTGTGCAAGCTATAACCGTGCGAGACCGAGCCGCTGGCGCCGCCGGGCTCACGCTGTCCGACATCCCCCACCCGCACGCGTCAGAAAACGACGTGATCGTGCGCGTCCACGCGGCCGGGTTCACCCCGGGGGAGCTGGACTGGCCAGGCACCTGGACCGACCGCGCCGGCCGCGACCGGACCCCGAGCGTGCCCGGACACGAGCTGTCGGGTGTTGTCGCCGAGCTGGGCTACGGCACCACCGGCCTGACCGTGGGCCAGCGGGTGTTCGGGCTGGCCGACTGGACCCGCGACGGGTCGCTGGCCGAGTACACCGCAGTGGAGGCCCGCAACCTCGCCCCGCTTCCGGCGGACATCGACTACACCGTGGCCGCCGCCTTGCCCATCTCCGGGCTGACCGCCTGGCAGGGCCTGTTCGACCACGCAGGACTAAAGACCGGCCAGACCGTCCTGATCCACGGCGCCGCGGGCGGCGTCGGGTCCATCGCGGTGCAACTCGCACACGAGCTGGGCGCCCGGGTGATCGGCACCGGTCGCGCCGCGGACCGTGCGGCCGCACTTGGGCTGGGCACGGACGTATTCGTCGATCTGCAGGCCGGCCGGCTGGAGGAAATCGGCGAGGTCGACGTGGTGTTCGATGTCATCGGGGGCGAGGTCCTCGAACGCTCGGCCCCGCTGGTGCGCGCGGGCGGAACGCTGGTCACGATCATCGGCCTGCCGAAGGTGCGACCCGCCGACGGCCGGGCGATCTTCTTCGTCGTCGAGCCGGACCGGCTCCGGCTGGCTGACCTCGCCGAGCGGGT
>Ga0210383_10001244_pt1 | contig 23383 bp, 27 predicted proteins | sample IncBWC14OmetaG_FD_160072 | JGI IMG/M metagenome (GOLD analysis project Ga0210383, IMG submission 160072) | Forest soil microbial communities from Barre Woods Harvard Forest LTER site, Petersham, Massachusetts, United States - Inc-BW-C-14-O ... | reverse complement strand
TCGCCGGAACGGCGCGCGGTATGAGCGTGCGTGAGATATTGCCGTGGAAGACTTAGAGGCAAGGCTCGAAAAATTGCTGACCGATGCCGAGGATTGCGCCCTCATCGCTAAACGCACCACCGACGGAGAGAAGCGCGACCTCTTCAATCGATTGGCCACCGACCTACGCAGTATGGCATCGGATATTCAAGGCATGATTGCGTTGAAGCGCGTGCGGCGGACTAGCGACATTGAGAAAAAGTGATGGGAGACAAAGTGAGAGTGATGAAGTTTTCTCTCGCAAACGATGAAACCCTAATCGCTTTCTATGAAAGTGTTCGACGCCAAGTTGAGGCCGACAAGCAGGCTGGCGGGCGGCATCGCCTTGTCGGCGCCTCAACAAAGAAATACGCCGACACCGTTCGCGAGGAAATGAACCGGCGACAAATGAAATATACGCCGATTGATTGGCATCTGTAATTGACCCTTTCTGACCTGTCGAGGCGCTTGCCAGTCCCTCAATGAATGCACTGCCGCGTCAGGGGAGAACTAGGAACCATTTTGCTGGCCGATGTGTTGAATGAGCGCCGTCCCCCACGGCACATCTGACCCCCAATGGCCTCAGCTGTCCCCCGACTGCTGAGGCCGCTTTATTTTTGGCGCGCCTCCACGCGCGTCCACCTGCCGCGCGATGGAACTCGCGGAAGGCGGGAATGTTCACTTTAGCACGTTTATGCGGAACGAACGCTTTGCCTCGGCGTTTGTGCATGGAACTTTGTGCAGGCGGGAAAAAAGTGGGAAATAATCTACCGATTGTCCTCATCGTGGAGGACGACTTTGCAATCCAGATCGTGGTCGAGGAAGCCCTAAGTGACGCCGGGTTTGAAACTGCTGTCGCGCCGTCCGCCGAAGAAGCTGTGACCTTGTTAAAGAGCAAGGTCATGGATTACCGGGCACTCGTCACGGACATTAATCTCAAGGGACATATGACCGGCTGGGAGGTCGCAAAACAGGCCCGAGAGATCAATCCCACCTTTCCAATCGTTTACATAACGGGTGCTGCCGCGAACGATTGGGCGTCACGCGGTGTCCCCAACAGCGTGTTACTGGAGAAGCCGTTTGCTCCCGCGCAACTTGTGACCGCTGTCTCTCAACTCCTCAACACCGGCATGCCAGAGCAAAGTTAGATTTCCGTAACCGGACGGCATTGCACGATGGCCTATGGAGCCCGAAACAGTGAACGGGTCGAGTTCGAACGTGGAATTCCTGTCTACATGATGGGAATAGACGGAACGTGGCGCAGGGACTGCCTGATGATCGACGCGTCTCAAACGGGCGCGCGCTTACTCATCGAAAACTCTCTCGAAGGGCTGGACCTCAAGGAATTTTTTCTGCTTCTGTCTTCGACGGGTCTCGCGTATCGCCGCTGCCAATTGGTGCGCGTTGACGGCAACCAGATTGGCGTCGAGTTTCTGGCGCGAAAGACAGCCAAGCGGCATCGTGCGACGGATGCCCATTTAGGGCCGGTTAAGCCCAGCGGTACGACCGGTAAGTCGTTGATTGTGCTTAACTGTCAGATGCTTACCTCAAGACGCTCACAGGCATATCGCCCGCCGTATCACAGTTCATAGGAACAGTTCATAGGAACAGTGACCGCGAGTGTATTTTTTCATGCACCGCATTGCGTCGAAACAATCATAACGCGTGGGGTACCGGCGCGATCAGACGGATGAATTCGGTCAAGACCGCAGGATGATCCCTTACGCGCGTTTTCCCATCGGCACCACGTTCCCATCGCTCCGCGGCACCAGGGATACGACTGCCGCCCTCGCGAGGTCTTCCAAGGCGGTCGCAATGTATTTCGCGTAGTGCCGCTCGATCATTTTGACTGAAGTGTTGTGCAGTTTGGCGACCTGTTGAATGGGCAAGCCCTTTCGGAGGCCGCGCACGATGCTGGAGTGCCGCAAAGCATAGGGAATCACCTCCGGCATACCGGCGCGCTCGCGAATGGCCTTCCAGGGACGTGCAAGTTCGCCTCTTTTCCACGGGGCGCGTTCAGACTTCTTCCACGCGATGCCCCCCGGCTCCAGTTCATGGATCCACCGCTCGAAAAGAAGTGCATCGCTTGGCCGCCCGACGATTGCGGGCAAAAGCACCTCAATCACATCGTCGCCCACTGGGACCGGGTCTGAGCCGCTGTTGCCGCCACGCCCCTTGTAGGAGCCCGGCATCATCAGACGCCGTGCAGAAACCTGTACGTCGCCCACACGCATTCGTCTGACCTGGGCGTACCGCGCGCCGGTCGCGGCCAGACACACGACGATCCGATATAGATCGCCGTCAAATCCTTGCTTCTGATCGATTTCCCACGCAGATTGAAGGATGCCGACAACCTTCTCATCCGTGAGAATCTGGTTATCCCGAGCAACCGACACGTCATCATCATCATCGATCCGCTCGGCTTTGAAGCCGGCCTTCACAATGGCAAGGAACGTCGGGTTCAGTTTCTTCCGATCTGCGGAAAGCCGGGGCCATGCGGCATTTAGCGCGGCCTTGAGGTCATTCATAAACCGCTGCTTGGTCGTGACCTTTAAGCCCTCCGGCAAACCCTCACGCCACGTTAGCAAATCGTCTTCTTTCAGGGCATGCAGATGCACCGATGCGAGAGGAGCAGCTTCGACGGCTTCCTGATTGCCGCGGTTTTCTTGACCAAGAACGTAGCGCCGCAGCTTGGTACCGGCGTCGGATCGGACGTCGCGACCTGTTCGGCGCCTTTCTCGAACGTCGCGTTCCTTGACGTAGGATTCAACGGCCGATCGCACGGTAGGAGCCGGGCCCGCTGCGTGCGCCGCGGCTTCTGTTCTGGCTCGATCTACGGCCTCCCGTGCCGTTCTCACCGCCTGTTCGAAGGTCAGAATCCCGTCGGCCGGCTTGTCATTGATGTCGTTGGCGACGCCGACCGGCGCCTGCTTGTAGTTGCCGCCTTCGTGGTTATTGCGCCAGCGGACGAACCAAACGCCGCCCTGTTTTCCTCTGCGATAGCCCAGATGCGCTTCCGCATCGAGGCGGCGCCAATGCACACCAAACTCGAGCCTGGAACGCGCTTTCGCCGTCGTGACCTGAGCCTCCGTGAGTGTCTTCGACATGGCGTTAGTCGCACTGTTACACGTTGAATATCCGTCGAATATACGACCCTGTATGCCGGCGAACAATACTGGATTATGGATATTTAACCTGTTGATATTATTGAACGTCGGCGGACGCTGGTGGACAGAGGCAGGTCCATTATTTGGCCCTCTCAAGGCCGAAACAGGGGTTCGATTCCCCTTGGGAGCGCCAATTGCGGCTATTGCATCCGAAGATCTGTCGATATCGGCTTGATTTATTGGGAGATAGTCATGCGAATTGCAGTCATCATCATATTGGTGTCGTTGACCGGACCCGCCTTCGTCGGCCCTGCTACCGCGCAAACCCAGCAAAAGGCGAGCAAGAACAGCAATGCTTGCTCACTCGCGGCCTGCGAGGCCGCCTGTAGTAAAAACGGCGGGAGACAGTGCAATCTCTATTGCAGCAATGAGATGGCTCGGAAAGGATGCCACTGAGCGGCTCGTTCATGGCGAATGAGCAAGGTACGGGATGGTCTCGCGGATCATTGCACGGATGCGACAGCGGTCCCCATGCAATGTCAGCGACAACGCTCATCTGCGCCTCAAACCTCCTTACGCATTCGCCCGCAGCCGTTGTTGAGCAACGAGCTATTCAGCAGGCGACACCGCGACAGCGGAAACCTTGGGTTTTTTGGCTCGCCGGCGTTCCTCAAGGCGCTGCATGACGACGAAGAACGAGGGAACGAACAGCACGGCGAGGCATGTGGAAGCGACCATGCCGCTGAAGGTCGATATGCCGAGGGATCGACGGGCATTGGCGCCGGCGCCCGTCGCAGTCACCAGCGGCAAGACACCAAGCAGGAATGCGAACGACGTCATGAGAATTGGACGGAAGCGCGTCCGCGCGGCTTCGATGGCGGCTTCGAGAATCTCCTGTCCTGCGGCGCGTCGCTCGCGCGCGACCTCGACGATCAGGATCGCGTTCTTGGCCGATAGCGCAATCAACAGCATGAGACCGATCTGCACATAAAGATTGTTTGCGATGCCAAGCGCTGAGAGCGCGCCGACAGGACCGAGCAGAGAGAGCGGCACCGCCAGCAACACGGCCAATGGCGACAGCCAGCTTTCGTATTGTCCTGCGAGACAGAGATAGACCAGCAGCAGTGAGAGCGCGAAAGCCATGTAAAGCTGATTGCCGACCGCTTGCTCCTGATAGGACATGCCACTCCATGCGAAATCGGTACGCGGCGGCAAAGTGCGTCTTGCGACTTCCTCCATCACGTCCATTGCCTGGCCTGAGCTGAAGCCCGGCGCCTCGGCCCCCGAAATGGTCGCAGTCAGATAAAGATTGAACAGGCTGATCAGCGAGGGGCCGACAGCTGGACGGATCTCTGCGAGCGATCCGATCGGTACGGTGCTGCCGTCCGCAGTCTTGACATTGAGCTTGAGGAGATCGTCCGGACGCAGGCGATAAGGCGAGTCCGCCTGGACGTAGACTTGAAGCGTCAGGCCAAACTTGTTGAACTGGTTGATGTAGGTCGAGCCCAGGTATGATGACAACGCGGCAAAGACGCTGCCGACGGATACGCCAAGCGTTTCGGCCTTTGTGCGATCGACGATGACTTGAAGCTGTGGCGAGTCCGTCCGGAACGATGTCACGGTTCGCTCGATCGTCGATTGAGAGTCGGCAGCGTCCATCACGGCATGCGCCGTGGAGAGCATCTTCTTATAGTCGAATGTGCCGTCGCGCTGCAGCAACTGCATCGAAAAGCCGCCGGCATTGCCGACGCCCTGAATCGGTGGCGGCACCAGCACAAAGCCCATGCCGTCGGTGAGCTCGGAGAGCCGGCCCTGGATGCCGCGCATGATCGATCTGAGGTCCTGGCCTTTGGCCTCGCCGCGCTCACTCCACGGCTTGAAGGTCACGTAGGCGATGCCTGCGTTCGCCAAGGTCGCGTTATTGTCGAGAACGGAAAGGCCGGAGATGGCGATCACGTCTGCAACGCCTGGCTGCTGCCTGGCGATCTCCGAGGCTTGCGCCAGGGTTGCCTGCGTGCGTTCCGATGACGCGCCATCGGGAAGCTGAACCGCGACTAGCCCATAACCCTGGTCTTCATTGGGGATAAACGCGGTCGGCACTTGCACCAGGCCGTAAACGCCGGCGGCGGTCAGTCCAAGCGCGATCAAGACCATAAGGCCGCTCAGATGCACCATTCTGCCGACCAGCCACGTGTAGCCTCGTTCCAACCGGTCGTAGACGAAGTTGAAGCCGCGGAACAAGAAATTCCGTTGATCCGGCGGCACTGGTTCTCGGAGCAGCAACGCGCATTGTGTCGGGCTCAGCGTTGTCGCCAGGATGGCGCTCAGCAGGGCGGTGGCCGCAATCACCAGCGCGAATTGGGCGAACATGCGTCCGGTGAGTCCGGGTAGCAGCGAGGCCGGAATGAACACGGACATCAGCACGAGCGTAATGCCGACGATGGGACCAAGCAATTCGGTCATCGCCTTGACGGCGGCTTCGCGTCCGGACAAGCCCGCCTCGATTTCGCGCGATACACTCTCGACGACGACGATCGCATCATCGACCACGATGCCGATCGCGAGAACGATGCCGAACAAGGTCGAGAGGTTGATCGAGAAGCCTAGTGCGGCCATCGCCGCAAAGGCTCCGATGATGGTGACCGGGATCGTCGTGGCGGGTACAAGCGAAGCGCGCCAGTTCTGCAGGAACACCAGGATGACGATCAGCACCAATATGCCGGCTTCAAACAACGTCTTGTAAACCTCGTTGATTGACGTCTCGACAAACGTCGTTGTGTTGAAGGGGATTGCGTAGGAAAGACCTTTCGGGAAGTCGTGCGACAACGTCTCCATCTTCTCGTTGATGAGTTTCGCGACCTTGAGCGCATTCGCGGACGGCGTAAGGTAGATGGCAATGCCGGTGCCGGGCTTTCCGTTCAGACGGAAGCTCTGGGAATAAGTCTGTGCCCCAAGCTCGACGCGAGCCACGTCCTTGAGACGCACAAGGCGTCCGCCATCCGCGGTAGCGGCGCGCACGACCACGTTTTCAAACTGCGCGGGATCGGAAAGCCGGCCCTGGATGTTGACGGTGTACTGAAAGTCCTGAGTAGAAGGGGTCGGCGGTATCCCGATCTGTCCTGCCGTCACCTGCTGGCTCTGTTGGTTGACGACGTTGACGATGTCCTGCGGGACAAGGCCGAGCACGTACATCTTCTGTGGATCCATCCAGATCCGCATCGCGTATTCGCCCGTGCCGAAAACGTTGACGTTGCCGACCCCCGGCAGCCGCGCCAATTCGTTCACCAGATTGATCGTGGCATAGTTGCTCATGAAGAGGCTGTCGAACCGACCGTCCGGCGAGCTCAACGTGACGATTTCAAGAATCGCGGTGGACTTCTTCTGCACCGTCACGCCTTGCGCCTGCACCTGAGTAGGGAGCGATGCCAGCGCGGCTGAGACGCGATTTTGCACCAACACCTGTGCGAAATTCAGATCGGTGCCGATCGCGAACGTGACAATCAGGGTGTAGGTGCCGTCGCTCGCGCTGGTCGATTGCATGTAGAGCGCATTTTCAACGCCGTTCACCTGGTTTTCGATTGGCAGCGCAACGCTATCGATGACGGTCTGCGCGCTCGCGCCCGGATAGCGGGTGGTGACCTGTACCGTCGGCGGCACAATATCCGGATATTGCGCGACGGGAAGTTTGAAAACCGAGACCGCCCCGATCAAAACCAGCACGATCGCGATGACGTTTGCGAGCACCGGATGCTCGATGAAATGCTTTGAAAACATGGCTGCCCCCTCCCGGTGCCGCGCGTCTACTTGGTAGCGTCAGTTCCGCCTGCGGCGCTTGCGATCGAAATCGGCCGGGTTGTGACCTTCCGGCCGGGGACCGCGCGGTCCTGTCCGGTGATCACGACCTTGTCGTCTGGCTTCAGTCCCGCGGTTATGACACGCAGTTGACCATCGAGTTCGCCAAGCTGGACAGCGCGCTGCTCCACCTCGTCATTGGCACCCACCACGAGCAGGTAGCGGCCTTCCTGGTTCTGTTGCAGGATTCTGTCGGGGACCAGCAACGCGTCTGCCTTAGGCGGGCCCATTGGCACGCGGAGCCGCACGAACATGCCGGGGAGCAGCGCCCGGTTCTTGTTCTCGAACTTTCCTCGCACGAGGAGTGTGGCCGTCTGCGGGTCGATCTCGGGGGATGCGTAGTTGATCTTGCCCTGATGGGGAAAGCCTTCTTCGTTCATCAGGCCAACTTCGATCGGGATTTGCTGAAGCTCGGCCAGTGAGGGACGGCGGTCATTCGCGCGAAACTTCAGCAGATCCTGCTCGCTGACATTGAAAGTGACGTAGATCGGATCGAGCTGCACGATACTCGCCAGATTGACGTGCCCGCCGGTGCCTACGAGTTCTCCGAGCGATTCCAGATGGCGCGTGACGATTCCATCAAATGGAGCCTCAACACGCGTGTACGAGAGATTGATTTGCGCGGTTTGCAGGTTGGCATCTGCCGATTCGACATTTGCCTTGTCCGTGTCCCTGTTCGCGCGGGCCTTGTCCAGATTTGCTTCCGTGTTGACGCCCTGTTTTTGCAGAGTGTCCTGGCGTTCGAACTCCAGCTGGGTCTGCACGAGCCCTGCCTTTGCGCCGGATAGCGCCGCTTCCGCCTGTTTGACTTGCACCTGATAGGGTGCCGGTTCTATCTCGAACAACAGCTCGCCGGCTTTCGCAGTTGCGCCATCGACATAGTTGATGGACTTCAAGTAGCCATTGACGCGCGCGACCAGATTGACCGAAGCAAAGGCAGTCATCGTGCCCGTTAGCTCAAGATAAGGCGTTACGGCCCTTTGCATGGGCGCAGCGACGCCAACACTGGCCGGTGCCGGAAGAACCAGCTTGTTCTTTGCCTCGTTGCATCCACCGAGCAGGCCGAGCGCAACCGTCAGCACGGCTGCGAGGTGCCAAGTCGGGTGGTTCATGTGCACCGGTTTCTGGATCATCGCCAAACTCCCTGCGCTGCTGAACTAGAACCGCAAACCATCGGTTGAGGAAAACTCTCTACTCAGCACTCACCGAGATCCGAGGTTGTTGTTGATCTGAATCAAGCCGATGGCTGAAATTTCGAATGCAGAAAATAACTCGGCGCACGTCCGATCCCCGGCCGTACCTCAAAGCGTTCAAGCTTCCTTTTGTTGTGGTTGGTGATGCTGGTGACGTTCCTTGACGGCGCATTTTATTTTCAAAATGAGCGCTGTCGATAGTTGCCCTTTTGTTCGAATGCCAGCGCAAGGGGGCTCGACGGGTGGTCCAGCCAAATCCACGTACGGAAACTATATAGCAATCTCAATCACATAAGGGTTCGCCGTTTTATTCTGGTGGCGCGCCAGTGCCGGGCGCTATTGTTTCTGCCGCCCGCGGATCTATCGCCGATATCAGGGGGAGGGGATTCTCATGTTTCGGATTTCAGCAATCATTGCCGTGGTTTCGTTGATGGGGTTCGCGGCGATCGGTATTTCGCCCGCACGGGCTCAACAGCTCCCTGGGAAAAATTCGTGTTCCCTCGAGGCCTGCGTTGCGACATGCAACAAGCGTGGCACCGTCAGAAACTGCAACCGGTTCTGCGAGAACGATATGGCGCGCCGAGGGTGCCGCTGAATTTTGCGCGAGCCGCCTGGGGTGCCGGTTGTTTGTCGGCGGGAGCGAGTATAGTTTCAGGCCGATGTCCATGGTTTCTCGCGAAATGGTTTCACGCGGATTAGGTTTCGCATTTGCCGTCGCCTCGGCCGCGCTGGGTTTTGGCGCGCCCGCAGCACACGCGCAATCCGTGCCCTATTGGACGTCGACGACCGCCTTCGGCAGCGCCCTGACGTCTGATCCGAACGGAAACGCCTTCGGCAACTTTTCCTCGCGCTACAATTTCGAGAATGGCTGGTTTGTCGGCAGCGAACGCGGCAATCTGGGCTGGGGCCTGAGCAACTTCAGCCAGCCCGGCGCCTTTGGCGCCGGCGCCGCATTTACTTATGAAGGCACGCAGGCCGGCTATAACTTCAAGAGCGCGCCGGTCTCGGTCTATGCCGGTTTCGACACCATCAAGTACAATGGCCCCGGCATCGGCAACCCGTTTACGGCACTCGACTCGACGTCCTCCAGCAACACGTCCAGCTATCGCGTGAATGCCGGCGTCGAGTTCCGCCCCACTTCCAACCTCAGCCTGTCATTCGGGGCGAGCTTCTCGCAACAGCCGTCCGACCTCAACTCCGCGCTGCTGCCCGGCGCCTCCTCCCTGGCGTTCGGCCACCGCTGACGCACGCGTAGACGAATCTATCGTCCATCTTGGAACCATTGTTCTCTCCCGCCTCTTAGTTCCGAGAACCCGCAACGGGTGCTCAATCAGGATTGGAACGAACATGGCCAAGAAGCAGATGCTGCTGAGCGACCTCTTTCACGAGACGCTCAAGGATATTTATTTCGCCGAGAACAAGATCCTCAAAACCCTTCCCAAGATGGCAAAGGCCGCGCAGTCAAAGGAGTTGCAGAAGGCCTTCACGAAACATCTCCGGGAGACGGAAGGCCAGGTGAAACGCCTCAATCAGGTCTTCAAGATCATCGGCAAGCCGGCGCGCGGAAAAACCTGCGCCGCCATCAACGGCATCACGGAAGAAGGTGCGGAGATCATGAAGGACTTCAAGGGAATGCCGGCGCTCGACGCGGGCCTTCTCGCGGCCGCTCAGGCGGTCGAGCACTACGAGATGTCGCGCTATGGTACGCTTCGTACCTGGGCCGAAGAACTCGGAATGGCCGACGCCGCCAGGCTTTTGCAGGCGACACTCGACGAAGAGGAAGCGACCGATTCCGCGCTCACCAAGCTCGCCGAATCCCTGGTCAATGTCGAAGCCGAGCAGAGACTGGCGGCTTGAACGAGATGTGTTCGTCGCCACATTGGCTAACGGAGTTGTAGACCAAGGGAGTTGCAGACAATGGCTGACATCAAAGAGCACATGGAAGTTATCGGCGCCGACGGCGTTCACGTCGGCACCGTCGACAAGGTCGAGGGCAACCGGATCAAGCTGACCAAGAAGGACAGCGGTGAGGGCTCGCACAAGGGCCATCACCATTATATCGACCGCGGCCTGGTGGCAGGCGTTGAAGGCAACAAGGTGCGGCTCTCCGCCATCGGGGCGGTCGCCGTCACCCTGGAAGAGGAGAAGAAATAGCCAAAATAGCCATTTGAAGCCGCCCGACGCCGTCGGGCGGCTTTTTGTTTGCGGCGATGGAATCCACGAGGTGACCCCGCGCGTCCGGCGGGCAGGACGCGGGTCTGTTCATGCCGAAAACGGGCGTTCGCCGCGCAAAACCAACTCGCCGTCGCCTGCCGATCATGATAACCTCCGATGGTGCCCGGCAAGCATCACTACCGGAGGATATTTCCATGCTGCGACTATCAATGCTCATCGCCGCGCTGACACTCCTCGTGTCGCTCATGATCGACGCTTCACCCGCTCAGGCCGTGGTGTGCTCCTACGATCGCTGCGTTTCGCGCTGTTTCACGGCTGACGGCAGATTCTGCCTGCGAGGCTGCGATCGAAGAATCGCACGGCGCCAAACGTCAGGCCTTTGCCCCTGGCCTGGAGACAACTGGTCGCTGGGTCAGTAGACGGTGCTTTTAATTTAGTGAAAGCGTGGTTGGCAGATACGCGGCGACAGCGTGCTTGGGGCGAATACCATTCGCTCCGACGTAGCTTGCGCTTGCGGCTTATCGCGAGAAAGGCTTTGTTGAGGACCTCGAAAAAGGCGAAAGCGGATTTACTTTCGAAAATGAGCCAATGTTTGATTTTCGTTGTTTGACGTTTCCAATTGCCGTTTTGATAGCTGCATCTTTATCGAGCGGTGGGCACCCTCAAAATTCTTTTGATGACGAAAAAATTAGGCAGCTCCCATCACAAGGAAAGCCGACCCCGGCCCCACAATGGGGCTCTGCATTCAAGCAGCAGGTAGAGCGTTGCTGGAAAAAGCCATTCAACGCAACCAACGAATCGAACATTGAGGCCGAGTTCACAATTCGCTTGAAGCGGGATGGGACTTTAGATGAGCCTCCGGTGCAGGCTCCGGCCAAAACACCGGTGACGCCCTATCTTCAGGCCTATCAAGAAAGTGCTCGCCGAGCCCTTGTCGAATGCCAGTCATATAACTTGCCTGCCGATCAGTTTGATCAATGGAAACGTTTTAATCCCGTATTTCTTGAACCCAAGAAACCACCTCCTGTCGTGTAAGTCACTTCTGTCGTCCGCTCTCTCCAAAAATCCCCTTGCGCCGACGGGCAAATCACCTTTAGAGCCTCGCGCCGTTCCGCACCCACAAGAGGGGCGTATCGCGATCGTCACGGACGTTGGGCGCGGGATGCGATGGCCGAGGTTTCGCGTGGCAGACGAGCGCGCGAGTTCTCGGACGGCGAAGTCGTGTGATCCTGACGCCCCGATGCTGGCGTCAAATCGGCGACGATTGCTTCGGCAATCGCGCGGGTAACGGTGACAACAAAGCCGGTCACCGGGGAGAGCACGAAATAAGCCGTAACACCATCGTGCAGGGAATGCCGGATCGCATCCGGCACGCCTGCGGTGACGAACTCGTATGCTTTCTATTTTTGCATACGAGGCTGTGGGTGCGCTGACGCGCCCGGCATTCCCTGCGCCCTCTCATTCGAGGGACGTGAATTTCGCATCGCCCGGGCGCGTCCGCGCCGCGGGAATGCACAGGCGCGTCAACACCCCAATCAGCGCCGAAAGTCTGAGCCGATAATGCGATAAACGACCCCGATTACGGTTGCCAAGGTCGGCAACAGGCGCGATCCTCTCGCCCCAACAGAGACCGGAACAACAGGTCGGAAAAATACTCGGGAGGAAGCCCATGACAGCATTGAACAGGCGCGCCTTTGTCACGGTCGCCGCGGGTGCAATCGCCGTGCCTTATGTGCCCGGCAAGGCTTTTGCAGATGACGCGATCAAGCTGCGCTGCTCGCTCGATACCGCGCCGTCGCATCCGCGCAACCAGGCGATTGTCGATTATCTCGCCAAGATCGAGGAAGCGAGCCAGGGCAAGATCAAGGGCGAAGTCTTTCACTCCGGGCAGTTGTTCGCCGATCTCAATGTCACCAAGGCGCTGCTCCAGGGCCAGGTCGACATGGCCGCGCCCGGCACCTGGACCATGACCGGGCTCGTGCCCGATTGCGACTTCTGTCAGTTGCCTGTGCTTTACAGCCCGGCGATCGAGGTGTTTCGCCGCTGCGCCGACGGCGCGCCGGGCGAACACGTCAACAAACAGCTCGAGACCAAGGTGCGCTCGCATGTCATCGGCTCCTGGCTCGAACTCGGCAACGAGAACTGGTACACGACGAAAAAAGAGGTTCGCTCGCTCGACGACCTCTCGGGTTTGAAACTTCGCAGTCCGGGCGGGGCCGGCATCTCCTGGCGCATCGGCTTCGTGCACGCCCTTCCCAACGTGACGCCGTGGCCGAACGTGCCGCTCGCGTTGTCGCAAGGCACCTTCGACGGCTTCGTCAGTAGCGACGAGAGCGTCAATTCGGCAAAGCTCTGGGAAGCCGGCGTCAGATATTCCTACGCCGACCATCAGTTCTTCGCCAACTACATCCCGATGGTCAGCGATGCCTTCTGGTCCAAGCTGGGCGACGCCGAACGCAAGCTGCTGCGCGAGGTGTGGGCCGCCAATGTCGAGCGTTACCGGGCAATGTCCGCGAAATCACAAGCCGATGCCCGCGCAGCGATGCAGGCGAATGGTGTGGCCTTTACCGATCCGTCGGCGGATCAGGTGGCCTCCGATCGCAAGCGGATGATCGAGGCGCAGGCCGATCTGATCCGCGACACCAAGCTATCGGCCGAGATCGTCAAGCTTGTGAGCGACAGCGTCGCCAGCAGCCGCAGTTAGATCAGGATAAAGACGGGCAGGGGGAGTTCGCCGGTGCGTGATGCGTGGTGGGACAAGGCCGAGCGGATTCTGATCGGCCTGTTGGGCCTTGCCGCGATGATCGTCGGTCTCGTGCAGGTCGCCGGGCGATACATCGCCCCGCGCTATGCCATCTCCTGGGCCGAGGAGGTGATCGTCTATCTCGTCGTCTGGGGCATCATGTTAGCTGCCTCGCAACTGGTGCGCACCGACGGCCATGTACGGCCCGATCTGGTGCTGCGGGCGGTTTCGCCTGGCGTCCAGCGCTGGATGGAGGTCGCTAATTGCCTCGTCGCTCTGGCGTTCTGCGCAGGCCTTGCCTGGTACGGCTTCAGCATCGTCGAGACGTCGTGGATGCTGGACGAGCGCAGTTCGTCGGACGTGCAGTTTCCGATGTGGCTTTATTCGGCGGCGGTGCCGACCGGGGCTGCGTTGATGTCCGGCCGTTATCTGATCCGGCTCTATCGTTACATCTTTGCCTTCGATCCCGAGAGCATGACGGTCGGCCACATCCCCGCGCATGAGCAAGTCGCCGGCGCGGGCAATGCTTCGCACATCGACGCATGATGAAATCGGACGCGAATAAAGCCGGGATGATCCGCCTCTTGTCTCGTGCGGCAAGGCAATCGCCTTTACTGCTCCCTCCCCCCGAAAGGGGGAGGGTCGGGGTGGGGGTCAACAGGCCAGTGGTGGGGGTCAACAGGAAACGCCGACGGCTGCTCGTCGGAATACAAAATATGACCCCCTCCCGGCTTGCTTCAAAGCGCAAGAGCGCTTCTGCGCTCGCCGACCTCCCCCTTTCTGGGGGAGGTGCACCGAACTGTATGGGCCAGGTGTAGCAATCATGCTGATCATCCTGTTCCTGGTGCTGTTCTTCGGCCTGCTTGCCGTCGGCATGCCGATCTTCCTGGTGCTCGGGCTTTGCGCCTCGATTCTCTATTTTGCCTCCGGCGAACCGCTGATCGGTGTCGCCCAGGTCATCATCGATCACCTGAATTCACCGACGCTGATGTCGCTGCCGTTGTTCGTGATGGCGGCGACCTTCATGCGCCATGGCGGCGTGGCGAAAGCGCTGGTCGATTTGTCCGCCGCGTGGCTCGGCGGCATCAGGGGCGCGCTCGGGCTGGTCACGGTGGTTGCGTGCACGCTGTTTGCGGCGATCTCGGGCTCGTCGGTGGCAACCGCATTGGCGATGGGGACGATCCTGCTGCCGGCCATGATCGAGAGGGGCTATCCGCGCAGCTTCGCGCTCGGCGTCGTCGGTGCGTCCGGCACCATCGGCATCGTGATTCCGCCGTCGCTGGCGCTGATCTTGTACGGCATCGTCGCCGAACAATCGGTGCCGCGGCTGTTTCTGGCCGGCGTGTTGCCCGGCCTGTTGCAGGCCACCGTGTTCTTTGCCTGGGTCTGGTACGACGCGCGGCGGCGGAAGTTCCCGATCGAGCCGGCATTGCCGTTCGCGGAACGAATTCGCGTGACGGCGCGGGCGATCCCCGCATTGATCGTGCCCGTCATTGTGCTGGTCGGCATCTACGGCGGCATCGTCACGGTGACCGAGGCGGCGGCGATTGCGGCCGTCGTGTCGTTGATGGTCAGTCTCGTCTATTACCGCGGCTTTCACTGGTCCGAGACCTTATGGGTGGTGGCTGATGCGCTGAAAAGCGCGGGCGCGATCATGCTGATCGTCGCCACGGCTTTGGCGTTCGGCCACTGGATGACGGCCTCGGGCGTTCCGGCCGAGCTCGTCAAATGGGTGCTGGCGCAGAACATGGCGCCGTGGCAGTTCCTGCTCGCGATCAATGTCCTTCTGCTCGTGCTCGGCTGCTTTCTTGAGGTGATCGCGACGCTGCTATTGGTGCTGCCGATCCTCGCGCCGGTGCTGCCGGCGCTCGGCGTCGATCCCGTGCACTTCTCGATCATCTTCACGCACAACATGGAGATCGCGCTGGTTCACCCGCCGGTCGGGCTGAACCTTTTCGTGCTGTCGACGATTTCGCGGGCGCCGATCGGCGAAGTCGTGCGCGGCGTGTTGCCGTTCCTCATTTTGCTGCTGATGGTGCTGATGATCATCACCTACGTGCCCGCGCTCACGATGTGGCTGCCGCATGCGGTCTACGGCAATTGAGCCATATGCAGTCTCATCCGATGGTTTGGTCCGGCCTCGGGCCGCGGCTGCGGTTGAGCAGCAGATAAAGCGCACGGGGGGTCGTCGTGGAGTAACGCCAGAACAGCCGGCGCGGCTCGAGCCAGATCCGCCAGGCCCACTCGAGGCCTGCGTCCTGCATCCAGCGCGGCGCGCGCTGACGGCTGCCGGAGAGGTAATTGAACAATCCGCCTGAGGTCGGGGGCGACTTTGAGTAGCACACCCTTGGTCAGTCCGATCGTCAGGGTGTTGAACAGGTAAATCACGAAGCTGTATTTGCCGAACCACACCAGCGCATCGGCGCGGTCAAGCCACGTCGTTCGCGTCAGCCCGTGGACGAACGCCAGTGACGACAAGGCGCAAATCGTGCCGGTCACCGTCGGTTCAACCTGCATCGTCGCAAGCACCAGCGACACCGAAAAGACGACGCCTGACACCGGCAGCGTCGTATCGATGAATTGCATGGCCTGGGTACGGTATTTTCCGGCAACACAGCCGATCATGAAATACACGAAGAAATTCGCCACCCGGTCGAGATAGGCGATCTCGGGAACGGTCAGACAGTGCAGTACCACCGCGAGCAGAAGCGTCGGCCAGAGCCGCCCCTGCGACAGTCTCACCAGAAGGGGGGTGATGCTGCAATATACGAACACCACGAAGATGTACCAGACCGACGTGGCGCGGCTTTGTCCGGTCGTCCAGAACAGCGACCTCAGCCCGTCCGAGAGGCTCGCGGGCTTGTTGTCGACATAGAGGAATTGTTCGGCGGCGAACTTGCCAAGCAGAATCAACAGGCCGAGCGACAGAAACGGGACCAGCAGCCGTTCCGCCCTGCGGATCAGATAGGCCCCATAGCTCGGCCGCGGGTTAACCGCGTCGCCGACATGAAAGAAGACCAGTCCGCCGAGATACATGAAGAACGGCATGTGAAAGGCGTAGATCGCCGTTTTCAACACGACATACCATTCGTTATTTGCAGGCGGTTCGCGCGCCACGATGTGGCCGATCACGACCAGGATGATCGCAAGTCCCTTGGCGCGTTCGATATCTGCAAGAAAGGCGGGCCTGTGTGCAGTCGTCTCAAGGGATCGAGGCGCGGTCGTTGCGCCATTCGCAGCTCCCCAATCGGCCGTGCTCGTCATCCTGGCCTCGATCGCTAGCCCTTTCGATCGTTCGTTATAGGTGTAAAGCCGATTCTGCTTCAACGCCGCGCGGTTGTTTACGTTAACCGTTCAGGGCGTTTGGAGGCCGAGGTTCCGTCGTGCCTTTAATCATCGCGCCTTTAATAAAGATGGCGGCCGTGAGAACACGACCGCCATCTCAATTCAAAGCGTCTTGCTCAGCCGTGCAGCTTCTTGGCAGCCTCCGCAATGGCGCGGCCCTGATAGCGCGCGCCGGCGAGTTCGTTTTCGGACGGCTGGCGGCTACCGTCGCCGCCGCTGATCGTGGTCGCGCCGTACGGCGAACCGCCGGTGACATCGTTGAGCTCCATCTGGCCGGCGAAGCCGTAATTGAGGCCGATCACGGTCATGCCAAAATGCAGAAGGTTGGTGATGATCGAGAACAGCGTGGTTTCCTGGCCGCCATGCTGGGTAGCGGTCGAGGTGAAGGCGCCGCCGACCTTGCCGTGCAGCGCGCCCTTGGCCCACAGGCCGCCGGCCTGATCGAGAAAGTTGGCCATCTGCGATGCCATGCGGCCGAAGCGCGTGCCGGTGCCAACGATGATCGCATCGTAATTGGCGAGATCGTCGATCTTGGCGACCGGCGCCGCCTGATCGACCTTGTAGTACGAAGCCTTTGCGACGTCCGGCGGCACCAGTTCGGGAACGCGTTTGATGTCGACGGTAGCGCCGGCTTCGCGAGCGCCTTCGGCCACGGCATTCGCCATCGTCTCGATATGGCCGTAGGCCGAATAATAAAGCACGAGAACTTTCGTCATGATCTTGTCTCCAGGGTTTGTTCAGGAAGGTTGTTGGGGAGAGTGGGTTGAACTGCCGGCTTGTGCCGGCAATTCGGGGTTTAAGAAATCGGTGAGCGTCGCGTGTTACGCGGCGTCGACCAGCACCAGTTCGGAATCTTCCAGCGCCGTGATCTTGATTTGCGGCTCATCGCTGATGGCGATGCCGTCACGGGCGTTGACGTTGATGCCGTTGACCTCGATTTTGCCGGCGGCGGGCACGAGGTACAGATGACGCGCCTTGTGCGGCGTGTAGTGCGCGCTCTCGCCCGCCTTTAACGTGGCGGCCAGCACGCGTGCATCCGCACGGATCGGAAGCGCGTCCTTGTCGTCTGCCTGTCCGCTGGCAATGGTAATGAACTTGCCGGAGCGGTCTGATTTGGGAAACGGCTTGGCTCCCCAGGTCGGCGCGCCGCCATCCGTCGTCGGCTCGATCCAGATCTGGAAAATCTTGGTCGGCCGAGGCTCCAGATTGTATTCGGAGTGGCGAATGCCGGATCCGGCACTCATCACCTGGACATCGCCGGCTTCGGTGCGGCCCTTGTTGCCAAGACTGTCCTGATGCGTGATCGCGCCTTCCCGCACATAGGTGATGATTTCCATGTTGGCGTGAGGGTGGGCGGGAAAGCCGGTGTTCGGCGCGATCTCGTCATCGTTCCAGACGCGAAGCGCACCAAAGCCCATATTGCCGGGATCGTAGTGACTGCCGAATGAGAAATGGTGTTTGGCCTTGAGCCAGCCGTGATCGGCAGCGCCAAGCCGGTTGAAAGGTCGAAGTTCAATCATGGGTTTCTCCGTTGCCTTAAATTTCGTTGGGCTATGGATATGTCTCCGTTCCTGGTATAGAAATAGAAACTATCGAAACTCATTGTTTCCATTTATTAGCCATGGCGAAACTTCCGGACTTCGAAGGTCTCGCGATTTTTGCGAAAGTCGTCGAACTGCGATCGTTCGCGGCGGCCGCGAATGAGCTTGCGCTGTCGAAGGCGACCGTCTCCAAGGCAGTCAGCCGGCTGGAAGAGCGGCTTGGCGCGCGGCTGTTCAACCGCACGTCGCGGCGGCTGGCGCTCACCGACGCCGGGCAGAAGTTGTCCGGACGGGCGCAACGCCTTTTGGCCGATGGCGAGGCGACGGAGAACGAGGCGCTGGCCCAGTCGGTTTCGCCGCGCGGGCTGGTTCGTTTGGCGGTGCCGATGACCTTTGGCGTAAAGGCGGTGGCGCCGATCTTGCCGGAGTTTCTAAAGACCTATCCCGACGTCTCGATCGACCTCCATCTCAGCGATGCGACGGTGGATCTGATCGGCGAAGGTTTTGATGCCGCGTTGCGGATTGCGCGGCTGCCGGATTCTTCCCTGATTGCGCGGCGGCTATGCGCGGTGCCGCGCCATACGGTTGCTGCGTCTTCCTATCTAAAACGCCATGGCCGGCCGACCCATCCGATGCATCTCGCGCAGCACAGATGCTTTGGCTACGCCTATCTCTCGACCGCCGACGTCTGGCATTACAGCAATGCCGCAGGCGAGCAGGTGAGTGTACGCCCGGCCGGGCCGCTTCGCGTCAACAATGGCGAAGCGGTATTGCCGGCGGTGATCGCGGGCCTTGGCATCGCGGACCTGCCGGATTTCATCATCGGCGATGCCATCCGATCCGGAGAGGTCGAAGTTATCTTGAAAGGCTGGTCGCAGCCCGAAGGCGCCGTGCACCTGGTGCAGCCGCCGGGCGGTCCGCGCCCCGCGCGCGTCGAGGCGTTGGGAAATTTCCTCGCCGAGCGTTTTGGTAATCCGACACGGCCAAAGTCCTCACGGCGTAGCTGAGGCGATTGCCGTTCACTTCGGTGTCGATTTCGGTATTGCCTAGGCGGCCGTGAACAGTTCACCTTGCGGCCCGGTTGGTGTTACCAATCAAACAGAAAAAAGAATATCGAGGGAACTGCCGATGAATAGACGTGAATTGCTCAAAGCGACCGCCGTGCTGCCGCTGTTGCAGGCCGCACGGCCGCTTCCAGTTTTGGCGGACACGGCCTGGCCAACGCATACGATCTCCATGATCGTGCCGTTCCCGGCCGGCGGGCAAGCCGATCTGGCGGCGCGGCCGGTGGCGTTGGCGCTGGAAAATATCCTGGGCAAATCAGTGATTGTCGATAACCGCGCCGGCGGGGCAGGCGGCGCGATCGGGAATGCGGCGGCGGCGCGCGCCGAGCCCGACGGCTACACCTTGTTGATGACGTTATCGTCCCTGGCGGTGCTCCCCGAGGCCGACCGTCTTTTCGATCGTCCGCCGGTCTATGAAGTCTCGCAATTTGCACCGGTGGCGCGCGTATTGGCCGATCCGACGCTACTCGCGGTGCCGGCCTCGGCGCCGTGGAAAACGCTGGAAGATTTCGTCGCCGATGCAAAACGACGCCCCGGTGAAATTCGCTACGGCTCATCCGGCCCGTACGGCACGTTGCACGTCGCGATGGAAATGTTTGCGGCCTCCGCCGGCATCAAGTTGCTGCATATTCCTTTCCGTGGCGCAGGGCCCGCACTGAATGCGATCCTGACCGGAACCGTGGAGGCGCTCGCATCTGCGCCGGGAACGCTGAAGCAGCAGGTCGATGACGGCCGGATGCGTGTGCTCGCCAATTGGGGCGCCGAGCGCATCGCAAGTTTTCCGGATCTGCCGACCTTCAAGGAGCTCGGCTATAAGGACGTCGAATTCTACATCTGGGCAGGCCTGTTCGCGCAGAAGGCGTTGCCGGAGCCGATCATGACCAAGCTTCGCGAAGCGATGGCGCAAGCTGCAAAAAGTCCTGAAGTGATCAAGACGTTCGATACGGCGGGTAGCCCGGTCGCCTACATGGACGCGCCGGAATTTTCGAAATTCATCGAAACCGACAGCGCGCGTCTCGTTGCTGCGGTCAAACGCATCGGTAGGGTCGAATAGACGATCGCGTTAAAACACGCTCACATTTTTTTGTTCGGCGCGAACCAGTCCCAGCCTCATTGGTTTGGTTTGTTCGTGAACCGGCTTGGCCGGGCGAAGACTTATGTACTGAAGAGGAAGGGCGGCCATGCGCAAGCACCGAATTTTCCAAATTTTGGCCCTCGTTGGTCTAGCGGCGGCATTTGCTGGTGGCAGTTCTGCCAGTGCTCAGGAACATCGCGGGACCATGCAGCAGCAGATGGCCTGTACGCCTGACGTGTTCCGGCTATGCGGGGCTGCGATACCTGATGAGAATCGGATCGTCGCGTGTTTGCAGGCGAACACCCCGCAGCTCAGCGGGCCGTGCCGCGCGGTGTTTGACTCGAGCGACAGCGCTGCTATTCCGCCGCCGCCAAATTCACCGCAACCGCCGCCGCCGGCCCGGCGTTACCAGTACCAGTATCAGTATCAGTAGGCCTCGATCGATCGGGCTTTCGCTTTAGAGCCTTGGCGTTGCGGACCATTGAATCACCGCAACGCTTTGGGCTCTTCGCGCTCAGCACACGTCGACCCATTCGGCCGCGACCAGTTCGGCCATGCGTGCTGGCGCGATCCTCACCGCGCTGTGGATCGAGCCTGCGGCGGGCACCACCTCGTCGAACGCTTTCAACGAAATGTCGCAGTAAATGAGTAGCGGCGTCTTCAGCCCGAACGGACAGACGCCGCCGACTTCGTGACCGGTGATGTCGGCGACTTCGTCGAGGCCGAGCATCTTGGGCTTGCCGCCGAAGCGCGCTTTCACCTTCTTGTTGTCCATTCGCGAAGTGCCGCTCGCGACGATCAGAATCACCTGCTCGCCGACCCGCAAGCTCAGCGTCTTGGCGATCCGCGCCGGCTCGACCCCATAGGCCTCGGCGGCGAGTGCTACCGTCGCCGAGCTCTGCGTCGATTCAATCACGGTGATGTCGGGGGCTTTTTCAGCGAAGAAAGCGCGGACGGATTCAAGACTCATGGGCGAGGAGATCTGGCAATTCTGACAAGGCGCGGATGCGGTGATCGGGTGTAAGGCCAAGTTCGTCCATTTGCGTACGCAGGGCCTTGAACATCGTCAATGGCGGAACGACGTCGCTTTTGATGCAGGCTTCCGCCATCGCCTGCGGCGTCACCCGCTCGATCCAGGCGACGTTTAGTCCAAAGGCCTTGGCGCCACAAGCGTCCCACGGATTGGAGGACACGAAGAGAACTTCATTGGGCCGCGCGCCCAGCTTCTCTTCAATCAGCGTATAGGCGTCCGGCGCGGGCTTGAAGATCCGCTTTTCATCGATGCTGATGGTCGCATCGAGCACGCGATCCAATCCGGTGTTCTTCACCAGCGCGTTGAGCATGTCGCTGGAGCCGTTGGAAAGAATCGCAAGCTTGCGTCCTTTCAGGGCGGCAAGTGCCGACAGCGCATCCGGATAAAGATCGAGGTGAAGATATTTGTCCATGATCCGGTCGAAGGCGGCCGCGTCGTGAGCGAGCCCAAGCGCCCGCAGCGCATAGGCCAGGGACTCTCGCGTGACGACGGAGAAATCCTCGTAGCGGCGCATCAACGAGCGAAGCCAGCTATATTCGAGCTGCTTGATACGCCAGATTTGCGTGATGATGTCCCCATATCCGGGAAAGGCTTCCTCGGTGACGGTCGCCACCGATTGAATGTCGTAGAGCGTGCCATAGGCGTCGAAGACAACGGCTTTGATCGTCACGGGATGTTCTCTCTTGTTGTCGGCAGGTTTCGATGCCGCACTTACTTCTAGATGTTCAGGAGCTTTCGCGCGTTCACTTTTAGCACCTTCGGCCTGATCTCGTCGCGGATGTCGAGCTTGGCGAAATCCGATAACCAGCGATCCGGCGTAATCACCGGCCAGTCGGAGCCGAACAGCATCTTGTCCTGCAAAATTGAATTGATGTAGCGCACCAGGATTGGCGGGAAGTATTTCGGCGACCAGCCGGAGAGGTCGATATAGACGTTCGGCTTGTGGGTCGCGACCGACAGCGCTTCCTCCTGCCAGGGGAAGGATGGATGGGCGAGGATGATCTTGAGATCGGGAAAATCCACCGCCACGTCGTCCATATACATCGGGTTGGAATATTTCAGCCGCATTCCCATGCCGCCCGGCATGCCGCTTCCGACCCCGGTCTGGCCCGTGTGAAACAGCGCGATGGCGCCGCCGTCGCTGATGGCTTCATAGAGCGGATAGGCCATGCGGTCGTTGGGATAGAAGCCCTGCATGGTTGGATGGAATTTGAAGCCCTTGATGCCGAATTCCTCGATCAGCCTTTTCGCCTCGCGGACGCCGAGCTTGCCTTTGTGCGGATCGATGCTCGCAAACGGGATCAGTACGTCCAAATTATCTGAAGCGGCCTCGATCATCTCGTCGTTGTTGTAGCGGCGAAAGCCCGTCTCGCGTTCGGCATCGACGGGGAAGATCACGGCGGCGATCTTCTTCGCCCGATAATAGGCGGCGGTTTCCGCAACTGTCGGCGGGTGCTGGTTCGGCGATTTGAAATAGGCCGCCATCTGGGCCTGGAAGTCGTCGTAACCGTCGTCGCCATGCAGCCCGCAGGGCTCCTCGGCGTGGGTGTGAATATCGATCGCCACGACATCGTCGATATTGGGCAGCTTCAACCTCGGCATCTATTCCCTCCCGCCAGCGGCCTTTCGGCCCGTCCTCCTGAATTAGTTATGTTATATAACGATTTGGAGGGGACGCCGATGACCTCAGCAATGGGCTTTTTGCAGGTTCCATGGCCCTAGGCGCCCTTGGATTGACATTTGAGGGCCCAATGGCTTAGAAACCCGCGTCCCGGGCGGTTCGGCCGCCGGCGGGATAAAGCTCTTTTATCAATAGCTGGGGTTTTCCGGGAGTGTTCTCGGGCTACCCGGATGATCGCGCCGAATACGGCCTTTCAAAGCACCAGGAATGTCCCATGAAGGTCCGTAACTCGCTGAAATCGTTGCGTGGTCGTCATCGCAACAACCGTCTGGTCCGCCGCAAGGGCCGGGTCTACGTGATTAACAAGGTCCAGCGCCGCTTCAAGGCGCGTCAAGGCTGATTTCAGGCTGATCTTGTCCCAAGGCCAACCTTGGGCCGGTTCTGTGCGATTTCCACTTATCACGGGTCTTTGACGCTTTGCTGCTTTGCAAGCGGCTTTTGCTGCGTCTAGACTTTTCCCATGGCTAAGGGATTCCCCGCCGTTTCTGGGTTCGCAATTTTCCTTGCAGCGATTGTCGCTGCAACACCCGCGGCCTCCGTCGCTCAAGACCTCAAG
>Ga0210383_10001240_pt1 | contig 23406 bp, 11 predicted proteins | sample IncBWC14OmetaG_FD_160072 | JGI IMG/M metagenome (GOLD analysis project Ga0210383, IMG submission 160072) | Forest soil microbial communities from Barre Woods Harvard Forest LTER site, Petersham, Massachusetts, United States - Inc-BW-C-14-O ... | reverse complement strand
GTTTGAAGACTTTGCACGCAATGGGATAGGTGGGGAGGGGGGCAGTAATGGCCCAGAAAAGGCCTAAGCCTCGACCAGCACCTTACCATAACGCCCCTCGACATACTTATCGAGGATCACCTGAAACTCTTCGACGATCCTGTCACCCTTCAACGTGGTGAACAGTTGCCCGTCGACATACACCGGCGCCTTAGGCTCCTCAAACGTCCCCGGAAGCGAGATGCCAATGTTGGCATGCTTCGACTCACCCGGCCCGTTCACGATGCAGCCCATCACCGCCAGCTTCAACTCTTCGACACCCGGATACTGCTTCTTCCACTCCGGCATCGAGGCAACCAAATAGCCCTGGATCCGCTCCGCCAGTTCCTGGAAGTACGTCGAAGTAGTCCGCCCGCAACCCGGGCAACTCGTAACCTGCGGCATGAAGCTGCGGATCCCGAGCGACTGCAGGATCTGCTGTCCGCACCGCACCTCCTCCGACCGGTCCCCACCCGGCGTCGGAGTCAAACTGACCCGGATCGTGTCCCCGATCCCATTCAGTAGCAAAGGAGAAAGACCAGCAGTCGACGCGACAACGCCCTTCATCCCCATGCCGGCCTCTGTCAGCCCAAGATGCAGCGCATAATCGCACCGCTTCGCCAACTCCGAATAAACATCAATCAAATCGCGAACGCCGGAGACCTTCGCAGACAAAATAATCTGGTCGCGCCGCAGCCCATACCGCTCCGCCGCCGCCGCATTGTCCAGCGCCGACACCACCATCGCCTCCATCATCACATCGCGAGCGGGCAGGGGATCGGCCAACTTCGAATTTTCATCCATCATCTTCGTCAACAGCGCCTGGTCGAGCGAGCCCCAGTTCACTCCGATCCGGACCGGCTTCTGATGCTCCACCGCAACCTCAACCATCGTCCGGAAGTTCTCATCGTCCTTGCGCCCGATCGAGCAATTGCCCGGATTGATCCGATACTTCGCCAGCGCTTGCGCCGTCTCCGGATACTTCTTCAACAGCTGATGCCCGTTGTAGTGAAAGTCCCCAATGATCGGCGTCGACCAACCCTTCTTCGCCAACTCCTCTACGATGTAAGGGACGGCCTTAGCAGCATCGTCGTTGTTGACGGTGACGCGGACCATCTCCGAACCGGCTCTCGCCAGCGCCGCGACCTGCTGCACCGTGCTCTCGACGTCGGCCGTGTCTGTATTCGTCATCGACTGCACGACAACCGGCGCGTCCGAACCCACGCGAACCCCACCAATATTGACCGTTACCGCACGTCGACGCTGTATCTCTGGCATAAACTCTCCACCCACAAGTTTATCACCGCGGCCCCAATGACCCTCGCGATACACTACCCAAACGTGGCCCGGTAGCTCAGTTGCATAGAGCAGCGCACTCCTAACGCGAAGGTCGCAGGTTGGACTCCTGCCCGGGCCACCAATAACCAAAAATGCCCGCTACAGTGCGAACTCAAGTGCCCGCCCAAATAATCTTCTGCCTACAAGTCGCGAAGGTTTACTCAAACGCATGAGGAGACGCTCTGTAGCTACCGCGTGTCTGCTGGCGACCATTATCGCCACCGGTCTAGTTCTGTACTTGTCGCACAGGAATACACCAAATCCCACCGTCCAGCAAGCATATGCCGATCCGAAAGCCTGCGCTCAATGCCACGCCAGCGAGACTGCAGGGTACGCGAATACGGGCATGGCGCACGCTTTCTATAAGCCGCAGGCAAAGGACACTATTGAACTCCCCGCCAAAGAGGGCCAATTCTTTCACGCAGCGTCTGGCACGTACTACAGCATGACGGAACATGGAGGCAAGTACTTCCAACGCCGGTGGCAAGACGGCTTTGACGGCAAGCCGGATAACGTCGAAGAGCTGCAGATCGACTACATCATGGGCTCCGGAAATCACGTGCGTACGTACCTGCACCGGGAAGAAGACGGCAGGCTAATCGAACTTCCGCTCGCATGGTATGCGGAACTGGGCGGCCACTGGGGAATGAATCCGGGGTACGACAATTCACACCCAATGACGCGCAGGCAGATTGCGTATGAATGTATGTTTTGCCACAACGGCTATCCAGAGGTCCCTGCGACCGCACATCGCGATCTTTCGGCGAATCCGGTTTATAGCGGCCCGTTGCCGGAAGGAGTCGATTGTCAACGCTGCCATGGTCCAGGAGCAGCGCATGTCAAAGCAGCGCAGTCCCCTGAAACGTCCATTCCCCAGATTCGCGCACTGATCCTTAATCCGGCACGTTTGAGTAGAGACCGGCAAATGGAGGTCTGTGAGCAATGTCATCTTGAGACCACCAGCCGCCCGCTCCCAGATCGCATTCGACACTACGATCAGCAACCCTTCGGCTATCGGGTGGACCGGCCCCTCGGCAGCTTCAACTCTTACTTCAGTCGAGATGCTGACAAAGGGCGTACCGACAACTTCGAGATAGTGAATGCGCCTTATCGGCTGAGACAGTCGCTTTGCTATCTAAAGAGTGAAGGTGCGTTGACCTGCGAGACATGCCACAACCCTCACGATCTGCACAAAGGCCCTGGGTCGGCCTCGTATTATGCATCCATCTGCATGAAGTGCCATGCTGCGAACCTGCCTGCACAGATTGCGCTTCACCACCATCCCACCTCAAACGACTGCGTCTCCTGCCATATGCCAAAGCGTCGTACTGAGGACGTAGTCCACGCCATCATGACGGACCATCTGATCCAGCGTCGTCCCCTCCCCGCCAGGGAACTGCTGGCAGAGCGGCAGGAAATCGCGGAGACGCCTGCGAACGCCTATCACGGTGAAGTGAAGAAGTACCTTCTTGATCATGAAAAACCAAAGGCTACGGACGATCTTTATAGCGCGCTTGCCCAGGTGATCGATAGCTCCAATTTGGAGACGGGCATCCCTCGATTGGAAGAGTTGGTTCGAACGCAGCGTCCCGATCAGCCGAATTTCTATATTGAACTTGGGGATGCGATGCGGCATAACGGCAATTATGCAGGTGCAATAGATGCTTATCAGAAGGCACTCGCGTTAGACCCTCTCTCATCCCGTGCTCAAAGGCGTCTTGGAGCGACCCTTGGGAGCAATGGGCGGGAGGACGAGGCACTGGCTGTCTTGCAAAGCGCTATTGAACATGAACCTGAGAACGCCCTTCTTTGGTATGAGCGGGCATTGATTGAATCGAGGTCCGGGAAACAGGAGAGTGCGATTGCAGATCTCAAGAAAGCGCTCCAACTGAGGTCTGATTTCGCCGACGCGCAGAACAATCTGGGGACTAACCTGGCGCAGATGGGAGATCCGCAGGGCGCGGAAACGGCCTTCCGTGCAGCATTGACAACCAATCCATACGACGCTGAAGCAAGGGCCAACCTCGGTCGTCTGCTGGCTGGAAAAGCCGATTGGAAGCAGGCCGCCTTCCAACTGCAGAAAGCCATTCAGTTGGATGCGGCCGATGCAAACGCCCACATGGCTTATTCGGTAGTGCTTATGCAGATGAATCGCGTTCCCGAAGCAGAGAAAGAGGCGGAAGCTGCGGTGAAGGCCGATCCGAAATCTTCACAAGCCCGCGATCTTTTGGAACAAATACGAGCGCAGAAAGGCAGATGACATCGCGAGGGCAGAGTTGCAATTGACCGATTACCTCCGGGCGTATACGGTAAGCCGAAAAGGAAGCGAAGGACCGCCTTCGCATTCAATGGAAAGCGGTCGTCGAGAAGTCATTCTTAAATACCCATAGACAATTTCAGCTCGGGGAGTACGTCGCACGTCTAGAAGACGCTGAATGTTGTGTCCCAAAATTCCGGGTGAGGGAAGTGGCCGGCACGCCTGTTTCTCAGTGAGTTGCGAGAAGGGGTTGACAAGAATGCCTCGTATGTTTTCTTATGTTTCCGCAATTGTTTTATCTGCGAACTTATCAAGACAATCGTTAGTCTCATCAGGCGCGGACCAACAGTTTCGGAGTAAAGACCTTGCGCGTCATCCGATATCGCAGATAACAACAGTCGCAGATAACTATGGTTTTGCAGAAGTCGTACACAGCGGTCTTTGGAGGCTTTCTCGTGAATTTCAATCAAGTAATTAATACAGCCCTACGCCAAGTAGGAAGTTTTCTGCGCAAGCCAGCGGCGATCGCTGTACTGGGTTTTGCTGGATGGTGCACGCTACCCTCAGTTGTTCCTGGAGGTGGTGGCGTTATGTACGCGCAGAACACCAACGCGACAATTCGCGGCCAAGTTCTCGATCCTACCGGTGCTCTGGTGCCGAACGCCCAGGTCGTCATCGTCAACAAGAACACGGGTGTGATGGTCTTTAACGGGAAAACTGATTCCGCCGGCGCCTTCGTTGCGCCCCAGGTTATCCCCGGAACCTACAAGGTAACCGTTCACGCCGAGGGTCTGAAGGATGCGGTCATCGACAACCTCGTCGCAACAGTCGCGCAGGTTGCTTCGGTGGACGTCAATATGCAAGTTGGCGTGGCGACCGAAGTAGTAACGGTTCAGTCCAAGGGCGAAGAGCTTGATCGAAGCACATCAACCATCTCGACGCTGATCGCCCCCCAGGACGTCCAGAACCTTCCATTGCAGCAACGTGCCACAGAGAACCTGCTGGCGTTCATCCCAGGCGTAGTGCATGGCGGCGCTGGCGATCAGCCATCGACCTCGCAGCTCTCGATCAACGGAAGTCGCACATTGAACACAGAAGTGCTGCTCAACGGCGTTTCGACGATCGTCGCCTCGACGGGAACACCGGAGACGCTGCCCTCGCCAGATGGTATCGACCAATTCCGCGTCATCACCACCAATGCGCCGGCCGAGTATGGCCGCACCTCGGGCGCGGTGATATCTGTGAATACTATCTCCGGCACCAACACCTATCACGGGAATCTCTACTTCCTCCTCCGGAACGAAGCGTTCGACGCTAACCAGTACTTCCACAAGGACACCATCAACGCTACGACCGGAGCCGTTACGCCGCGCAACCGCGACCGCTTCTTCCAGGGGGGTGGTTCTTTTGGCGGACCGATCCGGATCCCTCATCTTTACAACGGCCGTGACAAGACCTTCTTCTTCGTCAACTACGACCGAACGATCCAGCCGAACTCAACGCTTGTGACAGAAACGGTCCCTACTGCCGCGCAGCGCACGGGTGATCTCTCAAACTCTCCTGGTAAGATTTACCAGCCTGGCGGCACAAACACGCCACAATTCACAAACAACCAAGTCGGCCCCATCGACCCTGCAGCAGCGAAGATCCTGGCCCTGCTCCCTCTTCCGAATACGATTGGCACCTACGATTCGGTAAACAACCGCTATACGGGCAACTGGACGTCGCTGCAAAACCAGACCGGCACTGTCCAGAAGATCGTCGTTCGTGTCGATGAGGTGCTTACACCGAAGGACAGGCTGAGCTTCAACGTCTACCGCTTCACCACCTCGACGCCGAACCCCGTCACCTATAACAGTGAGTTGCTCAACACGACATGGGATTGCACCTGCAACAATGCGTGGCTGCCCTCCATCGATTACACCCGCGTTTGGACCCCAAGCTTGGTCATGGACCTGAACATGGGCTTCTTTCGCAACGTCGTGCTCCGCAACCCTCCTGGAACCGGAGGCAATGTGTCGCAAACGATCGGAATTGCGTCGCTGCCCTTGAACCAGATGCCCCAGATTTCCGCCAGTCCGACCGTTCAAAATCTAAATAACGCCAGCAATAATTTTGGCTTTAGCAACATCGGCGCCGATACCAACACAAACCAGGTCAACATCACCAACACCTACACTCCTTTCGGCACGGTTACGAAGACCTACGGCCCTCATACTTTCAAAGTCGGCGCATCACTTCGCCTGAACCAGTTCAACTCGTACAACCCTGCCACTACCCCACCGGGGCTCTTTACGTTCGACGGCTCCATTACGAACCATGGAGCTTCCGGAACTCCAAACACGCAAATTGCAGATTTCCTCCTCGGCAAGGTCAAAACGACGAGCTACGAGCAGACCCAGCCGCTAACCGGAAGGCGCAACACCAACTTCGGCATGTTTTTTCAGGACGACTGGAAGGCTACGCCTAAGCTGACCCTCAACCTGGGAATTCGTTACGAGTACGAGTCAGCGCTGACGATTGCCACCAACATCTACAGCCGTTTCGACCCCAACACTGGAATCCTGTTGGCGGCTGGTCTCAATGGTGTCTCCCGTTCGCTCAATATCGCCACGCCGAAGGCCGACGTTTCGCCACGGATCGGCCTGGCCTATAGCGTCAACGAAAAGACAGTCGTCCGCGCGGCGTTCGGCACCTTCTATGGGACCATCTTCCAGAACCTCGGCGGTCAACTCGCCTATCCGGGATACGACAATACCATCACCACCAACAACCTGGGGACTGCAATCCCCCAGCCCCTCTCTCTGTCGCAGGGTATCCAGCTTGCGCCTCCTCCAAACCTGCAGAATCCCTTCGCGGCTTTAGTGGGTTCTTCAGCCGCTAACCCGTACAGCCCTCAGATCTCGTTCAACAACCAGAGCCACATGCCGATGGTGGAGCAGTGGAATATTGGCTTCGAGCGTCAGTTGCCTCTCTTACTTACCCTGGAGGTCAACTACGTCGGGAACCATGCAGTCCATCTCTCCTACAACCTGAACGAGAACGTCGTTCCCCTCTCTTCAGTACCCGCGGTAACTCTCGCCAACACCAGCCTCGCTACCCAAAATTCATTAGCATTCCCGAATCTCAAACAATTCACAGTGAACAACAACACGGGAGGCTCCAACTACAACGGGTTGCAGGTAACAGTTCGTCGCAATTTCAACTCCCAGCTCGCGATTCTCTCCAACTACACCTACTCCAAGAGCATGGACGATGGCAGCACCATCTACAACTTTTCGGCTCCGAATGGAACGGCAAACTCACAATACGCTGTCGCTGGTCCGAACTTTATCCACGACTTGGCCCCCAGCAACATCGACGTCACGAACGTCCTGAACTTCGCTATGGTCTACACGACTCCGGGTCCGTGGTATCTACGCAACTGGCATATTTCGCCGGTCGTGATCGCCCACACCGGACTGCCCATCAACATTACACAGACCAGCGAAATCCCGGGTTCGTCGCAGCGCCCTAATGGAAACCCCCAGCTCGTCAAGCTGAAGAATTGGACGAAGAACGGGGCTGCGGTGCAATACTACGATAGCCCGCAGACTGACACCAACTTCGCGCTAACGCCATCCGGGCCGGTCTACAACACCATTAACGGCGCACGAACACAAATTGTCGCTACGGGCTTCGGTAACGTTTCGCGCGACTCCAACCGGGAACCCGGTGAGTTGGACTTCGATGCCTCGGTCTCGAAGGACTTCAAGATATGGGAATCCCTGAATTTCCAGTTCCGTGTCGATGCCTTCAACGTCATCAACCATACCAACTTCCAGGCGCCCAGCGGTTCCCTCGCAGTGACGGAGGTTGGAACCACGGCAACCTTCGCTAGCTCGTCCGGCTTCGGCAAGATCACGGGCACTCAACCTAATCGCTCTCTGCAGTTATCTGCGCGCTTCTTCTTCTAACCTTTGTTTTTCGATAAACCTACTTGGAGGGTCACTCAGTTGGGTGACCCTCCTTTCTTACAATCACCAGTTGATCAACGTAGAGGACACAAATGAGTAAGGCCGTTCGATTTCGGGATGGAATTCACCGTTGCCAAGGCAAATTCGCCAGGTACACATTCCTGCCGATTCTTGTTGCTGCTGTCCTCCCAGTTCTCGCAGCTGCTCAAGAGAAAACTCTTCGTTCTCCCTGGGATGGAAAACCTGTGACGATGACGGACGCTTCCTATGCGTGTCCAGCCATTGCGCATATCGCGCCCGACCTGGTGACCGATGGCTTCTACAGACTGGACGATCCGACCCACTCCATCATTGATCCGGTGCGGCAGGAGGCTTACCGCAAATCGAGTGACGGAGTGAAGGCCGTTGGGTTGGCAGTTGTCAAGGCAGCAGATGACTACCGCCTCACAGGATCACGTAAGGCGGCGCAATGTGCGATGGCACAGATCGTGACCCTGGCGCAGGAACACTCGCTGGCCGGCAAAATGTCGTCGAGCCAGGCGTATTACGTACAGGGATGGGTCGTTGGCGCAGTTGCAATCGCCTATCTGAAGGTACGCGAAGCTGGCATTGCGACTCCACAACAGGCGGAGACAGTTGCCAGATGGATGCAAAGCGTCGGAGAACAGACAAAAAAATATTACGACGCGCGCAAGAAACCGGGACAAGGAGACGCTCAGAACAATCATCTGTACTGGGCCGGAGTCGAGCTTGCAGCGATTGGGGTGGCGGCGAATGATCGCAAGGACTTTGATTGGGCGATGGGAACTTATGACAATGGAATCGACCAGATACAACCGGATGGGGCGCTTCCACTTGAGATGGCCCGAGGTGGCCGGGCCCTGCATTACCATCTCTATGCTCTCGCGCCTCTCGTTCTGCTCGCGGAGTTTGGAGAAGCAAATCACCTTGATCTTTATGCCCACGCAAGCGGCGCGATTCATCGACTTGTCAACTTCTCGGTAGCAGGCCTTCAGGACCCCACACCCTTCGTCAAAGCGACAGGCGTGCAGCAAGAGCTGCCGAAGACAATCAATGGAGACCAGATTGGCTGGGCGCCTCCCTATGCAGAGCGTTTTCCAAATCCTGCGCTCGAGCGAATGATAAAAGCTGCCACCAATCTAAGTGTCTACTACTTAGGTGGCCTCCCTCCAAACGTATGAAAATAGCCTGAATTCTCACTTCGCGCTCTTGATAAAGCTGTCTCTGAGCGCCTTGGCTGGTGCCCAGACGCAGCGGCCATAGACCCGTCGCTAAACCCGCATCTGGTCTTGACGCTGAGGATTTTGAAGTCCGCAAAGTGATTGCGGTGCGCGAACCTTGGGCCAAGGCGGCATAAGCGGCTGTTCTCAAAGAGGCCGATGGATACGGCTGTCGGTTTTGACAGTTTCAACGCCTTCTTGAGCAGCGTAAGTTGCCCAGTACCCTCAATGCTGTCGTTTACATCCATCAGACATTTGAGCGAACGCGACTGGTCCTCGGGCCCGGCCCAAACTAAGCGAGTACAGTCATTTTCTACTCAACCGCTCTTCCACATTGCATCCGCCGGACTTTTGTAGTCAGCGATTCAGTTGCACAGCTTCCAAGCGTTCAATCGATGAGACCGCGGTCTACCGAGGAGGCCCATGACTGATCTTGCACACACAAATCAACCGATGCTGCACCTTACAGAAGGCGGACCCACCTATCGAATCGAGAAGCGTTTGGGCCTCGTTCGGGAGGAGTCGCCGCATATTCTCCGCCGAGCGCTTCTTGCGGTCCTGGTTACGTGGGTGCCTCTGTTGGCGCTCTCTGCATTGCAGGGTGCTGCGATCGGGCATCGCGTTGACGTGCCTTTTCTGCGGGACTTCGCCGTGCATGCGCGTTTTCTCTTGGCGCTGCCTCTATTGTTCATTGGCGAAATAGTGTTGGGGCCGCACCTCGGGCATGCTTCCGCGCATTTTGTACATTCCGGCCTGGTCCATGAAGAGGATTTCGGCCGGTTTGATCGAGCAATCGGAGACGGACTTCGATGGCGTGATTCCACACTTGCAGAGGTCCTCCTAGTGTTCCTGGCTTACTCGTTCGCAGCCATAGGGCTGACGTCGATGGCGGTCCAGGCTTCGACATGGTATGCGATCCACTCCGGCTCGACGGTCACATTGACGTGGGCGGGCTGGTGGTTTGTGCTATTTTGTGTTCCGTTCTTTCATTTCCTCATACTCCGCTGGCTCTGGAGACTATTTCTGTGGGGGCAGTTCCTCTGGCGCATGAGCAAGCTTAATCTCCAGCTGATAGCGACCCATCCTGATGAGTCCGGGGGCCTCGCCTTTGTCGGGGAGTCACATCGTTTCTTTGCCATCATTCTTTTTGCGGTCTCCATAACAGTGTCTGGCGTTCTTGCAAACGAACTTGTCTATGACAAGGTCTCGCTACAGCAGTTTGCGCCAATGATCGCTGCTTACGTTATTGTGATGGTCGTTCTGTTTCTTCTTCCGTTATTTGTTTTTGCCCCGATTCTGTTGAAGACGAAGAGGGCCGGACTCTATAAGTACGGTACGTTGGCAACGGAGTATACGGCCTCGTTCCAGAAGAAATGGGTAGAAACGAAACCGCCACGTGAGGAAGCGCTGCTCGGAACAGGAGACATCCAATCACTGGCTGACCTAGGGAACAGCTTTGCCTTCATCGAGAAGATGGATCCCGTACCGATGGGGCCCCGTACACCGCTTGCTCTCGTAGCGGCCTGCCTCATTCCGATGGTGCCGCTACTCTTAACCGTGATGCCTCTGAAAGACGTCCTCAGAATGCTGTTGAAGTTTGCGGTGTAGCCCATTCTGGAACCAAGCTATTGCCCCCTCAGACGCGATCCAAGGGGGAGCCCCCTCCCCCCCAAGATTCGGCGAAATATTTAGATTCAATGGGTACCGAGCGGCACAATCTTCATAGCAAAGGGGTTATGGCTAAAACCTTTTTCTAAATGACTTTAGAGCCGGAGGGTTCCGTATAGCGGTTTGGACTAAACTAAAATGCTACGCGGATGTCGCTGAATTGTAATGGGTTATATGTTTTTGGGCTTGACATGCATCCTTGCCGAGGCTTTTCGCATTTTTTATTTTGGCTTGCGAGTTTTTCCCGAGTCTGTAAGTCCTGCCAGTATTCGATCTTTCGATCCGTTGCGATAGTTGAAGCGAGTATTTACGGATTCGAAGGCGCAAATACAATCTCTGGCCCCGACTGCAACCTGATCCATACCCGCAAGGCCGGCTCCAGGGACAGGAGGCTTCCGATGTACAAAGAGCCGGCTATTTGCGCGCTTCTTCTGGCAGCTTCTTTAGTTACGTTCACAGGATGCAACCCACAGCAAACGAACCAGCAGGCCCCGGCACCGGTCGCGCCTGCTCCGGTTGCGGTCTCCGTCCCCGATCCAGTGCCGGGCACCCGTTTGACCGAGGACTACGTCCGCCGCGTAGGGGGGGTGGCCTACTTGTGGGGCTGGCCCATGGTTAACCTCCATAATCGCAAGCTCATTCTGTCTAAGCTGCCCGGGCCGGGCCTGATGGGCGGCATCGTGCCGGTAGCTCCTATTAACCAACTATCCATGGTGCGCGACTATATCGATCCGGCCGAACGCCTGGTCGCCTGTCCGAACCAGGACGTTGTCTATGGCTTCGGTCTCTTTTCCCTGGATCAAGAGCCAGTGGTCGTGCAGGTGCCGGATTTCGGCGACAGGTTCTGGGTCTACCAGGTCGTCGACCAGCGCACGGACTCTTTCGTCCAACTGGGAAAGATGTACGGCACGAAGCCCGGCTTCTACCTTCTTGTCGGACCTGGTTGGAAGGGAATCGTTCCTCGTGGGATCACAGGGGTCTTTCAGTCGAAGACCAATCTTGGTGTTGTCATCCCCCGTGTCTTCATGGACGATACCGCGGCCGACCGGCAAGCCATTCAACCGTCGCTGACGGGCATACTCATTTATCCACTCAGCAAGTTCACGGGGCAGAAGCAGACCAAAGACTGGTCAGGCATCCCGCATTTTCCCAACACGTCCACCGGAGAAGAAGAGACGAAATGGGTGTTGCCGGAGAGCTTTTTCGATGTGCTTCCCGCCATACTGAAAGAGGTGCCACCGCTGCCCGGGGAAGAGGCGTTGTACGCCAATCTCCAAAGCGTCCTTGACGCTGCGTCGAAGGACCCCAAGCTGCACGCGGCCTTAGTTGCCTCGGCAGTCGAAGCGGACAAGGACCTCATTACACCACTCTTTCAGTTTCATAGCGGCGGTCTTCCGCTGGCCTATAACTGGACCACCATCAAGAATGGCGCAGCGTTTGGCACCGACTATTACACGCGTGCCGCTGTCGCCAAATCCAATATCTTCGTCAACTCTGAGCGCGAGACGAAGTACTTCTATCAGGATGCCGATGGTAGCGGCCAGCAACTCAACGGCAACCACGTCTACATCGTTACTTTCGCCGCTGGCCAAACCCCTCCGGTAAAAGGCTTCTGGTCGCTCACACTTTACAACCAACATCACTTCTTCTCGCCTAATGAGATCAAGCGCTATTCCATCGGCACCAAGAACAAGACGTTGGTGACCGCGCCTGACGGCTCACTCACGATCTACGTGCAGTCGACCCCACCTGAAGGTGATAAACGCGCAAACTGGCTGCCCGCGCCAAAGGAGAACTTCGTGCTTTACGTCCGCTCTTACTGGCCGGAGGAGAGTATCCTGAACGGAGGCTGGACCCCACCGGTCGTGACAAAAGTAAAGTAGGAGCATCTGGACACATGAAGAAGGTCTGCGTCGTCCTCCTGGTCGCACTTTGCCTCACCGCCTGTAATCAAACAACTAAGTTGCCGCCGTCGCACTACGACCAGCTGGCGGACCAACCCTACATCGAGAGCTATCCGCTAAAAGCAGACATCAGCTTACTCAAGCGGGAGCTGCTCTTTGAGCGGGCCGTTCAGGCCTATCTCTGGGCGCTGCCCGCGCTCAACATGTACGGCATGAAGGAGGGCTCCGAGAAGGTCTTCGGCAAAGGCTATAACATCCTGCCTATCTTTAAGGAGCGGTTGAACGCCAAGACCCTGATCACCACGCCGAACTCCGACGTGATTTATGCGCTCGGCTATCTCGACCTGAAGGAAAACGGGCCGATGGTTATCGAGGTGCCGCCCGGCCTGCAGGGAATCCTTGACGACTTCTGGCAGCGGCCCATCCGTTCGGAAGGCGAGATTGAAGGTCGCGAGTGGGCTGGTGATGTAGGCCTGCCTGGACCGGATCACGGCAACGGCGGAAAGTACTTGATTTTGCCGCCGGACTACAAAGGCGCTGTCCCTTCGGGCTACTTCACCTATCGGTCGGGGACCTACGGGGTGTTTGTCTTCTGGCGAGGGTTCTTCAAAGATCCCAAAGAGCTCTCCGAACCGGTCAAGGTGATGGAGCAGACGCGGATCTATCCGCTCGGCCAGGAGTCGACGGCCAGAGCGATGGTGTTTCCCGATGCCTCCGCCACGCCGGCCAACATGCTGTATCCGCAGGACGGCAACGCCTTCAACATGCTCTCGCGCTTTATCGACCATGAGTATGTCGATCCGACAGATATGGAGATGCGGGGAGTCCTTGCGGGGATTGGCATTATCCAGGGCAAGCCATTTGCGCCGGACGCGCCGACGTTTGACCTGCTCGACAAGGCCGCCCGTACCGCATCGCGCATGGGTCACGCGATCGCTTATCAGCCGTCGGCGATGGTCCCCAACGGTCTCTATTATCCGAACCGTCATTGGATCAATCCGTTCCCGACGAACGCAACGTTCACTGTCGACACTTATAACGTCATCGACGCGCGCACGGGCTTTTTCACCTTTGCGTATTCGACCAGTCCAGGAATGGCCGTCAACATGGAGAATATAGGCGCGAAATATCCCGCGGCCTATGTGGACGCCGACGGCAACTTCCTTCGCGGCAGCCAGGCCTATGTGCTGCACCTGCCGCCCGACATTCCCGCTGCGATCTTCTGGTCGGTCACAGTCTACGATCCGATCACGGGCTCGGGTCTCGACAACGGACAACCGTTTCCGTCCCTGAATACGATGGACAAACCGATCCAGAACCCCGACGGCTCGACTGACATCTATTTTGGACCGAAGTCTCCGGGAGTTGGAAAAAACTGGATCGCCACCATTCCCGACAAAGGCTGGTTCACGCTCTTCCGGCTCTATGGTCCAACTAAGGCCTTCTTCGATCAAGCCTGGAAGCCTGACGATATTAAGAAGGTGAATTAGCTCCAGTTCGACCACGCACGGCGGTATTCATTATTTTTCATCCAAAGAGTGAAGGTGCGTATCTTAGCAGGACAGCGTTGAAATGCTAGACTCTTCTTCACCAACGCACGTTAAATCAGATCGGGAGTTCCGCTGTGCATGAACCCATGTTCATCTTTCGCGACATCGCAATGGTCTTTGCGGGCGCTCTCATTGGTGGATTCGTGTTCTGGCGCCTTCGCCAGCCACTCATACTAGGCTACGTTCTTGCCGGTCTCATGATTAGCCCGCTCACGCCGGGGGTCCGCGTGCACGATGTTCACACGTTTGAGATGATGGCCGAAGTCGGCGTAATGCTGCTGATGTTTTCGATTGGAATTGAGTTTTCCATTCCTGAACTGCTTCAGGTAAAGTGGGTCGCGCTTGTTGGCGCGCCAATCGGCATTCTTCTTTCCATCGGGCTTGGTGTGGGTACAGGACAACTTCTTGGCTGGTCGCTTCCCCAGGGCGTTGCTGTCGGTTGCATCATTTCAGTCGCCAGCACGATGGTCCTTATGCGACTGCTTATGGACCGTGGCGAACTCAGCTCGGAGGCCGGCCGCGTCATGATTACACTGACGCTGGTCGAGGACCTTGCGGTTGTTGTTCTTACCGTTCTGCTTCCGAGCCTCGGTTCTTCCAATGGAGGGGGCTACGGCCAGGTCTTCTGGCAGATCGGCAAATCTCTGCTTCTGTTGGTTCCCGTGGTCCTCGTTGGCTGGAAGGTGGTTCCGAGTCTTCTGGCTCGCGCAGAGAAGACCGACAATGACGAGCTCGCCCTTCTTCTGGTGCTCACTATTTGCTTTGTTATTGCTGCTGTCACTGAGGCAATTGGCCTGTCGCTCCCGCTTGGTGCATTTGTCGGGGGCATGCTTCTTGGCAGTTGCGATTACGCCCACAAACTCGGTGCGAAGACGCTTCCCATTCGTGATGCTTTCGTTGCTCTCTTTTTCGTCACGATCGGCATGCTCATCGACCCACGCACGTGGCTCTCAAATTGGCGTCTTCTCCTGGTCATCGTAGGACTGGTGCTCGTCGGAAAGTTCGTGATCTGGTTCGCGGTCGTTCGCCTGTTTGGATATTCTGCCCACACAGCAATGCGTGTCGGTATTGGTCTGACGCAGATCGGCGAATTTTCCTTTATTCTTGCGCAGGTCTCTTTGCACTCGGGGTTGATTGGGTCGGACGTTTACAACGCCACTTTGGCCGCGTCGCTTGTCACGATTCTGGCCAACGCAACTCTGTTTAAGCTCTTGAAACCAGCACCTGCAGGTCTGGGGCAAACGCAGGCTCACGCGTGACGTCTACGGGTCTTTCCTGAGCGGTCGCCAAGAGAAGGGAACTGGCGGACAATGGCAAATCGTGTCGCCAATAATTCAATCCCCGGCAACTGCCATCTCGTAGGTGTCTCGCGTTTGAGTGCGGAGAGATTGCTCAAGGGCGGCCAGCTGCGTTTCGATATCACCTTCGATGGTCCGACGCTTGACGATGTCTTCGCGGTAGCGCCGTAGAAAGTAGTCGATTGTCTCGACACGAATGCGGATTGAGCCGGACGGTTTGTTCTCGTCGAGATCTTTGAATGAGAAGTATGGCGTTCCCGACTGCTCGATGATGCCCTCGATGACTCCATAGATCGGAGCATCGTGGCCGCACTTGAAGCTGGAGACCTCGAGGGCGACCAGATTGGGGTGGCGCGCAGTAAATTTTGCCGCCCAGACTTTGTGGTTCGTGCTCGTGGAGTAGCGATTCTTCCAGACGTCGCTGATGTCCAGTGGATGAGTGATTAGCCCCGCGCGAACTTCCTCTCCGAAGAGGCGTTCAAGCAGGTCCTCGTCCAGAGGCAAGGTGCTTTGCGAGAAGACCGGATAGCCCAATTTCTGAAACTCCTCCATGATCTCGTGGTTGAGGCCAGGATCGTGGTGATAGACGCGGCCTAGCATGACGATGCCGATGCGGTCTTCGCGTTCGAGCTGGTCGAGCGTCTCCCGTGCCTGCCGACGGATCTCCGCTTCGCATTCAGAGAGTGCCTTGAACCCCGCCTCGACGGCGCGCTCATTCTCTTCGCGGGAGAGCCCCAGAATCGGGCCCCAAGCCTTAAACATCTGGTCTGCACAGAACCTGTGGTCTTGCATGTTCAGGATCGGATCGACATAGACGAGTCCGTTCTCGGCGAAGATGTCGCTTTCCTTGGTGAAGGCGGCCTTCACTGTCTCAGGTGTTGCGGTGACCGTAGGACATGCGTTGGAGCCAGTTAGATTGACTAGATGGGTGTGCAACACGTCGTACATCGGAAACCAGATCGCATGGAGCGGCTTCTTTGCGTGCTTGGTTGCGAGCAGATTGTAAACATGCGCGATGCCGATCTTCGAGGGATAACAGGGGTCGATGGCGCCGCGGCTTGCGCCTGCGCGATACAGCTCCGGCGTGGTGTAGTCGGAATAGACGATGTTTTCGGCCTTCAGCCCCAAACTGGCGAAGTATGCATTGAACATCGCGGCGTAGGTATAGGTGTTGAGCAGCCGCGGGATTCCGACGCGATAGTCCTTGCGCTTCTCCATCAAGGCGGCCCGCTCTTTAACGGCTTTGGAGACTAGAAATCCCTTTGTACTCGGGACAGCATCAGCTACGCTCGCAGTCTGACGGTGACGGAATACATCGCGGGCGGCCACGTCGACATAGTTTGGATTGGCCTCCTTGACCTTGTCGATGTCCGCCTTGATGTCCTTCATGTCGTCCAGGTCTTCGACGGCCCCTTTTTCACACGTTGCGATAATTAGCCTCTGCTCGCCTGTGCGAAGGGGTACCTTGGTCTTGCGAGGTTGAAACTCAACTGGTTTGGGCAGCTCAATCACTTTGCTGGAGCCTGGCGCAATTTGAATCTGAACGAGCGGTTCCACCTTCGCTTTAAACGTAGAGGAAGAGGAAGAGCCGCAGCTCCCTCCTGTACTGCATGAGGACCCGGAGGAAGTCGCTGGAGGCAGATTCGCCTGGATCTGTTCGAGGGAGGGAAGCGTTGCCACCGCGGCGGCAACGGCAACTTCTTCTACTGTGGCCGCGCGGTCACCCGCCGCAGCATCGGGATGATTATGCTCGTGCGAGCCAGTCACGTCGACGTCGATGAAGGTGCGGAGGCAGTTGTTCTTGCAGAAGTAGCAACGCGTGTCTTCGTTGCGCGTGGTGCGGTAGTGGATGTTCGCGACAGCTTCGAGGCCAATGAAGGTCGTCTTGCGGCCGTTCTTCCAAAGACGAAGCGCCTCTTGTGCGGCACCGATCGCACCTGACTCGCCGCAGTGTTCGTGGACGATGATCTCCGGTTCTTTGCCCTTGGCGCGGAAGCTGGACTTGATGAAATCCACCTCCGCCTTCACGACTGCCATATTGTTCTGCGTACCGCCCTGCAGCACGAAGCGGGAGCCGAGCGCCGCGAGATTGGGAATGCTGGCGACGTACAGAAACACGTTCTTCGGCAATACGTCGGCAAGGCCGGCAAGGATCTCCTCCGATCGCCATCCCTGGCGCTGGAAGTTCACGATGTCGGATTGCATAAACACTGCGCATCCGTAGCCGAAGGACGGCATGGATTTAGCCGAGAAGGCGATGTCTGCGTATTCCTCCACCTTCATGCCGAATCCTTCTGCAGTCGACTGCAGGAAATATCCATTGCCTGCCGAACATTGTGTATTTAGCTTGAAGTCCTTTACACGGCCGTCTTTCAGGACGATGATCTTGATGTCCTGACCCCCCACATCCACGATGACGTGAGGGTCCTCGTAGAACTTGAGTGCCGACTCGGTGTGGGCAACGGTCTCGACCAGCGCGACATCGGCGTTCAATACGTCCCGAAGAATGTCTTTGGCATAACCGGTAGTGCCAACACCCAGCACCTCGATCGTCGCTCCTTTGCTCTCGACCTGCTCACGCAGCTTCTGGAACATCTCGATCGTGTCCTGGATTGGATTACCATTGGAGAGCTCGTAGGCCTTGCAAAGGATCTCGCCTTCTGTGTCGAGCAGGACAGCTTTGGTTGAAGTGGACCCTCCATCGATCCCGATGAAGCCGGAGACAGTCTGGCCGGGAAGAAATCCTGCTGCGGTGAACTTTTTCTTTTTGAATGCCGACTTGAAATCAACGAGCTCGGCATCCTCTGCGACAAGTCCCTTGCCACCCGATATGGCTTTTTCTTCTGCGCGACCGTAGTCGATGTAGTAGAGAAGCTTCTCGGTCCCGAGATAACGGCCTACCTCGGGCTCCTCGTCTTTGCCGAACTCGACCGAACCCAGGGCGGCGAAGTACTGGGCGTTCTCCGGTACTTTGATCAACTCCTCTGGAGTAACGCCTTCCGGGATCTCTACTTTGCGCTCCTTCCACATGCGCGGAATGTTTGCCTGCCAGGCTTCGCGCATGCCACGGATGAATCCGTTGGGGCCGCCAAGGAGAAGAACGTGGGGGCGCAATGTGTGCCCGCGCGTCAGCACGCTAAGGTTTTGCAACACAATGGCTTCGAAGAGCGAGGCCATCAGTTCGTGGGGAGGGGTTCCGGTCTTTTGCAGACCATTGATGTCGGTTTCGGCAAAGACGCCGCACTTGCCGGCGACCTTATGCAGCTTGACACCAAGGTAGGCCTGGTTGGAAAGCTCGGCGGTTGGGATCTTCAGCTTGGCGTTGATTTTGTCGATGACCGCTCCCGTGCCGCCAGCGCACTTATCGTTCATGGAAGGGATCTTCTTCTTGCGCCCCGTCTCTTCGTCGTCTTTGAAGACGATGATTTTTGCGTCCTGTCCGCCCAGTTCGATTACGGAGTACACCTCGGGATGCAGCTTTTCGACTGCAAGCGAGACGGCATGCACCTCCTGAACGAACTTTGCGCCGATCATCTCAGCGATGGTGCCGCCACCGGAGCCGGTGATAAAGATGCGGGTGTTTGCAGGCGACATGCCGGTGTCAGCCTCCATGCGGCGCAGGAATTCAAGGACCTTCTCCGGTTGTCGCGTCTCATGGCGTTGATAGTCCTGCCAGATCGTTTTGTCGGTCGCAGCATCGACCACAATCGCTTTGACAGTTGTGGAACCTACGTCCAAGCCGACCAGGAATAGTTGCATCACCTTCTCCTTTAGGGAGTTAATTCACGACGGGACAGGATAGACCGCTCTCTCTTCGCGATCCACTGAGTGGTAGAGAGGTCTGCACTATGCAACTCGTTTCGCGGTCGTGAAGACACGGTTCCGGCTACGATTCGCACCCATCAGATCACTGACGTGCCAGGCGAACTGCGCAGCGGTCCCGGCAAGACCTTCCCGATGGGGAAATTTGTAGAGTCCTTGTTTTAGATTCGGGTGTTCATTGACGTAGCCTCGCAACTCCTCCAGGGACTTACTGGTCTGTTCCAGTACACCTTCGAACTCCGCGCGCGCTTTGGCTTTCGCCTCTGCCAGCGCCATCTGGACCCGGCTGTGGGCGTTCACTTCGCCCTCGCCAGAGGTTTCGACCGGCAGGAAGATCATGTCTTTAAACTTGTTGACGACCCGCGACTGAACACCGTCCGATTGCGTCGACGGCATGCAACCGAAGGGCTTCAAGGCCAGGACCATGTGGCACAGATGATTGACGGTGTAGTAGACGTTCTTGCCGACTTCCATGTAGCCCTCTCCGCCGCGAGCAAGCTGATGGTAGAAGGGATGTGCTAACCGCGAGAGCTCCTTTTGTGGAACCAGATGGTGCGCCGTGTCACCCATATGCTTGATGGTGCGGTGATAGAAGTAGGTCCACATGGCGCTACCGGCGCTCAGACCTCCGGTCTTCTTCAATACCTTCAGATCATTGACGAGGCGTTTTTTTACCTCGTACCACTTCGGATCACGATAGGGGGCCTCTGCGTCGGCTCTCGCCTTCGCGCCCTCTTTGGCTACGAACATCATGTAGGCGATCCAGGTAGCGATCGGTTCAACCAGTACCTGCGCGCCTTCCTTTTCGAGGAAGGCAAACATATTGAAGTTGCCATCGCCTTCAGTGGTCTGGGCCCAGAACTCACCTGTGATCTTGATGACCGGCTTTACACGCAAACGATCGACTTCGATCGCGTTGATGCTGTCGCGACAGGCATGCAGCGCGTCGATATACTCCTTGCCATATAGGTTGTGGCCGATCTTTCCGAGCGTGCAGCCAATCCCCGCAAGCTTCTCGTTCTTTTCAAGGAACGGTTTCGCCCAAGCGGGGGCAGCGTCATTGATGTGCCAGCGCTTCCGGTCTCGCAGCGTGTCGGTCAATGTCTTCACCGACTCTTGAATGACGCGGTCCGTCTCGCCTTTGTTCACCTCGAAGGGACGCACCTGGTACACCAGTTCATTAATGACATCGCCGAGGTTGAGGGCGTTCAACATGCCCATGCCGAAGTCGACGGAAAACTTCAACCCTGGCTCGCCGCTCGCCGCCTTAATGCCATCGGTCTGCTGAAATAGCAGGACGCGGAAGCCGTCAAACCCTGCATTCTGGAGAGCAAAGCGGTATTCGGCTTCATACATGCCGAATCGGCACGGCCCGCAGGAGCCTGCGGTGAAGAAGACGTAGTTGTCGATGATCTGTTTGCGCGTCAGCCCTTGCTGCTCAAGCTTCTGCAGGTGGCGCACCAGATTGCCTACGGTGAAGTATGTTGGATTGCACTGGCCATTGTTACCAAATTCTTTTCCGGCCTGGAAGTCATCGACGACCGGAGTCGGTATGTTCTCGCACTTGTAGCCGCTGCCGTGAAAGACGGCCTTGATCATCTCTTCGTGCTTCCAGGTCAGGCCGCCGAAGAGAATGGTTACGTAGTCGCGCTCCGCGGCAGTAAAGGTGCGCTCCACCGGCTTCTTGAACTCGCGCATACGCGCCAGTCCGGCTTCTGCACGAAGACGGGCCCGCTCTGCATCGATTCGGGCTTGAATTTCCACTTCGAAGTCCTTCTGAACGATCTCTTCAGCTAGCGGCATAAACGTCTCCTTTTTTATCTAATAATCTGGGGCCCCGTATAGGCGCGAATAAGTTGGTATCTGGAATGACTGGCGGCTACATCTGTCCCTTCACTCCCTGGAAGCCATGTGCGAGTTGTTTGAAAAAATACTTGATAACGCGCTGATCGTTGTAGCACCAGCCCAGGATGTGGTTCAGGGTAGAGAAGCAGTGGGTCTGGCAGGTTTCCTTCTGATGGTCGAGTTGTTTGGTGTCGAACTTATGGTCGCCGACCACACCCCAGTCATAGCTGGCTGTGTACATTGGGAAGCACGGCGCGAGTGTTCCATCGACGCGAATAATCATTGAGTTCTGCCCGGCCCGGCAATTCCATGGAAAATGATTGCCCTTCATAAAGTCAACCATCTGCCAGAGCCGTGTGTTGGAGTTCACCATCTTGTAACCGGCGTCCTGTTTTTCTGTCAGCCATTGGATCGTCCCCTCCACTGCAGGCCAGTCGTCCCGGGTGATGTAGGTGACGTTCTGTTCCGCGTGTTTAAAGTGCTCGTCCTGCGCAAGAAGTGGAGACTCGTTGATGTGGTAGTCGGTCGCGATGCCGTGGTCGCGGGCAATCTCTGTCAGCTGGCGAACATCGTCAAGGTTGTTGCGACAGATGTTGATGTTCAAAAAGACCGAATAGCCATAGGCGTATTGCTTGCGGACCAGGTATTCGAATTGCTGCCGGATAGGCGCCAGCGCCTTCGGGAGGCCCGGCTTGATATCGACAGCGTCGACGGCGATGTTGAATGTGGAGAGGCCCGCATCGGCTAACTTGTCGATGACATCGGTGCGTAACAGCCGGGCGTTGGTTGGGAGATATATCCAGAAGTTCTTCTTCGCGGCATAGTAAGTGATTCGATGTATGAAGTCGGGCCGCAGCAGCGGTTCGCCTCCCATGTAGGCAAGCACGCGACATCCGGTGCCGTGGAGCCAGTCAATGGAGCGTTTCGCCGTGTCCTCGGTCATGCCCTTCACTTTGTTGTCGAAGGCCCAACAGTAATGGCAGTCGAGATTACATTTGAATTCGGTGAACAGGTACGAGATGAGCGGATGAAAGTCTCCAGTCGTGACACGGGAGCGGACGTAGGGAAATAGCCATCCCTGCATCGCGTGATAGATTTGGCCGGTCGTCCACTTGCGTTTTTCCGGTGGCTCCCAGGCATCGCCCTCCTCGACCTGCCCCAGTAGGTCGGGACGCTGTGGAAACACGGGGTCAGGAAATGTCTGGGGCGTGCCCAACGCCTGCAGACCGGCAGAGTGCGGCGCAGGTTTGGTGAGCAGATCGTGTAGCGGGACATCGAGACGAAAGTTCGGAGCCTGTTCAGTTTGTTGCTCTGGATGCATTTAGCCTCCCCGAGAAAAACTTAAAGAAAATTTTAAGATGCTGCTGTTCAGCTTCAGGTTTCTTCGTAAGGCAAGAAAATTATTCATCTCATCAACCGAAGGCGCGAGGCTGGGCAACGTATTGAAGATAAATAAGTTGTGCTTAGTTCGCGGGCATACCCCTGGCCTTACGGGGGAGACGCATGCAGATTGAAACGCCGATCACCCGCCCTAATTTGCTTATTTTGAGCTTATTTCTCTTTGGGCTGATAGCGGTAGATCTATCCCTCGGATCGAAGCCGCCGAACGCTTTCCTCGAGCTTTGCCGTCAGTTGCGCAGGCCCAGCCGCCTCGTCAAATGGAACAGCGCTGCCCACATGCACCTTCAACTGCCCGGCGCGAAGCCATCGGGTCTTGGCTGCGCGCATCTCTCCGAGCCCGATCAACGCTACGGGCACTACTGGCACGCGCGATTGCTGGGCGATCAGGCCGGTCCCCGCCCGGAACTGGTGCAGCTTGCCGTCTTGGCTCCGGGTGCCCTCTGGGAAGATCATCACCGCGTATCCGCGATCCATCGCTTCGCCTGCATGTGCGAAACTTCTCTGGAAACCGCGTTGCCGGGGCAGTGGAAATACATTGAACAATGCTGTCACCAACCAGTACGCGGCGGGGGCAAGCAGGTTGCGGACGACGCTCTGTTGGTTTCGTCCGTGTCGAAGATCCAGCAGTATCTCACCCGACATCGCGATTGCCATCCGTCTCCGGAGCCTTCCCGGCAGGGCGTACAGGACCAGTGCACCGTCGTACGCAGTTACGTGGTTCGCAATCACAAGAACTGGCGCGAGCGGAAGATCCGTCGTCTCACGCGCGACCTTTGGCGCTGCGAGCAACCAGATCAGCGGACGCATTACGAGTTCGATGAAGGCCATGCGAATCGCACGAACCGGCCAACTCCAGGGCCACCGCGGATATGCATGCTCGGACGCGGCCGTCTCGCGCTCGCTGGGCGGCACCGTCTGTAGTGGCGACGCAGCCGCCGGCGCTGCGGCAGGACTAGCTGGAACAGAATCGAAATGCCCGTCGCTCCCAGCGGTTCGAGAAGAAACTCCTGTGTCCCCCTCCCGTTGCAGCAGCGTGCGCAGGTCTCCTAACGTCTTCGCCCCGGCGATCGCATCGTCGTCGAGCTCGATACCCAACCGCTGCTCCATC
>Ga0210383_10001237_pt1 | contig 23448 bp, 20 predicted proteins | sample IncBWC14OmetaG_FD_160072 | JGI IMG/M metagenome (GOLD analysis project Ga0210383, IMG submission 160072) | Forest soil microbial communities from Barre Woods Harvard Forest LTER site, Petersham, Massachusetts, United States - Inc-BW-C-14-O ... | reverse complement strand
GCTTTCCTGCTCACCTTCGCAGGAGTCGGTCTCCGCACGAACTTTCGTGAAATGCGCAAGCAAGGGTTACGCCCCTTCGCCGTCGGCTTCATCGGGGAAGTCGTCATTGCCGCCTTTACGTTGGTTCTTGTGATCGGAGCAGGGAAGCTGTTCGGCTTCTAGCCGCCCAGCTTCCCCGATTCCAAGTGGCACAGGCACTCCTGCCTGTGCTCTTGGGGTCGCCCTTCCGAATGTAGGGGCGGCTTTACGCCGCCTTCTTGGGTTCGCCTTTTCTCGGTCCGCTATCCCTGGAATTCTCCGCTGCCTCTGCGGCCCCTCTGCTAACTCTGTGGTGAGCTCTTTCTTACAGCCCCAACACCCCCACCAATTCCTTCACGCTCGCGGCACTCTTCTGCAAAGCCGCATTTTCCTCCGCCGTCAATTTAATCTGGATAATCTCTTCTGCGCCCTTCGCTCCCAATTTCACTGGCACGCCCACAAACAACCCTTTAATCCCGTACTCGCCATCCAGATAAACCGCGCAAGGCAAAATCTTCTTCTTGTCCTTCAAAATTGCTTCCACCATCTCCACTGCCGCTGCCGACGGCGCATAATACGCCGAACCTGTCTTCAACAGGTTCACAATCTCCGCCCCGCCCTTCCGTGTCCGCTCCACGATCGAATCAATGCGTTCCTTCGGCAGCAAATCCGGCAGCGGAATCCCTGCCACCGTCGAATATCGCGGCAGCGGCACCATATCGTCGCCATGCCCGCCCAACACAAAGGAATGCACGTTCTCCACGCTCACCTTACACTCCATGGCTACAAACGCACTCATCCGCGCTGAATCCAGCACCCCCGCCATTCCCAGCACTCGGCTCTTCGGAAACCCACTCACCTTAAACGCCGCCTGTGCCATCGCATCCAGCGGATTCGTAACCACGATAATCACGCAGTTCGGCGAGTGCTTCACAATCTGCTCGACCACCGCCTTCACCACGTCGTAGTTCGCCTTCAGCAAATCGTCGCGGCTCATCCCCGGCTTGCGGGGAAAACCCGCGGTAATCACCACCACATCGCTGCCTGCGGTCCCGCTGTAATCCCCGTTGGCGGTCGAAAGTCCGGTCGCAAACGAATCCGTCCGCGTGATCGGCCCGCTCTCCACTATGTCTAGCGCCTTGCCAGCCGGCGGCCCATCCAAAATATCCGTCAACACCACATCCGCCAGCTCCAGGTCCACAATCCTCTGCGCCGTCGTCGACCCCACAAACCCGCCACCCACCACCGTCACTTTCTTCCGGCTCATCTCTCTCTCCTCTTTCTTCTGTGCCCTCTGTGAATTCCGTGCCCTCTGTGTTAAAAGTTCCTCGGTTCCTTCCCCTAAGTCTCCGCTACCTCTGCGGCCCTCTGCTAACTCTGTGGTGAACTCTTCTCTCGCGTTTTCCTTGCCTCTTGACTTCCTTACTTCTCTACCTCTTCCCTCCCTCACATATTCTCAATAATCGCCGAAGCAAACGCGCTCGTACCCAGCTTAGTCGCGCCCGACATCAACCGCTCCAGGTCGTATGTAACCTTCTTCTGCTGAATCGTCTTCGCAATCCCGTCCTCAATCAACTTCGCTGCTTCACTCCATCCCATAAACTCAAACATCATCGCCCCGCTCAGCATCACCGAACTAGGGTTGATGACATCCTTATCCGCATACTTCGGCGCCGTCCCGTGCGTAGCCTCAAACACCCCGTAACCGTCGCCGATATTCGACCCTGGCGCAATTCCCAGCCCACCCACCTGCGCCGCGCATGCGTCGCTCAAATAATCTCCGTTCAAGTTCGGCGTCGCCAGCACGCTATATTCATTCGGCCGCAGCAGCATCTGCTGAAACACGGAATCGGCAATCCGATCATTAATCATCAGTTTCTTCTTCCACTGCCCTTTGCCGTGGCTCGCGCCGATGGAATCCAGCGTCCCTCGCACTTCCGTGTACAACGCCTTCTTGAACGCCTCGGTAGCCTGCTCCAGCCCGGGCTCAATCATGGCCGCGTTTTGCTCCACCGTTAGCGACGCATTCTTGTCCAGATTATCCAGAATCCAACTCTCGCGCTCGGTAACCGTTTGCGCGCGGAACTCCTCCACCGCCAGCTCATACCCCCAATCGCGAAACGCTCCCTCCGTAAATTTTTGAATATTTCCCTTATGCACCAGCGTCACGCTGGGCCGCTTATGCTCCAATGCATATTGAATCGCGCGCCGCACCAGGCGTTTGGTTCCAAACGGCGAAATCGGTTTAATCCCCACGCCGGAATCCATTCGAATCTGCTTCTTTCCGCCGCCCAGCATCTCCTTATTCAGGAACTCCAGCAGCTTCTTCACTTCCGGTGTCCCGCTCTTCCACTCAATCCCGATGTAAACGTCCTCGGTATTCTCGCGAAAAATTACCACGTCCATTTTTTCCGGCTCGCGCACTGGAGAGGGAACACCCTGAAAATAACGCACTGGTCTCACACAAGCATATAAATCCAGAATCTGCCGCAACGCCACGTTTAGCGAGCGAATCCCGCCGCCCACTGGCGTCGTCAGTGGGCCTTTGATCGACACTCGAAAATCCCGCGCCGCATCCACAGTCTCGTCTGGCAGCCACTGTTTGAACGTGTTGTACGCCTTCTCCCCCGCGAAAACCTCAAACCATGCCACCCGCCGCTTCCCGCCGTATGCCTTCTCCACCGCCGCATCAAACACCCGCCGCGAGGCCTTCCAGATATCGCGTCCTGTGCCATCTCCTTCGATAAACGGAATAATCGGATTGTCCGGCACCTGCAACACGCCGTTTCCATACCCGATCGCCTTTCCGTCCGCTGGCACCGCTACTCCGTTATACGTAGTTTTCATCTTCTCCCCACCACTCTTTTCTTGTAGGTGTGCAGCACTGTTTAGCCTGAGCCACGAAGGCTGCACCCCAAGTCCGCACGATCGCTGCATCTTGCTGCTCCACTCGCTTTTGTAGCGGCCGCCTTCTGCCTGCCCTGACGATGGAAGGGAGGCGGGCGCCCTGCCGCTCCACGGATCGTCTCGATCCACACACCCTGCCGCCAACTTACTCCGCCAGTCACAGGCGAATCCGAAACTTTATCACACCGCGGCACTACCTCCGAAACGCCGGAACACTCCCTGCGCTCATGCTGCTCACTATGCTGTGATAAGATTCTGACGTAGCCACACGCCAGACTCCCGCGCTCAAATACCACCCCTCTGGGAAAGGAACACTCTCATGATGTTGGATTGGAACGAGTATCAGAAAGAAATTGGTTCGCGGCTCGCCGAATTCATGAAGGTCACACCAGACTCCGTCCGCGGCTATCAGATGCTTTCGAACGCCAACAGCAAGACCACCCATCTCGGCGAAAAGACCCGCCAGCTCATCTCCCTTGCCGTTGCCGTAACCACCCATTGCGACGGTTGCATTGTGGTGCACACCGACGCTGCTCTAAAAGCGGGAGCCACAAAAGACGAAATTGCCGAAACCCTCGGAGTCGCCATGGCTATGAACGCAGGAGCCACTTTGATCTATTCGCTCCGCGTGATGGACGCCCTTGCCGCAAAAACCGCTCCGGAAACTGCTTCCGCAAACGATTAGATTCCGCGTAAAGACTGGCGTAAAGGTATGGCTTTCTTGAAGGGTATCAGGAAGGACGGCGCTGACCGGGCGTCATTACGGTAAGAACGAAAAGTCCCAGTACGGCTAGTGCTAGAACAATCACGATCAACAGTTTGACCTCCGGCTCTTCACCATAATTTGCATGCCGGATGCCAATCTCAAGCGCATGTTTTCTGTAACTTGTGGCTGCTAATACTGCAGAATGTGCCTCGGCTTTTCCACGCCGTGGGCAAACAACGACAACGGAATGCAAGCATGCCTATCTTGCCGGGCTATTTAAGTCTTGCTCAAATGGATCGAACCGTCACCCGTATGAATACTCACCTGTCCACCCCCGCCGTTCATCTTTCCCTGGACCCGCGATGAACTGAACGAGCCTTCCACCATTACTGGAATCCCCAAGCTGATATGCCCGTCATGCGTGCTTGCTTCAAGATTCGCCTGCAACTCTCCAGGTATCTCCAGATCCACGCTTCCGTCCCCGGTATGAATGGTCCAGCTTGGCTGAACCTTCGACCCAGCCAGCGCTCGAGCAGAAACGCTACCGTCTCCGGACTTCAAGTTCAACGAATCAAATCGGCCGGTAACGTTAATGTGCCCGTCGCCGGTCGTTGCTTCCAGCGTCCCATCCAGGTCCCGCCCTTCAATGTGACCATCCCCAGCTCGCAGGTGCATGTCTCCTCGCGCTCCCTGGACCGTTATGTGCCCGTCGCCCGTATGCACATTCAAACTGCCGTTGATGGCATCGACCTCAACCCCACCGTCGCCCGAAGTGACTTCCAGATCCGCGTCCTTGGGCATATGCACCTCTACCCTCAAATTCGTGCGATGCACGCCAAAGTGAAAACCCCAGCTGCCTATGGTCTTTGCGGAAATATCCACGGTGTCGCCGTCCTGCGTGGTGCTTACGCGCAGGTCTTTGTCCAGCTTGTATCCCTCGTACTCGACTCGCACCTGTACCTGCTTGATGTCGCCGGTAGATACCCGCACGCCCCCGTCGTCCGTTTGGATTCGCACCTTCGCACGACCCGAAATGGAGAACGTCTTGGTGACCTCGTCCGCCTGAGCCGGACTCGCACCCAGCAAAAACGCTCCAATCAAACCACCCATAACACCAGTCAAAACAAGGTAGGGAATTACGGCCTTCGCCAGCGCTCTCTGCCGATCCAGCATGTCTAAGTGCCTCCAGGAACCTTCTACTAACAAGAACGAGTACTCCAGGTAAAAAGTTCCCTGATCCCTAGCCCTTTGCCGCTCGCTTGTTCTTGCTCTCCGCTGGTTTCTTTGCGGCCTCCGCGCCACTACCCGCCGGCTTTGGCCGCAAGGCTTTCAAAAACTCCTCCACCGGCAGGGTATTAATCACATCCTTCTTCTCCAGCCATCCCCGCCTCGCCATCGTCACTCCGTACCGGATCTGCCTCAAATTCGCTGCGTTGTGGGAGTCGGTCGAAATCACCACCTTCACGCCGCGCTCTTTGCACATCCGCAGGTAAACATCCTTCAAATCCAGCCGGTCAGGAAACGAATTGCACTCCATGGCCACTCGGTATTTCGCGCATGCCGCCAGCACCTTCTCCATGTCGTAGTCGAGCGGATCACGTCGCAGCAACAGCCGCCCCGTGGGATGCCCGATAATCTGCGTGTACGGGTTCTCAATCGCCGCCAGCATGCGCTCCGTCATCGCCGAATGGTCCAGATTGAAGTAGGAATGGATGGAGCAAACCACTACATCAATTTGCTCTAAAATCTCCTCCGAATAATCCAGCATTCCGTCTTTCAAAATATCCACTTCGGATCCCACTAGAACCCGAATTCCCAGTTTCTTTGCATCCGCTGCCCGCAAGTTCTTAATGTGCGCCCGCATGCGCTCATCATTCAGGCCGTTTGCCACCGACACCGCTTTCGAATGGTCGGTGATTGCGATGTATTCATGTCCCAGCGCTCGCGCCGCCTCTGCCATCTCTTCAATTGTGTTCTTTCCGTCGCTCGCCGTGGTGTGCATCTGCAGGTCCCCCTTGATATCACCCAACTCCACCAGATGCGGCAACGTGCCTTTCTCAGCCGCCGGAATCTCACCCGTATTCTCGCGCAGCTCGGGCGGGATAAACTCCAGCTTCAACTTCGCGTAAATCTCCTCCTCCGTCCTCCCCGCCACCCTCTTACCAGCCTTTGTGCTTGCCTTGGTAGCGGCCGCTTTCTGAAGCGGGCGGGTTTTCTCTTTGCCTCCCTCCTTTTCCGTCGCACCATCAACTAACATCGCCAGCTCATACTCATTCAACGTGTATCCCATATCATTCGCGCGCCCGCGCAGCGCCACGTTGTGCTCCTTCGAGCCTGTGAAATACAACAACGCCGCCCCGAAATTCTCCTTTTCCAGCAGCCGCACATCCACCTGCAAACCGATCGTCAACGTAACGCTCACCTTGTTCTCGCCATGCGCCAGCACCTGGTCGATGGCGGGGAATTTCAAAATATGCTCGGCAAGCGCATCCACATGCTTCTGCGAGGTAAAACCTGCGCCAAGTGTCACCAGCAAATCCAGGTCTCCCACCGTTTCTTTGCCGCGCCGCAGCGATCCGGACGACGTCACGCTCTCCACAGCTTTTCCGGCCTTCATGATGTGTCCAGTAATCGCTTCCGCGGCGGCTTCCGCTACATTAACGAGAAACCTGCCGGTCGATTTCTTGAACACTTCCACAGCTTTCAATATGTTCTGTTCGCTTTTCTCTCCAAAACCGGGCAGGTCCCGGAGTTTTCCTTCCCTCGCTAGCTTTTCCACATCGGCAACTGTCGCCGCCTTGAACGTGCTCCAAAGAAACGCAACCTTCTTCGCACCCAGCGACTGCAATTGCAGCACTTCCAAAATGGTCACCGGGTATTTCTTCAGCAGTTTCGCGCGCAATGTGTAGTCGCCGGTCTTCACGATCTCCGTCAAATGCTCCACCATGCGGTCGCCGATGCCCGGCAGCTCTCCCAGCTTTTCCGGCGTTTCCACCAGTTGCGCTACGGATTCGTGCAAGCTCTCAATCAGTTCGGCCGCTTTCTCATAGCTCCGGTAGCGCCCGATGATCGCCCCATCAATCTCCAGAAGTTGTGCAGTGTGTCGCAATATCGCCGCAATTTGTTTGTTTTGCATGCCCCGATTGTATCCAATGAAGCCCAACAATTGCACTTGTGGGCATCCGATCCTTTGCTCCGGCACACTCTTCTCTGCGACTTCTGCGCTCTTCTCTCCGCGGCCTCTGCGTTAAATCTTTTTTCTCCCTGGCCCAAAAAAGAAAGCGGCGGAGGCCCTCGCCCCCGCCGCTTTCCAATAACCCCCAAACCACAGTTAGTTGCCTTTTGCTACGTTTGCCGCTTGCGGCCCTTTCGGGCCTTGTACTATTTCAAACTCGACCGGATCACCTTCCTGCAACGTGCGGTATCCATCCCCGACTATCGCTGAATAGTGTACGAATACATCCGGCCCGTCTTCCCGGCCTATGAATCCGTATCCCTTCGAGTTATTGAACCACTTTACCGTTCCTTGCACTTCGTGTCTCCTTTGGCAGGTGACTCAAATGTTTCTTACTCCTGGGGCGGAAAACACACTGATCGCCGCCACGAGCACGAATTGCGCGGAGTCTATCAAATCGCTTATGGGAGTCAATGGCAGAAAGCCAAAAAGTTTCTACCCCTGTGCGTATTTTGCAGGTATAAACCGATTAAATTGACGTTTTTGGTCGGAAAGCCTACCGCAAAAAAGTAAAGTAGTACAAAAGCCCCGCAATTGTCTTAGCATCGCGTATTTTGTTCGTGCGCACCATTTGTTTCAATTCACTCACGGGGTATGCCTTGACCTCGATTTTCTCGTCCTCTTCCGGCTGCGCTTTCCCGGCCGTCAGTCCTTCCGCCAGCAAAACGTACATTTTCTCCTCCAGGAATCCCGGCGTCGGCCAGAATTGCAGGAATACCCGAAGTCTCTTCGCCCGGTAGCCCGTCTCTTCGATTAACTCCCGCGCCGCTCCCTGCTTGGGTGTTTCGTTGCCATCCAGGCGTCCGGCCACCAGTTCCCACAAGAACTCCCGCGTCGCATGGCGGTATTGCCGCACCAGCACAATCTTTCCGTCTGGAAGCACCGGCAGCACCACCACCGACCCGGCATGCGTGATCACCTCGCGCGTCGTCCGCACTCCATTGGGTTCCAGCACCTCATCGCGCCGCACCCCGAACACGCGTCCTTCATAAACGGCCGTGCTCTTCAGAATCTTGGCCTTGCCAGTCGCCGCTCTCGCCACTTTTTTCTCCTTATCCCACTGCTTGGAATCATAACCAAACTCCGCCCACTCCGTCCGTGCGCCTCTTGGGTCAATCCTTACTAGGGTGCCGCACCCTTCGCTTCAAAGGGAGCGGTTTTTCTCTTGGGTTCTTCCTCGTAGGGGTGCAGCACTGCTGCACCCCAAGTCCGCACGATCCTAAAAATATCGCGAATTCTCCGTATCTTTACTGTTCTCGCCCAGCGCCGTAGGTGCGGCACCGAATCTTGCCTTACCCACAATCCTAACCGCCCACTCGCCACCGCCTCTAACCCCGCGCTATACTGGTTTTTCCGCCCATGCCCATTAACACCATCATCATTGACGACGAAAAGCCTGCTCGCGAAGAGCTCGCTTTCCTCCTCAAAGCCTTCCCGGAGATCAATCTCCTCGCGCAAGGCAAAAACGGCGTGGAAGCTGTCAATCTCATCAAAGAACACGTCCCGGATCTGGTCTTCCTCGACGTCCAGATGCCCGGCCTCGATGGCTTCGGCGTCCTTAAAAAACTCGTCGAGCGAAAGCTCAAGGTCCCGCACGTCGTCTTCGCCACCGCCTTCGACAACTACGCCGTTCAGGCCTTCGACGTTAACGCCGTCGACTACGTCCTGAAGCCCTTCGACAAAGCCCGCATCGCCAAAGCCATTCAACGGGCCCGCAAGGAAATTGACGCCCACGTCAGCCCCGCCGAACGCCTCGAACAATTGGTCAACCAGCTCGGCCAGATCGGCAACAACAAACCCGGCTCGCAACCCTCCAAGGTGCTCATCAAGTCCCAGCAGCGCCTCCTCCTTGTCGATTCCGAAGATCTCATCTTTGCTTCCATCGAGGGCGGCCTCATCTCCGTCACCGCGCGCGAGGTAGAAGGCAGCGCTAACTACCGCACCCTCGAAGAACTCCACGCCGCCCTCGAATCGGAATCCTTCTGGCGCCCCCACCGCTCCTTCCTCGTCAACATTCACCACATCAAGGAAGTCGTGCCCTGGTTCAAGTCCAGTTTCATGATCAAAATGAACGACAAAAAACAAACCGAAATCCCCGTCTCCCGCCAACAAACCAAACGCCTCCGCGAACTCTTCAAACTCTAACCTCCTCGTCGTCAATCTCTCAGTGTCCTCTGTGTGCTGCCCTCTGCGACCTCTGTGTTAAATCTTCTCCTCTCCTTCTTGATTTATTGCGTCGAAAGCTGCCCGCCGCCGAAATCTGCTATCCTCAACCCAGGATTTGCTTTACTTAAAACTTAAAACCAATAACTTAGAACTATCTCCAAAATGGACTTCTCCCTCACCGATCACCAACTCCTCATCCGCGACACCGTCCGCCAATTCATGGACGCCGAAGTCCGCCCGCACGTCAAAGAATGGGAGAAGACCGATTTCTTCCCCCTCGAAGCCATCCAGAAAATGGGCATTCTCGGCTGCTGCGGCATGCTCACGCCCGAAGAATGGGGTGGTCCCGGCCTCGACCACATCTCTTACGTCCTCATGGTCGAAGAAGTAGCTAAAGTCCACACCGCAATGTCCACCGCGCTCTCGGTAACTAACTCCGCAGTGCAACCCCCGCTACTCGCGTTCGGCACCGAAGCACAAAAAACCCAATACCTCCGCCGTCTCGCTTCTGGTGAGATCCTCGGCGCCTTCTGCCTGACCGAACCCGCTGCAGGCTCCGACGCCGCCGGCATCCAATGCACCGCCATCCGTGCCATAGTCAACTCTTCTCCATCTCGCGCAGTTCGCGAGATGACTCCTGACTGTGCTCCAGAGGTTGATTCACCTCCCTATCTCCTCAACGGCACCAAAACCTGGGTCACCAACGGCTCCGACGCAGGCGTCTACATCGTCTTCGCCAAAACCCAACCCGAACTCGCCGGGAAGGGAATCACCGCTTTCCTCGTCGAACCCACGTTCCCCGGTTTCACCATCGGCCGCCACGAAGACAAAATGGGCCAGCGTTCCTCTCCATCCGTCGAACTCATCTTCAACGATTGCATCGTTCCCGCCGCCAATCGCCTCGGCGAAGAAGGCCACGGCCTGAAAATCGCGCTCTCCGCTCTCGACGGCGGCCGCATTGGCATCGCCGCGCAAGCCGTAGGCCTCGCCCAGGGCGCTCTCGATGAATCCATAAAATACGCCCGCACCCGCAAAGCCTTCGGCAAACCCATCGCCGAACAACAAGCCATCCAATGGATGCTCGCCGACATGCACACCGAAATCGAAGCCGCCCGCGGCCTCCTCTACCAAGCCGCCTTCCTGAAAGATCGTGCGGCAGAGAGAGAGCACGGCGCAGACAAAGATCGCGCAGCAGGCACCGGGGGTCGGAGCTTTAGCTCCGACATCAATCAAACAGCCAAGCATCGGGCTTTAGCCCTTGAGGAATTGGTTTCCTCGGGCCACGGATCACGGCCCACGGGCCACGTCCTCTCCGCCTCCTCTCGCGCAAAACTCTACGCCAGCGAAATGGTCAACCGCGTCGTCGCCAAAGCCGTCCAAATTCACGGCAGTCAGGGCTACTCTCGCGAATCCGAAGTCGAACGTATGTACCGCGATGCCCGCGTCCTCACCATCTACGAAGGCACCAGCGAAATCCAACGCACCATAATCGCCCGCGATTTGCTTCCCCGCTGATCGTCATCCGCCTCCGTGCCCTCTGTGTGTCTGTGGTCAATCATCTTGGGTTACTCGGCGAACTCTGCGTTTCTCCGCGTCCTCTGCGTTAGTCCTTCCTTTTCCTTTCCGGTAAACTGTAAGCTGTCAGCTGACTCTTATCCTTGAACTTTACTTTGAACTTTAAACTTTGAACTCTTTTTCCGAGGCTCAACACACTTGACCGCTACCAAACGCGTCCTCTCCGGCATGCGCCCCACCGGACGTCTGCACATCGGCCACTACTTCGGCGCGCTCCAAAATTGGGTCAAGCTGCAATCCGATCCCGCCAACGAATGCTTCTACTTCGTCGCCGATTGGCACGCCCTCACCAGCGATTACGCGGACACTGCCGCCATCGCCGAAAATTCCATCCAGATCACCATCGATTACCTGGCCTCCGGCCTGGACCCGTCAAAATCCGTAATCTTCCTGCAATCCCTCGTTCCCGAACACGCTGAACTCCATCTCCTCCTCTCCATGGTCACCCCTCTGGGCTGGCTAGAACGCATCCCCACCTACAAAGAGCAAATCGAAAACGTCACCAACAAAGATCTCCACACCTACGGCTTCCTCGGCTATCCCGCCCTCCAAACCGCCGACATAGTCATGTACTCCCCGCAAGGGCAATCCGGCCCGGCGCCGTCTCCATCCGGTGTAGGGGCGGCTTTAGGCCGCCCGCCTCTGCTCGTCCCCGTCGGCGAAGACCAAGTCTCCCACGTAGAATTCAGCCGTGAACTCGTCCGCCGCTTCACTCTCTTTTACGGCAAAGAGGAATGGGAGAAGGCCCCTAAGGGAGCCGCTGCCAACATTTTTGCCGAACTTGCAAAGAGACAATTTCCGGCCAAACACCCGAATCAATCCTTCGAGGAGGCAGCAGAGTGGTCGCTCAGACTCTTGTCTGCTGACGAACGGTTGTCAATTTTGGCGAACCACAAAGTCCCGTTAAGCGAAATCCTCGTCGAGCCTTCGGTACTTCTTACAAAATCGCCCCGAATCCCCGGCCTAGACGGCAGAAAGATGTCCAAGTCCTACAACAACGCCATCACCCTTTCCGAATCCGACGACGACATCCGCAAAAAAACCAAAGTCATGGTCACCGACCCCGCACGCAAACGCCGCACCGACCCCGGCAATCCCGACATCTGCCCCGTCTACGACTGGCATAAACTCTTCTCCACTCCCGAACGCGATCCCGGCCGCCTCGACTGGGTCCGCAACGGTTGCACAACCGCCGCCATCGGCTGTATCGAATGCAAAGCCGTCATGGCCGAAAACCTGATCAAGTGGATCGAACCCGTCCGCGACCGCCGCCTAAAATGGGAGCACGACCAAAAGGGCGTCCTCGAAATCCTAGACGCAGGCTCAACCAAAGCCCGCGAGTCTGCGCAGCAAACCATGGCCCGAGTCCGCGAATCCATCTTCCACTGGCCCCAAAAGCGCCGCGAAATCTTGGGTGAGCCTTTGTAAGGACTGCCTTCCGCTTGCCCAGACGCGGGAAGGGAATCGGTCCGCCAATGACGCGACACCACGCAAAACTGTTCGTGCATCTGTGGCACAGTCACTTTTGACTGTGCTCTTGGGTTTCTCTTTGAACTGTTAACTTTAAACTGTCGACTGTAAACTATCTTCCAATGGCCACACCCTACAAAATCAACATCCCCATGTACGAAGGTCCCCTGGACCTCCTGCTCGACCTCATCAAAAAGCAGGAAATGAACATTCACGACATCCAAATTTCCAAAATCACTTCGCAATATCTCGACTACCTCCACCAACTCGAAAAGCAAAACATCGACGTCTCCGCCGAATTCATCTACATGGCCGCCACGCTCATCTACATCAAGTCCAAAATGCTTCTCCCGCCCGACCCGCTCGCCGCCGAAGAAGGCCAGCCCGAAGATCCACGCGAAGAACTCGTCCAACGCCTCATCGAACACGAAAAATACAAAAACGCCGCGCAACTCCTGTACCAAAAACAACAAATCGAAGAAAACGTCTGGTCCAAGCCCGATAAATCCCTCTACAACGACGAATCCACCGAAGGCGACCTGGTCGTCTCCCTCGTCGATCTGGTCCGCGTCTTCCAGCAAGTCCTCGAGCGCAAAAAAGAAGTCACCCGCATCGAACTGCAACACGAAACCTTCACCGTGGCGCAAATGATCGCCGCGCTCCGCAGCCAAATCCTCTCCAGCGAGACTAGCTCCGTCAGCCTCATTCACTTCTTCGAAGCCTGCCCCTCGCGCCACGCCATGATCGTGGCTTTCCTCGCCGTCCTCGAAATGGTCAAACTCCAGGCCGTAGCCCTGGTCCAGGAAAAACAATTCGCCGACATCCTCGTAAAAAAAGCCAAAGCCTTCGACATCGCCTTCGACGAATCCGGCGCCATCCGCACCATCGACGAGGAATACCAGTAACCCTGCCGGCCCATTTTGCCTGTGTAGGTGTGGGGCTTTAGCCCCGCAACCCTCCTCACCCACCGCGTCTTGCCTCCCAACCTTCCCCCGTTCGCCGCTTTAAACTCCGAACTAATAACTGTAAACTGTGAACTAACCATGACTAACGAAGAACGCAAAGCCGCACTCGAAGCCATCATCTATGCCGCCGACGAGCCCGCCACCATCGACCAACTCGCCGCTGCCATCGGCGACGAAAAGCTCGCCGTGCAGTCCTCCCTCGACGAACTCATCGCCACCTACGCCACCGACGAACGTGGCATCGAAATCCGCGCCGTGGCCGGCGGCTACAAGATGTACACCAAGCCCCAGCACCACGACGTCGTCCGCCGCTTCATCAAATCTCTCCGCCCGCCGCTGCGCCTCTCCATGCCCGCCCTCGAAACCCTGGCGGTCATCGCCTACAAACAGCCCGTCACCGCCCCCGAAATTTCCGATATTCGCGGTGTAAACACCTCCGGCGTCATCAGCACCCTGCTCGACAAAAAGTTAATCACCACCGCGGGCCGCAAAGAAGTCATGGGCCGCCCCATCCTCTACAAATCCTCAAAAGAATTCCTCATGCGCTTTGGCCTGAGCGATCTCGACGAACTCCCCAGCCTAAAAGAATTTGAAGCCCTCGCCCGCGAAGCCCTGGGCACCGAAGAAGGCCTCTCCATCGGCTCCATCACCGAAGACGCCATCCCCGGCCTCCCGCCCCGCTCAGAATCCGGCTCAGCTTCAGGAGCACAATCAGCAGCCAAGTCCGCAGAACCACATCACGGCATCGAACGCGTCGAACAAGCCCTAACCGAAGCCGAGGAACTCCGTGAAGAAGAAGTGGCCGCCACCAACGAAGGCATGCCCTCCGGCCAACTGGACGAAGACCCACCTCCACCCGACACCAAAGCCGCCACCGCCGGCGAATAATCTCTCCATTGAACTGACCGCATCAGTACTTGAGCGTGTGCCATCCTCTTTGTGGCACAGCCAACTCTTCTCCATCCCGCGTTTTTGGCGGGATGATTCCTGGCTGTGCTCTTGGGTTGTGCTTCTTCTTCTCCGTGCTCTCTGTGTTCCGTCCTCAGTGTCCTCTGTGTGAAGCTTTACTCCGTTCTTCCTCTTCTCAGCGTTCTCTGCGGCGCCTCTGCTAACTCTGCGGTGAACTCCTCTCCTTCTTGCTACCATAGAGACCCATGCTCGAGCGCCTCCAAAAAATCATCGCCCACGCAGGCATCGCCTCTCGCCGCCACGCCGAACAACTCATCCGCTCCGGCCAAGTCCGCGTAAACGGCGAAGTCATCACCGAACTCGGTAGCAAAGCCGACCCCGCAAAAGACAAAATCGAAGCCGCCGGGCGCCTCATTGAAGAAAAAGAAGATCTCGCCTATCTCATCATGCACAAGCCACCCGAAGTAGTCTCCACACTAGCCGATCCGGAGGGCCGCAAAACTCTCCGCAATTTCCTTCGCGGTTTTCCATCCCGCGTCTACCCGGTCGGCAATCTCGATTACGACGCCAGCGGCCTCATCTTCCTCACCAATGACGGCGACCTCACTGCCAAAATGCTCAAGTCCTGGTCCAATCTTCCGCAGATCTACCACATCAAAATCAAAGGCCGCCTAACCCTCGACGATCTCGACCGACTCGGCAAAGCCACCGGCACAAAACTTCGCACCCTCCGTCAACCGGATTCCAGCCGCGGCCACGCCGCCAATTTCTGGTACGAAGCCGAAGTAAATGGCGCCAAACTCGACAAGCTAGCCACCACGCTGCAACGCGAAATGCATCCAGTAGAAAAAGTAAAACGCGTCGGCCTGGGCCCGCTCACCGTAGAGGGCATCCCTCGCGGTCGCTACCGCCTCCTGAACAAAAACGAACTAGCCACCCTACGCGGCGAAAAGCCCGCGAAAAAACCGAAGCGGCGATGACCGGTGGTTGCTATACCGTGGCACAGTCACTCCTGACTGTGCTCTTGGGTTTGCCTTCTCCTATTCTGTCATCCCGACCGGAAGCCCGCGCCGTTTGCGGGCAGTAGCGGAGGGATCGCGGCAATTGCTATCCTGCACCCCGCTCAGTTGGAGACCCGATGCCCGCCGAACGCCTACAAAAAATCCTCGCCGCCGCCGGCATCGCCTCCCGCCGCAAGGCCGAAGAAATCATCGCCGCAGGCCGCGTCACCCTCAACGGCATCGTAGTCACCGAACAGGGCACCAAAGCCGACCCGGAAGTCGACGCCATCTCCGTGGACGGCAAACCTCTCAAACGCCCCCAACGCTTCGTCTATTTCCTCCTCAACAAGCCCAAGGGCTACGTAACCACCGTCAGCGACCCCGAATGCCGCCCCACCGTAATGGAACTCCTCGGCGATCTTCCCGAGCGCGTCTATCCGGTAGGCCGCCTCGATTACGCCAGCGAAGGCCTGCTCCTCATGACCAACGACGGCGCCCTCGCTCAAAAACTAACCAAAGCCGGCTCGCATATTCCCAAAACCTATCTCGTGAAAATCAGCGGCAAACAAGGCAAGCCCAGCGAGCAAGCCCTGCAACGTCTCCGCGCTGGAATTACCATCGCCTTGGACGACGGCCGCCGCGTCAAAACCTCCCCCGCGAAAATTCGCCTCACCGAAGACGCCCCGAATCCCTGGTACGAAGTCATTCTCATCGAGGGTCGCAATCGCCAAATCCGCCGCATGTTTCATCGCGTCGGCTTCCTCGTAGAAAAAATCAAACGTGTCCAACTCGGCCCCATCGTCCTCGACGTCCCTCCCGGCAAATACCGCCCCCTCTCCAAATCCGAAATCCACCAACTCAAAAACATCGCCCCGATTTTGTAGCGGCCGCCTTCTGAGGCGGTCCGCCATCGTTCCAGGCCGCCCAACAAACATGCAACGCGGACTTGTCATCCTGAGGCGATCCGACAAGGATCGCCGAAGGATCTCAACCACTGCGTCTTGCCTACCAACCCATAATCTTTAAGCCCGCCCATGCAAATCAAGCATACAATCCAGAGTCACTCAAGAATCCTGTCCGAGTTCTAGAAGTCTCCGCGAACTCTGCGGCTCCTCCGCGGCCTCTGCGGTAATCCTTCCGCTCCTCCCGCTGTAAACTAACAACTGTTAACTGTAAACTCTCTTCATGACTCACACTCTCGAAGAACTCATCCCCGACTACATCCAGGGTCTGCCCACCTACATTCCCGGCCGGCCCGTCGAAGAAGTCGAGCAGGATCTGAAAATTCACGCCGTCAAGCTCGCCTCCAACGAAAATCCCCTCGGTCCCTCTCCCAAAGCCATGGAAGCCGCTCGCCGCGCCCTCGGTGAAGCCAACTGGTATCCCGACGGCGGCAGCAAGCGCCTTCGAGAAGTTTTAGCCAAACGTTACAACGTCCGCGCCGACGAAATCTTCGTAGGCCTCGGCTCCAGCGAAATTATCGACCTCGCTTCTCGCGTGCTCCTCAAACCCGGCAGCGAGGGCATTACCAGCGAAGGCTCCTTCGCGCTATTTTCCATCGCCATTCGCGCCAGCGGCGGCAAGCTCATCCTTACGCCTCTACGAAGTTACACCTTCGACCTGGACGCCATCGCCCGCGCCGTCACGCCGCAAACCCGCATCGTCTACATCGCCAATCCCAACAATCCCACCGGCACCGCATTCGGAGCCGCCGAATTTTCCGCATTCCTTAAACGCGTTCCCGGCGACGTCCTCATCGTCTACGACGAAGCCTACATCGAATACGCCGAGCGTCCCGATCTTCCCAATTGGCGCGAACTGTTCAAGCAGTACAACAATCTCCTCACCCTCCATACTTTCTCGAAAGTCTACGGCCTCGCGGGACTCCGCATCGGCTACGGCATTGGCCATCCCACCCTGGTCGCTGAAATGAACAAGCTGCGCACTCCGTTCAACGTCACCAGCGTCGGGCAGGCCGCCGCCCTCGCTGCCCTCGACGATCCGGACCACGTGCATCGCTCTGTCGAATCCAATCGCACCGAACGCAAACGTCTCTTCGAAAGCCTCAGCGCCCTCGGCCTTTCTCCCGTGCTCAGCGAAACAAATTTTCTTCTCGTCCCCATCGGCCCGCACGCCAAAGCACTCTGCGACGAACTCCTCCACGAAGGCGTCATCGTCCGTCCCATGGCCTGGATGGGTTTTCCCGAAGCCATTCGCATCTCCGTCGGCAGCCCCGCCGAAAATACTCGCCTCATGGGCGCCATCAGCCACGCTCTCTCGCAACCACGGGAAACTCTAGCCCCCGCCTCTGACGCCGAAACCTTCTCCAACCGTTCCGTCTGATGTGCCGCAGCCACTCTTGCGGGTGTTTGGTTTTGTAGGCGCTGGGCTTTAGCCCGGCGCTCCAATCCTCAACTCCTAACTCCCATTCCTCTCCCCGCATCAAAATCCTATGACCCTCCACCTTCCCAACGGCGCCAACCCCTCCACCGACCCCGTCCTCGACCTCCTCCGCTCCTCTAAGACCATTGCCGTCGTCGGCCTCTCCTCCAATCCAGCCCGCCCCAGCAATGAAGTCGCTGCGTATCTTCAATCCGTCGGCTACCGCATCATTCCCGTCAATCCCAACGAATCCGAAGTCCTCGGCCAAAAATCTTACGCGCGTCTCGAAGACATTCCCGAACCCATCGACATCGTCGACGTCTTCCGCCGCTCCGAAGACGTGCCTCCCGTCGCCGGCTCTGCCATCGCCATCAATGCCAAAATCCTCTGGCTCCAACTCGGCATAGAAAACGCCGCCTCCGCCGAAAAAGCCACCTCCGCCGGCCTCACCGTAATCGAAAACGCCTGCCTCCTCGTCGAACACAAAAAAAGGCGCCATCTCCTGGCGCCCTGAATCCCTCAATCTTCCTCCGTGTCCTCTGTGTTCTTCCCTCTGCGGCCTCTGTGTTAACGTCCCTCCTAAAATCCTGGCGCCCTGAATCCCTCAGTCTTCTATGTTTTCTCAGCGAACTCTGCGGCCCTCAGCGGCCTCTGCGGTGAACTCTTTCCTTTCCTAAAACCCAAACACCTGCAAATTCCTCTTCCCCGGCAATACCACCGCCAGAAATCTTCCATCCGGCGACAACCCATACTCCCGCACCGTCAATCCATGCAGTAAAATCTGCGGCGTCGGCTCGTCCACAGGAATCGGCTGGCCCGCTTTGTGAGCCACGAGTGCGGGCACCGCCACCGCGATCAAATCTGCCGACTTCTTCTCCACCGTTCGCTTCAAATAGATCCGCGACTCATCCGGTGACCAGTGCAGAATCCCCATGCCAACGCGCATCCGCACCGCCTTGTTCGGTTCCGCTAGATCGCGTATTTCCAATACCTCGCGATCCAGAAAGTACGCCGCTTTAGTCCCCGTCGGCGAAAGCGTAAGCCCACCCGCAAATGCCTCCAGCGTCGCTAGCTCTTTGTCCTCTTGCGCCAGCAACTCCAGCTTCTGCATTCTCGGCGGACCATCCATGTTCCTGTCCCGCTCGATGGCGATAGCCGAATTGCTTCCCGAAATCCGCGCCGCCTCCGCGAACGTCCGCCCTTCAAACGCTTTTCCCGCCATGCCGCTGGAAATCGTCAGATACAGCATCGAAAAAAGCTGCCGCGGCGCTACTTCTTCCGTCAAATACACCAGCGTGGCGTTATCGCGCATCCATAGCGGCTCTTCGGCATTCATCACCAGCGCGTCTTTTCCGTTCGGGCGCAGTTCATGCCCACTCTCATCCAACAGCAGCAAAGCCCGCGCGTCCTCCGTGTGTCCGTCATCCGGATCCACATTCGTGGTGAACAATTGCACCGCCACAATCTTGCCATTTGGCGACCACGTAAACGATTCCACCTGGTACGTGAAGGGCCCCTCTCCATGCGTGAATTTCTCTCCGGCAAAAATCTTTCGCCGCTTGCCTCCTGGTTCCAGAATAAAAATGTCATCGCGCTGCAAATCGTATTTCTTGGCCTTGTACATCCGCCTTACCGAAAACACGATTTTCCCGTCCGGCGAATAAGCAAACGCAGTCACCTCATCATCAACAGTCTGCACCGCCTTATCCAAATTCTGCGCAGGCACCGAGCGGGGAACTGCGCCAAGTCCGAAACAAAATGCAAACGCAACGATTATATGTAGGGGCGCAGCTCTGCTGCGCTCGAAACGCCCAGGCGTGAACCTCTTCTCCAAGCTCTTCTCTCCACTCCTATCGTTGTCCTGTATAAACGCGCGCCCACTCGCGCTGCCAACCAGTGCCGACCCCGCTTTTTCCCTGAACTCTGGACTGTCAACTGTCGACTGTAAACTGTTCTTCCTCATGGTTTCGGATGCGGTCCAGTGTACTCCGCGCAGCAAGGCTTCCCGGTGGGTACAAACTCCATTATTTCCACCCGCGTCCAATCCGGGTCGTAAATATCCAACGCATTCTTGCCATCCCGTCCCACTTCGGGTCCATCGAACTCCTTCGCTCCCGCCGCGCGGAGTCTCGTCGCCGCCGCGCCCGCACTTTCTACTCCCAACGAAAAATGATTCTGCACTCCCAATTCCTTGTGGTCCGCGTTTGCCGGAATATTCAGCATGAACTCAACCCAATTGTTTCCGTCCGGCACCTGAATTTCATACCAATCCAAGCCGTCGTCTTTGAACCCGCCCTTCCAGTACAAGCGGAATCCCAGCACATCTTCATAAAACGCTTTCTCGGACTTCAGATCCTTCACCACAAAACCTGCATGAAACAATTTATTGCTGATCTGCCCGTCCTTTTGCGCTTCCGCATCGTTTCCGGATACTCCTTCGAACACAATCATCATTTTTTCCGGGTCCTGCACCTCAAAATATTCTTGACCATTCGTTCTGCGAGACATCTTCGATGCGATTACTCCGCGGGCCGTCAGGTACTTCCGCATTTGTGCAACGTCGCTCGTAGCAAATCCAATTTCCGTCAGATACCATCCCTGGTCGCTGCTCGCTGTTCTTATCAATTCCACCCGCTGCTGCGGATTCACCGCAAAACATGGCGCTGGTTCGTTCTTGCATCCATCCAGGCCCAAACGTAAGCCCAGCAACCCTCCATAGAACACCTTCGCCTTATCTAAATCCGTGACCTTTACTTTGACATACGAAATCCCATAAATCTTCGGCCGTCCTACCTGCGCACTCGCCAAGCACGGCAAAGCCAGCACCACAAGTAACCCAACCAAGCCCATCGCCAGCCGTTTCGTTCTGCCTCTTGCTGGTGGCGCAATCATGGCTTGGGATGTGGTCCCGTGTACTCCGCGCAACACGGTTTCTCCACTGGCGTAAATTCCATCAATTCCACCCGCGTCTGGTCCGGATCGTACAAATTCAATTGCCACTTCCCATCCCGCCCAATCTTCGGCTGCTCCGTCAATTTCACGCCGTTTGCCTCCAGTGCTTTCGCCGCCGCTTTCACGTCCGGCACTCCCAGCGCAATATGATTCATCACTCCCAGCGTATGCTTGTCCGCATCCGCCCGGACATTCAACATATACTCGATCCAGTCCGTCCCATCCGGCACTTGCATATCCACCCACTGCGTCTGGTCATCGGTCATCCCGCCATGCCAATAAAGCCGAAACCCTAAAATATCCTTGTAAAACTTGTCCATCGCCGCCCGGTCCTTCACCACAAATCCAGCATGGATTAGTCGTTTGCTCGGAACAGAATTCGGGACTTTGTTGCTCATTGGAACCATTAGCGGAGAAGAATGCGCGAACGCAATCCTGTGCCCTTCAGGATCTGCCAGTCGAATCACTTTTAGCGCTCCGTCACTACGAACTTCTTCAAGGTCGACGTGCTGAGAGTTTAGATAATTTTTCATGCGGATGACGTCGTCGGTCTCGAAAGTAATCACGGAGAAGAAACTCGCCCCCATTTGTTTGTCAACCGGCTTAATCTGAATGGACTGTCCTGAAATCAATGGGAAGTAACTGAACGCGGGAGTTGGGCAACCTTCGCACTCACCGCTAGACCCGCTCAAAAGTGCGTAGAAGGGTCGAGCCCTTTGCGGATTAGACGAATAGAAAGACACACTCTGAATTCCCAAAATCCGTGGACGCTTGACCTCTTTTCCCATGGTTCCGCAGGGAAGCAGCCACATCGCAATCAGGCAAACCGAAATCGCGCTTCTATTCATTTGTGGCCCGTTCCTTCGACTCAACTCAATCTTCCCAATCTCCGCCATCCTCATCCGCAACCTCGGTTGAAAATATCAGATAACGTGTCATCCCGACCGGAGTGGCCGACCTTTTCTTCCGTTCGCGTCGCGCGAACGCCGGCCACGGAGCGGAGGGATCGTGGCAACACCATTACGCAATCTCGCCCCACAATCACCGTGACGCCCCGTCCTTCTTGATTTTCCCAATCTCCTCCATCCGCGCCCGCAGCCGCGCCTCAAATCCCTGCTCTGTAGGTTTGTAGTACTCCCTCCCGGAAAGGTTGTCCGGCAGGCATTGCATGTCCGTCAGCTTCTCTTCAAAATTATGCGCATATTTGTAGCCTTCTCCATATCCAATATTCTTCATCAACCCGGTCACCGCATTTCGCAAATGCAGCGGCACCGGATCCGCTTCCGTCTTGCGCACATCTTCCAGCACCTCGCCATATCCCGTGTACAACGCATTCGATTTCGGCGCCAATGACAAATACACCGCTGCCTGCGCCAACGCCAAATGGCCCTCTGGCGCACCCAGAAAGTCGAAAGCCTCCTTAGCCGCCAAGGTCACCGCCAACGCCTCCGGCTCCGCCAATCCAATATCTTCACTCGCCATTCGCACCATGCGCCGCGCCAGGTACAACGCATCCTCGCCGCTTTCCAGCATCCGCGCCAACCAATACAACGCCGCATCCGGATCCGAATTCCTCACCGATTTGTGCAGCGCCGAAATCAGGTTGTAGTGTTCTTCGCCAGCTTTGTCATACCGCAGCATCTTCCGCTGCAGCACATCCTCCAGCAACTCCGGCGTAATCCGCTTCCATCCCTCAGCATCCGCCCGCGCGCTTCTCACACAAAGTTCCAGCGTGTTATATGCCGTCCGCGCATCCCCATTCGCAAACGCCGCCATCCTCCACAACACCTCATCCGCTCTTCTCTGCGAACTCTGCGCTCCGTCCTCTGCTTGGGTTTGTCCTCTCTGTGAACTCTGTGTTCCGTCCTCTGCGGCCTCTGTGTTAAAGTCCTTTCCTTCCTCCCGCTCCCCAATTAAGATCCGCTCATTCCCCAACCCACGTTCCGTATCCTCCAGTGCTCGCCGCAGCAACTCCACAATCTGCGGAGTCGTCAGCGCTTCCAACACATAAACCTTTGTCCGCGACAAAAGCGGCGAAATCACCTCAAACGACGGATTCTCCGTCGTCGCTCCAATAAGCAAGATGTGCCCGGCCTCCACATGCGGCAAAAACGCATCCTGCTGCGCCTTGTTGAACCGGTGCACCTCATCCACAAACACAATCGTCCGCCGCCCCCCGCGAGACTTCCTTTCCGCATCCGCCATCACTTCCTTAATCTCTTTGATCCCGCTCAACACTGCGCTGAACGACATGAAATCGCTCTTCGTCAAACGCGCAATCAGCCGCGCCAGCGTCGTCTTCCCACACCCCGGCGGTCCCCAGAACAGCATCGAACTCAAATTGTCAGTTTCGATTTGTACTCGCAGCGGCTTGCCCGGTCCCAACAATTTTTCCTGTCCAACAACTTCATCCAGCGTTCGTGGCCGCATCCGCTCTGCCAGCGGCTGTAGCGCTGCCGCGGTCTCCGGCTCCGGCAATCCCGAAAACAGGCTCATCACTCACAAAGTGTATTGCTTTTCGCCCCCAATTTCGAATCCGTAGCGCTCAATCTTCGTCACGATCCCCCGCGCCATGCAGAACTGCCAATATGAAAATCTTTCCGTGAAGGACGCGGTAGGGAAGGATGTATAGCGTTCCGGCAACAACGAGTTCGCGTGTCTCTGGCTCCCGACCAGGATGGCCAAGATGGGGATGTTTGACTAGCTGTTCGGCGCTGGCGAGAATTCGTGTAGCCACGCGTCTCGCAGCCCCAGGTTTGTCTTGCGCGATGAATTCCTTGATTTCAATCAAGTTGGCGATGGCCGTTTCCGACCAAATTATTCGCATGACGGAGCGGGCGATTCGCGCCGGGTTCCCCAGGAGCGTAGCCAGCGCGACACCTTTTCATGAGAGACAACCCTTCCAGCGCGCACATCCTTTTTACCTTTTCGGATAGCCGCGAGTTGCCATTCTTGATCTTCGACGTATACATGTAACGCCCGCGCCGCAAGCCACGACCGGCTCCGCGCAGTGGCGTTCGCGAGCTTGTCGATACGGTTCTTCAAAGTCGTAGGGACTCGCACCGTCATGGTTGTTGTGTTTGGCATCCGGTATTCTCTTGTACACAATCTAACAGACCCGAAGAGTTTTTGTGGCGATTCCGATTTTCGAAGTTCCCTAGG
>Ga0210383_10001232_pt1 | contig 23498 bp, 19 predicted proteins | sample IncBWC14OmetaG_FD_160072 | JGI IMG/M metagenome (GOLD analysis project Ga0210383, IMG submission 160072) | Forest soil microbial communities from Barre Woods Harvard Forest LTER site, Petersham, Massachusetts, United States - Inc-BW-C-14-O ... | reverse complement strand
GCATCGGCGGCGACCTGTTCGTAATGGTCTACGACGCTAAGGCCAACAAGCTTTACGGATTGAACGCCAGCGGCTGGGCGCCCAAGGGACTCACCATCGAATTCCTCCAGAAGCAGGGTTTGCGCGATATGCCGCAGCGGGGGATTAACGCTGTCACCGTTCCCGGTGTTGTTGATGGCTGGCAGAAACTCGCGGACAAGTTCGGGCGCAAGAAGCTGGCGGACGATCTGAGCGCCGCGATTCGTACCGCGCAGGACGGCTTCCCGGTTCCCGAGTGGGATGCGGCTTACTGGGCGGCGGAGGTCGATCTCCTCCGCGCGGACGAGGCCGCCGCAAAGACCTACCTGCCGCAGGATCATGCACCCAAGGTTGGAGAAATTTTCCGCAATCCCGATCTTGCGGCGTCGCTGCAACAAATCGCCAATCATGGCCGCGACGCTTTTTACAAAGGCGAGATCGCGGCCAAGATTCTGGAAGCCTCCAAGCGTCACGGCGGCACCATGACGGCTCAGGACCTCGCCGAATATTCCAGCGAATGGGCCGAGCCGATTTCCAGCACTTATCGTGATTGGACCGTATACGAAATGCCGCCAAACGGGCAGGGACTCGCGGCGCTCGAAATGTTGAACATCATGGAGACGTTTCCTCTGGGGCAAAAGGACTGGGGATTCGGCTCGACCAAAGCGCTGCACGCTATGATCGAGGCGAAGAAGCTGGCTTACACCGACCTGGCGAAATATATCGGCGATCCACGGAAACAGAAGCTGCCGGTTAAGACGCTGTTGTCGAAGAATTGGGCCGGCGAACGCGCGAAGCTGATCGATCCGCAACACGCCAATTGTGATGCCCAGGCCGGCGATCTGCCGCCCGGCAGCGAGACGACCTATCTCACGGTTGCGGACCGCGAGGGCAATATGGTGTCGCTGATTCAGAGCAACTATTCCGCCTTCGGATCGGGTATCGTCGCGCCCGGCACTGGATTTGTTCTGCACAACCGTGGAGGGCTTTTCAACCTGAATCCGGCTTCTCCAAATGCGCTGGCGGGCCGCAAGCGTCCGCTGCACACCATCATTCCGGCGTTCGCGCAAAAGGGCGACACGCGCATGGCCTTTGGGATCATGGGTGGCTGGAACCAGGCGCAGGCTCACGCGCAGTTCATTGCAGATATCGCCGACTTTAAGATGAACATTCAGGCGGCCCTCGAAGCCCCGCGCTTCTCCAAGTACACCTTCACCGGCTGCGACTTGTTCATGGAGAACCGTTTTTCGCAAAATGTCCGCAATGAGTTGGGCGCCGCCGGACACAAGATTGAGTTGAAGGGCACGTTTTCCAGTGTCGTGGGCGGCGGACAGGCGGTCCAGCGAGACTTTGCCACGGGCGTGAACTATGGAGCTTCCGATCCGCGGAAAGACGGCGAGGCGGTTCCGGAAATGCCCGATTGAAGCGAAACAAAACAATTCCGGGCAGATGAAAAGTCTGCAAAAGTTTTCCACAAGAGTGTTCGACCTGTACACAAAGTGTCGCAGCTTACCCGCCAGTCATTGTAAGTGTCTTATTATCAGCATCTTGTATGGCTCGAAGTTGGCGCCTGGCGTGCACCGAGATACCTGTCCTAAGGTACAGGGCCACGCAGAGGCCTGCCAACTCGGAGAATTGAATGAAGCCCAATCCATTCAAATGGATACACGTGACTTTGTTCGCTGGCCTGCCTCTTGTCTTGCTCCCTTCGAGCCACGCCCAGACCCTTAATGTATCCGGCCGCTATCAGTGCGCCACTGCCAAGGTGCAAGGCAAGTCCGTGCCCTGCAGCGCGGCTCCGCTCATCCTTAAGGGCGATGGCCATTTCGAGCTGCGCGGCTGGGAAGGCAATTACCTGGTCAGTGGTGAATGGGTCGAACTATCAGACTCCGTCGTTCGTTCCCGTGCCAAGATCGAACCAGGCCATAAGATCGTGTTCCGGTACCGCGGAAAACACGGCTGGTGCGAGATGGTGTACGAACGGCGTGTCGCGGACCTGGGGAAGACCTCGCTAAGCTAGAAATTCGGCGAATCTCGCCCGTGGACTTGAGCGGGATCCACAGTCCTCAAACCCTCGCGGAACTCAGACCAGCCTGCTTACTGGTTGTACCAGCGAAATCCCTTGCGCTGTTCTTCGGCAATTTCCTTTGCGACGGCTAGTGTCAGTGGCCGGCGATACTGTCCGCATGTGGCGATAATCGCGTCGAGCAGCAAAATCGGGGCGGTGAACGACACTCCGAAAGAAGCCGCGTCGACCGATGCCAGGAAGACTTCGTTGCAAACGCGCGCCAAAGGGGACAAGTAAGTGTCCGCAATGCCGATGCAATAGGCGCCGTGGGCGCGAGCCTGCTGCGCGCCTTCGACGGTTTGCCGCAATCCGCGCCGGAAACTGATGGCCACGACTACGTCCCGCTTGTTCACCACGCGCGCTATGTGCGTCATGCCGCCGGCGGAGGCCACCGCGATGATCGGCAGGCCCAGAATCGAGAGCTGATATTCCAGGTATTCGGCAAGTATCGCCGCGCCGTCCGCGGCAAAAAGTACGATGCGCTTCGCGTTGTAAAAGCGCCTCGCAACGCGCGCCAGACGCTTGGCGTCCAGGCTGTTCTTTAGCGCATGTAAATTCTTGACACCCTGCGCTAGTGACTGGTGCACCACGGCGGGCATGCTGGAATCACTGCTGGCGGACTGCATCGTGTCCACGGGTGTGGCGAACGCGATCGAGAGTTCATGCAGATGGTGCTGGAACTCGCGGTAGCTGCTGAAGCCGAGCCCCTGAACGATGCGCACGATGGTGGCGGGGTCCGTTTTGAGCCTCTGTGCCATGGCGCGCACGCTCAACAAAACGTATTCGCGCGGATGCTCCAGGATAGGGCGAACGATTTCCTGACGCTTGATCGTAAGTTTTTCGATGGATTGCGCGAGGTTGGGAGACGACACCTGGGACCGGGGTTCTTGCTTTTTCATGGCGCGAGAGAATTGCCCAAATCTAAGGTCATGTCAACCCTGGTGAGTTCACTTTCTAAGAATTCAGTTCGGTGAATTAACTAAAGTTAATGTTTGCCGAGGTTATTTCTCGGACGTTGCCGCCTTCGTGGCCAGGCCCGGCGCAACAACGGGCTGAAGGAAGGGCATCATCGCACGCAGTTTTGGCCCTAGCTGTTCAATTTGGTGGGTTTGCTCCCGCTGACGGGTTGCCAGGAAGTTCGGGCAGCCCTTGTCGTTTTCCTCGATCCATTTCTTCGCGAAGCTGCCGTCACGAATTTCGGCGAGGATCTTCTTCATCTCTTCGCGGGTCTTCGACGTGATGATGCGCGGACCGGCTGTGTAGTCGCCCTGCTCGGCAGTGTCGCTGATGGAATAACGCATGTAGCTGAGCCCGCCGCGATAGATGAGGTCAACAATCAGCTTTAGCTCGTGCATGCACTCGAAGTAAGCCACTTCGGGCTGATAACCAGCGTCAACGAGGGTGTCGAAGCCCGCCTTGATCAATTCGCTTACGCCGCCGCACAAGACGGCCTGTTCGCCGAACAGGTCGGTCTCAGTTTCCTCGGTGAAGGTCGTTTCCAGAACGCCGGCGCGTGTGCAGCCCAGCCCCTTGGCATAAGAGAGTGCCAGGGCCCTTGCGTTTCCGCTGGCGTCCTGCTCGATGGCGATCAATGCGGGCGTTCCTCCGCCTTCCGTGAAAACTTCGCGGACGCGGTGGCCCGGCGCCTTGGGCGCGATCATGGACACATCGACGGAAGCAGGCGGCTTGATCGTGCCAAAGCGGATATTGAAACCGTGCGCGAACATCAGCGTCTTACCCGCCGAAAGACGCGGCTCGATCGATTCCTTATAGAGTTTCGGCTGCTTCGTATCGGGCGTGAGGATCATGATCACATCCGCCCAAGTGGCGGCTTCAGCGGGGGTGTTGACGGTCAGCCCTTCCTTCTGCGCGCGCGCCAGCGATCCGCTGCCGGGTTGCAAGCCCACGCGAACCGAGACCCCGCTATCGCGAAGATTCAACGCATGCGCGTGCCCCTGCGATCCATAACCGATGATCGCGACTTTCTTCGCCTGAATCAGCGCCAGGTCCGCGGAGTTGTCGTAATAAAGTTGTGCCATTCGCTCGTTTCCTCTCATTGTAAGGTGGCGTCGTCAGGGCACGGTTTAGTTTACCCTGAAGTGCGCCGGGCCGTGCCCTTAGCACTTGCTCTTCAGTCCGGCTTTATCTGTTGAGGCCGGTTCGGAGTTGCCACGCAAATTTCCAGGATGTCTAAGCTTTTGAGCCCGCCGTCTCGAGCTCACCATCTTTCGGCGGCGCGTTGGGCGGACGCAGCAAATCGCCGCCGCGTGTCATAGCGATGCGCCCCGATCGCGCCATTTCCAAAACGCCGAAGGGCCGCAACACTTCCAACAGACCGTCGATCTTGTCCACGGTCCCCGAGACTTCGAGGATCAGCGACTCCGGCGCTACATCGATAACCCGCGCACGGAAAACTTTGATCAACTCCATCAAGTGCGGGCGCGTCTTCTGATCTGCCGTCACTTTAATCAGGGCCAGATCGCGCTCCAGCAGCGGCCGCTCCGAAACATTCTCCGCCAGCAACACATCGACGAGCTTCTCCAGGCTGGCTTCAAGCCGATGCGCCCCGCGCTCATCGGTATGCGCCACGATGGTCATGCGCGCAATCTCTTCGTTGTCTGTGGGCCCGACGGTCAGCGAATCAATGTTGATGGCCAGGCGCCGCGCCAGCGAAGAGACGCGATTCAGTACGCCAGGTTTGTTTTCGACATAGGCAACTAGTGTCTGCATATCTTCCTCTTAGCCGCGTGAGACTATCGTTCCAAAACGGGACTGGCGACGTCCATATGACCCCAACCCCTGGCATGTGGCCCCCACCCCCCGGTGGCTTTCGAGCAACGATTTGATTCCAGGGGATTTAGCCTTTCGTTTGGCGTAGTGATTTGATTCCATGGCACTTAAGTCCGTTCCTCACAGCTCGGTTGCCGCGGTTTCGACCAGCGGGCTGTTCGGCCGGCGAATCATCTCGTGCAGCGATCCGCCCGCGGGCACCATCGGGTACACCGAATCCTCCTGCTCAACCCGGAAATCGATCAGCACGGATTCTTTGCTCTCGCGCGCGGAACGAATCGTCGGGGTAACGTCGGCGCGCGAAGTAATTCGTTCACCGCGAATGCCGAATGCGTTCGCCAGCGCAGCGAAGTCAGGCGCCACCAAAGGCGTGGCCACGTAGCGCTTGTCGTAGAAAAATTCCTGCCACTGGCGCACCATACCGAGGAAGCCGTTGTTAATGATGGCGATGTTCACCTTGATCTTTTCCTGCGCGATGGTGGCAAGCTCGCACATGGTCATCTGGAAGCCGCCGTCGCCCACCACAACCCAGACATCGGCATCCGGTTTGGCAAATTTCGCGCCAATGGCCGCTGGAAGCGCAAATCCCATCGTCCCTAGACCGCCAGATGTCACCAGCGAGCGTGGCTGGTTGTGATGGTAATACTGCGCCTCCCACATCTGATGCTGACCCACGTCGGTGACGACGATGGCCTCGCCGTTGGTTTCTTTCCACAAATCATTGATCACGTGCGCGGCGTAAAGATGCCCGTTGTCGGGCAGGCCCTGAATGTCGCGCACCGCCGAGTCGCCCTTCAACTCGCGAATGTGCGCCAGCCAGTCACCGCGTTCACGATGCTGAAGGGCAGGAATCAACTGCTCCAGCACTTCGCGGGCGTCGCCGATCAGCGCGGAGTCCACCTTGACGTTCTTGTTGATCTCGGAACGGTCAATCTCAATATGAATCTTGCGTGCGTCCCGCGCGTAGGTACGCAGGTCGCCGGTCACCCGGTCATCAAAGCGCATGCCCACGGCGATCAGCAGGTCGGCCTCTTGAATTGCGTGGTTCACCCAAGCCTCGCCGTGCATGCCCATCATGCCGAGGTTCATGGGATCGCTGGCAGGGAAGCAGCCGATGCCGAGCAGCGTCATGGCTACGGGAATATTTCCGGTGCGCACAAATTGTTCAAACGCGCGCATCGCGCCCGAAACCATGATCCCGTGTCCCGCCAGAATCAGCGGACGTTTCGCCGAGTTCAAGAGTTCCACGGCGCGGTCGAATTCCGCCTTGTCGTAGTTCACGCGCTGCCGCTTCACAGGCAGTTTTGGCGCTGAAGTTTCCCAATTGAAATCGCAAGAAGCCTGCTGCGCGTCCTTGGTGATGTCCACGAGGACGGGCCCGGGTCTTCCGGAATTTGCAATCACAAATGCTTCACGGACGGTGCGTGCGATATCCTCCGCGCGTGAAACCACCACGTTGTGCTTGGTGATCGGCATAGTGATGCCAGTGATGTCGATTTCCTGGAAGGCGTCGGAGCCCAGCAGCTTGCTGCTGACTTGCCCGGTGATGCACACGACCGGAGAGGAATCGAGCATCGCGGTAGCAATGCCGGTAACCATATTCGTCGCGCCCGGTCCAGAGGTCGCCATTGCCACGCCCACGCCGCCGCTGGCGCGCGCGTAGCCGTCGGCCATGTGCGTAGCGCCCTGTTCGTGACGCACCAAAACGTGATGCAACTTAGATTTACCGAGCGCGTCGTAGACAGGAAGAATCGCGCCGCCCGGATACCCAAAAAGATCGCGGACGCCGAGATGCGTCAGCGTCTCGCATAAGATTTCCGCACCGGTCAGCTTCATAGAGGCCTCGCGTGCACACTTTCTGGGATCGAACGACTGAAACTTGCCGGCGGCGTAGTCACCGCGCCCTGCGCCGCCGAGGAAACCATCAGAGCATACTTAGCCATAACGCCTGTGCTGAACCTCGGCGCCGGTGCTCTCCAAGTAGACATGCGACGCTGAATCTCCGCGTCGGTAAGAACCACGTTCAGCGATCGCTTGGGAATATCGAACTCGATGATGTCGCCGTCGGCGACCGCGGCGATAGGACCGCCATTTACGGCTTCGGGCGCCACATGGCCAGCCATCAAGCCGTGAGTCGCGCCGGAAAAACGACCATCGGTAAGCAGCGCCACAGAATCTCCAAGTCCTGCTCCAATCAGCGCCGCGGTTACTTGCAACATCTCCCGCATGCCTGGGCCGCCCTTCGGTCCTTCGTAGCGAATGACGACTACGTCGCCCGCCTTGATGCCTCCGCTTTCCACAGCTGCAAACGCCGCCTCTTCGTTGTCGAAAACGCGCGCCGGGCCGCGAAAGGTCTTGTAGTCGTGTCCGGCGACTTTCAGAACGCAACCCTCCGGTGCCAGGTTGCCCTTTAAGATGACTAAGCCGCCGGTGGTCTTCAACGGGGCGTTCAGAGCTCGCACCACTTCTTGTTTGGGTGTTTCTTTTGCAGCGGAAGCTTCTTCGCCAATGGTGCGGCCCGTAACGGTGATGCATTCACCATGCAGCAGCTTGGCGTCGACCAGTCGCTTGGCGACCAGCGCGGTACCGCCTGCAGCGAACAGATCGGTAGCCACGAAGCGCCCGCCTGGTTTTAAGTCGGCGAGGATCGGGGTGCGCGTGCTGATACGGTCAAAGTCGTCAATCGAAAGAGGAATGCGCGCCTCGTTGGCAATCGCCAGCAAGTGCAACACGGAATTGGTCGAACCTCCGGTGGCGGCGACGCCGGTAATGGCGTTTTCGATCGCCGCTCTGGTGATGATTTTCGCGGGCGTAATGTCCTTGCGAAGCAGATCCATCAACAACTCGCCAGCGCGGTGCCCGGCATTGTGTTTGGCCGGATTCGTTGCCGGGACACCGGACAGCCCCATCGGGGCAATACCCAGAAATTCGGCGACGAGTGCCATCGTATTGGCGGTAAATTGGCCGCCGCACGCTCCCGCACCGGGGCAGGCGGCGCTCTCCAGCGCGGTAAACCGCGCGTCGGTCATTGCTCCGCGCGCGTGACTTCCAATCGCCTCATAAACATCCTGAATGGTGACGGCATGGCCCTCAAATTGGCCCGGTGCGATCGATCCTCCATAAAGAACCAGACCGGGAATATTCAGCCGTGCCGCGGCCATGATGCCGCCAGGTATGGTCTTGTCGCAGCCCACGAGAATGATAATCGCGTCGAACATATTTCCGCGCGTCACCAGTTCGATCGAATCGGCGATCACTTCGCGGCTCACCAGGGAGGTGCGCATCCCTTCGGTGCCCATGGTGATGCCGTCGGAAATCGATACGGTATTGAACTCCAGTGGCGTTCCGCCAGCTGCGCGGATGCCGGCCTTTACGTCGGCGGCAAGCTCTCTGAGGTGATAGTTGCAGGGGCCAATCTCGATCCAGGTGTTCGCGACGCCGATGAGCGGTTTGGCAAAATCTTCGTCCTTGAGCCCGCAGGCGCGCAGCATGGAACGCGCACCGGCACGATTGGGACCGTCAACAAGCGCGTGGCTTCGAGGCTTAGGCAAAGGGGCTGTCACTGCGTGGTTCCTCCGAATACTTTCCGATCAGCTATTTCGGGCCGGCGGTTCTGCTCAGAAACTCCACTGACCGGGTTACGGCAAAAGTTCAGGCCTAAAAAGACTAAAGCCATCATCCTGTCTTGGATGATGGCCGGAAATCTTTGTTACTGCTTTGGCTAGGCCGCCATCATCCTGGTGTACTGCCCCGAACGATTACGGGGCTAATTCGTACGACGACACGCGATACCTGGACCGTGGTGACGGCCGGAATGGCTCGCGCGTGCGTGATGGCGTTGCAGATCATGACAACGCCATGAAGATACAGGATCAAGGAAGGGAAGTCAATCAGTCCAATTAATACTTATGCGAGACAGGATAACTTCGGCTTATCGAGCAAATTCCTGATTATTTATCCGCGTATATCGTCGAAACTTCTTGTCAATCAACGCCACTGACGACCTCAAAGACCAACGACGCCGGCCTCAGAAGGCCGCCGCTACATACTTCGGCAGCAATCTCGCCGGCCCGGAGCGCTAGTCTTCAGGTTCCTGGGTCACGATGTGGACGTCGACCGCGGGGGATTCACGAAGAAAGCGATGCACCGCCGAAAGATAGAGGTATTTTCGCCAATCATGGATGGGCGCACGGCCGAAGATTACCTGCGTAATGTGCTTCGATCGAACAAACTCGGCGACGGAGTCGGCGACGCTGCGTCCACGCAGACGAATAACTTGTGCGCCGAGATTTTTAGCGAACTTCAGATTCGCAGCCAGAGCCGCCTGATTCGATTCCCTAGGACCGATCTCGCGATCGACGTGGACGACGTAGAGCTCGGCATCCATGCGCCGCGCCATGCGAGCGCCACGCGCGATCAGATACTGCCCCGCGGGATTTGCTGAAACGCAGACCGCCATACGCTCACGGACACCCCAGTTTTTCCGGATGTCCTGGTCCTCCATGTAGGTTTCAAGGCTGCGATCGACCTGCTCGGCCACCTGCCGCAAAGCTAACTCGCGCAGTGCGATCAGGTTGCCGCGGCGGAAGAAGTTCTTCAGCGAGCGTTCCACTTTTTCGCTGCTGTAGACATCCCCGCGCTTCATGCGGTTGGTCAGGGCTTCGGGCGTGAGGTCCACCATAACGGTTTCGGAGGCCGTCAGCGGCACCCAATCCGGCACGGTTTCGCGCACGACGATTCCAGTAATGGAGCGGACCACCGGAGCAATGCTCTCGATGTGCTGAATGTTGAGCGTCGAGACTACGTCAATCTTGGCGGCCAGAAGTTCCTGCACGTCTTCGTAACGCTTGCGGTGTTTGCTGCCGGGGATGTTTGTGTGCGCCAGTTCGTCCACCAGCACGACGTCGGGATGTCGCGCGAGGATTGCATCGACATCCATCTCTTCAAAAATTGTTCCTTTGTACTCGAGCTTCTTGCGCGGGACGCATTCCATCTCTCCGATGAGTTCTTCGATGCCTTTGCGGCCGTGCGATTCCACAACGCCGATGACGACGTCCTCACCGCGGCTCCGGCGGCGAATGGCTTCGCTAAGCATGCTGAAGGTTTTGCCGACCCCCGGCGCGTACCCCAGGAAAAGCTTGAAGATTCCCCTGGATTTTTGCGGCGGCGAGGCGACGTCGAGCCAGTCCTCAGGCTTCTTGGGCAAGGCTTGTGTGCTCCGTGATTGCTTCCTACATGCGGTCGAATGTTATGTTAGCAACATGCTGTAGAATAATGATATGCAGCGATTCCTCGGCGGCCGCATCGTTGGTTTTGCCACCTCAGTCGCGATCGTCGCCGGCGTAACGTTCATCTATTACCGGGTCCTGCACGTCAACCACACGTCCGTAGCGCTTTCATTTCTGCTGGCAATTCTAGCAGTTTCAGCGGTCTGGGGAATGGTCGTTTCGGTTTTCATGTCCGTGGTGGCGATGCTGTCGTTGAATTATTTCTTCTTGCCGCCCGTGGGGATGTTTACGATTGCGGACCCGCAGAACTGGGTGGCGCTGATCGTGTTTTTGATCACTTCGATCACCGGGAGCCGACTTTCTTCGCGGATTCGCACCGAAGCTGACGAGGCGCACCATCGAAGGCGCGAGGTGGAGCGGCTCTATCGCTTCAGCCGCAAGTTGCTGGGCGAAGGCAACGTGATTCAGCTGATGAACGCCATCCCCGATTACATTGTCGAGAGCTTCGAGGCCGGAGCGGCGGAACTATTTCTTCCGCAGAAAGACAAGTTTTATCGTTCGGGATTCGGCGCGTCGCATCTGGACGAAGAGGGAATGAAGGCGGCCTTCGCGAACGATGAAATCACGATCAATGCTGCTGTCGGGGTGTATTACATACCGGTGCGGCTGGGAGTGCGGCCGATCGGGAGCCTGGGCATTTCCGGGTCGCAGCTATCGCGGCAGTCGGTGGAAGCGGTCAGTACCCTGGTTGCGATCGCTGTCGAGCGGGCGCGTGCCGTCGAACAACTGGGACAGACCGAGGCCGAGAGGCAAGGGGAGCGGCTCAAGTCGGCGCTGCTTGATTCGATTACGCATGACTTCCGCACGCCGTTGACGTCGATGAAGGCGTCGGTGAGCAGCCTGCTGACTTCCGAAAATACCGACGCGGTACAACGCCGCGAACTGCTTACTATCATAGACGAGGAATGCGACCGGTTGAATCGCCTGGTAGAAGAGGCCGGGGAGATGGCCAAGCTCGAAGCGGGCGAAGTGGAATTGGAACTCGAGCCGACTCCGATTCGCGAGATTGTCGAGGCGTCGCTGGCGCATTGTAAGATGGCACTGGCTGGTCGGCCGATCGATATCAAGGTGGATGCCAATCTACCGCCGGTGCGAGCCGACCGGGAGCGCGCGAAGGAAGCAATGGTACAGTTGATCGACAACGCGAATTTGTATTCACCGAAGGATCAGCCGATTACCATCACCGCTGAGCAAACCGGGGACTCGGTCACGACCAGCGTGGCGGATCGTGGACCGGGAATCGATGATTTTGAGCAGACGATGATCTTCGACAAGTTCTACCGCGGTAAGGATCAGCGGTACCTGGTTCGCGGAACGGGCATGGGATTGCCGATCGCCAAGGCTATCATCACGGCGCACAAGGGTTCGATCAACGTCACCAGTCAACTCGGCCACGGCTCGGTTTTTTCGTTCACCCTGCCGGTGGATCGGAGCCAGGACCGAAACCCCGACAAGAGCAGAAGGGAGGGCCGGTGAGCGGCGAGACCATTCTTGTGGTTGACGACGAGCCACAAATCCGGCGCGTGATGCGCAGCACGCTTTCCGCCCATGGCTATCTGATCACCGAGGCGATGACGGGGGAAGCGGGCGTCGAGTCGGCGCGCAGGGAGCGTCCGGACCTGGTGCTGCTGGATTTGAACATGCCGGGCATGGGTGGCCTGGAAGCGTGCAAGGAGATTCGGAGGTCGACGGACGCGCCGATTATCGTGCTGACGGTGCGCAACGCGGAGCGAGATAAGGTCATGGCGCTCGACGCGGGTGCCGACGATTATGTTGTTAAGCCCTTCGGAATCGAGGAGTTGCTGGCGCGTATCCGGTCGGCGCTGCGACGCTATGCACCGGGCGACGTGGTGGCGCCGTTCGTGTCCAAGGACGTGACGATTGATTTCGAGACGCGCGAGGTGACTGTGCGGGGTCGCAGCGTGCACCTCACACCAAAAGAATATGATGTGCTGAAGCACCTGGTCGCCAATCAGGGAAAGCCGTTGACCCATCGGCGGCTGCTGCAGTCGGTGTGGGGACCCGAATACGGAGAGGAGACCGAGAATCTGCGTGTGGTGATCAACCAGCTGCGCAAAAAAATCGAGGCTGATCCCGCGCACCCGAAATATATTTTGACGGAGCCGTGGATCGGTTATCGATTTCAGCCGCAGCGCCCGAACACGGCAAAGACTCCTTCCAGAAAATCGTAAGCGACGAACTGTCAGTCCTCTGGCCGTCGAACGGTGCCGGTTGACCGCTTTAGGACGGAACCGCTTGCCGTCGTTTTGTTCTCGCGCCGTACTAAACCCGCGGACATCCACGTGTCGGACTCCGAACCGGACAGCGACGCGCGGAATTATCCACAGATATGTCACAGGTATTGTAGGAACTGAAACCCGCCGAAGCAGAATCTAGTCTAAATTGTAAGCCGATGCTGGCGAACGAGCCCCCGATTTGCCCGCAGAGTTCGTGAGCATGCCACGCAGGTTCGTTCCTGGGAGTTTCGCTACGCGGGTACAGAGGTTTGGTACCTGCGATCCATGAAAGAGTGCGTGACGCCCTGTACCGTGGCTTCGCTCGCGACCGGTCCAATTTTGGCTGAATGGCATTAAACGGATAGAGCCCTCCCTATGCGTCACATGCAGAGTGTCCCTTGGCAGCTGAAAATCGCTGCCAAGATCGTGCTGGCCCGACTACCTTTCCCGTATCATTTCTGGGGAAAAATTGGCCTCTTCAAACAGGGCGGGATGGATCGCCCGGAATACGCCCTCCGGATATTTCGCCGGCACTTTGACGCGGCCAGCTTAGTGGGAAAGGCAGATGGTTTTGTGGGCATGGAACTGGGCCCCGGTGATTCGCTGAGTTCGGCGTTGATTGCCAAGACGTTCGGAGCGTCGAAAACTTTTCTGGTCGATGTCGAGTGCTGCGCTTCTACCGACCTCGGGGTTTACCGCCGGATGGAATCCCACCTACGCCAACTGGGTATGTATCCTCCGAGTCTTGATCATTGTCGAACCATGGACGATGTAGCCGAGACTTGCGGGACGCAATATATGACCGAAGGCCTGACCTCGCTGCGAAAGATCCCGTCCGCCTCTGTGGATTTTGTTTGGTCCAATGCTGTTCTGCCGTATGTTCGGCGCAACCAGTTTGTTTCTACGCTGCGGGAATTGCGGCGCATTCAGCGCCCGGACGGAGTAGCTTCGCACAGCGTTCCGATCAAGGACATTATCGGGGGGAAGCTCAATGACTTGCGGTTCAGCGAGGGGATCTGGGAGTCTGCACTTATGGCGGACTCTCGTTTCTACACAAACCGTCTCCGATATCAAGAGCTCCTGCGGTTGTTTCGGGAAGCTGGATTCGAACCCGAGATAGTAAGCAAAACAGAGTGGGAAGCGTTGCCAACGCCCCGCCCCAAGATGGCCGAGCAATTTGCCTTGCTCTCAGAAGAAGATCTGAGGATCTCTGAGTTTGATGTTCTGCTGCGCTGAAGATTCGCCTCAACATAAATGTTGAAGGCGCCAGGCATTTTTCTGGCGATCTGAGTAGCCAGCCTGCTTAGCGGTCTCGACCTGCCGATCGACAATCCCTCGGAGTAAACGCGAGGTTGCACTCGTTGTTCACTTTGTGATGGGTGTGCTTCGACGTTGTGCTGCCGTCGCAAAGTTGGCGGCAACGGTACGAGCCATCGGTACCGGTACTGATCAGTTTCGGGCACTCGCCCTTCCGTTGACCCACCCACCAGTTACGACCAACCCCCGGGAAACCTACTATAGCCCTGCCTGCGAGACCCTCCTCACCGGCTGTAAAGCACGAAAGACACTGACCTTGGGAAAAAGAGAGAGCCTGATAATGAATCTTCTCCGCGAAACTCGCGTTTTAGCAATCTTGTGTATCGTTGCATCGGCCGCCCTTTGGGCGTCTGGTTGTGTAGGCGTCGGCGCCGCCAAATCGTCCACCACGACCGCGCCTTCGGCTACCTCTAATGTCGTGTCGCCGGCAACCGCCGCGGTCGCGGCGAGCGGACAGACACAGTTCACAGCCTCAATCCAAGGAGTAACGAGCGGCAATTCGGTGACTTGGACGGCGACCGTCGGGACGATTACCAAAACGGAAATGTTCACAGCGCCTGCCAAGGGCGGAACCGGCACAATTACAGCCACGAGCGTTGTGGACCCGACGAAGTCGACAACGGTGGCGGTTACCGTTGCGGCGGCTGGTCAGCCGTCCGGTTCGACTGTGACTTCCGTGATCGTGTCGCCTGCTTCGGGGGCGTCGATAACGGGCGGTACGGTTTCATAGCGCGAGCGTGCTGGGGACGACCTCAAACACAGCAGTTACGTGGAAAACGCTGCTGGGTACGATAACTGCGGCAGGCGTGTACACCGCGCCAGCCAAGACTGGGACCGATACGGTGACGGCAACGAGCGTCGCCGATGCAACCAAGTTCACCTCTAGCAGCGTGACGGTGACGGCGGCGGCGCCGAATCCGGTGGTGAGCTCGATTGCGATCTCGCCGACAAGTGCGCAGGCGACCACGAGCGGAACGCCGCAGTTCGCAGGAACGGTTCAGGGCAGCGTGACAGACAAGACGGTAAGGTGGATTGCTACCTACGGGACAGTCAACTCGACGGGAATGTATACGGCGTCGACGAAGGCCGGCACGGATACGGTGACAGCCATCAGCAACGCAGACTCCACAAAGACGGCGTCGGCCACGGTGACGGTCACCGCGCCGGTAACATCACCGTCGCAGTCAGCATCCTGCGGTGGAGCACCGTGCCCGGCATTTCCGGGTGCCGCCGGCGGCGGGGCCGCATCGGTTGGCGGACGCGGCGGCGTGGTGATGGAAGTGACGAACACGAATGATACGGGGAATCGATCACTGCGAGCTTGCGTACAAGCGACCGGCGCGCGTACCTGCGTGTTCCGGCTAGCTGGTATCTTCAACATCACCTCCGGAGACAATTACGCCGGCAGCCCGTTCCTGACGATCGCATGCCAGAGTGCTCCAGGCGAGGTCATCATCGGCGGACCGAATTCGAACGGCGCGGCTCTGCGCATCTCGACGCATGATGTGGTTATGCGCTATTGCGCCTTCAGCCCGGACAACGTTAACGCCGGCTCTGGCCCAGACACCGGCACGGTGGGCGTGACGATTGTGAACTGCGCGGGCAACGGCACGCTGAGCGGCGGCGGCTGCTACAACATCATCACCAACCACATCACCACGCGGTGGTCCGGCAACAAGAGCTGGATTACCACCTCCAACTTCACGCCGGCTCAGAACGGCAACGGCAATGGGACGGGTCCGAATCACTCGATCACCAGCTCGTGGTCCTTGGACTATGAGCCACATGAAGGTCATCCAGTGGGCTTCGGCACCGCCACCGACGAGACCTGCGTCGGCACCCGCGCCAACCCGAACTGCCTTTCCGTCTATGAGACCGACATCGATTTCCACCACGACATGTTCGTCAACGTCGACCACCGCATCCCGGAAAACTCCAACAGCTCGACCGGCTGGATCAACAACATCGTCTACAACTGGAGCTTCTACGCGAACGAATGGCTCGGCGCTGAGATTATCGACGCGTCAAAGGCAATCTGAACGGCCAGGCCCAGGCGCATCCGATTCACTTCACGACTAACAGCCCGGAGATGAGCGGCGCGCCTTCGGTCTTGGTTTCCGGCAATATCTTCGGCAACGCCGGAGCCAACACCGTGGCGGGCGACCAGTACGGCACGCTGGTTTCTCAGATCACCGGCGAGAATGGCGACGAAACCGGTCCGATCCCAGGCAGCTGGGAGCGCACCGGCCCGATGGCGGCCAGCAACGCGTTTCCAATCGTTCCAGAAGCAGCGGATGATCTGGATAGCCTGATGCTCGGCACCGTCGGCAACTCCCAGCACGTGGACTGCAGCGGTAACTGGGTCTCGCATAGGGATTCCGCCGACCTGCGCATCGTCAACCAATACCAAAACGGGGGCAGCGGCGGCTTCTGGCCAAACGGCGTAACCTACACGGGTCTTTCGACCTTTCCGACGCCAACGACCAATTGGCAAGATCATGCGGTCACGAACTTCACCGCTTGCCAGGAATCGCTGCACGATGGGATCTCGGACCAGTGGAAGACGCTGAAGGGGCTCAGCACGACCGACGCAACCTTGTACAAGAACATCGCTCCGAACGGGTACACCTACTTGGAGAACTACCTGAACGGGGTGGACAACAACTAAGTCAGTCGAGTTTCTCAGAGCAGCGATTCGGCAGGGAAGCAGGAACCTTGGTCAGGTTCCTGCTTCCTCGTTTTTGGTCACGCAGGTTCGGTCCTGCTCGGTGTCGCGTTTCTCTGGATCTAGAAACTGGTGGTCAGACGGAGGGCGTAACTGCGGGGTGGTCCGATGGCATTACCGGAAAAGAGTCCGCCGAAGTCGATCACGTTGAGGCGGTTGTTGATGTTTTGCACATCGGCCTGGAAGCGTATCTGGAGTCTGTCGGTGCGCCAGATATCGGCGCCGAGCGACGCGTTGATCGACAGCGATGGGCGCACCCGGCCCTTGTCGAAGTTGACGCGATCAACAACGGCCTGACTGTATTGGGCAAGGGCATCTTGTTCGGTGCCGGCGAACTCGAACGGAAGGCCGGTGCCGTACTCCGCGCCGATTCCGCCCCAGAAGCGATCCGTGAATTGATAGCGAAACCTGGTACGCACTGTATTGCGCTGATCCTGTGAATCCCAGAAGCGGCCGGTGATCTGGCTGATCGCGTTGCTGGCGTCGTCGCCCAGGAAGAGGCCGCCGGTGACCGGAAGGTAGGCTGAGCCAACGATATAGGAATAACTGACGAAGCCGCTGATGCGCCTCCAGTGCGGGATCTCGATTTTTCCCTCTGCGCCGTAAATGTAGGCTTTGGCGAAAGCGATGGGGAAGCTGACCGCGGTGCTGAGCAATTGATCGTCGTCGGCGTAATTGTTGACGCGGCGGTCGAAGACATTGACGTCGAGCTTTAAGTGCCCGAAAAAGCCCTTGCTCAAGCCCACTTCGTAATAGTTGCCGTGAGAAGGCTCGACCGGGGCGCAAGACGAGGTCACTTAACGAGACGACTTCCGGCGAACTAGAGATCAAGATATTCTCCGCCGATGGAGTCTGGAAAATACGATCGTACGAGGCATGCAGGACGAGATCGAGACCTGGAAAGTAGTAGGCCAATCCCAAACGCGGGCTGACCGCGTTCTGATTCACCAGCAACTGATAGTGGTCCCAGCGGAGACCTGCGCTGACGGTCCATTTGCCCAGGCGGATCTGATCCTGGACGAAGGCAGACTGCTCAAGGTCGGCCTTGCTACCCACGAAGGCGAAGGTCGGCGGCGTATCCGGATCGAACTGGCTGAAATCCGTGATGACGTCGTTGAAGCGCTCGTGCAGAAATGTGGCGTCAGATTCCACGCCGGCTTTCCACTCGTGGCGGCCGTGATGGATGGAAACGCTGCCTTTGAAGTAGCCCTCGCGAAAATAATTGTGCTGGAAGGCGATCACGGGAGTGGATAGCGGATTGGAGAACAGATTGTTAGAGTTGTCGCGGACCATTCCGCGAAGGTCGGCAACGACATTGGAAGAGAAAATGTGCTGGTAGGAGGCCGTGCCCATAGTCTCAAAGTTGTCGGCGTTTTGCAGCTGACCTGCGGCTTGTTGGACTTGCTCGTTGGGAATTTGGAAGCGGGAGAGTTCGTGGCGAAGACTGAGACTGATGCGGTCGCGATCAGTGAGGTCACGTTCGTAGCTCAGGGCAAAATCGCCGGTCGTGGCCTGATTTGTAAAATTCTGCGGAACTACTGGACTCAGGTAGCGGTCGGTCATGTCACCACTGGCGCTGGCCGCTAGTGTGTTCTTGCCCCACAGATACTGGGCAAGGGCGAAGGCCCCCGCAGTATCGAAGCTGCCTCCGGAAAGGACGACCTGGCCGTGCACGCCCTCACGCGAGTCCCGGGCCGTATTCACTTCCACGACGCCCCCCATCTTGCGGCCGTACTCGGCGGGAAAATTCGCCGTGTAAATGCTCATAGACTGCACGTCGTCAGCTTCGATTTCCGGGCCAAAGCTCGGGGAGCGATTGTCCATCAACGGGATTCCGTCAACGACGAGCTGGGTTTGGTACTCGGAGCCACGTGGGTGGAGGACGGCGTTGCCTTCGTAGAGCCACCCTGGTTGGGAGTTGACGAGGTCTTGGAGCGAGCGCCCGGGCAGGGAAGCCACCCGATCCTGGATCATTTCCGAACCAATACGGTTGATGTCACCTGTGCGATGCGGATCGATCAGGGTATCCGCGTCATTTACCAGAACCGAGGTGTTTGCGGCGGCGATGCTGAGTTTGGCCGTATAGTCGAAGGCGATCTCGGAACGTACTTCGATGGAGTCCTGGAACTCGGCGAAACCGGGATGGCTAATTTGGATGCGGTAGACTCCAAAGGGGATGCGCTTTACGACCAGATCGCCGGCACTATCCGTGGTGAGCGTCTTCTGGAATTGGTTGGCCTCCGAGACCAATTCGACTGAGCTTTTGACGCCGAGACCCGATGGGTCGGTAATTCGGATGCGCAACTCGCCGGAGTTGCTTTGCGCCAGGAGGGGGGGGGCGCAGAGGAGAATCAAGACTAAGAGACGGCGCACAGTCCTTATTATGGGGGAGGATCTGAGTGCGTTCAGCCCATTTTATTCGAAGGTTCGGCAGAGTTCACAATATCCCGTTCAACAGCCAACCGATGTAACATTTTCATGCTCTATCTACGTCTAAAGGAAATGCCGCGCGTGCGACGGGCCGATCTGCGCACTTTCTCGGAAATGAGCCAAGCCACTTACAAGTCGTTGAGGCACTTGCGTTTGCGGATTTTCGCAATGATCGTGTGCCTCGGCTTGATGGGCGGAGTTTCTTCGCTAAGCGCTCAGGAGGCTCTGGCCGCGACGGCGAAGGCAGTTGGCACCGTGAAAAACGCCTCCGGAAAGAGCATCACACTCTCCGTTGAGGGCGGAAGCGAGATCACCATAGTGGTGCAGGACGGAGCCCGGTTGCTGCGCATTGAACCTGGCGAAAAGGATCTGAGGAACGCGGCTCCGCTTCAGCTCCAGGATTTGCAACCCGGTGATCGCATCTTGGTTCGCGGCACAAACGGGCCGGACGGCAAATCGATGCTGGCAGTTTCCGTGATTGCCATGAAGAAGGCCGATCTTGCTGAAAAGCATGCGCATGAGCGGGAGGAGTGGCAAAAACACGGCGTCGGCGGTTTGGTGAGCGCGATCGACCCGGCTACCGGAGCGGTTACCATCTCCACATCGGCACTGGGCGCCAACAAGAGCGTGATCGTGCAGGTATCGAAGGACACCGTGCTACGGCGGTACGCGCCAGGCTCCGTGAAGTTCGATGATGCAACCCCGGCCCCGCTGGACCAGATCAAAGTGGGAGACCAGCTTCGCGCGCGTGGCGCTCGCAGCGCCGATGGTGGCGAGCTGAAGGCCGATGAAGTGGTCTCCGGTTCGTTCCGCAACATCGCGGGCACAATCGGTTCGATTGATGCCGGCGCCGGCACGATCAACCTATCGGACCTGGCAACGAAGAAGCCGGTCGTGGTCAAGTTCAATGAATCATCGCAACTCCGGAAATTGCCGCCGGCGATGGCGCAAAGAATTGCGGCTCGACTCAAAGGTACTCCCGCGGACGCGCAACCTGGTGGTGCTGGCAACGGAACACCCGCAGCGGGAGCAAGCGGTCAAAAGCCACCCGACGCAGCGGCCCAGAGAACCGAGGGTGGTGGGCGGCAAGGCGGCGCTCGAGGCGCGGGAGCGAGTGGAGCACCGGGTGCTGGTCAAGGTGGAGGTCAAGGAGGAGGCTCGCCCGATCTGCAGCAGGCCATCAGCCGGATGCCCGCAGCGACACTAGCAGATTTGCAAAAGGGAGACGCGGTCATGATTGTCGCCACGCCGGGTGCGGCAGACGGAAGCGTCGTTGCAATCACGCTTCTGGCTGGGGTCGAGCCGATCCTACAAGCTTCGCCGAGCGGCGGCCAATCAATACTCACGCCTTGGAGCCTCAGCTCCGCCCCTGGCGGTGATGCGGGAGCGCAGTGATCCGCGCGAAGGGTTGAAGGACGTTCGTCGCTACCAGGAGAGTAGATGAGTTTTAAGCGGCTCCAAGGATACGCTGTTGCCATTGTCTTAGCTCTGTTTGTGGCGATGCCGTTGTTCCCGCTCGCGGCGCAAACAAACACGGCCACATTGCGCGGACAAGTTACCGATCCATCCGGCAGCGCGGTGCCGACTGCCACCGTGTTGGTCACCACACCCAACGGGGACGCCATTACCGCGAACACCAATCGCGAAGGCATCTATGAAGTCAAAGGTCTGGCACCCGGTAAATACGGCGTGAAGGTGATCGCTACGGGATTTACGGCATTTGAGAATGACGGCGTCGAACTTGCCGCGGGACAAACCCAGAAGCTGGACGTTAAGCTGGCCATCGAAACGCAAGAACAGAAGGTGATGGTCACTGACGAAGCGGGGGCGGCACTAGATGTGAATCCGGCTAGCAACGCCGGCGCGATCGTGATCCAGGGAAAGGATCTGGAAGCGCTTTCCGACGATCCGGACGAATTGCAGTCGGACCTGCAAGCGCTGGCTGGCCCTTCGGCGGGTCCAAACGGTGGGCAAATTTACATCGATGGGTTCACCGCGGGACAGCTTCCGCCAAAGGCTTCGATTCGCGAGATTCGCATCAATCAAAACCCTTTTTCATCGGAATACGACAAGCTGGGCTACGGAAGAATCGAAATCCTGACCAAGCCCGGCTCGGATCAGTGGCACGGTTCGTTGTTTTTGACCGGTACCTCCTCGGCATTCAACTCGCGCAACCCATTTGAGGATTTGCCGGAGGGCGAGGAGCCCCCGGGCTATGAGTCCACGCAGTTCAGCGGCAACATCGGTGGTCCGCTCAGCAAGAAAGCCTCGATTTTCTTCAACTACGAGCAACGCAACTTCAACAACCTGAACATAGTGAACGCCCAGATTGTTGATCCCACAACATTTCTCATTACTCCGTTCAGCGAGGCGGTGCCCAATCCGAACACGCGTATCAATCTCAGCCCGCGACTGGACTACCAGGTGAGTGCCAGCAACACCCTGTCGGTACGCTATCAGTATTATCACCAAACACAGGACAACGAGAGCGTTGGCGCTTTCAATCTGGCGTCACTGGGTACGAACCAGGTGGATTCGGAGAGCACACTGCAGGTCAGCGACACGCAGACGCTGAGTCCCCGAACCATTAACGAGACGCGCTTCCAATATATCCACGAAGTTGCAAATCAATCCCCGGTCTCCACAGCTCCCATGATCTCCGTGAGCAATGCGTTCGCCGATGGCGGCAACGTCTCCGGCACTAATGACGATACCCAAAATCGCTACGAACTGCAGAACGAAGCCTACATGACCCTGGGGAAGCATTCGCTCAAGTTCGGAGGGCGATTGCGCGCCACGACCGATTCGAATTCCACCAACGCCACCTTCAACGGCGAGTACTCCTTCGGGAAAAGGACCTTAGCCCCGTCGATTTGCTCGCCGACCGCCGCCAACAACAATTGCCAAATTACTCCACTGCAGTCCTACCAGATGATGTTGGAAGATATTTCGACGGGTATGACTTTGGCGGGAATTCAAGCGATGGGTGTAGGCCCGAGCTTCTATTCGCTCGCGGTGAACTCAATAGGCCGGGCGAATGCCGACGTCACCTATGTCGATGGAGCCTTATTCGTTCAGGACGATTATCGCCTGCGCCCAAATATAACGCTGAGCCTCGGCTTACGCTATGAGACGCAAAATAACCTGGGCGATCACGCGGATTTTGCGCCGCGACTAGGCTTCGCCTGGGGAATCGGCGCGAAGGGCAAGAACGCCTCGCCAAAAATCGTGCTGCGCGGTGGGTATGGCATTTTCTACGACCGCTTCACGGAAGACTTGATTCTGGCGCAACAGCTGCAAAACGGTGTGATCCAGCAACAGTATCTGGTCCAATTCCCAGCTTTCTTCGATCCCAACCAAACGGTTCTGCCGTCGGGATTTGGAGGATCAAGTCTCGCCCCCCAGACGGTCTACCAACCGAACTCCAATCTTCGGACGCCGTACACCATGCAAACGGGAGTGAGCCTCGAACGCCAGCTCACAAAATCCGCCAATGTCGCGTTTACCTATCTCAATTCTCGCGGAGTCCACTCCTTCTACACCAATTTCATCAACGCCAACCCCGCGGGGACGCCGCCGCCGGACGAAATTTTGTACCAATACCAATCGCAGGGCGTTTTCAAGCAGAACCAGTTCATTGTGAACAGTAGCGTTCGCATGGGCGCCAAGCTCACTCTGTTCGGGTATTATGTCCTCAACTATGCGGACAGCGATACTTCCGGCCCGACCTACATGCCTTCTGAACCGCTCGATCCGTCTCTGGACTATGGCCGAGCGTCGTTTGACTACCGCAATCGGCTCTTTATAGGCGGCAGCGTAGGCCTGCCAAAGGGCTTCCGCCTCTTTCCGTTCATAGTCGCGAGCTCCGGTCCGCCGTTTAACATCACGACCGGCGACGACCTCTTCGGCAACGCCCAGTTCAACGCGAGGCCGGCTCCCGCCACGTGCTCGGCGACACTAGCGCCGAACGTCGTGCAGACCAAATACGGCTGCTTCAATGTTGCCCCAGCCGCGGGCGAACCTCTCATTCCCATCAACGACGAAACCGGTCAGGAGCGCTTTACCTTGAATTTGCGTGTGAGCAAGACCTTTGGCTTTGGCAAGAAAAAAGAGGCTACCGCGCAAGCAGGTCCCGGCGGCCCTGGTGGAGGCGGCACGTTTGGACGGGGCCCAGGGCCCGGCGGTGGTGGCGGAGGCCGAGGTGGCGGCGGCTTTGGTGGCGGCGGTCGCGGCGGAGGCCCAGGAGGATTCGACTCCTCGAACAATCGGTATAGCCTTACCTTTGCCGTCGCCGGGCGCAATATTCTTAACAACGTGAACGTGGCTACCCCTATCGGCGATTTAAGTTCTCCTTTCTTCGGTCAATCGAACGCCGCTGCCGGCCAGGTGTACAACACGAACACCGCAAACCGGCGCATCGATCTGCAGGTCACGTTCTCCTTCTGACGGACGAGCGAATCTTGTCCCGCTAAACCCTCATGGGCTAAGCTGGCGTCGCCGGGGCTCGAGCCGGACGCCGGAAGAACTCGTCATGAAAAAACGGAAGAAGAAGATTGTAGACGTAGGGCAGATTGCGCGCCGACGTGCGAGAGAATCCGGTATTGCACCGGCGGTCACCCGCGTAA
>Ga0210383_10001231_pt1 | contig 23510 bp, 22 predicted proteins | sample IncBWC14OmetaG_FD_160072 | JGI IMG/M metagenome (GOLD analysis project Ga0210383, IMG submission 160072) | Forest soil microbial communities from Barre Woods Harvard Forest LTER site, Petersham, Massachusetts, United States - Inc-BW-C-14-O ... | reverse complement strand
TCCAATCCGAAGTATGTGGAGTGGAATTTTGAAATCCAGCATGCCTTGGGAACCAAGGCGATCGTCTCCGCAAACTACGTTGGCAATTATGGGTACGACGAACTTTACAGCAACGACTACCAAAACAGCTTTGGCTTCGGTGATCTTCCAGCCACCGCTCCCGATCCAAGAGTCGGCTTAGTGAAGTTCCTCACCAGCGGCGCTGTCTCCAACTACAACGGCTTGACTCTCTCGATTAAGGCAAATACGTGGCATGGGCTGACAGGTTCTTTCACCTACACGTACTCTCATGCCTTGGATGAGGTTTCCAACGCCGGCATTTTGCCGTTCTCCGTGATCACCAGCATCACCAACCAGATCAATCCATACAGCCTGCGCGACAACTATGCTTCGGCGGACTATGACGCTCGCCATCAGCTCAGCGCCAGTTACATTTACGCGCTGCCGTTCAAGAGCGAACATCGCCTGCTGAATTCAGCCATCGGTGGATGGCAACTCTCCGGTACCATGTTCTATCGCACAGGCTTTCCCTTCAGCGTGATTGATGGAGGAACGCTCGGTGGACTGGCTGGCAACAACCTTAATCCATCGTTCAACACGATTCTCCTGCAGCCGGAATTCTCACGGCGAAACTTTTCCAATGTCGATAGCTGCGTTGCGGCACCCTGCTTTGGCATAGCTGGAACAGGTTCAACAGCGCCCTATTTGTTCGCGCCAGCGACAAACTTCACTGGCGACGTTGTTGGCCGCAACGCGTTCCGCGGTCCGGGATTCCTGGGCGGCGACATGAGCTTGCGGAAGAACTTCCAATTCACGGAGCGCGTGGGCTTCCAGATCGGGCTGAATGCTTACAACTGGTTCAACCACGCGAACTATGGCGCGCCCTATCCGAACACGAATGCGCCGTTCTTCGGCCAGGCCGTGTTTACCCAAACTCCGCCTACGTCTCCGTACGGAGCTTTCGCCGCTGCCGCAACAGATATGAGAATTGCGCAGATCACCGCAAAAATTACGTTCTAACTCCATCTCGCGAAAACGCGTCAAAGAGGGCGGCTTCACGGCCGCCCTCTTTGTTGCCCAAGCAAAAATTCACACTCGCATGAATCAAATTCGCCGTTCGCTGCTATCGATTTTTTCCCGGTTATCGGAAACGGCAACTGTTACAGAATTGAAATAGACGGTCGAGTTCCCCGGCTCCTTACAATAGAGACAGCCGTTTCAGGAGGAAAACGAAATGCCGAAGTCGAAAGCCGCTGCACCGGAGGCCACGAAGAAACCCCGAAAAGCGGCAACTGCCAAACCCACGTATGACGAAATTGCTCTGCGTGCGTATCACATCTATCTCGAACGCGGCTGCACACTGGGCGATCCCATGCAAGACTGGCTGCGCGCCGAGATGGAATTACTGGAACCGCCGAAGAAAGCGCGCCGCAAATCGAAAGTTGTCTCGATCGCCGCATAGTTGCCAGTTCATCTTGGTCGCCAGCCTGACTCGCTCCGCAGTCCTGTAATCCCTGTGACTCTACAAGCCGCCGTGAATGCGTCCTCGAAATTCCTTATACTATTCATAGGGTGCGATGGATGAGGGATTACCGATATGACGCGTGGAAATAACCTGAGTCCTGGGCGGCTCGTTTTGATTGCGTTGATTCTCGTTCTGGGAGCGTTTTGGGTTGGCGCGCGTTATGGCCCGCGCCAGGCGCATGACGTCGAAGCGCACCGCATCGCTGAGAGAGCCAGCCCAACTCCCGTGCCCACAGCCGCGCCAGAGCAGGGCGATCGCCTGACCGAAGAGGAATCCATCAATGTGCGCATCTATCGGCAGGCCTCGCCTGCTGTGGCAAACATCCTGACCAAGGCAACAGAATACGATTTTTTCATGGATGCCGTACCCGTTGAGGGCGCGGGATCAGGCTTTGTGATTGATCCCCGAGGATACATTTTGACCAATTATCACGTTGTCGCGGGGGCGCAGTCCATTGAAGTGATTCTGGGAGACAAGACCCGCGCTCCCGCAAAGTTCATCGGCGCCGATCAGCGCAACGACGTCGCCTTGATCAAGATTGATCCGAAGGGCAAGCAACTCGCCGCGCTGACACTGGGTGATTCCTCCAAACTTCAGGTTGGCCAGAAAGTCTTGGCGATCGGCGATCCTTTTGGTTTTCAATCGACTCTGACGACAGGGGTGGTCAGCGCGCTTGGCCGCACGGTACAGACCAGCGACACCACTTTTATTGACGATGCCATTCAAACAGACGCGTCCATCAACCGCGGCAATTCGGGCGGCCCGCTGATCGACACCCACGGAGAAGTAATCGGCATTAATTCGGCAATTTACACTCCGTCTGGCACCACCGCGGGCATCGGTTTCGCCATCCCCATTAACACGGCAAAACTCATCGCGAATGATCTGATGACCGAAGGCAAAGTTCGCCGCGCCTACTTGGGTGTGCGCACGATCCCGGTTGCCGGATGGCTCGCGGAAGCTCTCGATTTGCCCGTTCAGGAAGGCTTGCTCGTCGAACAAACGACCAAAGGCAGCCCGGCGGCAGCGGCGGGAATTCATGGCGGAGACAAGCCGGCTCAGGCGGGAATGCGGCGCATTATGATCGGTGGCGATGTGATTGTGGGTATCGAAGGTCAGAAAGTCTCCAACCAGTTCGACATCGACTACATTTTGAACCGCAAGCGTCCCGGCGACAGCGTCACTGTCACACTGTACCGCGGTGCGAAAAAGCTCGATATTCCCGTCAAACTCGGCGAACGCGACGGCAACTAAAAGATCAATGAAAAAATATCATTCCGAACGGAGTAGTGAGGACCGCCGCACCTTTCCGCGTCTTTTGCGGAAAGAATCCCTCTTCGATTTAACCGACTGACTCACTACGGGCCTATCTCCGCGCGATAGCGATTGCGTTCTTCTTCACTTAAAGCGAACCATCCCTCAGTGATATCGCGCACCCGCTCCAGCGCCTTTTGCATTTCCTGATGCTTCGCATGGATCATCTCGGAATCAGCGTCTTGTGGAACGTAAATAGGTTGCGAGCCAATCAGGATGGCGCGTGTAAACAATTTCGGCAGGCAGAAATGATCCCACGTTTTCTCAAAGGTTCTGCCGCGCTCCACTCCCACGTGGAAAACGAAAATGGGCGCTCTCGTCATCCGCGCCAGCAACACCGGTCCGACCTTTGCCACATAACGCGGCCCTCGTGGGCCGTCGATAGTGAAACCGCAATCCAGACCTTCCTTGATGCGCTGTGCCATCACCACCAACCCGCGCAAGCCGCCCCGCGAGGAGCTGCCCTGCGCGGTGCCAAAACCGAGCCACTCGATCACCTTGCGCGTCCATTGCCCGTCGAACGCCGTCGTGTTCATAATCACGATGCCGCGATTTCTTCCGTACCAAGCAATGGGAATGATGCAACGATGCCAGAATGCCCAGATGCACGGTTGCTTCGCGCCCCACACTCGCTCCACATTCGCGCGGCCCAGCACTTCGAACCGTAACGTGGGACCGAGCACGCGGATCACGCTGTAGACCACCGCCGCGATAATGGGAATCTGGATGCGCCGGTGCCACGGCAGTTTCGGCAGGCGCACGTCATAGTGCGCGCTGATCGCTTCCTGCGCTTCTTCTGGTCGCTTTTCGCTGGTTTCCATCTTCATATAGTATAGAAGGGTTGCTGTGTCGTTGTGCAGGATGGGAGTTCGTTCGCTTGGTACAATCCCGAACCTTCAGGCGCGTTTGGCTCATTGCAGCGCTTTTTTGCATGGCTGGCTGCTTATGTGTGCCGGTTACATATCTTCGCGCGGCGCATCCCGATAATCCGCTGGCTGACGCCGTGGGCGCCATCGAGGGAGACGCGATTTCCGTACAGGGGCCGATGAGCGTCGATACCGCGAATGGCCAGGTAAAAACCATTCTTCGGAGCGGCAGCGAAGTGCAAGTGAAGTCCGGCCAGGCGCACATTGATCTTGTGGAAGGTGGAAACCTGACCATTTGCGGGCCTGCTCACTTTTCCGTGTTGAAATCCGGCAATGCCCTCACCATCGCGTTGGACAGCGGCACGATTCACGCGCACATCGAAGGCCAGCTCACCCTGACGGTTTACACCGCGCAGATTCAGGCACACGCCATACCCATCGGCAATACGGCCGAGGATGTGTTGGTTGGATTGGATGGCTCAGGGACGATGTGCATCCGTCCCACGAAGGGCGCAGTTCGCATCGAACAGCAATTGACGGGGCAGAGCCTGCTGATCCCGCAGAACGGCGATGTTTCGCTCGCGAACGGACAGTTGGAGACGCTGCACATTGCCGCGGGCCAGTGCAATTGCGAGCTTCAGTTGAGCGCAAAATCTCAAGGGATGACAACTCAAGTCAACGAGTTAGCTTCCTCTGCTGACATTAAGCAACAAGCTGCCGAACAAAAGCCGCCGGAAGCTGCGCAGGTTAAAGCGCTTCCTCCCGTGAAGGAAGAGCCCGTCTACCAGGTGTTCATGCCGCCGCTGCATTTCGATGCAAACGCGAAGGTGCAGCAGGATTACGATCCCAATCTCATCGTTCTGGTGCGGCGCGCGCGCGTGCGGCCCACGCTGATCTTTCAGGGAAAAGTGGAAGGCGATCCGGTCGTAGCGCAAGCTGCTGCCCCGCCGCAAGTTCCCACAACGAGCAAAACGGACGCAGCGAAAAAAACGGCGGACGATTCCTCGTGGAACCGCGTCCGCACATTCTTCCACCGGCTCTGGTCTCCCAGTTCCTAAGACTACATTCCCTCGTAGTTCGGGCCGCCGCCGCCTTCGGGCACCGTCCAATTGATGATCTGATAGGGATCGGCAATATCGCAGGTCTTGCAGTGCACGCAATTCGCTGCGTTGATTTTCAGCTTCAGGCCCGTGCCCTCTTTCGCCATCTCGTAAACCGCGGCGGGGCAAAAATATTGGCAAGGATTGCCGTATTCCTCGACGCAGCGCGTCGAGCAAATGTTGAGATCGAGCACCTTCAAATGGCATGGCTGATCTTCTTCGTGACGCGTGCCGGAGTGGTATACGTCGGTTAAACGATCAAACGTAAGCTTGCCGTCGCCTTTAAAGCGTTCCGGCGCGGGCCGGCCGTAAATCTGTTGATACGCTTCATATCCAGGGTGCGCGTGCATCGGATCGATCAGGCCGCGCCCACCGCTGATCTGCTGCAATCCGGAAAGCACGAAGCCGTCCAGCAAACCGTTGTGGAACGATTGGTGGAAGTTACGAACCTTCCACAGCTCTTCCCGGATATAGCTGCGATCGATTTTTTCCTGGTACAGCTTCAGCGTCCTCGCCGACGTATCGCCCGCCTTGAGCGCTTCGAAAATTGTTTCCGCCGCCAGCATCCCGCTCTTCATCGCCAGGTGCACGCCTTTAAGCCGCTGTGAATCCAGAAAGCTGCCGGAGTCGCCCACAATCAAGCCGCCATCCACATAATTGCGTGGCATGGAATACCAGCCACCGTAGGGCAGCGATTTCGCGCCGTAACGCACCAGCTTTCCGCCTTCCAGGAGATTGCGCACGAAAGGATGCGTCTTCCAGATCTGAAATGCGGCATGCGGATCGAATCGCGGATCGGCATATTCCAGTGCGACGACCAAACCAATCGAAACGCGATTGTTGGACAGACCATAAATCCAGCCCCCGCCATACATCTTCGTTGAAAGTGGCCACCCCAGCGTGTGCGCCACGAATCCCGGCTTGATCTTCCCCGGTTGGACGTCCCACAACTCTTTGATCCCGATGCCGTACGTCTGTGGATTGATGTTGTCGAGCTTTTGATTTTCGACTAATTGCTTTGTCAGCGATCCGCGCGGGCCTTCCGCGAGCACGGTTACTTTTGCGCGAAGTTTGTATCCCGGCGTGTAGTTGTCCTTGGGCTTGCCGTTCTTGTCGACTCCTTTGTCCTCGGTGATTACACCGGCAATTCCATTTTCCGCAAAAATCAACTCGGCACCGCCGAATTCCTTGAACACGTTCACGCCCGCGGCTTCCACAAGACCGCCAAGCCATTTCACCAGCTTGTTGAGTGAAATGACGAAATTCCCCGCGTTGTTGAATGGCGGCGGCGTTACAGGAAAACGAAAGGAAGATTTTTGCGTAAACAGAAGTGCCGCGGAATCCGTCACGAGTGTATCCAGCGGGGCGCTCTTCTCGAAATCCGGAACTAGCTCCGCAAGCGCTTTCGGATTCATGATTGCGCCGGATAATTGGTGGGCGCCGATCTCCCGTCCCTTTTCCAGCACATAAATATTTTCCGCGGAAAGTTCCGGCTTGGCTCCGCTGGTATTGTGCTTCTTGATCAGGTTCGCCAGATGCAAGGCGCAGCTCAGCCCCGCGGGCCCAGCTCCCACAATCAGTACATCTGCGTCCAATTGTTCCCGTTGGATGGCCATAAAAAGATTCTACCAAACAAGTGTTTGGGATTGTTTCAGGCTAGCTCTTGGCCTTTTGTAGTTCTTCGGTGAGGGCGGGCATGATTTCGAAGATGTCGCCGACGATTCCGTAATCGGCAATTTCGAAGATGGGCGCATTCTGATCCTTGTTCACCGCAACGATTGTGCGCGAGCCCTTCATTCCCACGACGTGTTGAATCGCTCCGCTGATGCCCAGCGCAAGATACAGCTTCGGCGCAACGGTTTGCCCCGAACTGCCGATCTGGCGTTCCATCGGCAGCCAGCCTTCGTCGCAAATCGGACGCGACGCCGCAATCTCTCCGCCCAGTGCTTTCGCGACCGCTTCTGCCTGCGCAATATTCTCGGGCGCCTTGATCCCGCGGCCTATTGCCACGATCAGCGGCGCCTGCGTTAGATCGACAGAGGCCTTGGCTTCCTTGAACAGTTCCAGCGGTTTCGTCCGAATATCTTCCGCTTTCAGCTCCACTTTCGCCGTATTCACAGGAGCTTTTCCACTTGCATGCGCTTCCAACATATCCGCGCGAAACGCTCCGGACTGGAACGAAGCGAACCACGGCGTCGCTCCCACAAAACTCACGTCCGCTGCCGTTTTTCCCTGAAACATTTGACGGACGAAAATAAGCTTTTCACCTTCCCTGCGGAAGCCAACGCAATCGCCGACCATTCCACGGCCCAACATCGCCGCCAATTTCGGGGCGAAATCGCGCACTTGGTATGTGTGTGGAAACAAAACCAGGTCCGGTTTCGTGGATTCCACGATTTGCTTCAGCGCTATGCAGTAACCATCCGGCGTGTAGTTCTGCAAAAGTTCGTTTTCGACAGCGAGCACTTCCGCCACATTTTTTGCCGCCAATTCTTCCGCAAGCGTCGTCACATTCTTGCCCACCACCGCCGCGGTAATCGTTCCCGCAGTGGCCGCGGCAATCTGCTGTGCCGCCACCAGCGTCTCAAAACTTGTGTTGTTCCACTTGCCCTGCCGCTGTTCCGTGACCACCAGGATCTTCATCGCCTGCCTCTTTCCCGAACTCCCCACCGCATGTTGTCATCCTGATCGAAGCGAAGGACTGCAACCGATTTCCTTCAGCTCCGTCGACCGGTTCAAATCACCCGTGCTTCGAACTTCAATTTCTCCACCAGTTTTGCCGCAGCTTCCTTGGGCGTCCCAGTCAGGAATTCTGTCTTCTTCGTTTTTGTTGGCACGTAAATTTTCTCGATCGTTTGCGTCGGCTCCGCGGCCACACCCAGCGATTCGCGCGTGATGGTGGCAATTTCCTTCTTCTTCGCGGCCATGATTCCTTTCAACGTGGCGTAGCGCACCTTGTTGATGCCCGACTGAATCGAAAGAACAGCGGGAAGGGGACACTCGATCCACTGAAACCATCCCGCTTCCAGTTCCCTCTTGAGCTTCATTTTTCCGTCTTGCACTTCAATTTGCATGATGATGGTCGCATGCGGCAGGTTCAGCAGTCCCGCCAGAAGCACGCCTGTCTGCCCGAACCCGTGGTCATCGCTTTGCAGACCGGTCAGCACCAGGTCACACTTTTCCTTGCCGATAGCCGCGGCCAGCACCTTCGCGGATCCCAGTGGATCAAGTTGCGCAAAATTTTCATCAGCAATATGAATGGCGCGATCAGCACCCTTGGCAAGCGCCTCTTTGATCGTCTGCTTGACGCGCTCCGGCCCGAGCGACAGGACGATTACTTCGCCTCCGTTCTTTTCTTTCAGCCGCAGCGCTTCTTCCAGCGCGTAGCTGTCCGGCTCGTTCATCTCAAATCCTATGTCGGATTCCTTGATCCAGTTTCCAGCGATGGACAGCGGCGCATCTTTCGCCGGAACCTGTTTAATGCAAACGATGATGTTCACGGGAGTTTCCTTCCATCAGGGCCTGCGGAATGGAGTGCGTAAATGCATAGCTTGCCTGTAGCGGGAGCGGAGGTTCTCAACTTCAGACAAGCCCATGTAGTTCTACTGAACAATGGGACCATGCAACGGCAGCGCTGCGCGGCCTATTGGCCCGCCCAGCGTTTGAAAATCAGTGCCGCGTTGGTGCCGCCAAAACCGAAGGAGTTCGAAAGCGCATAATCAACAGTCGCTTTTCGCGCCACGTTCGGCACATAGTCCAGATCGCACTCCGGGTCCGGCGTTTCCTGGTTGATCGTTGGAGGCAAAATCTGGTCGCGCAACGCCAGCACGCTGATGCCTGCTTCCAGGCCCCCGGCGCCACCGAGCAGGTGCCCGGTCATGGACTTCGTAGAGCTCACCGGCAATTTTTTGTTAGCAGCGCGCTCGCCGAACAAACGCTTCATCGCCGTGGTTTCAATCACATCGCCAATTGGCGTCGAGGTTCCATGCGCGTTGATGTAGCCGATATCGTCCGGCGAAAGTTTGGCGTCTTTCAGAGCCGCCCGCATCACGCGGAACGCACCATCGCCATTCTCTGCGGGCTGAGTGATGTGGTAAGCATCGCCGCTCATTCCATAGCCGACGATCTCCGCCAAAATGGGGGCGTTGCGCTTCTGCGCATGCTCGAGGGATTCCAACACCAGGATTCCCGCGCCTTCGCCGACCACAAATCCGTCACGCGCCGCGTCAAACGGACGGCTGGCCTTTTCCGGCTGATCATTGCGCGTGGAAAGCGCGCGCATCGACGCAAACCCGCCGATGCCCATTGGCGTAATCGTCGCTTCGGTTCCGCCGCAGATCATCATCTCCGCCGCGCCGCGTTCGATAATTTTGAAGGAATCTCCGATAGAATGCGCCGACGCAGAGCAGGCCGTCGCCGTCGCTGAGTTCGGCCCTTTGGCGCCATATCGAATGGAAATATGCCCGGAAGCAAGATTCACAATCGCTGAAGGAATAAAGAAGGGAGAAATTTTGCCCGGGCCGCCTTGCATCAGCTTGATGTGTTCGCGTTCGATTATGTCGAACCCACCGATACCTGAGGCAACGTACACGCCTACTTCATCCAGGTCGGACTGTTCCGGCTTCCACTCCGCCATTTTCACGGCGAAATCCGCGGAGGCCAGCGCCAACTGGATGAACCGGCCCATTTTTTTCAGTTCTTTTTTCTCGATCCACAGGAACGGGTCGAAATTCTTCACTTCACCCGCTATCTGGCAATCGAATTCGGCAGTATCGAAATGTGTGATGCGGTGGACGCCGCTGCGACCTGCGACCAGGTTTTTCCAGCTCTCCTCGGTCCCGATACCCAGCGCACAAACCAATCCAACGCCCGTTACGACGACGCGGCGAGTCAATTCGCTTGCTCCTTCATGCAGGGAATTTCCTGCGGCTTACTTGCCTTTCGAGTGCTTGTCGATGTACTCGATGGCATCCTTCACCGTGGTCATTTTCTCGGCGTCCTCGTCTGGCACCTCAATGCCGAACGCTTCTTCGAACGCCATTACCAATTCCACCTGGTCGAGCGAATCCGCGCCCAGGTCGTCCACGAATGACGCCGTAGGCGTTACCTCCGCCTCATCCACGCCCAATTGCTCGACGATAATCTGCTTTACCCGCTCTTCTACACTGGCCATTCCAGTCCTCCGCGACCTGCTGTCGCATTTTCTTGTTCGTGCTACTCCACACCGTAATCCGGCTTTGCGGCCGGCCTACAATCCGTTATGCCCTTGCTTGGGTAACCTGCCAAGTCTACTTTCCCAGCCCACCAAGGTCAACTTAAAGGCCTTTTATTCTGCAGACTCGGAGCCGCTATAAAGCAGACGCAAGTCTCACTAAGCCAAATACAGACCGCCATTCACGTCCAACACGTGCCCCGTGATGTAGCCCGCTTCGTCGCTTGCCAGGAACACGATCGCCGCCGCAACATCGCGCGCGGTGCCCATGCGTCCCAATGGAATCCGCGTTTTCAATTCTTCCTTCACTTTTTCCGACAGCACATCCGTCATCGGCGTCTCAATGAATCCCGGCGCCACGGCATTCACCGTGACGTTTCGCGATGCAATCTCCATCGCAATGGCTTTGGTCAGGCCAATCAAGCCGGCTTTGGCGGCCACATAATTCGCCTGCCCCGCATTGCCCATCTGTGCCACCACGGACGCAATATTGATGATGCGCCCAGCCCGAGCCCGCATCATCGTCGCCAGCGCCTGTTGCGTGCAGAAATGAGCACCGGTAAGGTTCGTCCGGATCACCGCGTCCCAATCATCCTGTTTCATGCGCAGTGCCAAGCCATCGCGTGTGATGGCGGCGTTATTTACTAGAATGTCCAGCTTTCCAAACTTCTCCAGCACCGCCTTAAACCCAGCTTTCACCTGCTCCGGATCGGCAACGTCGATCTTCACTGCGAACGCCACGGCGCCCTTCGCCGCAATTTCTTCCGCCAACGCAGCGAGTTTCTCTTCATTACGCGCGGCCACAGCCACTTTCGCGCCCGCTTCCGCCAGCGCCAGGGCTGTGTCCCGCCCAATCCCCTGCGACGCTCCGGTAACCAGCGCCACTTTGTCCGTCAAACTGAACATTCGTCTCGATTCCAGGCTCTAAGTTATAAGTTCCAACTAGTTCGGTTCCAAGTTCTAAGTTCTAAGTTCTGAGTAGTAGGTTCTGAGTAGTAAGTTCTAAGCTCAAACCCGCAGCTTCCTAAACCTAGAACCTAAAACTAGACTTATGACTGTCTCAATTCCAGGTTTTGAGTTACAAGTTCCAAGTAATAAGTTCTCAGTTCAGACGCGATGACTCTTAAACTTAGAACTTAAAACTAACGACTTATAACTCTTCTCACGCCGCGTCCGACTTCGCTCCCGTAATTCTGTCCAAGGTCGCCGCTAGACTCTTTTCGTCTTCCACATTTAACGTGGTCACGGAACGCTCGATTTGGCGCATTAATCCCGTCAGCACGCGGCCCGGTCCAACTTCGATGAACGTGGTCACGCCTTCGTCCAGCAGCATCCTCATGGATTCTTCCCAACGTACCGGCATGGTCACTTGCCGCGCCAGCGCGCTCTTGGCTTCCTCGCCCTTGCGAATCGTATCCGCATCCACATTAGTGACCAGCGGCATTTCCAAATCGGCAAACTTCGTGACGGCCAGATCGGCTTCCAGTTTCACCTGCGCCGGCATCATCAGCGCCGAATGGAACGGCGCGGAAACTGCAAGCACCACCGCGCGCTTCGCTCCCGATTGAGACGCAATCTCCACCGCGCGCTTCACCGCACCCACGTGTCCGGAAATCACAGTTTGTTCCGGCGAGTTCAGATTCGCGGGAGAGCACACTTCACCCTGCGCAGCGCGCTTGCACACGTCCAGCACCACCGTAGGCGACAAGCCCATGATCGCTGCCATGCTGCCTTGGCCAGCTGGTACCGCTTCCTGCATGTACGCCCCACGCTTCCGCACCAACTTCACTGCATCGGCAAAACTTAACGATCCCGCCGCAACTAATGCGGAATATTCGCCCAAGCTGTGTCCCGCCACGAAATCAGCGGTAACGCCCTTCTCCGTCAAAACGCGGTAAGCCGCGACCGACACCGCCAGGATTGCCGGCTGCGTGTTTGCGGTCAGCTTCAGCTCTTCTTCGGTGCCTTCACAGCACATCTTCGAAACGGAAATGCCCAGCGCGTTGTCCGCTTCTTCAAAAACGGCGCGCGCCCCGGCATACTTCTCCGTCAATTCTTTCCCCATTCCAGGATATTGCGATGCCTGTCCCGGAAATATGAATGCGACTTTGCCCATACTGACTCCTCTCTCTTTACCTCACGCTTTCGCGGTGGTCAGGGAGAGCTCCTGTTCGATTTTTTCATTCACGCGCGCCCGCGCCAAACCAGCGGCAACACGTATCGCGTTTTTTATGGCATTGGCGTTGGACTTTCCGTGGGTGATCACGCATACGCCGCGAACTCCCAGCAACGGCGCGCCACCGTATTCGGAATAATCCATCTTCCGTTTGATGCCCTTAAACGCTCCCCTGGATAACATGTAGCCCAATTGCGAAGCGAGCGAGCCTTTGTACGTCTTGCGCAGAAACTTCACGATTTCCATGGCCAGCCCTTCGCAAATTTTCAATGCGATGTTTCCCACGAATCCATCGCAAACAATCACATCCACTTTGCCCGAAAACAGATCGTTGCCTTCCACGTTGCCCACAAAGTGCACGGGCAAATCCTTAAGCCGGTCATAGACCGCGCGGGTCAGCTCGTTGCCCTTGATCTCTTCTTCGCCAATCGAAAGCAGCCCCACCCGCGGCTTACGGCTTCCGAAGGTTAGCCGGTAATACAGCTCACCCATCACCGCAAACTGAAGCAAGTGCTCCGGCTTCGAGTCCACATTCGCGCCCACATCCAAAAGCACCGAAACGCCGCCCTTGGCATTGGGAAAGGGCGCCGCCAGGGCCACGCGATCCACGGCTTCCAGCGTCCCCATGATGAACTTGGCCGTGGTCATCACCGCGCCAGTGTTCCCTGCACTGACGAAGGCTGCTGCCTCGCCGTCCTTCACCAACCGCGCCCCGACGTGTACAGAACTGTCTTTCTTCCGCCGGAAGGCCTGCGCCGGATGATCGTCCATCGTGATCACCTCGCTTGCCGCAACGATGTCGACCGCTATCGTCGGCTTCGACAGCCGCGCAAGTTCCGCGCGAATGACGTTTGGCTGGCCCACCAAGAGCACGCGAACACCGTATTCTTGCGCCGCCAGAACACTCCCCTCCACTTCAGGTAGAGGTGCGTGGTCTCCCCCCATGGCGTCGACCGCGATTGTGATCATGGAAATAGTTCCAGTGACTCTGACAAGTTCGGTGGACACAACCTGCGCTGTGCCGATCAGGACTTCAAGAGCCCGGCTTCCGATCTGCGCGCCCTACCTTGTGTCGTGTACCGGTCTTCCTTTGTAATATCCGCAATGGGGACAAGCCTGGTGGGGCTGCTTCATCTCATGGCAGTTGGGACATTTGGCCAGAGCGGGGGCAAACAGCCGGTCGTGCGCGCGCCTGGTGCTGGTGCGCCTTTTCGAATGTCGTCGTTTTGGATTTGGCATTCCACTACTCCTTGTTTCTCGCCCCACTCGCGGCTACACACAACGCCTGACCGAACGAGGTCGGATTCTATGGGCTTTCAGCCCGAAAATCTATTGTTTCTTGAGCCAGTCCTGCTTTAGCCGCGCGAGGGGTGCCAAACGCGGATCGGAAGAGTGCACTTCGCAGCGGCATTCTTCATGGTTCAGGTTGGCCCCGCAGCTCGGGCACAACCCACGGCAATCGCTTTGGCAAATCACTTTCATCGGTAACGACAGCAGAACTTGTTCCTTCAAAACGTCGGCAAGGAACAAGCCCTCTCCTTGAAAAAATCCTATCTCTGTATCGTCGTCCTTCAATCGCTCTTCTTCGTGCCTGTTCCCCTTGGGAAGCGGCTGGTAGAACAAGTCAAAATCCTTGTGAATCTCTTCGATTACCGGCTCCAGGCAGCGCGCGCAGACCATTTCAATCTTGGTCTCCAACTCTCCCACGATGCGGATCTGGCCTTCCAGAAGCTCCGCCGTCGCCGTAACCTCCAGCGGTTCCGCCTGCTTTACTTCACTGATGCCGTAATCGATACTTCCGGGGGCATAACCCTTCCGGATGCGCATTTTGCGGGCGGCAAGATCTTTGACGTCGAGGAACATATCTTCAGCGCCTCCGGCGGGCACGCTCATGCTATTCCATTATTTGGGCAGTCGGGGCTTAAGTCAAGAAAGCTGAGGCTGTAGACGGCAGTTCCAGCGGCGAATCCGTCAGCCATATCTCCTAGTACTAAACGGAGGAATTCGCCCAGTCCCGGGAACCGCCGATCAGGCCGGTTTAAGCGGTTCCTCCAAATATCCAGTCACCGCGCGAACGTAATCGGGAAACGCCACTTCCGGCTCCAGAATATCCGGGTGCCAGACCTTCTCCCATTCGAAACAGTAGTAGCCTTTGTAGCCAATCCTCCGCAACGCCAGCACCTGCCGCTCGATTGGAACGTCTCCTTTTCCAGTCAGCACATACTTCCTTCCTGTCCCGTCGGGCACGGAATCTTTCAAATGCGTATGGCGTATCCACGAGCCGAGTTCCGCAACGGTGTGTTCCGGCTCCTCGTGTCCTTCCACAAACGTATGGTGCGCATCCCAGAGCAGCGCGACATACTTGGAATCCGCCCGCGTCAACACTTCTTTCAAGGTTGGTGAGTCCACGAATTCTCCGTGCGATTCGATGATCACTGTGACGCCTCGCGGTCCGCCATACTCTCCAAGCTGATGGAGCCCGTCGACTACTCGCGCGATCACCTCTTCGCGCGGCCCCTTAATTTGATTGCCGAACACGCGCACGTAAGGCACCTCCAGCGCCGATGCCAGGTCAATGAATCGCTTGGCCTCTCCGAGCTGTTTGGAGCGCTCAGCCGGCTCGGCCACGTGCATCTCTGAGGAGCTGCCCAAATCTGAAATTTTCAGTCCGTGCTCGGCCACCTGCCGCTTCGTTTCGGAAATTTGTGCCGGGCTAAATTCCGGCAGCGCGGGCAAATCCATCTTTCCCATCAATCCGCGAAGTTCGATTGCCGCAAAACCATTAACTTGCGCGAACTCCAGAATCTTTTTCCATTCCCATGCCGGGCAACCCAGAGTGGAAAACGCCAGCGGCAACTTTTCTTCGGCAGCCCATAAAAGTTTACTCAACAGCGCCGTGGCCGCTCCCGCAGCCAGAAAATCCCTTCGTGCCAGCTTCATAACTTCTCCTCTCCGCTTTGTGCTCTCATTGCTTCGCTTGCCGTCCTGATTTTCCATTTTTCTTGCGCCCTCGTATAATACGCTTGATCTCGCCGAGGGAGGCATCTTGCATCGACGCGAAGTCCTGAGACTCCTGGCCTTGAGCTCGGCACTTCCCGCCATCCCCGCGGATCTGCTCGCCGCCTTTCGCGAAGTTCATCCCGCCCTTCCTGCCGCGCCCGCTCTCAAGGCATTCAACCCTCACCAGAATGCCACCGTCATCGCCATGTCTGACCTGATTATCCCTGCCACCGAAACGCCGGGTGCAAAAGACGTTCGTGTCAACGAATTTATCGACCATATCGTTGCCGACTGGTTCACCGACGAGGAGCGGGCCGGGTTTCTGGCCGGCCTCGACGAGGTAGACGTCCACACGCAGAACCTGTTCCAGAAAACTTTTGTCGATGCCAGCCCCATGCAGCAATCGGAGATTCTTCGCTCCCTTGGCGATGAAATGGCCGCAGCCGCAGCGGCTGTGGCCAATGACCGCCGTCCTTACCGCGGCGCAGTGCCGGAGCCCCGAAGTAACTTCTATCTAATGTTTCGCCAGCTCACGTTAACCGGCTATTTCACTTGCGAAGTGGGCTTCACGCAGCAACTGCACGAGGAAATTATACCCGGGCGCTACGACTCCTGCGTACCCTTCGACCAATCTGCATCACCCAAAGGCGCATGACCATGCCGCAAGCGCAGAACAAATATGATGCAATTGTCATCGGCTCCGGCATCACCGGCGGATGGGCTGCCAAGGAGCTCACTGAAAAAGGATTGCGCACGCTCGTACTCGAGGCTGGGCGTCCCATCGTTCCTGAGAAAGATTACGTCGAACACATCCCGCGGTGGGATATGCCTTTTCGTGGCATGCGCGACCGCAAGAAACTCCTGCGCGATCAGCCGATCCAGAGTCTCTGTTACGCCTGCGAAGAAATGAATTCGCAATTTTTCATCAAAGACACTGAGCATCCCTACACCACCGATCCTGCGAAGCCGTTTCGCTGGATTCGTGGGCGCCAGGTTGGCGGCCGTTCGATCATGTGGGGCCGCCAGTGTTACCGCTGGAGCGATCTCGATTTCGCGGCCAATTTGCGAGACGGCACAGCCGTGGACTGGCCCATCCGTTACGCCGATCTCGCGCCGTGGTACGACTATGTGGAAGACTTCATCGGTATTTCCGGCGAAGCTCTCGGCCTGTCGCAATTGCCGGACAGCAAGTTCCTACCTCCCATGCAGCTCAATTGCGCCGAATCCGCCGTGAAAGAATCCGTGGCGAGAAATTTTGGTCCCGATCGCATTTTGACCATCGGGCGCGTTGCCATTCTTACGCAAACCCATCGCGGCCGCGCTGCATGCCATTATTGTGGCCCGTGCGAACGCGGCTGCATTACCCGTTCTTATTTCAGCAGCGTCAACGCCACACTGCCTGAAGCCGAAAAGACCGGCCGTCTTACTCTTCGGCCTTTCAGCACGGTGCACAGCATGATTTTCGACGCGAACTCCAGGCGCATCGGCGGTGTCCGCGTAATTGATTCGCAATCGCGCGCTACGCTGGAATTTCACGCGCCTATTTTCTTTTTGTGCGCCTCAACACTGGAATCCGCCCGCATCCTCTTGAACTCCGCCACGCCCGAATTTCCCTCCGGGCTGGCCAACTCCTCCGGCGAACTGGGCCACAATCTGATGGATCACATCAAAGGAGGAGGCGCCAGAGGCGTGATTCCTGGTAACGAAGGCCGCCATTCTTTTGGCAATCGCCCGAACATCGCGTATATGCCTCGGTTTCGAAATGTGAAGGACGTGCATCCGGGATTTCTGCGCGGCTACGGGTTGCAGGCGTATGCCGGAACGGACGGCTGGGAGCGCGGCATTCTCAACGTCGGCTTCGGAGCGGATTTCAAACGCAGTATCAGCCGGCCTGGGCCATGGGAGTTTGTGTTCGAAGGCTACGGCGAGTGCCTTCCCAATCACGGCAATTTTGTCGAGATCGACAAAAACACCATCGACGCCTGGGGCATTCCCAGCCTGAAAATTCACTGCGCGTATGGCGAGAACGAATTTGCGCTACGGAAGGATATGGCCATCGCAGGAGCGGAAATGCTCTCCGCTGCCGGCGCTCGCTCCATCGAGTCTTTTACCGATAACGATCCCCCCGGCTTTTCCATCCACGAGATGGGCACCGCGCGCATGGGGCGCGACCCCAAAACGTCTGTCCTCAACGCCTGGAATCAATCGCACGACATCAAGAATCTTTTCATTACCGACGGTTCCTGCATGACTTCCTCGTCCTGCGTGAACCCGTCTCTCACCTATATGGCCCTGACCGCGCGCGCCTGCGATTATGCCGTCAACCAAATGAAGCGCAGCGAACTCTGAGCCGTCTACGCTTCTAGAATCACTTTCAACAACCCTTCCATCGATTCCCGGCTCGATTCTTCTTTATTTTTGGCGGCATTCAGATAATGCGTTTCCAGAGACATCGTGCCCTCATATCCATTCTTGATCAGCGCGCGAAATTGCCCCACGTAATCGATCTTGCCGCTGCCAATCGGCATCCACTTGGTCTCGCCTGGCTTCGCAGCCGGCGCCGCATCTTTCAGATGCATGTGCCACATGCGCTTCTCATCCAGTAGCTCATAACCGTTCGGGAAGGGCACCTCTCCGGCGTCATAGGCATTTCCGGGATCCCAATTCACTCCCAGCGCGGGAGATTTGACTGCATCCAACATCGCCGCGGCCTCTGCCCCAGTGCCCACGTTGCACGAAAACTCATTCTCCAACACCAGCCGGATTCCTTCCCGCTGCGCAATCGCCGCCGTCCGTTCCAGTTCTTTCGCCACTCGGTCAAATACGGTTTTCGGGTTGGGCACACGTAGAAACGAAAAAATTCTCACCTTGTCGGTGCCAAAATCCTTAGCACGCGCAATCGCCCGTTCCAATATTCCATTCTGCTGCGAGATGTCGCTCTGCAAGGGATCCGGCCTGCCCCCGGCAAATTTCGATTCCGTGCCGGGCAACGGCGTCTTAAAATATGCCGAATCCAGCACCGACACTTTCATGCCGTGCTTGGCGAGCAGGTCCTTCGCCCGTTTGACATCGTCGGCAGCGAACTCCGTGACGTACTTGTCCCAAACAAATCGCAACTCCACCCATTCCAGCCCAAAACCTTTGATCCAAAGCAGAGCCTGTTCGAAATTTTGCGTAATTTCGTCGCTGATCACGCCCAGTTTAAATTGCTTCACGTCCGCCGCTCCTGCCCGTAACGCGCTCAGCAACGCCGCGGCCGCGCCAGTGGCCACAAATTCTCTACGTTTCATTTTTACCCTCACTCGGGTCTTGATCGTAATTCCGTATCCAACTTGCGTCAATCCACCCTTCATTGAAAATTGGACCGGCAAGCCACACATGCGAGAATAGAAAAACCGGGAAGCAGTTCCGGCTGGAAACGGTATTGATCCCTTCGCATAAACCTGGCAGTTTGCTCTTCGCATGCGTCTTTTTCCTGGCCTGCCTATTCGCGGCCGTGTGCACACAGTCACAAGAAAAACCCATACAGTTCACCAATGTGACCCGCGCTGCCGGCATCAAATTCACTCACTTCAAGGGCAACAAAGGCACTTCGATCAATCTGGAGGAATTCGGACCAGGCGTGTGTGTAGCTGACTTTGATGGCGACGGCTGGCAAGACATCTACTTCGTGAACGCCCGCGATCTCTACGACCGGGGAATCAAGGTTCAGAATGCGCTTTATCACAATAATGGCGATGGCACCTTCACGGACGTGACCGACAAAGCCGGCGTTCCCGGCACGGGCTTCGGTCTGGGCTGTGTTTGGGGCGACTACGACAACGATGGCCATCCCGATCTGTTCGTCACGCAATATGGCCGCAACGTCCTCTATCATAACAACGGGGATGGAACGTTCACGGACGTCACCGACAAGGCTGGTGTCGCGGGAATGGACTTCGGCACCTATTTCCACTCCGGCGCTGTCTTTTTCGATTACGATCGCGATGGCAAGCTCGATCTTTACGTCGGCAGCTACGTCGCTTTCCCGCCCGGAGCCCAGCGTTATTGCAAACTCGGCGGCCTGCTCAGCAGTTGCCCTCCCAGCGCTTATCAGGGCAGCCCCAGCATTCTGTATCACAATAATGGTGACGGCACTTTCACCAACGTCACCAAGAAAGCCGGGATCTACCAGCCCAACGGCAAGAACCTCGCAGTCGGCGTGGTCGACTATGACAATAGCGGCTGGCCAGACCTGTTCGTCGCGAATGACGGCATCAGCGCCTACCTCTACCACAACGAACACAACGGCACATTCAAGGAAGAGGGCTCGATCACAGGCATGGCCTTCACCGCCCAGGGACTCACCATGGCCGCCATGTGCATTTCGCTCGGCGACTACGACAATGACGGTTGGCTTGATCTATTTATTTCCGATTTCCAGGGAAGCTCCGATCATGTCTGGAAGAACAACGGTCAGGGCCTGTTTGACGAGGTTAGCGATAGCGCCGGTATCACCTCTCCTACACACTCGGTTTTAAGTTTCGGAGGTGGCTTCTTTGACTACGACAATGACGGCTGGCTCGATCTCTTTATCGCCAACGGCCACGTTTATCCCGAGATCGAGCAGATCTTTCCGGATGTTCACTATAAACAAATCAATTCGCTGTTTCACAACGACGGCCACGGCAAGTTCATCGATGTGACCAAGACTTCCGGCGATGGCTTCTCCACTCCTTCTGTCGGCCGCGGCGTGGCCTTCGCTGACTTTGACAACGATGGATTCGTGGACCTGGTCGTCGCCAACAACAATGATCCCCCCCTTTTGTTGCACAACAGCGGAGGCAATGGAAATCACTTTGTATCGTTCAAGCTGACAGGAACGAAGAGTAATCGAGACGCCATAGGCGCGCGCTTGAAACTGACGGTGGGGGGCATGACTCAGATTCGCGAAGTCCAAAGCGGAGGCAGCTACATGTCTCAGAGCGACCTGCGCGCGCACTTCGGACTGGCTTCGGCCGCGAACATCGATAAGCTGGAAATCACCTGGCCCAGCGGTGCCAAACAAACGTTTTCCAATTTTCCCGCCGACCAGTTCTACAGCATCATGGAAAGCAAGGATGAACTGGATTATCAGCCCTTCGTGAAAAACAAACAGAACAAAACAGACCATCCGGCGAATTGATTTCCTGCATATCAACGACCTAGCCCGTTTGCCGACAAGGGCGGCGTGTTAACATGCATCCACTTTTCAACCTTTGGAGCTTACGGAATGAAACCCCGCCTTCGTGCCGGTGCCCTGTTCGCGATCTTCTCGCTCGCGGCTCTGCCACTTCTGGCTAGTACAAAAATCGTCCATCGTTGGGTGCTCACGGGCTTGCCGATGCCCCATTTCCACAAGATGCTGGTGGCCAGCATCATGGAAAATTATCTGATTCGCCAGGAATTCGAAGATCAGATGAAAACATTGCTGGCGAAGTATGGCGTGGAGGGCGTCCAGAGTTACATGGTCCTGCCGCCGCGGAACGAAATGATGGAAGGCGAGCTAAAACAGCGCATCAAGGAAAGTTCGTTGGATAGTGTGCTCGTGATTCGCCCTAAAGCCGTGCGCAAGGAAACCGAACAGGTAATTACCGGGGGAATCTACGTGCCTCCGCCGGGCTATTACACATTCTGGCCTTATTGGAATATGGCGTATGGCAATTTCTATCCCACAAGCTCGTACTCCAAGGAAAAAATCATCATACGTGTGGAATTCAACCTCTTCAGTACGAAAGACGAAAGACTCATCTGGAGCGGCGAGACAGACACGATTTATTCTACGGATTTCGACAGACTGGCCAAGGGATACGCCCAGACTCTGATAGACCAGCTCAAAAAAGACAAAATCATCCGCAAAAAATGGAACACACCTTCAGCGCCGTAACACCAGGCAACTCGCAATCATGTCGTGTAGCGCCTGCTTCCGCTCCGTAATCCCCGCCATGATGTACCCGATCCCCAACGGAATCAGTCCGGTGATAATTTTTGCGAAAAAACGCCCGCTGGCTCGACCGAACGAGATGCGATTCCCCGCCAGGTCCGTTACATACAGACCCAGCATCTGCTTCCCCCACGTTCCCTGCTTTTCCCCGCTCTCCAGATACGCGAAATACAGCCATTGCCCCAGCAACCACAATCCGCCGAATACTACGTAAAGCGAGATGAGCGCTCCTATCGCGGCTGGGTCTGGCCGTTCCGAAAGTCTTTGCCCAAACGACGTTACAATTGCCGCCCCTCCCATCAGGAAGAACAAGGGAATTGTCACAATCGCTAACGCCAGTCCAATGATGAATCCATCGATGATGGCGGCGACAAAACGCAACCAGAATCCAGCGTATGTCACGTTGGATGCGTAGACGATCGCTCCGACGCCCGCATGAGGAGAAATGGCAACAGGCATTGCCGCCGCGGCAGCTGGCAGCGCGGCGGTCCGCACCACGGGATTACCGCACGATTGACAAAATGCTGTGTCTGCCGCAAGGACGGCACCGCATTTGGAACAGAACACGATTGGCCTCCACACACCCGGGAACGATTTCCGTCGCGCCTATTCTCTTACAGTTCGCTTGTCCAAGGGAATTAACTTATTCGCAGCCTTCCTGCTGTAATTGCTGCAAGCGCTTCTGGGCGTCCGCGTTGCCTTTGCGAGCGGCTGCGCTCAGCAGGATACGCGTTTGGTCGCAGTTCCGGGCCACCCCTTCGCCGCGCCAGTAAAGTTCGGCCAGCGTCAGTTCCGCGCTGGGATTGCCCTTTTCCACGGAAACCCAAAGCAGTCGTACGGCCTCAGACTTATCTTCGGTCGCATTTTTCCCGCGGAGCAGTTGCATGGCATGCGAATACTCCGACAAACCCGTTTCCTGCCCAGTCTCCGACCCCGCGCCTGCAGACATCCCGGAAAGTGGGCTAACCGGTGGAGACGTGCCCTTCGGTATAGAAGGTAGCGAGGCGGCCGCTTTGTTGACCGGAGCAGTTTCCGTCGGTGCCGTAGTCTCCGGGCTCGAGGCTGGCGCTGTAGAGTCAGGAGTGGGCACAGCGTTCGTGGGCTGCGCATTGGTTACATCCCCGGCAGGATTTTCCGCCGAAGGCGGCTGCAAAACCTGGCCTGTTCCTGAACCACCTAACTGCTCGCCCAACCAGATCAGTCCTTCGCCAAACACGCGATGATAGACCGAAGCAGCCACAACCAATGCCAACACAGCCATTATTCCCACAGCGCGAGACAACGTGAACCAATCTGTCCAGGCCCCTTGGCCCGCACCGCTGCTTAGGCTCAACGGTTCAAGCGTCGGCAACGCTGCGGTTTTCGAGTTATACTCTGCGTCTTTCCTTGGTGGTTGTATCAGAATTCGAGTAATATCAGGCAGCTCGGGTGACGCAAATTCCTCACCTTTCTCGTTTGCCGGAATTTCTGGTAACACCTGCTGGTTGGCATGTTCCCTTTTCCACCCGGATTCCAATTCCGTTTCCGCAGCCGGGGAAGGCGGCTCAAACGAAATTTCAATCGCATCTTTCGTAGTGGGAAAATCGGGCAGACCCGGAAACGAACTTGGCTCAGCCGGACTCTCTGTCTCTTGTTCTTCTTCCACGCTCTCGATAGCGGAAGCATCCACGTCAGCCGTCACATTCACGACAGGAGGCGCTTGTGGCGGTGGCAGTGCGAGAGGCTCGTTCGCAACCGGTTCCGGTTGCGCGGTTGGACGGGAGATCGACCAGTGAGGCTTTGGCTGCTCTGCGGGTCCACGAAGGCCCGGAGAGCGGAGTTCTTTACGAAGTTCTTCAAACGATTGCACGTCCGAAGCGCCCGGCTTATCCGCTTCTTCTTTATTTTCCAGCGTGCCGTTCAGCCAGCTCTGGATCTGCGTCCGTGCCAATTGTGTAAGCTCAGCAAATCGAACGCCCGCGACCCGGCCACGCTCCTCGACCCACAGAATCTCCCCCTCTCCCTCAATCCGAACCGTAGTACTCAGCAAAAAGGAGAATGGGGTTTTCTCCCCCACATGCAACGGTATCATCGCCCGAAGCGCAAATCCCTCCTCAGACAGATCGCGCATCATTCCACCATTGCCCGGACCCAACTCCACGTAAATCAGGCTTGGGGGTTCCTTGCGCGAATTCTTCCTGCGCTCGCTATTGACAGTCTGGGATGACATGGTTCACTGCATTTTAACCTGACGTTGGCTGCTTCGATAGGGACGCGTGACTCAAAATACAGGGGTTGCGGCATACCCTTACATTAGACGCTTTGGCACAGGGTAATGGATCGATCTAGCCTCCACGATCTTGAAGAATCTTCCTG
>Ga0210383_10001228_pt1 | contig 23521 bp, 24 predicted proteins | sample IncBWC14OmetaG_FD_160072 | JGI IMG/M metagenome (GOLD analysis project Ga0210383, IMG submission 160072) | Forest soil microbial communities from Barre Woods Harvard Forest LTER site, Petersham, Massachusetts, United States - Inc-BW-C-14-O ... | reverse complement strand
CCAGGCAGGCGTGCTCGCAGGCGACGTCAAAGACGTGTTGTTGCTGGACGTCACCCCGCTGACCCTCGGCATCGAGACCAAGGGTGGTGTGATGACCAAGCTGATCGAGCGCAACACCACCATCCCCACTCGCAAGGGCGAGGTCTTCTCAACCGCTGAGGACAACCAGCCGTCGGTTGAGATCCACGTGCTGCAGGGCGAGCGCGAGATGGCCCAGTACAACAAGTCGCTGGGCAAGTTCCAGCTCACCGGCATCCCGCCGGCGCCGCGAGGTATCCCGCAGATCGAGGTCGCATTCGACATCGACGCCAACGGCATCCTCAACGTGTCCGCCAAGGATCTCGGCACCGGCAAGGAGCAGAAGATCGAGATCAAGTCCGGCTCTGGGCTCTCCGACGATGAGATCAAGAACATGGTCTCCGACGCCGAGTCCCACGCTGAGGAGGACCGCAAGGCACGCGAGCTCGCCGAGGCACGCAACAACGGTGAGAACGCCGCCTACCAGGCCGAGCGCCAGTTGGTGGACCTCGGTGACCAGGTCGACGCCGACTCCAAAGGTCGCATCGAGGAGGCCATCAAGGAGCTCCGAGAGGTGCTCGAGTCAGACGACCCCACCACCATCAACGCCAAGGCAGAAACGCTGCAGACCGCCTTCCACGCGGTCTCCGAGGCGATGTATCAGCGCGCCCAGGAGCAGGCTGCTGCCTCCGGCAATGGTGCCGCGGCTGATGGTGGCGCCGACGCATCGTCCTCCGATGACGAGGACGTAGTGGACGCTGAGGTCGTAGACGAGCCGCAGGCCTCCTAAGGCGCGTCTGATGACAGAGATCAAGATCACAACCGCCGGTCAGCCCGGGTCGCCGTCCGCGGCCGGGGCTGCCGGGCCCTCGACGGACGCTGCCGGCTCCGGAGCAGGTGTGCCGGACTCGTTCTCCGACGGTCTGCCTACATCCGTTGCAGGGGCGGGAGCGGCTTCGGCGGCCGCGAAAGCGCTCGAAGGCGCGCACGCCCAGGCAGCGGCCGACGTAGACGAGGCGGCGGAGATCGAGGGCGAGCTCGACGAGCTGGTCAAGACGGCGCGCCAGCGTGACGACTACCTGGCGCTGGCACAACGCACGCAGGCCGACTTCGAGAACTACCGCAAGCGTGTCGCCCGCGAGACCGCGGCCGCCCGCGATCGCGGCGTCGGCTCGCTCGCCAAGGAGCTGTTGCCCGCGCTGGACAATCTCGACCGTGCGCTAGACGGCGCGGCCGAGGACGATCCGCTGCTGCAGGGCGTGCGCCTCGTGCGCAACGAGCTGAAGGCAGCGCTCTCGCGCACGGGCATCCAATCGTTCTGCCCGCTCGGCGAGCCGTTCGACCCTGAGGTGCACGAGGCCGTTGCCACCGCCGAGCAGGCGCCCGGCGGCAGCCCCAGCGGCACCGTCGTTGAGGTCTACCAAGACGGCTACCGCCTGGGCGATGGTGTGTTGCGTCCCGCGCGAGTGGTCGTGGCCGCATAGGACGGCATCCAGATGGCGACACGACCCGACTACTACAAGACACTCGGGGTCGACAAAAAAGCGACCGCTGAGGAGATCAAGAAGGCCTACCGCAAACTCGCGCGCCAGTATCACCCCGACCGCAACCCCGACGACAAGCAGGCGGAGGCGCGCTTCAAGGAGATATCCCACGCCCACGACGTGCTGGGCGATCCGGAGAAGCGCAAGCAGTACGACTCCGGCTCAGGAGCGTTCGCCAGTGGCGCTGGTCCCGGCGGCGGCTTTGGTGGCTTCGGCAACTTCGACTTCGACGGATCCTCCATGGGGGACATCCTGTCGAACCTGTTCGGCGGCTCCGCCAGCGGCCGACGCGTACGCACGCAGCCACGCGCAGAGCGTGGTAACGACCTCGAGGCGCAGGTCTCTATCTCCTTCGACCAGGCTGTCTCCGGCGCACAGGTGCCGCTGCAGATCCCGATGTCAGCCACCTGTCCGACCTGTCACGGCACCGGCGCCAAGCCCGGCACTGCACCTTCGGTGTGCCCCCGCTGCGAGGGGCGCGGCATCGAGACGCAGGGGCAGGGCATGTTCTCCATCTCCCAGCCGTGTTCGCGCTGCGGCGGCACCGGTACGGTGATCGAAGACCCCTGCCCGACGTGCGCCGGAGCGGGCGCCGTGCGCACGGTCAAGAGACTTCGCGTGAACATCCCCGCGGGCGTGCGCGACGGCAGTCGCATCCGCCTCGCCGGCAAGGGCGAGCCCGGGCGCAACGGCGGTCCCCCCGGCGACCTGTACCTGATCACCCATGTGGACGCCTCGCCGCTGTTCACCCGCAAGGGTGACAACCTCGAGGTGGAAGTGCCGCTGAGCATCCCCGAGGCGCTGCAAGGAGCCGAGGTACAGGTCCCCACGCTAAACGGCACCAAGACGCTTCGTGTACGTCCCGGCACCGCCCACGGCACCGTCCAGCGTCTGCGCGGCGAAGGGCCGCCAAAGCTTGGTGGCAAGGAGAAAGGCGACATCCACTACCGCTTCGTGATCGACGTCCCAGAGAACCTCAGCTCCGAGCAGCAACAGGCGGTCGACGAGCTTTCCAAGACGCTGGGCGCTAGTAACCCTCGCGCGCGGCTGTTCGAGAACGGCTCCGCGCCGAGCTCCGCCGCAGCGGCCGCTGGTGCGGGCAAGGCAGGGGAGAGCTGATGACCGGCCTGGATGGCAGCTTGCCAAGCCCCACGCCGCCGCACGCGGACGCAACTGGTCGCACGCCGATCGTGCGCATGCAGGTGGAGACCGACCGCGGCGTGTTCATGATCTCCGTGGCTGCTGAGCTAGCGCAGATGCACCCGCAGACGCTGCGCATGTACGAGGCACGCGGGCTGATCGAGCCGAAGCGCTCGCCCAAGGGTACACGCCTTTACTCGCAGGAGGACGTCGAGAAGCTCAGGCGCATCCAGGAGATGACAGCCGACCTTGGCCTCAACCTCGCGGGCGTCGAGCGCGTGCTGCGCCTCGAGCAGGAGATCGACAGCATGCAGCAACGCATCGAAGCGATCGAGCTGGAAGCGCTGCAGGCGCAGGTGCGTCTGGCCAACGAGCTCGAGGAGGTGCGCCGCTCCTTCCGCGCTGAGCTGACCGTTCCCTATCGCGGTGGCCTCGAGCTCGTGCGCGCCGCTGACGCGCGCTCCCCATTCCGTCCCAACCCACGCAGGAGCCAGAAATGACACCTCCCAACGGAGTCGGCCCAGGCGCCCAGGCAACCGCTCCCGAGGAGGAGCAGAGCCCACTGCAGCGCTTCGGCCGCGACCTCACAGAGACCGCCGCCCAAGGCAAGCTCGACCCAGTGATCGGGCGCGACGATGAGATCCGCCGCGTGATCCAGGTACTCAGTCGTCGCACCAAGAACAACCCCGTGCTGATCGGTGAGCCCGGCGTTGGCAAGACCGCCATTGTCGAGGGCCTCGCACAGCGGATCATCGACGGCGACGTGCCCGAGACGCTGCGCGACAGGCGCGTGATCGCACTCGACATGGGTGCGCTGATCGCCGGCGCCGCCTACCGCGGCGAGTTCGAGGAGCGCCTTAAGGGCGTGCTCAAGGAGGTGGCAGACGGCGAAGGCACGATCATCCTGTTCCTCGACGAGCTGCACACGATCGTCGGTGCGGGTGCCGCCCAAGGTTCAGTCGACGCGTCGAACCTGCTCAAGCCGATGCTCGCCCGCGGGGAACTGCGTGCGGTGGGAGCCACCACGCTGGACGAGTACCGCAAGTACATCGAGAAGGACGCGGCGCTCGAGCGCCGCTTCCAGCCGGTGATGGTCGGCGAGCCTTCCGTGCAGGACGCGATTGCAATCCTGCGTGGCCTGAAGGAGCGCTATGAGGTCCATCACAAGGTGCGTATCCAGGACAGCGCGCTGATCGCCGCAGCGACGCTCTCCCAGCGCTACATCGCCGACCGCTTCCTACCCGACAAGGCGATCGACCTGATCGATGAGGCAGCCTCGAAGATCCGCATCGAGATCGACTCGCTGCCCACCGAGATCGACGAGGTTGACCGCCGCATCATGCAGTTGCAGATCGAGCTCACGTCGCTGCGCAAGGAGAAGGACGCCGCGTCTAAGGAACGCCGCGAGGCGATCGAGCGCGAGCTGGAGGAGCTCAAACAGCGCTCCGACGCGATGAAGCAGCAGTGGCAGAAGGAGAAGGACGCGATCCAGGGCGTCTCCGAACTAAAGGAGCGCCTCGAGCAGGCACGCCTAGAAGCCGAACGGGCCGAGCGCGAAGCCAACCTACAGCGCGCCGCTGAGCTTCGCTACGGCGAGATCCCCGAGCTGGAGAAGCAGCTCGCCGAGCGCGAATCCGCGGAGAGCGAGGGGACGGCAGGCTCTTCAGAGGAGATGGAGCACCCGGTTTTCCTCAAGGAGGAGGTCGACGCCGACGACGTCGCCGAGGTCGTCGCCCGCTGGACGGGCATCCCAGTCAACCGCCTACTCGAGGGCGAAACGGAGAAGCTCGTGCACATGGAGGAGCGCCTGCACGAACGGGTGGTCGGCCAGGACGAGGCGATCGAGGCCGTCGCTACCGCGCTGCGACGCTCGCGTGCGGGGCTACAGGACCCCGACCGGCCGATCGGCTCGTTTCTGTTCCTCGGCCCCACCGGCGTCGGCAAGACCGAGCTCGCTCGCGCACTCGCCGAGTTCATGTTCGACTCGCAGGACGCGATGGTCCGTATCGACATGTCCGAGTACATGGAGAAACACTCCGTCTCGCGGCTCGTCGGCGCGCCTCCTGGTTACGTCGGCTACGAAGAGGGCGGCCAACTGACCGAGGCCGTGCGCCGCCGTCCCTACTCAGTGGTGCTGCTCGACGAGATCGAGAAGGCCCACTCGGACGTGTTCAACACGCTGCTGCAAGTGATGGACGATGGGCGCCTCACCGATGGGCAGGGCCGCACGGTCGACTTCAAGAACACCGTGCTGATCATGACCTCCAACCTGCGCACCGGCGAGGGCAGCGGCTCCGCCGCCAGCCGCGACGCGGAACTACGTACTTCGCTGCTCGAGTACTTCAAGCCCGAGTTCATCAACCGGCTCGACGACATCGTGCGCTTCGAGTCGCTCACGCGCGAGCAGATCTCAGAGATCGTCGACCTGCAGGTCGCGCTCGTGATCGAGCGCGTGGCCGAGCGTGGCGTGCAGGTGACGCTCACCGCCAACGCACGCGAGCTGATTGGCAACCTCGGCTATGACCCAACATACGGTGCTCGCCCACTGCGACGGGTGATCCAGAAGCAGCTGGTCGACCGTCTTGCGCTGGCGTTGCTCGCCGGCGAGATACGCACAGGCGACAGCGTCAAGGTGGACACGCGCGAAGGCGAGCTGGCGCTCGAGAAAGTCGCACTCGAGACAGCAACGGCGGGCTAGCTCGGGCCCCGTTTGGGCTTGTCCAGGAGCAATCTCCTGAGCGTTGCGGCCCGCGATGCTACCGACCCGCCGCGACTGTATGCCTGGGCCTGTGTTGATGCGCTATAGCGGCGAAGCTGCGAGCATGCCCGCAACGAATTTCGTCTACGGACCCTGCCAGTTTGCGGGGGCTGGGCACGTTTCGCAGGTGGGAACTGTCGCAAGCAGCGATCAGTCGATCAACCAAGGAGGAGCAGTCCTATGCACGCACCATTCACGAGTCGCCGTCTCGCCCCCATCGTCGCAGCGCTCGCGGCGCTGTCGATCGCAGCGCTAGCCGCCGCGCCGCAGGCGGGTGCTGTGACCATCTTTGCGTGCGTCAACCGGCACACCGGCGCAGCCCGTGTGTTCACGCATCTGCCGCGCTGTCACAGGCACGAGACACGGATCGCCTGGAACACGCCAGGGCCAGCCGGAAGGAATGGCGCTACCGGCAAAACCGGTGCTCAGGGCAAACAGGGCGCCACTGGCAAAAACGGCACAAACGGAACAAACGGCGAAAACGGAGCCGTCAACGGCTACGCCGCGACACAGGCGGAATCACTGCCCATCACCACTGAGCCAGGCAGCGTCGTTAGCAGGGAACTCCCGGCCGGGCACTACGTGGTGACGACCAAGCTCACCGTTTCCGCGAGTGCGAAAGAAGTGGGTGGCGTACAGGTGGAATGCAAGCTCCTACTTGCAACGGCTACCGGCGAAAGCCACCTCGATAGCTCTACTTGGATCGCTCCGCTCGTGAGTTTCACGGGCTCGGAATACCTTGCCGCCGACTCGTTGTCATTGGATGCGGTGGTCAACCTCACCACGGCGGGCACGGTATCCGTTCGATGCGAAACCATTCATGCGATGGCCAAAGAAGAGGCTGTGAATACATCAAACGGGCAGCTCGTAGTGGTTCAGACGACGAAGAACAGCTGACGCCCGATCGCGCTGGGGCGCAGCTTGCCGCGTGCTAGTGAGCCGTAGCACGCGGCAGTCGGGCCGATCCGCTACAAACGAGGCCAAGCGCAACGCGCCCGCCAGCGGTCCCAACCCATCGGAGGAGTAGCCATGCCCACGTATGTATTGCTCACGACCCTCACACCCGAGGGGGTCCAGACGGTCAAGAACAACCCGCAGCGGATCAAGGAGGTCAACAAGGAGGTCGAGCAGCTCGGCGCCACCGTCAAGGCGCAGTGGGCGACGCTCGGCCACGTCGACTTTATCTCCGTTGTGGAAGCGCCCGACGACGGCACCATGGCGAAGGTCTCGCTGGAGCTGGGCTCGCGCGGCACCGCTCGCTACGAGACGCTGTCGGCGATCCCCATCGACGACTTCATCTCATCGCTGGCTCTGTAACGTGGGGGACATGGAGGGTCGGCCACCAGGAACTCCCGGAATCTCGCTCGTGCCTGAGCCGATGGGCGAAGCCGAAGTGCAGGCGCAGCTCGACGACATTGACGTGGACACCCCGCTCGTGGGCATCGTGATGGGCTCCAAGAGCGACATGGAGATCATGGAGAAGGCCGCCAAAGAGCTCGAGGAGCGCGGCGTCATGCACGAGGTTCGCGTGATGTCCGCCCACCGCGAGCCTGACGTCGTGGCCGAATACGCCAAGAACGCGCACATGCGTGGCCTGCGCGTGATCATCGCCGGCGCCGGCATCTCCGCCGCGTTGCCCGGCGCGGTAGCAGCTCACACGGACCTGCCCGTCATCGGTGTGCCGCTGTCCGGGCGTCTGACAGCCGCGGGCGGACTCGACTCGATCCTCTCGATCGTGCAGATGCCCCCCGGAGTCCCCGTTGCGTGCGTCGGCTTGGACAACCCGCGTAACGCCGCCATCCTCGCAGCGCAGATCCTCGGCGCCTGAACGACCTCCCTCCCGTGGAGAATTGGCGAGCCGTGCCCGTAGGAGGCGCGGCTTGCCAATCGACCAGCTGGAGGCAGAGCCCATGACAAGACGTATCCGTACAGTGCTGTCTACGACGCCCATATGCGTCACAGCAGCCATCTCGCTGCTCGTTCCGGCGACAGCCTCGGCGGCGGCAAGTCCCGCGAAGATCTACTCCTGCGTGAACAGCAAGAGCGGCGCGATGAGGATCGTCAGCGTAAAGACGAAGTGCAAGCACGGAGAACGCAAAGTGGCGTGGAATGCCGCGGGACCGGCCGGCGCTCCGGGCACACCCGGAAGCCCCGGTGCGACAGGTAGTGCTGGCGCGCCGGGCGCGAATGGCGTCGGCGCCGACTACTCAAGCTTCGACCTTGGCCCAGTCAACCTCGCGCTGAGCGAAAAAGGCGACGTCGTCGTCACCAAGGCGATCCCCGCCGGTACCTACTTCGTGAACGCAAAGACCGTCATCGGTGCCACCGAAGCCACAAAAGCAGTCTTCGTGGTGGCCATCTGCGAGCTCGTGGACACCGCGGGGACCGTGGGTCTCGTGGAACTCCCGAGTGCATTGGATATCAGCGAGTGGCTGCAGCAGCTCTCCAATTCCACAGGGAGCGAATACGAGGGAGGGACCACGCTGGCGATGCAGGCACAGCTGACGACGACCGAACCGACCACGCTGGCGATGGTCTGTGTGCCTGCCGAGGGCAGCAAAGAAGCCAAAGTTGTGGCCATTGCGTCGCAGCTGAGCGCGCTGCAGACGACCGCCAACAAGTAGCCGCGAGAGCTTCGGGGCGGGCTGGCAGCGATAATCAAGCGCGTGATCGCCCGCTACACCCGCCCCGAGCTCGGCTCCCTGTGGAGCGACGAAGCGCGCATGAACACCTGGCGCCAGGTGGAGATCGCCGCGTGCCAGGAGCTCGCTGGGCTGCTCGGCAACGATGGTCCCACACCTGCCGAGCTGGACGCGATCCGCGGCGCGACGTTCACCGTCGCGGAGGTCGACGAGCGCGAGCGCGTCACCGAGCATGACGTCGCCGCGTTCGTGGACGTGCTCGCCGCCTCCGTGGGAGAGGCCGGACGCTGGATCCACTTCGGGCTGACGTCCTCCGATGTGCTCGACACCGCGCTCGGCCTGCAGCTACGCGCGGCCGGTCAGGTGATCGTGCCCGGCGCCAAGGCGCTCACCGCCGCGCTCATCGCACGCGCCCGCGAGCACGAGGACACGCTGTGTGTGGGCAGGACCCACGGCGTGCACGCCGAGCCGACTACCTTCGGCATCAAGCTCGCCGGTTTCGCCTTCGAGGCGCACCGCAACGCCATGCGCCTGCAGCGTGCGTTCGAGCAGGTGGCTGTTGGCGCGGTGTCCGGAGCGGTTGGCACCTATGCCGCCACCAGCCCCGAGTTCGAGGCGCGTGTGCTCGCCCGCCTGGGGCTGGCGCGTGAGCCGCTCTCCACACAGGTCGTTCCCCGCGACCGCCACGCCGAGCTGCTCTCAGCGATCGCGCTCGCCGGGGCAGGTCTCGAGCGCTTCGCCACCGAGATCCGCCACCTGCAGCGCACCGAGGTACGCGAGGCGCAGGAGCCGTTCCGCGCCGGTCAAAAGGGCTCCTCCGCGATGCCCCACAAGCGCAACCCCATCAAGAGCGAGCAGATCTCCGGGCTCGCGCGCGTGCTGCGCGGCAACGCGCAAGCTGGGCTTGAGAACGTCGCTCTGTGGCATGAGCGCGACATCTCGCACTCCTCCGTCGAGCGTGTGATCCTGCCCGACTCCACGATCCTGCTCGACTACCTCCAGCACCGCACCATCGCCCTCGTGCAAGGCATGACGGTGGACGCGGATCGCATGCGCGCCAACCTCGAGCTGACACATGGTGCGCTGTTCTCCCAGCGGGTGCTGCTAGCGCTCGTCGAGGCTGGCTCCTCGCGCGACGACGCCTACCGCGTCACCCAGGAGCTTGCTCAGCGCGCGTGGGATCAAGGCACAGCACTGCGCGGGCTGCTGGAAGCGGACGAGCGCGCTGCCGGGCTCGACCTGGATGTCATCTTCGACTACTCCCACTACACCCGCCACGCCGGCGAGATCCTCGCGCGGCTCGACGACATCGAGGACGCCGCAGCGCGCAGCCATCCATTCGCCTGAGCGTTCGCTAGCATCGCCACACGTGACCACCTCGCTCGCCGATCTGCCCCTAATCGCCAGCGGAAAGGTCCGCGAGATGTACGACCTGGCCGGCGTCCAAGGCGTGCCCAGCGGCGGCGGACAGGCGCCGCTGTTGATGGTCGCAAGCGATCGCATCTCGACCTACGACGCCGTTCATCCCACACCCATCCCCGACAAGGGCAAGGTGCTCACGGGGCTGTCCGTGTTCTGGTTCGCCAAGACCGCTGGCATCGTCGCCAACCATCTGATCTCCGCCACCGACGGCGTGCCCGAGGAGGCGCGCGGCCGCGCCCTAGTGGTGCGCCGGCTGCGGATGCTCCCCGTGGAGTGCGTCGTGCGCGGCTACATCACCGGCTCCGGTTGGAAGGATTATCAGGCGACAGGCTCGGTGTCTGGTATCGCTTTGCCCGCAGGGCTACGCGAGTCAGAGCGCCTGCCAGAGCCGATCTTCACGCCCAGCACCAAGGCCGACGTCGGCCACGACGAGGCGATCGACTTCGAGGGCGCCGTCTCGCTGGTCGGCGACCGCGCGCTGATGGAGCGCGTCAGGGACGCCTCCCTCGAGCTGTACTCGTTCGCCGCCGAGCACGCTCGTGCCAACGGCGTGATCCTCGCCGACACCAAGTTCGAGCTGGGTCTCGACGACACGCTCAGCAACGGTGACGGGCCTGGACTGGTTCTCGGCGACGAGGTCCTCACCCCCGACTCGTCGCGCTACTGGCCTGCCGACGACTACGAGGTCGGACGTGGGCAGCCGAGCTTTGACAAGCAGTACGTGCGCGACTGGGCATCGGCCAGCGGCTGGGACAAGAAGCCACCCGCGCCCGCCATCCCCGAGGATGTCGTCGCCGGCACCCGCGCTCGCTATGTGGAGGCCTACGAGCGCATCACCGGCGAGCCGTTCCAAGCGTGGCTCGATCGCACCGCAAGCGCGTGAGAGCCAGAGTCCTCATCCGCCCCAAGGCGGGCATCCTCGACCCGCAGGGCGTCGCCGTCGAGCGCGCGCTGCCAGCGCTCGGCTTCGTCGGAGTCGGCAACGTGCACATCGGACGCCTCGTAGAGCTCGACGTCGAGGACGTCTCCCAGCTGGAGCCCATGTGCCAGAAGCTCCTCGCCAACCCACTTGTCGAGGACTACGAGATCATCGTTGACTGAGTCCCGGCGGCCCTGATGAAGTTCGGGATCTTGCGCTTCCCCGGCTCCTGCGACGAGGTCGATGCGCTGAACGCCGCACGCCGCGTCGGCGACGCGGAGCTGATCTGGCATGGCGATCGCGACTTGGGCGCCGCCGATGCGATCGTCGTCCCCGGTGGGTTCTCCTACGGCGACTACCTGCGTGCCGGCGCTATCGCCCGCTTCTCACCTGCGATGGAGTCCGTGATCGCGTTCGCCCGCGACGGTGGGCTCGTGCTGGGGATCTGCAACGGCTTTCAGGTGCTGTGCGAGGCGCAGCTGCTGCCCGGCGCGCTGCTCGTCAACGCCAATCTGCGCTTCACGTTCAGGCAGGTGCAGCTCGAAGTGCTGAGCAGCGGCGGCTCGTTCACTGCTGCGTGCGCGCTCGACGAACGACTGAGCATCCCCGCCAAGCACGCCTGGGGTCGTTACCACGTCGACCCGGAGACGCTTGCCGCCATGGACACCCGCGGCCAGATCGTGCTGCGCTACGCGCCCGGTGAGAACTTCAACGGCTCGCTGCACGGCATCGCCGGCGTGTGCAACAAGGCCGGCAACGTGTTCGGCATGATGCCCCACCCCGAGCACGCCGTCGACGAGCTGTTCGGCGGCTCCGCCGACGGGCTGAAGATCTTCCAGTCGATGCGCATGAGCGTCGAAGGCGTACCTGCCAGTGCCTGACAGCGCTGAGCTACCCACCATCGAGGACGCGCTCGCGCTCGGGCTCACCCGTGATGAGTACCAGCTCGTATGCGACAAGCAGGGGCGCGCGCCAAACCAGGTCGAGCTCGCCATGTATTCGCTGCTGTGGAGCGAGCACTGCGCCTACAAGCACTCCAAGAAACTGCTCAGGACGCTGCCCACCGAAGGCCCGCACGTGGTCATGGGGCCAGGCGAGAACGCTGGCGCCGTCGACGTCGGCGGTGGCCTCGTGTGCGCGTTCAAGGTGGAGTCCCACAACCATCCTTCAGCTGTCGAGCCATTCCAAGGGGCGGCCACCGGCGTGGGGGGGATCCTCCGCGACATCTTCGCCATCGGTGCTCGTCCCATCGCCGTGCTCGACTCGCTGCGCTTCGGTGAGCCCGGCAGCGCACCAGCTCCCGACTCGGCTGCACCCGGTGATCCCGCCTCCCTTGGCGACCCCGGCGCGCGGGGCCGGCGCTCGCGCTACCTCCTCGACGGCGCCGTCTCCGGCATCGGCCACTACGGCAACTCCATCGGTGTGCCCACCGTCGGCGGCGAGGTGTACTTCGAGGCGCCCTACGAGAGCAACTGCCTCGTCAACGCCATGGCGCTCGGGCTCGCCCAGCGCGAGCGGCTCGTCTGCAGCGCCGCCGCCGGACCGGGAAACGTGGTGATCCTGTTCGGCGCGTCCACCGGCCGCGACGGCATCGGCGGCGCGTCCGTGCTGGCCTCCGCTGAGCTCGGCGCAGACGATGACGACAGCAAGCGCCCCACCGTCCAGGTAGGCGACCCGTTCGAGGAGAAGAAGCTGATGGAGTGCTCGCTCGAGCTGCTCGACCGCGGGCTGATCGTCTCCCTGCAGGATCTCGGCGCCGCCGGCCTCACCTCATCCGCCTCGGAGATGGCCTCCAAAGGCGAGGTTGGCATTGACCTGGACGTCTCAAATGTGCCGCTGCGCGAGGCTGACATGCAGCCGTTCGAGATCATGGTCTCGGAGTCCCAAGAGCGCATGCTGTGCGTCGTTGAGCCCGCCAATGTCGACGCCGTGATGAGCATCTGTGAGAAGTGGGAGGTCAACGGGGCTGCCATTGGCACCGTCACCGACAGCGGACGCATGCGCATCCTCCAGCAGGGTGCGCTCGTCGGTGACATGCCCGTCGCCGCGCTCGTCGACGACTGCCCGCTTTATGACATCGCCCCGAGAAAGCCCACCCAGCCGATCTACCCCGCGCCTGAGTCAACCGCGGGTATATCACTCACGGCACCACCCCAAGAGACTCTGCTCGCACTCCTCTCATCTCCAAACCTGTCCTCGCGCAGAGCGTTGTTCGAGCGCTACGACTCGATCGTCCAATCGCGCACCGTCCGTCGCCCCGAGCAGGCCGACGCAGCCGTGCTTGCGCTGCCAGACGGCTCCGCGCTGGCCGTCAGCATCGACTGCAACGGCAGGCGCGTTGCCGCTGACCCCTACACCGGCACCGTCGAGGCCGTGCTCGAGTGCGCTGCCAATCTCGCCTGTGTGGGCGCCCAGCCGCTCGGCACCACCAACAACCTCAACTTCGGCAACCCCGAGAAGCCGCACATCGCCTGGCAGCTGAGCGAATCCGTCAGGGCGCTCGGCGACGCCTGCCGTGCGCTGGAGGCGCCGATCGTCGGCGGCAACGTCTCCCTCTACAACGAGGGCGCCACTGGGCCCATCTACCCCACGCCGGTCATCGGCATGGTCGGCAGGCTGCCCGACGTGGACCGCGCCGGCCGTCTGGGCTTCCAGCAAGCTGGCGAGCACATCGCGCTGGTCGGACCGTTCCAGCCGTCGCTCGCCGCCAGCGAGCTCGCCAAGCTGCTCGGGCAGCCGCTCCCCGACGGGCTGCCCGCTGTCGACGTTCACGCTGTTCGCGCCGCGCAGCTCTTCGTCCGTGACGCCGTGCGCGCGGGCGTGCTCTCAAGCGCCCACGACATCGCCGAGGGCGGTCTCGCCGTCGCGCTCGCCGAGTGCTGCCTCGCCGGCGGCCTCGGCGCGGAGGTCGAGTTGGCGGAGGACTTCTGGGAGACACTGCTCCCCGCCCATGCTCCCCAGGGGGCCGAGCCTGACTCGGGGTCCGTGTCGCTCGCCGCCACGGCCGTCATCGCCGCGCTGTTCGGCGAGGCCCCCGGCGGCTTCATCGTCAGCGGTGAGGTCCACCAACTGGACCGGCTCGTGGAGCAGGCCGCTGCCGGCGGCGTCCAAATGCGTGTGCTCGGACGGGTCGGCGAGGACACCCTCACCGTGGTCCAGGCCGGTGCCGCAGCCGGCACGATGATGACCATCACACTGCAGGAATTGGGCGACGCCCACGCACGCCTCGCGGAGCTGTTCCTGTGATCGGCACGCTCCGCAGCTTCCCTCCCAGCTGTGCGACCATGCCTGCTAGCTTGTGAACGTGATGCGTGACGGACCGCGCGACGAGTGTGGAGTGTTCGGACTGTACGCGCCCGGTCACGAGGTGTCGCGTCTGTCTTACTTCGCGCTGTACGCCCTTCAGCACCGTGGCCAAGAGTCGGCAGGGATCGCTGCGGCCGATCGCGGCGGACACATCATCACCCGCCGCGAGCTCGGGCTCGTCAACCAGGTGTTCACCGAGAATGACCTGCGCACGCTTGCCGGCGAGCTCGCCATCGGCCACGTGCGCTACTCCACCACGGGCTCCAACGCCTGGGAGAACTCCCAGCCGGTACAGCGCTCCGAGGGCACCAACGGCTCACGCCGCGAGGTCGCACTTGCACACAACGGCAACCTGATCAACGCGCTCGAGCTCCACGAGGAGCTGCTCGCCCGCGGCGTCACCTTCAGCTCCACGTCTGACTCGGAGATCATCGCCGCCATGATCGCCACCCACCCCGCCGAGCACGTGGAGGACGCCATCGCAGACGTGCTCCCGCGACTGCGTGGCGCGTTCTCGATCGTCGCCATGACCAAGGACCGCGTCGTCGCCTTCCGCGATCCCCACGGCCTGCGCCCGCTGTCCATCGGTTTACTGGAGTCGGGTCCAGAGCACCTCGAAGGTGACGCCGGTGAATCCAACGGCAAGCACTACTGCGTTGCCAGCGAGTCCTGCGCGTTCGACATCATCGGCGCCAAGTTCCTGCGTGATGTGGAGCCCGGCGAACTGGTCACGCTCGGCCCGGACGGCCTGCAGAGCCGCATGGTCGTGCCCGACGGCAGGCGCGCGCTGTGCGTGTTCGAGTACATCTATTTCGCGCGCCCTGACTCGCGCATGAACGACCAGGTGCTGCAGGTTGCCCGTGGACGCATGGGCGAGATCCTCTGGCGTGAGGCACCCGTCGAGGCTGACATGGTGGTTGCCGTTCCCGACTCTGGCAACCCCGCAGCCCGCGGTCTCGCCCGCGCCGCCGGGCTGCCACAGGACGACGGCTTCGTCAAGAACCGCTACGTCGCCCGCACGTTCATCCAGCCGGGTCAGGAGCTGCGCAAGCACGGCCTGCGCCTGAAGTTCAACCCGCTTCCCGAGGTTGTCGCCGGCAAGCGCCTGGTGGTTGTCGACGACTCCATCGTCCGCGGCAACACCACCCGCCAGATCGTGCAGATGCTGCGCGACGCAGGTGCCGCGGAGATTCACATGCGTATCTCCGCGCCACCCATCAAGAACCCCTGCCACTACGGCATCGACATGTCCACCCGCGAGGAGATGATCGCCCACGGGCGCACCACCGAGGAGATCGCCGCCGAGCTCGGCTGCGACTCGCTTCACTACCTGTCCCTCGCAGGCGTCTACGCGGCGATCCGCGGCAGCCGCACAAGCCACTGCGACGCCTGCTTCAGCGGCGAGTACCCGCTTGCCGGCTCCGATGGGGCCGCAGGCAAGTACTCGCTCGAGCCTGACGCCCTGCCGCTGATCAACGCCTGACGCCCCCCTGACGCCCGAATGGCGGCGCCTGTCGGCGTCCTCGGTCGCTCGCGTGCACGGCGTGTGGGCTCACAGCAGGTGGTAGTCGCGGGCGCCGGACGCGTCGTTGTAGCGATTGTTGTAGGGGCGGTGCACAATCAGCTTGTCTGAGCGTCCTGATCGCAGTGAGTAGCCAAGAACAGCTACTACGAGAAGGGAGATCAAAATTGAAAGCATGGGCGTGTTCCTATGGGTGGCTTTACGAAGCCTCCCCGCCCCTTCCAACTATTGAAGGCCATCCGCGCGGCAGGCTCTGTGATGTTGCGCACAGCTATCGTGGCGCGCATGAGCGAGCGACTTCCCATCGCCGTACTCGTCTCGGGGACGGGCACCAACCTGCAGGCGCTGCTCGACACGGTGCACGGACGCGACGTGGAGATCGTGGCGGTGGCGTCCAGCGTCGCCGGCGTCCAGGCGCTCGCGCGCGCAGAGCAGCGGGGGGTGCCCACGGCGGTGTTCGCGCGCTCGGCCTATCTCGACCGCGGTGTGCGCGATCAGGCGCTCGCGGACTGGCTGGTGGAGCACGGCGCGCGGCTGGTCGTGCTGGCGGGCTACATGGAGCTGTTGGGCGCACCGTTCCTCGAGCGCTTCCCTGGTGCGGTCATCAACATCCACCCCTCTTTGCTGCCCTCCTTCACGGGAATGCGCGCTGTCGAGCAGGCGCTCGAGTACGGGGTCAAGGTGTTCGGTGTGACCGTGCACTTCGTCGACGCTGGAGTGGACTCCGGGGCGGTCATCTTGCAAGCGGCTGTCGAGCTGATCGACGCCCGCCAGCCGGCGGAGGTGCTCGCGGCGCTGCGCCCGCTCGAGCACGAGCTCTTGCCGCGGGCCGTCTCCCTGATCGCTGCTGGCGCGCTCAGCGTCGACCCCGAGAACCCGCGCCGCATTGCGATTCATGCGGAGGATGCGAGGATCGCAGGTGTGTGACGTGTGCGCTCGGCAAAGCGGGCGTGGCGGTCCGCTCTGGCGAGGGGTAGGCTGGTGGCGATGGCAAGCGAAGGCGACGTCATGACCGATCACCACCACCGGGTCGAGCGGGCTGCGCCCGGCGAGGTGCGCGTGCGCAGAGCACTGCTGTCGGTGTCCGACAAGAGCGGCATCGTCGAGCTCGCTCAGGGTCTCACGGACATGGGCGTGGAGCTCGTCTCCACCGGCGGTACCGCACGCGAGCTGTCCGCTGCCGGCATCCCGGTGCGCGCAATCGAGGACTTCACCGGCTTTCCCGAGATGATGGACGGGCGTGTGAAGACCCTGCACCCACGGCTCTACGCGGGCCTGCTCGCCAGGCGCGACGAGGACGAGCACCTGCACGCCGCTGAGGAGCAGCAGATCGAGCAGGTAGACCTTGTGTGCGTGAACCTGTACCCGTTCGAGCAGACTGTCGCCCGCGGCGACGCCTCCGATGAGGAAGTCATCGAGAACATCGACATCGGTGGCCCCACCATGATCCGTGGGGCCGCCAAGAACAGCGCGTTCGCGGCTGTGCTCGTCGACCCCGCCGATTACGAGCAGGTGCTGGCGGAGCTGCGCCAGTCCGACGGCAGGCTTTCGCTGACTACGCGCAAAGCGCTCGCAGGCAAGGCGTTCGCGTGTACCGCCCGCTACGACGCCGCCATCTCCACCTGGTTTGCCGGGCGCGCCAGCGGCCAGGAGCTACCGGCGAGCCGCCGCGAGGCCTACGAGAAGGTCATGGACCTGCGCTACGGCGAGAACCCCCACCAGCAGGCCGCCTTCTATGCGCGCGCGGGCGCCCCCACGCACCTGTTGAGCGGTGTCGAGCAGCTCCACGGCAAGGAGCTGTCATTCAACAACCTGCTCGATCTCGCCGCCGCCCGTGAGCTCGTGGAGGAGTTCGAGCCCCCCGCCTGTGCGATCGTCAAGCACAACAACCCCTGCGGCTGCGCGATCGCCGACACCGCCCAGGAGGCCTACGAAAGCGCGTTCGCGTGCGATCCCGAAAGCGCCTACGGCGGCGTGATCGCCATCAATCGACCGGTCGACGCCGCCTGCGCTGAGCAGCTCGATAAACAGTTCATCGAGGTGTTGCTCGCCCCCGGCTACGACGCCGTCGCGCTGGAGACGCTCCAGACGAAGAAGAACATCCGCATCCTCGAGCTCGGCCAATGGCCCGCCAGGACCCACGAGCTGGAAGGCAAGCCCGTGCTCGGCGGTCAGCTCGTCCAGACCCGCGACGTGGTTTCAGAGACCCGCGAGCAGATGCAGACGATCAGCGCCCGCCAGCCCACCGAGCAGGAGTGGCGCGACATGCTGTTCGCCTGGGTGGTGTGCCGCCACGTGCGCTCCAACGCCATCGTGCTCGCCAAGGACGGGGCCACAATTGGCATCGGCGCTGGGCAGATGAGCCGCGTGGACGCCTCCCGCCTAGCCGTAGAGAAGGCCCGCATGTTTCGCCCCGACCAGCTCCCCGGCTGTGCCCTCGCCTCAGACGCCTTCTTCCCCTTTCCCGACGGCCCCAAGATTGGCCTGGACGCCGGCGCCAGCGCGATCGTCCAGCCCGGAGGCTCAGTCCGCGACGAGCTCACCATCGAGGTCGTAAACGAGGCTGGCGCCACCATGGTCGCCACCGGTGTGCGCCACTTTCGCCACTAGCCCCCAGGGCGATGGTCCGCTGACGCCGACGCCAGTCGTCGAGCGCTTCCTGAGTCTGCTGTGCACAAAGGACATCGCTGCAGCATCCGATCTGCTGGCGTCGAACGTCGAGTACATAAACGTCGGGCTCCCCACAATCCACGGCCGCGAGCGTGTTCGCCGAGTCCTGCAAGCATCGCTTGGCCCGGCCGGCGCAGGGTTCGAGGTGTACATGCACGCGATCTCCGCGAGTGGGGAGTCGGTTTTGACCGAGCGCACGGATGTGCTGTCGTACCGCCGTCTGCACATCCAGATCTGGGTCTGCGGGCGCTTCGATGTCCAAGGCGGAGAGATCGTGCTCTGGCGCGATTACTTCAGCGCCACGAACTTCATCGCAGCGACCTTGCGGGGATTGCTAGGTGTGTTCATTCCGGCGGTGCGCGCTAAGCAGCCAGTTATCTAGCGCGCCCGGCCTGCTCACCCGCATTGGCTGGCCACCCTCGCCAGCGGAGATCGTGGGCGGATCGGATTTCCCGGCGCCGAAGGCGCCCGAAAGCCGATCCGACTACGATCGGAGCATGTGTCGAAACATACGTACTCTTCACAACTTCGAGCCACCGGCAACCGACGAGGAGATCCGCGCGTCGGCGCTGCAGTACGTGCGCAAGATCAGCGGCTTCACCAAGCCCTCCCACGCTAACGCGCAGGCGTTCGAGCGTGCGGTGGACGAGGTGACCGAGATCTCCACGCGCCTGCTGGGCGAACTGGTGACGAACGCACCGCCGAAGGACCGCGAGGTCGAGGCCGCCAAGGCCAAGGCTCGCGCCGCTCAGCGGTACGCGGCGTAAGTCACGCCAAGGAGCACGCCGTCTGCTGGCGATCGTGTGTCGCTGCCTGCTTCCGGCGGGAGGGACTTGACGTTTCTGTTGTTACGATATATCGTGTAACTACTTTGATAGCTCACGATAGGAACTAAACATGTTTGGCAATGAGATTTATTCAACGGGCGCAAAGCCCGGTTGTAGGACCTCCAGGCACGGTGGCGAGGGTCGCCACGGCCGCCACGGAGGACGTGGCCTCGAGGCACGGGGTGAGTTCGGTGGTCAATTCGGGGCCGGTCCGTTCGGCTTTGGCCGGGGCGGAGGTCCAGGCGGTCCGCGCGGACGGGGACGGAGGGCACGCCGCGGTGACATTCGCACCGCTGCGCTGTTGCTGCTGGCGGAGGAGCCGCGCAACGGCTACCAGATCATGCAGGAGGTCCAGGAGCGAAGCGGTGGCATCTGGAGCCCAAGCCCCGGCTCGGTGTACCCGGCGCTTCAGCAGCTCGAGGACGAGGGCTTGATCCGCACGCAGGAGAGCGACGGCCGCAAGCTGTTCGCGATTACCGACGAGGGTCGCAAGGTCGTAGAGGAGCGCGGTGCTGAGCAGCCGGCTCCGTGGGAGCAGACTGGCGAGGGCGCTGGCGGAAGGCACGAGCTCGGAAAGCTCATGCGAGAGGTGGCCCACGCGTTCGCACAGGTGATGCACACCGGCAGCGAGGGGCAGATCGCAAAGGCCGCAGGCGTGCTTACCACGACTCGGCGCGACCTGTATCGGATCCTCGCGGACGGTGACGTGGATGTCGCCGGTGGTGAGGCAAGTTCCGCGGGCGAGGACAAGGACACCGGCGCCGATGCCGGTACCGTGGTCTAGAACAGTTGAGCTCGACCGCATCCACAGCTCCAAGCCAGACCACCGAGACGGCGCCCCGTGCCGCCGTCTCGGTCAACGGCCTCGTCAAGCGCTACGACGAAGTCGAAGCCGTTCGCGGCATCGACTTCGAAGTGGCCCCAGGCGAGATCTTCGGCTTCCTCGGCCCCAACGGCGCGGGCAAGTCGACCACCATCAACATGCTGTGCACGCTCGTGCGCCCCAGCGGCGGCTCGGCGCTTGTCGCCGGACACGACGTCGTCAGCGAACGCGACGAGGTGAGACGCAACATCGGCCTGGTCTTCCAGGACACCACGCTCGACAGCTATCTGAGCGCCGAGCAGAATCTGCGGCTGCACGCCGAGTTGTATGGCGTGCCGCGTGAGCTGGTGGGGGAGCGCATGCGCCAGGTGATGGAGATGGTGGGGTTGTGGGAACGGCGCGACAGCCGGGTGAACACATTCTCCGGTGGCATGAAGCGCCGCCTGGAGATTGCTCGCGGGCTACTGCATTCGCCGCGGGTGCTGTTCCTGGACGAGCCCACCGTCGGCCTCGACCCGCAGACGCGCAGCTCGATCTGGCGCTACATCCGCGAGCTGAAGGCGCGCGAGGACATCACCATCTTCCTCACCACTCACTACATGGACGAGGCCGAGTACTGCGACCGCATCGCGATCATGGATCAGGGCAAGATCATCGTGTTGGACACGCCTGAAGCGTTGAAGGCGAACGTGGGCAAGGACCGCGTGCAGATCGAGACGGCCGACGACCAAGCGGCGATCGCCGCGCTGCGCGAGCGCTTCGACATCGAGGCCACGGTAGCCGAGGGTGCCGTGACGTTTGGTGTGCCCGCAGGCGAGCAGTTCGTGCCGCGGCTGTTCGATGAATGGGATCCCGCCCACCCCTCGATTCGCTCGGTGAGCATCGCGCGTCCTTCCTTGGATGATGTGTTCATGTCCTATACGGGCACGACGATCCGTGACGCGGAGTCGGGCCAGACCGACACGCGGCGCAACCTCGCGCGGATGATGAGCCGCTGATGAGAACGCAGGGGAGCGGCTGATGGCAACCGAGACGACCACGCTGCGGGCCGGTACGCCGCACGAGATCGCCCGCGTGCGCGTTCCCACGCGCAGCTGGCGTAATGAGCTGCGTGCGATCAGGGTCGTATGGAAGCGCGAGATGATCCGCTTCAGCCGCGACCGGCTGCGCATCCTCACGTCGCTGATGCAGCCGTTCCTGTTCCTGTTCGTGCTGGGCACGGGGCTCTCGCGCCTGGCCTCCACGGGCACGCACGGCGTCAACCTGCGCACGTTCGTGTATCCCGGCGTGCTGTGCATGGCAGTGATGTTCACGGCCATGTTCTCTGCCGCGTCGCTCGTGTGGGACCGTGAGTTCGGATTTTTGAGAGAGATGATGGTGGCGCCGGTGAGGCGCAGCTCGCTGGTACTGGGCAAGTGCTTTGGGGGCGCCACCGTGGCCGGATTTCAGGGCGTGATCGTGCTCTGCCTCGCCGGTCTCGTTGGCGTTCCCTACAACGCGACGCTGATCCTCGAGATCTTCGCGCTGCAGCTGCTGCTGGCGTTCGCCATCACCGCGTTCGGCGTGATGGTCGCGGCCCGGATCACGCAGATGCAGTCGTTCATGGCGCTGATGCAGATGGCGATCATGCCCATGTACTTCCTCTCCGGTGCGCTGTTCCCCGTATCCGGGCTGCCGCGCTGGCTCGAGGTCCTGAACCGCCTGGACCCGCTGACCTACGCCGTCGACCCGATGCGCCGGGCTGTGTTCGCACACCTCAACATCAGCGCCGCCGCACGCCACTCGCTCGACCCCGGTGTGACGTGGTGGAGCTGGCACGTCCCCGGACTGGTGGAGGCAGCGGTGGTGGCGCTACTCGGCCTGGCGATGCTGGCGATCGCGATCGTAGAGTTCAGCCGCGCGGAGTAGGGGCTAGCGGTTCCGGGTGGCCGCCGTGCGCTCTCGCCGCCGCGAAATCGTTGACACGGGTAAGCCTCGCCCTGGTAGTGTCGCGACACGGTGGCTACGTTCGACCCAACGTCCTCCGCTCTCGAGCTTGCAGCTGCGCTGCGGCGACGGGAGCTTTCGGCCGTGGAGCTGCTTGACGCGTGTCTGGCGGCGGTTGATCACAGCAACCCGCAGCTGAACGCGGTTACGTGGCGCAACGACGAGGAGGCCCGCGCGGCTGCGGCTGACGCAGACCGCCGGCTGGCCGCCGGCGAGGACGCGCCGTTCCTCGGCGTGCCGATACCGATCAAGGACCTTACGCCGGTCGCGGGCTGGCCTGTCACCTACGGTTCCAACGGCGCGCCCCCCGGTCCGAGCGAGCAGAGCGAGCTGGTCGTGGACGCGCTCGTGCGCGCCGGGTTCGTGCTGTGCGCACGCACCAACACGCCCGCGTTCGGGGTGATCACAGCAGCGGAGAACACCCGCTTTGGGATCAGCCGCAACCCATGGGACACGAACCATTCTCCGGGTGGCTCGAGCGGCGGTGCAGCCGCCGCGGTCGCGGGCGGGATGTTCCCCATTGCCCACGCCAACGACGGTGGCGGCTCGATCCGCATCCCCGCGGCCTACTGCGGTCTGGTTGGCCTGAAGCCCAGTCGTGGCCGCGTTCCGCGCCTCGCGCAGAGCTGGCTGGGAGCGGTCGTCGAGGGCGTTGTCGCGCACACGGTCGCGGATGCCGCCGCGGTGCTCGATGCGACGGCCTACTTCGACCCGAACGCTTGGTACAACGCGCCAGTCCCTGCGCGTGCATTCGCCGAGGCGACGACCACGCCGCCGGGGCGGCTACGCATCGGGTTGATGGCGCAGGCGCCGCTCGGCATCCCCACCGACGAGGCGTGCGTGGCCGGTGCGCGCGGTGCGGCAGCGGTGCTCGAAGGGCTTGGGCACATGGTGGAAGAGGTCGAGGTGCCGACCGTGTCCGAAGAGATGATCCCTCCGTTCATCAACCTCACCCTTGGCGGTTTGGCTGACTACGAGGGCATGGACTGGTCGGCGGTCGAGCCCCACATCGCCCACCAGCGTGCCGCCAGCAGCGAGCTGGGCGCGTATGACTACGTGCTCGCCGGGCGCACACTGGAGCTGCTCAGCCGCCGTGAGGTCGCCCGCTGGGGCCGCGACTTCGACGTGCTGGTAACGCCCACCTCCGCGATCGTGCCGCCCGTGGCGGGAGCGATCCTCGAGGCGCAGCACGCCGCACCCGACCAGCCGGTGCTGGACGTGGTCCGCAGCGTCTCCTTTACCGCCTTTGGCAACGTCACCGGACTTCCAGCCGTCAGCTTGCCGTTGCACTGGAGCGACGGTGGGCTTCCGGTCGGCGTGCAGCTGGTGGCTGGCCCCTGGCAGGAGGCGAGTCTGATCGCGCTCGCCGCCCAGCTCGAGCAGGCCTCGCCGTGGGCAGAGCGCCGCCCGCCGCTCGTGCAGTCCGCAGCCTGATCCGGCGAGCCGTTTCCGAATTCCGCCGAACGGTCAGGTGCTGAGGTGGTCGTTCTTCAGCCACTCGATGGTGGCCGCGAGCCCGCTTTGATAGTCAACGCGCGGCTCCCAGCCAAGCATCTGGCGTAGCTTGCGATTGCTGAAGTCCTGACTCTTGCCCAGTACCTGCACAGCCTGGCGGGACAGCAGCGGTGGCAGGCTGAGTCCTGTGGCTCTGCGTAGCAGCCGGTAGCCGTGCTCGAGCGTGAAGCCGATGCTGTTGGCAAGCCAGTAGGGAAGGCTGAAGCGCACCCCGGGACAGTCCAGGCCGTCGGCTAGCCCATCGGTGAACTGCTTCCAGGTGATAGGCAGGCCGTCGCTGACGTTGAACGCCTCACCGGGCGCAGCGTCATGTTGGAGAGCAAGGACCGCGGCATCGAGCAGGTTCTCTACGTAACAGACGCCCGCGATCGGTCGACCGCGGTCGATGAGCAGCATGTGGTGAGCCTTGATTGCTCGTGCGATCTCTCC
>Ga0210383_10001227_pt1 | contig 23524 bp, 17 predicted proteins | sample IncBWC14OmetaG_FD_160072 | JGI IMG/M metagenome (GOLD analysis project Ga0210383, IMG submission 160072) | Forest soil microbial communities from Barre Woods Harvard Forest LTER site, Petersham, Massachusetts, United States - Inc-BW-C-14-O ... | reverse complement strand
GGAATCCCGTCGGGGATGTCCATGATTTCCTTGAAGACCTGGCCACACGTTGCCAGGCGCTTCTGTTCCCTGCTTTCAGACGCCGCGAAAGTGGGACACGCCAGAAAAACGGCGACGATAAGAACAGCGGCTTTTTTCATGGTACGAGCCCCCAGCCTCTGTATGATTCTTCGGGTGCCAACGGTCGGTTACAACTGGCCTGGGGGGCAGTGTTGCCGTAAGTCAAAATGGAAGCGTCTCCCGCTCGCTTTTTAAAGGCCAGTGTTCCTACAAAGGCTCCGCAACGCCAGTTGACAGGCTCCCTAGAAAAGTCCTAACTTAGGAAACTGCCCCCCAGTAGTTCATGCGTCCATTTTCTATTTGACTGCACCCACGCTGCGCCGAGCAAACATGTACGAAAACTCCTTCGGATTTCGCGAGAATCCTTTCAACTTGACCTGCGATCCTCATTTTCGGCACCTGAGCCGACCGACGAACGAGACGTTGCAACAGCTGACACGCGCGATCCTGGACCGGAAGGGCCTGATCCTTCTGTTGGGGGAAGTCGGAACGGGCAAGACAACCCTTCTGTATGCTGCCCTGGACCTCTTGAAGATGAGTTCCAGGGCCAAGAATCAAATTGCAACAGCGCTCGTAGTGAACCCAACCTTGACCCGAGAGGAACTCCTGGAGGCCATCTTGGATGACTTCGAGGTACCGTGTGGGGCAACGAGCACTCCCCAACGTTTGGCCGCACTCCTTGAGATGCTGATCGACGTGCGGGACCAGGGCGGCACTGCTGTGCTAATTGTGGATGAGGCCCATCTGCTCACTATAGGATTGCTCGCAGAAATTCGATCGTTATTAAGCCTGCCTGTCCGCAAAAACTTGCTACAGGTGGTCCTATCTGGACAACCACAAATTGAAGACAAACTCAGGCAAATCGAGTTGCGCGACCTCCTGCAGCACGTCACGGTCCGCTGCAAAACCGTGCCTCTCACACTGAAGGAGACTGAGGGTTACATCCGGCATCGGCTGAGAATGGCGGGAGCTAAATCTAAATCAATTTTTTCACATGACGCAGTAGAAGCGGTTCATCTGCATTCGCATGGGATTCCACGGGTGATTAACCTTCTCTGCGATCACGCTCTTATCAGCGCCGATCTTAACCGGATTCAGCGCGTGTCCCCGCTCCTGATTGGAGAAGCCGCTGCGAAACTCCATTTCCACGACATCAAACCGCTGGCCCACCTCTTGCATAACTCCTATTCCAGCGATGTTGCCACAGCTGAACTGACTGCTCCGCAGACAGTGATACCCGAGTGCTCGCAGGCTTCCAAGCGATCCGCGTCTGAGGTTGACTTCCCGAATCGCGTTTCGCCCGCGCGAAGCCCAATGTCGATTCGCATTTGGATTCAGTCTTTGGATCGCTGGTGGTCTAGTAAATTCACTTGGGCAAGAGAATGGATGGTTCGTTCCGAAATGGGAGTAGCCCGGGCTGCCTTAGTGGCAATGGTGCGGCGCATCAATCCACTGAAAGCTCAGAGCGATGGAAAACCGGCTTGCCGAATCAGATCAATAAGGGAGTGGCTCCAGGCACCTTGGTCGAAAGATCGAAAGTTGGTCTGTCAGATTAGGCACCTACGCGAGTGGCTTCAGGCGCCGTGGCCGACGGCCTATGAGCCGCTTGGTGACAGGCGGTCCCCGGCGAGACATACAGTCGGTTGAGCCAAGCGCACACTGCAAATGTCCCGGCCAGGAGGCAGTATGACGGTCAGGGCCATCGCTTATCACGAATCCATCGCAATGGAGAAACTGGAAGAGTACTTTAAGTCGTCTACGCGCGGCGTTCTGCCTCGACGAGGGCGGCGAAGTGCAGTAAATGTAATCTCACCTTCGCGGTCATCGTCACCGAGGCGAACGACGCTCGCGACTTTGACTATGTCGATCAGCTTCAAGCCATCATTACGGACGACTGCATGTCTGGCTTACATCAGAATGAGTACGTTTTCGACACGCCTAGCGAATGAGTTCTCGGCGCTTCCCTCGACGAAATAACGATTTTTCGGGACTCGTCACGGTTTTGCGAAACAACCCTGCGGCCGGATGCTAGCCAGTGCCCTGGTCTCATCCTCGAAGCTAGGGATAATTGAAATCAGTATATTGGAGTGGATCGTGAGATTGCCTAACTCGCTTGAAAGAACCTTTAACATGGCAGGACCAATCCGTTGGATTTTGATACTTGCGCCCGGGAAGAGTTATGAACGAGAAGCGTGCATTACGTTGCAAATTCTCCCGCGAGAGCGAAGTCGCGTTCCTGCTTCGAAAAACTTGTCGAAAAAGAGGTAAAGGGCGGCAATTCTGCCGTCCCGAGCAATGATGAAATCAGTCCCGGCGTAAGCTGGCGGCTCACCAGGGCGGCCCGACGGAAAAGGCAAAGGAGAGATGGAGCCTGTTCGTCCGGTCACGCGACTTGACCTATGGGACAAGTTCCTCCCGGGAAACCGCCACAACCGACACGCTTGCCCAAGAGGCCGCCTGCGCTGATCCTTAGTAATAGAACCAGCCTAGTCTCAGCGTAAAATATTTGGAGGCAGAAAATGCGTAAACTATTGATTGTGTGCGGGTTGTTCTTTGTTTCGGTGGCTTCGGCAAACGCGCAAGAGGGTCGAGGGTTCGAGGTCTCTGGAAACTATCAATATGTTCGGTTCAATCCGGGCAACGGAGCTTCCGGCATCAACTGCCAGGGCGGGTCCGGCTCATTCGGGGCTTATCTGTCGCCGCGGATCGGCGTGATCGGTGAGTTCGGGGCATGCAAGGTCACGGGCTTGCCGTCCGGTGATACTTCGCACGAGTTGAACTATCTCTTCGGGCCGCGCATCTATTTCCCCACTCGCGGACGCGTATTTCCGTTCGTCCAAGCGCTCTTCGGTGGTGAGCAGTTCTCTGCCGGTGCGACTGGTTTTGGCTCGACGTCGAGCAACGCATTTGCAATGGCTGCGGGCGGCGGGGCCGACGTCACCCTGACGCGGCATGTTTCCCTGCGAGCTATCCAGGTCGATTATCTCTACACTCACTTTGGTGGCGCCGGCCAGAACAACCTCAGAATACAGAGCGGTCTCGTGTGGCGCTTCGACCGGTAATCCGAACCTGAAGCGTAGCAGTACTCCTTGTCGATGGTTGGGGCGTACGGCGATCTACAGCCGCTGCGCCCCTTCGAATTTCCTGGAACTGAATCAACTCAGCTTCAAGTCACTGAGACCATTCGGTCTGGGAGGTTCTGATGAGGGCAGCGACGCGTCGTAGTCTTTAGGCAGGGTCTTTAAGAATTGCAGTCGGCGCTGCGTGATAGTGAGAAATATCAGAAAAAACACCATCCAACCAGACATCCCGAAGATCTCTTGCCACGGGTACACGAGGCTAGCCGATTCACCCACAATCTTGACGCCCGGCCCATTCGGATCATGCAAGACTCCGACGGCTGAATTGAGTCGATGGCGCTCCAGCCAAGTATTCGCGAGGGCCTGGGAGTCTGTCTTGCGCGTGCGCACGATTCCCACACAAGACGGGGGCTCCCCATCGTTGACGAAAGTTGTGCCGGTGAGACATTGCTCAGCGGGTACGGCGAACCGGACCTCGTATTCTACAAAATAGTGGGCAACATGGTCCCTTAAGGAAGGGCCGGTGTAGGACTTCTCGTCCACAGCGGTTACATGACCCCGAGCAACGCGCCAGTTATGCCGAGCATGAAATTCCGACAATACGCTTACAGCTACGGAAAGGCATCCGAGTGCGCCAACAACTAAAAAAAACAGAATGACACCGCGCAGAAACCTAACCCTTCCTTGATTCGGCATTAGGACCGTAAAAAAATTGCTGTCATTTACCGGCCGGGATGAGGGGAGGCTGGGAGTAGACATAGATCAACCGCTGTTTATTCTATGCGATTCACCCGGCGCGAGGGATTCTATCTCGTGAAAGAGATACTGCGGCGGAAGGCCGGACTTCTACCTGGAATAACTAATGGGATGGTCCCCAGCTTTACCCAGTCAGTAGCCTGTCTATGAGAGTCTTGAGGACGCGTTCTATGGAACTACACACCATCGCATTTCTCGGTAAGACAGTCTTTCATCTGGTGGGCTTAACCTGCACGGCGAGGTCATGCTGCGCACGAAGCGCAAGCATCTCCCGTGGCGCGGATTAGGATTCCCGGCACACTCACACAAAGCAATAATCTTGGCAAGACAACCTATCGTGCCGCCATCGAGATTTATGCGCTCCGCGATCTACTGATTCACGCTGGAAAACCGATAAAAATTCAACATTTGGAACAAATCACGTGCGGTGGGGCGTCGACTGCCTGCCAGTAGAATCGGGGTTACAAGCGGATGTTTCGAGGACCTAAGCCTCCGGGGGTTGGGACGACGACCAAGATCGCATCCGGCCCGGCCACTCGTTTCCAGCTTTTTAAGGAGATCCTTGTGGCTGACGGCCGGGCGAGGCTTTGATGGTGTATTTTTCAATCATGCTTTTGGTGCGAAGAAATCAAAGTTCTTCAGCAGGTTTCGATACTCGTACCTCGCCCTGTTCCGACCACGTGCCTGGGAATGTTGCCTTGAACCGCTATAAGAGATCTGAACGTAACGTTCAACGAATTCGGCCTCCGATATAGCGGTGTTTTGGACTGACCCCAAGAACGCCGCCATCTGCGGCGAATGATTACATTTAGACCAATCAAATATCTTTGTCATGCAATTGTTTTTTGTACTCCTGACAATCGCAGTTTGTCCACAGCCACGCTCGCGAGTGGCGGTGGAATCGGCTGTGTGCTCTTGAACGATCTGATGGGTATTACCTATTTACCTTCCGGATTGCTGAATGACCCTGAACGTCAGGGACTGGTCTCCGACTCGTCTCTTGCCCGCAAAATGCTTCTGGAATCGTGTTCAGGGTGCAAGATATAAGAGCAAGAGAGAAAGCCCTAGGACTGCCCCTTACCGCTGGCTACATGGCTCTGACAGGCGACTTTTGAGCGACAATCTCTATGCTGATGGCCGCAGTCAACAAACTGCGTCAGGCTCACAAGAATGGGCGATTTGTGAGCCTGCCTAACTCGCTTGAAAGAGCCTTTAACTTGTTATGAACAAAGGGAGTACGAAGTATCGGTACGACGAGAATCAAGGTGTGTGGCATGAAAAATGGACGACTCGGAAAAGTCTGAACAGACGTGCAGAGTAATCGAACCAGCATTCTAAAGAAACGTACAATCCTCAGGAGCGGGTATTCGAATCCGAACTACAGTTCACGATATGGATCATGCGATCCACCCGGACGCCGGTCCAATTACCTCACCTCACCATGTCCAGCCTGTCGCGAAACCTCTTGTGATAGATGTCTACGTTCTCGGCCACCACTCTAGAAAATGAAAGCCAAGGATCCTGATCACACCTAACAAGGCGTGATACGTGTTCGTAGAGGGGATTTTCGCTACCATCCACCGCCTCCACCTTCACTGTCGGCCTACGCTGTTTCTCTGCTTCGTTGTACATCCGCACGGATACCACGTTAAGTTCCTCGTCAGCGAGCACGATTGCACCACCATGAGCTAACTCCGTTTCTGCTGTATCCACTACCCAGCCTCCGCTGTTGTAGACGCTCAAGGGATCGCGGAAATGATCAAACTTCATGGAGACAGAGAACGGCTTGTGCGTATGACCAATTACGAAGGTCGTCTGAGCCTGCATCGGCTTCTTGTACTCTTCCGAAATCTGCCTGGCTAATGGGCCTTCGATATAGGCTCTGAGGCCGCGTTTTGCATCTTCCGTAAGAACCGTGCCTGGCTGTGTTTTCTCTAGTGCTCCCAAGCGTTTAATCTCTTTCGAAATGAAGGGAGCGAACAGCAGCGCAAGCCATTCTCCCAGCTTGGGCCACCGGTGAAACCAGTGTCGGCCGCCGGCACGTGCCAGCTGGCGGACTAGGTCCGCGCGGGCTTCAGAGACCCGCAGGATGTCGTAAATTTGCTCAATGTCCTGACCCACTGCCCCTGACCGGCCCATAGCTGACCAAAAAAAATCGATCCAAGCAAAGTTCTCAGTCTCGATCTCCCAGATCTGCTTCGGCACCCTCCGCCTCGGGAAAACGAAGTCACCGACCGTGGTCATCAGCATGTAGATGGGCTCAACAAAATGTCCATGACTAAAGATAACACACTTATCATTACAATCATTCAGTAATCCAAGATTCGGGTACACCGTACCGACATGTACCCCACGTTCATTAAGATGCGAATGTCTGCGAATGACCGCATTTAGAAGGCATGAGTCCACCAAGTCAGGAGTGAACATTTTGGTCGTGTGCCAGGGCTCAGGCAGCTCTCCATGAGCCTTCCTGCTGCGCTTGCCCTGGAGAAATTCAACGTACTGGGTTTCCCGTGCCGTCTCCCAAAGATGATGGTCGTGATTTCCAGGGTTGAAAATAATTTTTGGGTTGATGAGCTGCTCGCCATCTCTAGGGAACAGAAGCTCGAGGAAACGCTCAAAAACCATCAACGCAATGTTGTCCTGTGCGAGTGCGAGTTCAAGCAGATCCCCGTTCAGAATCAGCGTGGGCTTAGCCGAACGTTCGTTGTGCCGAACCAGCTCACGAACGCAGCTCGCAAGCCCCTCTAGAACTTCACTTGGCCGATAGGGATCCACTTCACCTATTTTGGGCCCCAAATGCGTCAGGAGACTGTTGTCTGCTCCTAAATGCAGGTCCGAGATACATATGTAGTGAATATCCGGCATAGTTGCCCTTCTTCTCTAATGATGAGTTTTGGAGAGTACGAAGCGTGAAAAGCTTCGCTCGGCCGAAAAAGCCTTGAATTCCACATTGCCGCCGGGCTGCCAAAAATTCACTTCACCCAGTGGAGCAGCAAACGGTGTCCTTAGTAGGTGCTCTTTTGATTTCATTTTTCGGTCGGTTTGTCCAAATCGTTTTCACCGCCACTTTAGCCGGCTAGCGGAGCACCAAAGGCTTTGTGTCCGTTGCTGGACCCGTGAGCTCCCCGTCACCACTGACCGCACGCAGCTCGGCAATGATAGCGCCGCAGGTACACCGACAGGACAGCCACGCAAACAAGCACCGCGCAGCCAACAACGAGCCACTCCGGCAGGTCGGGATATACAATTGCATCGAGAACATGCACCAGAAACAGTCCGTGTGGGGGTTCGATACCTGCGCGAGCTTCACGCCACGTTTCAGCCGCGGTGAGCGGGCAAGGCAGCCAAGGAACAAGCTCGATGATGATGGCGTAGACAAGCGAAGCGATGTGTAGTGTTCGCAAGAGGCGGCGGCGACGCGTCAGCGTCCAGCCTAGCAGCACCCAGGCGCACCAAAGCAGGTGCAGGATCAATACAGCTTCCGCAAGAACAGATGCCGCAAGAATAGGACAGTTACCCCGCTTTGCCGGCTATCGGCTATCAACCATTAGGCAAATGCACCGCTGGTACGCGACTCGCCAAGAGAGTCGATTCGCATTATCGACGGCCACCCTAGGCTTGAGAACGAGACCGGCAGGTTTTTGATTTTAGCTGCGAGTCTCTAAAATCCTCGAATGAAAACGTCCAGGTGGGTCTTCAAGAATATCAGAGGCTTCAAGTCTCGCAGATAGGCGTCAACTAGAAAATCTTCCTGTTGGTTTCCTAAAACAACGGATGCGACTATTACATGACCCAGTCGCTTCGCTTGGAATATCCGATTGAATTCCAGGGCGTACGAAATTATCTCTTCGGCAGACAACGTTCGGACTTTTTGAATCTCGCCCAGGATTTGTGCGGTGTGCTCGGATATGGTTTTGGCACTCGTATTAAGCAAACCCTTTTTCTCTTTGGCTCTTTCGATGGCACTTATGATCGACCAGACGCGTATTCTGTTCAGTGTATCCTCTTCGAAGGAAACCCAATGTTCGCGTATCGATAATTTTGAGTGAAAAGATGGAAGTCGAAAAAATCGTTCGAATCAGCAAAAATCTGCATCTACTTGACTCCTGCATCCATGGCGCATAGCCCGGCTTACTGCCCCTTATGCTGCTTCCTGAGGTGAGTAGCAGGCATTGTACAAAGCGATGTGGTGGGGATTGGAGCATCTAACGTCTCAGAAATTGAGGCACAACAGATGAAGATCTTCTCTGGGACGGTGACTTCAGGATACGGCGTTGCCGGACGCAACTTAGACCCAGTGATGGGATTGATTGAGGCTTGAACAGGTCTGGCTGGAAACCATAAAGTTCAAGCGTTGCCTGCTTGGTAATGGGTCGGCTTGTAGGAAGTGATCGCGATTGCTTCCGGTTGACGGGCACCTCGCAACTAATCCAGTAGCCTGATCAACGCCCAAACCGGAGAAGTGGATTTCGGGACAAGGGAACATGTCCGGCAATCCGACTGATCGAACTGTCGCGCCAAATCGTGTTCAATTCGGTATCGCAATGTGAAGTTTCGACGGGCTGTAGGTCGGCTTCACATACCCCGGCTTGGTTATTTCAACTTGGGGTCGCGGTCGCCATTGCGGGAAGGGCGACACGTCTCAACAGGTCTTGGAAACGAGGGTTGCTCCGCAAAGCGTCCATGCTCGGATCTATATGAAGATAGATAAGCCAGTGGGAATGCTCCTCGTAAGATTTCTCCAAGTATTCAATCGCTCGCTCGGTTTCTCCCAAGCCAATATGGATCCCGGCCAAGAAGGGAGGTGCGACATACTTGCGCCTTGCTAGCTCTGTCAGATCATCAAGCACCTTCAATGCTTCCTTTGCCCTCCCCGACATTCCGTAAGTGTGTGCCAGTGCCGCGCGCATCAGAGGACTGCCCCCTGATAGGTTCACCCCCTTCTCACCCGCGGTAATGGCCAATTCGTAGCGGCCGGTTATCCGGTACAGCAGCCCGAGAATCCAGTACGTGACAGCGTAGTTCGGATCCAATTCGACCGTTCGCAAGAGTTGTTCGAGGGCTTCGTCGTACCGGCGGGCCATATAGGAGGCCCATCCGATGGCGACGTTGATAATGAGGGACAACGGATCCAGCTCCTGGCTCTTTTTCTGCTTGGCGATAGCTTCTACCTGGCGGCCCATGGTCATCACATATTCGGCGTACCAATGGTTGGCAGTTGGATAGGTGGGGTTCAGCTCAAGGCTACGTTTGAATTCTGTCTGAGCGTCTTGCCACTGCCAATCGTAGAGCCACAAGACGGCTGCCCAGGGAGTATGGACTTCGCCGAGACCCGGGTCGAGCTGCAGGGCGGTCATGGCGGCTGCTTTGGCTTTCGGGAAGGCGTCCTTCGGAGGCAGATAGCTATTCCATCCCAAGAGCACGTAGGATTCAGCCAAACCCGTGTGGGCGAGAACGTAGCCGGGATCCTTCGCGATCGCTTGCTGAAAGTACTCGATCGCCTTGTAGAACCCTTCTTCAGTCCATCTGTTCCAATGATGACGACCCTTCAGGTAGAGCCGGTAAGCCTCGGCATCTTCGGTGTGGCGTTTGATGAGTCGCTTTTTTTCCGCCCGCGTCAGCTGCAAACGCAGTTTCCCCGAAATCTCGCTGGAAATTTCGTCCTGGATCACAAAAATGTCACCTGGCTTACGATCGAATTGCGCGTTCCATAGCTGAGTCCCTGTCGCTACATCGACTAACTCGGTGCCAATGCGCAAAGAGCCACCGCTTTGCATAATTCTGCCAGTCAGCACGGCGCGCACATTGAGCTCGCGACCGACGGCTTGAGGGTCAATCCTCCGGCCCTTGTAGCGAAATACCGTGCTCTGTGCGATTACGCGGAGTCGAGGTATCGTTGCCAGGATATTGATCAGGCTCCCCGGGATCCCGTCACTGAGGTACTCGTTCTCGGGGTCACCACTAACGTTCTCGAAAGGAAAAACCGCAAGGGAGCCGATGCCCTTTGACAATCGCTCTGGGCGGAGGGCGGCGGTTTGCACTGTTGAAGTCCTTGACCTCCGCTTGCCGGTTGAAGATAAAGGACTTTCGGTTGGTAGGAGAACTGATTCCGGGTTTGCTTGTATGCCTCCCCGGCCGGAATCCGTATCTCGCTTCAGTTGTTGCAGATCCGCCAGTACCTCGGCCGCATGCTGGTAGCGCTGGTCTCTATCCTTCTGCAGCGCCTTGTCGATGATTCTTTCAAGCCTCGGCGGGATATCGAGATTAATACTTCGCACCGAAACAGGCGGCCGCGTGAGGATAGCCTCGATAATCGTGCCGCCCGTGCGGCCGCCGAACGCCTGACGCCCTGTGGCCATTTCATACAGCACGAGACCGAACGAGAAAATGTCGGTGTGCGGGTCCAGATCGTCTCCTCGAATTTGCTCGGGGGACATGTAGGAAGGGGTGCCGCTGATGATTCCAGCGATCGAATTGGAATCTGGCGATTCGTCGGCGAAATCCGGGTTCGCACTCGCGAGCCCTTTGGGAACAAGTTTTGCGAGGCCAAAATCGAGCACCTTCGCTTGTCCGCGCTTTTTCACGAAGATATTCGCGGGTTTTATATCGCGATGAATGATTCCTTCAGCGTGCGCAGCATCTAGAGCTTCCGCTATCTGGATCCCAAGCTTCAGTATTTCTTCGAAGGAAAGTGGCGTCTCATGGATGTGACTCCGCAGCGTTTCACCGTCGATGAACTCCATGGCGATGAACGCCAGGCCGTCCTGCTCGCCGATGTCATAGATCGTACAGATACCGGGATGGTTTAGAACGGACGCGGCTCGTGCCTCGCGCCGGAACCGCTCCAGGGCCAGCGGATCATGAGCCACATTATCGGGCAGGAATTTGAGGGCAACGAACCGTACGAGGCGCGTGTCTTTAGCCTTATAGACAACACCCATTCCACCGCCACCAAGTTTCTCCAGCATGCGGTAGTGGGAGACGGTTTGCCCGAGAAGTGATTGGGAGTCCGCCATTTGGCGCTCATCTTAGGTTGCGGTCCGGGGCAAGTCAACGAACGCAAGCGGCAGCTTCAGGCTGGTTCAAAAAACCATTTCCCGAATTTTGGAACCCTCTAGGGCGAAGCGGTAGATTGTTCCGACCCCAACCCCCATCTCTGCGGCGCTGCGCTTCCAGGCGAGGCCCAGCGCAACTGACTGTGGCTCCGGGATGCAGATGTTATTTGTCCGATAGCAGCTGTTTATCAGGCATGTGGCTTGCTAGTTTAATCTGGATTAGAACTCCGTCACCGCAGGCCGCGGTTGTATCCCAGCGTGGCGATTCCTGTAAGATTCGATCAATGGCGACGGCTCACACGATTCTTTCCAGGCTTCCCAAAGAAACCTACATTGCGGGGACCACGATTGTTGCCATCGCGTTGCATCTGGTGCTGCGCTATGGGACAACGGCGCCGTCGCGAGTTGCATTGGCTCCTCTAATCGTCGCATTGCTGGTTGGCGGAACACCGTTGGTTTTCGATCTGATGAAAAAATTGGTCAAGCGCGAATTCGGATCGGATTTGCTTGCGGGGATCTCGATTCTCACTGCGGTGTCGCTGGGTCAGTACTTGGTGGCGGCCATCGTGGTGCTGATGCTTTCAGGCGGCGCGACACTGGAGGAGTTTGCAACCGCCCGGGCATCGTCGGTGTTGGACGCACTGGCACGGCGAATGCCGGGTGTCGCGCATCGGCAAGCTACAGATGGCGTCGTGGATGTGAAGTTAGAAGAGATCCAAATCGGCCATTTGTTGATCGTGCTGCCGCATGAGATTTGCCCGGTCGATGGGGTAGTGATCGAAGGGCGTGGAAAGATGGACGAGGCGTATTTGACCGGCGAACCTTACGAAATCTCGAAAATGGCTGGTTCGCAGGTGATTTCCGGGGCAATCAACGGCGATGCGGCGCTGGTTATCCGCGCCGAAAAACTGGCCGTCGATTCGCGATACGCGCGGATCATGAAGGTGATGCAATCAACCGAGCAGCAGCGACCACATCTGCGGCGGCTGGGCGATCAACTCGGTGCCTGGTACACACCGGTCGCACTGATTGTGGCTGGGATGTCCGCGCTCGTGAGCAGAGACATGCATCGCTTTTTGGCGGTGGTGGTGGTGGCCACACCATGCCCGCTGCTGCTGGCGATTCCCACAGCGATCATCGGGGCGATTTCCCTGGCAGCGCGGCGGGCCATCATCATCAAGAATCCGGTGGTGTTGGAGCAGATCGCTTCTTGCGAAACGCTGATCTTCGACAAAACCGGCACACTTACGTACGGACGTCCGAAGCTTACGGACATTATTTGCGCGGAAGGATTTGAGAGACAGGATGTACTGCGATTGGCAGCCAGTCTGGAACAGTATTCGAAGCATCCACTGGCTGGCGCAATCACCGGCGAAGCCCAGAAGCAGGAGACGAAGCTTCTGGGCGTGACCGAATTAAGCGAGGCGCCGGGGGAGGGGCTGCGGGGCGCCGTCGAAGGGCGCAAGGTGCGAATAACCGGAAGAAAGCAAGCGGAAGAACTGCACACGGTTTTGCCCGCGATGGGCAGCGGTTTGGAGTGCGCGGTCTTTGTCGACGAACACTACGCCGCAACGATGCGATTTCACGATGCGCCGCGAGGCGACAGCCGCTTGTTCATCCAGCATTTGAAACCACGGCACGGGGTTCGCAAGGTAATGCTGGTCTCGGGCGATCGAGAGTCCGAGGTGCAGTATTTGGCGGATAGCGTCGGGATCAGTGAAGTGTGGGCAGGAAAGAGCCCGGAAGAGAAAGTGGCGATCGTGAAACAGGAAACCGCGCAAGCTAAGACGCTTTTCGTCGGAGACGGTATCAACGATGCGCCAGCATTGACGGCCGCAACCGTCGGCGTGGCCTTTGGCTCGCAGAGCGACATCATTACTGAGGCGGCGGATGCGGTAATTCTCGAAACGTCGCTCGGAAAGATCGACGAATTGATGCACATCGGGCGCCGAATGCGACGAATTGCGCTACAAAGCGCGCTGGGAGGCATGATCGCAAGCATCGTCGGGATGATCGCCGCAGCGCTTGGCTACTTACCGCCGATTGGCGGAGCGATCGCGCAGGAAATCATCGACTTGTTCGCGGTGTTGAACGCCGTCCGCGTGGCGCTTCCGACCCACGATTTGCAAGACTTCTGAGGTGCATGCGACGAACCTATTGTCAAAGCGGTTTTCTCTTTCTACTGCGAAGAATTCTTTTTGGCGGCGACCCACGGCAACCAAGTAGGCGACGAGCTTACGCGCCACCGCCAGCGTCGCGCGATTGGCGTTGCCTTTCTGCTTTTCCCGGTCATGGAAGTCGGATTACCGGACAAGTGCCATCCTAGTACGGTGATCCAATGTCGAGGACTGATGAGGCTTGCGTGAGGCAGTCGAGTTATTTACCTCGAGCACCACGTCTGGTGCGCTCCCTCCGATTGAGATAGATTTCCGGGCGGAGGATTTCATGGACATTCTGGCAGCAATCAAGCGCGAAGAGAGAAAACTCGAAAAACAGTTAGGTAAACTACAGCAACAATTGAATGGAGTTCGAGCAGCTGCAAAAGCCCTGGGACATTCCACTGAGCACGAATTTGTCGGCGTGAAGGGGCGCGTTTTGTCGGCTGCAGGAAGAGCAAAGATGGCGGCGGCTGCCGGAAGCGCTGGGCTAAAGTCAGAGCACAAACGAGAAAAAATGTGTTATAGAAATCCGGGTTCTCTCGGTTGCGCTCTGCGACCTTCTCGCGCTCAGTCTCAAAAACATCTGATGATCGCTTCAGAAATAGAAGACCGAAGATGTAATCCTTATAGGTAGCGGCGTCCAACCCTTCCTGCCGAAAGCGGTCGGCAGCGCTGTAGAGGTGGCGTTCTAGCTTGGCAAGGGAAAGTTTGGGCACCGGGTTGGAAACCCCTCCTGAGACGTGCCAGTTTATCATCCATACTTGTATAGATCATTATAAGGTGTTGGCGTGTCACTCAAGCCCCCGCTGTCAGAGGGGTGGCTGGCTTCCTGAGGTTACGACTGTCCCTGGAAACTAAGGTTCGAAGCAAGATCGGCCAAGAAGGAGAAGGTAAATGCCAGTGGAATTTGGGCTGTGGAGGATCGATCCCTCATTGAAAAAGATCGAGCTGAGCGCCTTCGATCTTGAGGAACGACTCGAAGAGATCCTGAATTCGGACATCTCGATGGTTCACCCAAATTGGATGGTGATCGGGCGGCAGGTTCGAACGGCATTTGACAAATTTGTCGATCTTCTATGCATGGACCGGGATGGAAACCTCATCGTTATCGAGCTAAAACGAAAGTCCATGGAACGAGAGGTGATCGCATAGGTTCTGGACTACCGATCTTGGGTAGACACGGTTAAGAACGATGACGTGTTCAGCATCTATGAGGCGTATCGGAAGAAATACTTTCCCTCACAGACCTCTCAGCCTCTGGACAAGGCTTTTTGCAATTATTTCAAGGCAAAGGAAATGCCGGAAGAACTGAACGAAGCCCACGAGTTAGTGATTGTGGGAGCGGAATTTAGCCCACCCACTGAGCGAATCGTAAATTATCTCGCATCCACGCACAAAGTTAAGATCAACGCTGTTTTCTTTCGCGTATTCAAAGACGGCGATCGGGAATATATCGCGCGCGTGTGTGGTTAAGGGACCCTACGGCAATCGACGCGGTTGAGGTTGCCGGTACAGGAGAATCCGCTGAGTGGAATGGCGAATACTACGCATCGTTTGGCCACAACCCGACTCATCGAAATTGGGAAGATGCTGTCAAATACGGATTCATCAGCGGTGGAGGCGGCTCGTGGTACAGCAACACGTTGCAAATGCTTGCCCCAGGAGCAAGGATCTGGGCCAACGTGCCCGGAGGAGTCGGATACGTGGGCGTAGGAACCGTTGTAGAGCCCGTTGTGAGGGTTGATGAGTTTATGGTCGAAGACGGAAGCGGACACAAAATACCAATCACAAAAGCACTGCTGAAAGGCACGGAAATTGGCAAACATGCTGACGACCCGGAAAGATCTGAATATCTTGTCCGTGTGAAGTGGATCGAGACCGTCCCTCTAGACAAGGCAGTGAAGGAGAAAGGCTTTTTCGGAAATCAGAACACGGTAGCAAAGCCGACTTCTCCGAAATGGAACTATATGGTGGACCGTCTGAAGGAGCGATTTGGAGTTTCATAGTCGCGCCTGCTTGGCTGAATTCTTGCAGGTGGATTGCGATGGCCATGACAATTGCAGGGAAACAGTTTCTCGAAGCCTCCACAGAAAAACTGGAGGAAGAACAACACAACTAGGAAGACGTTTGGACGGGCTTCGCTTATTTGGCATCGTGCAACGCTACACGAACAAACGTCAAAAGGACTATGACACTTTTATGACACTCGCCGGATTATGATAACGAGCGGATTGGAAGCAAAGCACGCAACAGCTTGAAGTACATGAAGATAAATGGTGGGGCTGGGGAGATTCGAACTCCCGACCTATGGTTTAGGAAACCAGCGCTCTATCCATCTGAGCTACAGCCCCACTTCTCGTCATTCTACAACGAAAAACGTAGTGTCTGAATCATCGTTCCAGGTCATCCCTTTGCACCAGTTGGACCATCTCATTTAGGCGTGCGGAGTCGCAGAATCACCGCGCTACATCAGTTACAATCACCCTTTCGAAGGAGATGCATGTTACCGCGACGACGGTTCTGCTCGGATGCCTGGCTGCACGTTCGGAAGTCGTTTGTGCGCTACCTGGTCGCATGCGCCGGAATCGCGCTGCTGGCGATCGGTGCGCAGACACTGCGGGGCCAAGCGGACGGACAGGTCACACAGCTGGACCGTGACGCCATCCTGCATCATCTCAACGCCGTCATCACCTGGTATCGCGACTCCACTACGAAAATCAAATCGGTGGGGCTGCCCAGCGACGCCATCTATCAGGATAATGCCAGAGAGCTGGCCGCCGAAGCTGTCAGGCTGGCATTCCAGTCGGCGAGAGCGGAAGCGAGTATGATCGCGGCGAACAGCAAGACCGCCAGCGCCACTCCCGCCGCGCCGTCCGGCACACCGCCGACCCAGCAACAGAATCTCAGCCAGACGGCAACCAAAATCGCGGCGCAAGTTGACGATGCGCAGACTAAACTAGATGCCGTTAACAAACAACTTGCCACAGCCCCAAGAAGCAAGCAGAAGGATTTGATTGCCGAACGCGACCGCTTCCAGGGTCTACTCTCTCTCGACAAAGCTCTCCAAGAGACCATTCAAAAGATGGCCTCGTTCGTCGGAGGCTCAGTCGAGGGCACCGAAGGCCTGGAAGGCAGCATTAACGAGCTTGCCCGTTCCGTCCCGGAAGCAATCAACGACCCCGCGTCCAAGAAAACGGCGGCCGCTCCCGTTATTTCCAAGCCCGCAACCACTTCCGCACCTTCCGGTTTGATCGGTCAATCTTTGGCGTTACTCGATCAGGTGCAAACGATGAACGCCATTGATCAAATGACCGACGAAACCGCGAAAATGCGCGCTACCGCCGAGGCGCTTCGCAAACCGCTTCGCGACACTTTGGTAGCAACCATACAGCGCGGCCGCGATCTCGCTAGTCAGACGCAAGGTCCCGCCGCCGGGCCTGCATCGCAAACAACTGCGCAGGAATTTCAAGCCATCACCGCGAAATTCAAGGAATTGGCCGGCGCGACCCTGCCGCTCAGCCAAGAACTTGTAGTCCTCGATCAGAGCCACGCCAATTTCCTCGAATGGCGGAAATCGATCGTGTTCGAGTCACAATCTGAGCTTCGCGCAGTGTTAACACGCGTGCTCGGGATCGCCCTGGCGCTGGGCGCGGTTTTCATACTCTCCAATGTCTGGGGAAGGCTCACGTTTCGCTACGTCCAAGATCCAAGGCGCCGCCGGCAATTTCTGCTCATGCGGCGTTTCGTGATGGGCTTTCTTGTCGGTGTAGTCCTAATCATGGGCTTCATCAGCGAGTTCAGCTCGCTCGCGACCTTCGCTGGATTCGTCACCGCAGGCATCGCCGTGGGATTACAAGCGATCCTGCTTTCCATCGCGGCGTATTTTTTTGTGATCGGCCGTTATGGCATTCGCGTGGGCGATCGCATCAGCGTCGCTGGCGTAACCGGCGACGTCATCGACATCGGCCTCGTGCGCCTCTACCTCATGGAGCTGGCCGGCACCGGCATCGAGCTTTATCCCACCGGCCGCGTGGTCATGTTCTCGAACTCCGTGCTGTTTCAGGCTGGCACCCCATTGTTCAAGCAGGTTCCTGGCACCGAGTACGCCTGGCATGAAGTCGCCATCTCGCTTGCCCCGGGCAGCAACTACAAGCTCGTTCAGGACCAGATCTCTAGAGTCGTCGGTTCGGTCTACGAAAAGTACCGCGAGGTTATCGAGAGCCCACTCGGCGGGATCGAGCGACGCCTGGAAGTTCAACTGAAGGCCCCGGTTCCAGAATCGAAGCTCCAATTTACGGATGCGGCTCTGGAATTTGTCGTGCGCTATCCAGTGGATATTCGCCGCGCGTCCGAAATCGACGAAAATGTGACCCGCGCGGTGCTGGATGTCCTCGATACGAACGAGGCCCTGAAGACCGCTGTCGCAAGTCCACCCAAAATCCGCGCCGCCATAAAAGGCTAAACACCCTGGCCTCTATCGTTGAAGTGGCCGATCTTTAGATCGGTTCGCACCGTGCGACTCCAGGCTGAGAGGAATACCTTCCAGTCGGGGTTTCGGTGGCGGTGACCCGCGGACGGGTCTAAAGACCCGCCACTACAGCATCCATGCACCTTCTGCGATCTCGAATAGAAATGCGGGGGAGAATCTGTGAAATGACTGTTGGATTATTTATTTACTGACGCTTGAGCCAGGCCGCCACAGTGACTGTGCCGCCATCGCTGACTTCCACCGTTCTTCGCACATCTTTGAACCCATCCAGCCGCAACGTCACCGTGTGCAATCCAATCGGGACTTCCACCCGCGAAGGTGTCGTCTTCCCTGTCGGAGTGCCATCCACAAGAATTTCCGCGCCCTTTGGAATCGTTTCCACTTGCGCCCATGCCACACGGTTATTCGATCTCGCGTTCAGCTTCAACGCCAGTTCCGTTTGCGCGTTGTCCTTTACCTGAACCTTGCCGTTATAGGGTTCATATCCCTGGAGCCGCAACGTCAGATTGTATTCACCCGGCGCAAGCGGCAATGTCAACGGCGTCTGCCCCGATTGCTTCGCGCCGTCGATAAGAACGTCCGCGCCCGGCGGATCGCTGCTCAAAAAGAGTCCCTTCGCCAAGGATTCAAGATTCAGTTTTTGATCCGAGACATCATTGGCCTTTACCTGCAACGCCGTCTCGACCGGGCGATAACCGTCCTTCTTTACATCCAGGCTATATTTCGCGGGAAAGAGATTGTTGAAGCTACACGGTGTCTGACACTGCTTGAGCGCGCGCCCCATCGGCCCGTGCAGCACCGCGGTCGCTCCCAATACGTCCGTCACGACGTGAATCGCGCCGAGTCCAGCGGTTGGCGTTGGATGCGACCCTTCATCCGCGGTTTCCGCGGCGGCAGGCGGCGTGTCGTCGTATTCGATGTGATCGACCACGCGAACATCCGCTGGCGCGTCGCGCAATGATTTCAGCAGCGCTCCGTGCTCGCCAGGACGCAGCTTGCCACCTAGAACGATCGTATTTCCCACGCCCTGCACTTTCGCTCTGCCCGTGAATCCACGCTCAGAAATAACCTCTTCGATGTGCTGTTTGAATTGCGCTGCTTTCGGGTTCAGCGCCGGCTCAGTCTTTTTCGGCGCTGCTTTTTCGACGACTGCCTTCGCGGGTTTGGCGTCCGACGCCGGCGGCGCAGGTGTTGATTTCGCATCCGCGGCGTCCGTCGCCACAGGCTGCGGAGTTTCGGCTTGCGCGGATGGCTGTTCGGCCGAATCGCTCCCACCGGGTTTCGCCTCCGTATCCGAGGGCGCGACTTCAGCGGGGGCTGCTGCCGGCTCGTTCGAGGAAGTTGGCGCGGTCTCGTGATGTTGCCGCGCATCGTTGAAAACTGGGCGCAGCTTGTATGCGCCGTAGGCGATCACACCCAGCAGCAACAGCGCGCCGAAAATTGTGCCGACGATGTTGGTCCTCTTCGGTTCTTGGTACGCAGGAATCGCACCGGTACGCCGCAACGGCGGCGTCTGCGTCGGATTTCCTGCGCCCATCGCCGCGAGGCGCCCCGCGGGTGTGCTCTGCGGAGACGCCGGGTGCATGCCTCGAAGCCCACCCGGATTCATTGCCACCGTCACACCCGGAGATGTTTGCTGTCCCCCCAGGACCATCGTCGATCGAGGATTGCCTTCGATTCCTGCGACGGCGCGATAATTGCGCAAATCCTCAAGCAATTCGCGGCAGCTCTGGTAGCGATCTTCCGGCTCTTTCGCCAGCGCCTTCATCACCGCCGCGCTGATTCCCGGATGAATCGACGGATTGATCTGCCGCGGCGGCACCGGCTCTTCGTTCACGATTTTGTAGATCACCGTGGTAATACTTTGACCGGGAAAAGGCTTCTCTCCGGTGATCATTTCGTACAGCATCACGCCCAACGAGAAAATATCGCTCCGTCCATCGACCGCTCGCCCCTTTACTTGCTCCGGCGACATATAACTCGGCGTGCCCATCACGTGCGCGGTCTGCTGCACCGTTCCGAACTGCAGAATCTTCGCGGTGCCGAAGTCGGTGACCTTCACAGTATCGTCGCCGGTCAGCATGATGTTCGCCGGCTTGATATCGCGATGCACCACGTTGCGCTCGTGCGCGAACTGAAGCGCGCTGCAGGTCTGCTCCATGATGCGCAGCACCCGCGGCAGCGGAAACGCGTGCCCCGCATCTAGCAGCGCCTGGACGCTCTTTCCTTCCACCAGCTCCATCGTGATGTAGTACAGACCCTCTTCTTCACCGGCGTCGAAGACGACCACGATGTTCGGGTGCGTCAGCAATCCAGCCGCGCGCGCCTCGGTCTGAAATCTGGACAACAGTTCCGGGCGGCTGAGTCCCGTGCCTTCTTCGCTCAACTTGATGGTCTTCACCGCGACGGCGCGGCCGATTACAGGATCGGTGGCCTTGTAGACGACACCCATGGCGCCTCGGCCAAGTTCGCCGACAATTTCGTACCGCCCGGCTTTCATGATCGCCGTCATAGCTAGATCGGGCGAAAGCGAAGGCTCCGCCCACTCGTCCTCTGGGTCTCGAAACGTCCTTTGGGTCTAACGCGGCCTAGCGGAGCAGTTTCCGGAGAAAGCACAGCCGCCGACACCCATTCGCCCTATTGGCACAGTAGCTGCCGGGTTTTCTGCGGGTCAACGTGACTAGCGTACTAGTGTTTCGCACTCGCTACCAGCGCGGCCGACACTCAGATTGCCATCGCTTTGACTTTAAACTGCTGAATATAGGGCAGTTAGTCTACGAACGTAAGCCCTAAGGCCTCGGCATCCCTTCCCCGGGCGACATCGTGCGCTCCGGTGCCGGCACGTTGGTCTCGCGGATTGGCCGATCGACCTCGCCGGGTCGCGTAGGAGCCTCGAGGCCGTCCGTCAGCAAATATCCCTGCAGAGCGATGCCGTTGGTCCAGACTCCTTCCAGAGCGGCGATATATTCGATCTGCAACTCGTACAATTTTCGCTGGCTTTCGAGCACGCGCGGATAGGACGCCAGCATCAGCCCATATTTTTCGCTCATCAGACCGTAGGCTTTTTTCGCCCGCGGCAAAATTTCATCGCGAAACTCGACCGCCATCAACCGCGCGTTCGCGTACTGGTCCACCGCGGAAGCGGCACGATCTCGCAGTGTCAGCGCAATTCGCCTTATCTCCTGTTCGGCCCGATCGATATTCGCGCGCGCTGCTGCCACGTCGCCTTGACTGCGATTGAAAATCGGAAGTTGCACGCTGACTTCCGCGATTCCCTCCCATCCTTTTGCAAACGGCAGCCCTTCCAACAATTCGTTGTTGTATTCCATTCCGCCGCGAATCTGAAGATCGGGAATGGGTTCGCGCCTCGCTCGTGCCAGCAGCGACTGTGCGTGAACTGCTGCGGTCTCCGCAATCCGTACCGCGGGACTCTCCTTCGTGATCGCTTCCACGGCCTCTTCTTCATTCAATTCGGGCCAACCATGCTCGAGATCGCCGGCAACTGTTGCCATCGGCATATCGGGTTGCCCGATGACCGACGTCAGCGACCGCCACTCTTCGCGCAGGGTGTTCTCTTGCATCCTCGCCGCTATGCGCATGCGTTGCGCCTCCACTTCTGCTTCCAGCACTTCAGTTTCATCGGCTTGCCCTGTGTTCAGGAGCCGCCGCTGGGTTTCGGCGTTGTCCTGAGAGATCTTCGCCAAATCGCGCCGTGCATCGAGCATCTCCTGTGCAGCAAGCACGCGCAAAAAAGCCATTTTCACCGCACTCTCAACGCGCAGGCGCTGCTCGTCGGCTTCCAGGGAAGCCAGTTTCGCTTCCTTGCCGAACACGTCGCGGCTCAAGCCCAGTTTTCCGGCCGTCACAATAGTTTGCTGGACGAAAAATCCTTCCTTTCCTCCGCCAACGGAACCTCCACGTATTTCATCTCCCGTATAACCGACCGTAGGATTTGGATATAGTCCAGCCTGCTGCTGCCGGGCCTTCGCAGCTCGAATTTCCGCCTCCGCCTGCCGCAGCGTAGGGTTCATCTGTCGCGCGATGTTCTCCACCTGGTCCAATGTCACCAGGGTTCCTTGTGCGGCCGTTTGCGCGCGACCCAGTTGCGGATAATGCGCTTCCACCGCCTTGATGTCGCCGTGGTGATGATGCTCGGCGTTTTCCTGCGACGCCGGCATCGACATTTCCTGAGCACGCGAAGCGCACATCACCGCAAGGTTCAGCGCCAGAAAGACAATGATGCGTGCGCGAGTTAAGAAACGTGCACGAGTGGCCGTTCCGTGCCCTTGTACCGGAGGAGTTAGCCCCGCACGAGTGGCCGTTCCCCGCCTCTGTACCGGCGGGGCTTGCACCGTACGAGTGGTCGTTCTCTGCCTTTGTAGGGGCGGGGCTTGCCCCGCCCGGCGTATAGAACAAGCACCGCTTATCCGCCGCCACCAATGTCGAAGCCTACGTTCAAGAATTATGCGGATGCTCATGTTTCTCCTCTGGCCCGGCCGAATTTTTCCTGCGAATGATTTCGTCATATTGATCATCGGGCAGCACGCGTATCAGCGTCATCATGCCCATCATTCCCGCGCTCCAATTCGCAGGCAGGCCGTAAGTTTCGGGCTTGTCGACGGCCGCATCCATCCCCATCTCCATGAAAGCATCCTGCGGGAAGCCCTTGACGGAGCTGGCATTGTCGGCGATTGGGGAATGGTGAACGTGCTCGAAGCCGACGGTATTGGCGAGCGTCTGCATCTGGCTCAGCGCTTTACTATCCGTCTGATCGGCGGTAGTAATCTGGCGATCCCGCAGCAGATCCATCATGTTGTTCATCATGTGGTGCGGCAGGTGACAGTGAACCATCCACGACCCGGGATACTTGGCGTCAAACTCGATCACGCGAGCCTGGGCCACACCCACGAGCACGGTGTTCATCGGATACCACGACGATTCCGGCGCGCGCCCTCCCTCCGTCCCGGTCTGCACGAATTGGTTGCCGTGCAGGTGAATCGGGTGATGGTCCATACCCAGATTCACGATGCGCAGTCGCACACGGCTGCCTAGTCGCGCAATCATCGGAGTAATCGCCGGCGCGGATACCCCGTTGAACGTGAGCCAGTTGAATTCCATTCCGGCGCTGTTGGGCACGCTGTTGCTGGGCAGCACCGCCCACTCCTGCAGAACCATGGCATAGTCGTGATCCACTCGCGGTTTGTAGGGTTTTTCCGGGTGCGCGATGAACAATCCGATTTGCCCCATCATTTCCTGCATGGCGCTGTGCGCGTGGTAGAAGAACGTTCCTTCCTGATGAACGGTGAATTCGTACGTATGTTTTTCCCCGGGAGGCAGTGGTTTCTGGCTGATCCACGGAACGCCGTCCTGCTCAATGGGAATTTCCAACCCATGCCAATGAACGGTCGTCGATTCGGGAAGGCGATTCTCAAAGATCACGCGAACCCGATCACCTTGTCGAATCTGTATCGTCGGCCCAGGGCAGCTGCCGTTATATCCCCACGCGTCAATCGTCTTGAACGGCGCGATTTTTCGTTTCACCACCTCCGATGTCAGCTTGAAAACTTTGACCGCCCCATCCCTCTCGTAGGGCAGGTCCGGTACGTCGGGCGTCGCCACCGGTGGACCTGCCGTATCTTCATCACGCGTGCCTCGGGGAGTTCGAACTCCGTGTTGCGCAGCGTGCTCGTGCGGCGGTGCTTGAGTCTGCGCATTGAGTTGCGTGCCCAAACCGAAAATGCCCGCACTGAACGCTGCCGCATCTTGAAAGAATTTTCTTCGTGTACCGCTCATCTTTGCCTCCAGACAAATGTTGCCGGTGCGAGGGCTCGGTTGAATGCGAAGCCTCGTCAGCGATAGCGTCGCCTCGTTTGAGGTAGTGGCCGATCTTTAGATCGGTCAGCCCAAACCGTAAGCGCCAAG
>Ga0210383_10001225_pt1 | contig 23535 bp, 21 predicted proteins | sample IncBWC14OmetaG_FD_160072 | JGI IMG/M metagenome (GOLD analysis project Ga0210383, IMG submission 160072) | Forest soil microbial communities from Barre Woods Harvard Forest LTER site, Petersham, Massachusetts, United States - Inc-BW-C-14-O ... | reverse complement strand
GAAATGCATCCGGGCTTCGTCGCTTACAGCCCCGAGACGCTGTTGAGGCTGCGCTCCATCGCCGGCCCGAGCATCGGATGCAATTACGATCCCAGCCACATGTTCTGGCAGGGCATCGATCCGATTGAAGCTATCCGGGTGTTAGGCGATTCTATTTTTCACGTGCACGCCAAGGATACGCAGATGTACCCGGTGAATTTACCGAAGGCCGGCGTGCTGGACACGAAGAAGTATACCGACGAACGGAATCGGTCCTGGATTTTTCGGACCGTAGGATATGGGCACGACTACGGGTGGTGGAAGGAATTTATATCGACACTGCGCATGTACGGCTACGATTATGTACTCTCGATCGAGCACGAGGACTCGTTGATGTCGCCCGAAGAGGGCCTCGCGAAAGCCGCGTCGTTCTTAAACGGGATCGTGATCAAAGAGAAGCCATCACAAGCCTTTTGGGTTTAGTGGAACCGCCCGCGGCATCGCGAAACTTCGCCGGCGTCATTCCCGAGTGCTTCTTGAAGAGAGCGCAGAAGTGGCTTTGATCTGAGAATCCACAAGTGTTCGCGATCTCGGCCAGCGAGAGCTCCGATCTTGCCAGAAGTTCGGAAGCGTGCTGGATACGCCGCTTACGCATGTATTCTCCGACGGTCATCAGATAGTGCCGGTGAAACTCGCGCGACAGATGCACCGGATGCACTCCCGCGACGCCTGCGAGCGACGACAGGCTGGGCGATTCCAGATAGCGCTCTTCTAGCGACTCCCGTACCCGCCGTAACCAAGAAGGCGCGCTGGAGCTATGAATCTCGGCGGAAGAGCGCGCGCTTTCAGCCAGCATTTCGAGCAGCACGCCCTCCATGGCCAAGGGTGCGATGTCGTCCTGCGCCATAAACTCGCGCATCATTCGATTGGCAAGCCACTTCGACAGCGGCCCGGCGATCTCGCGCGGTTCCGCCAAACAGTGCGCATGTTCCTTGCCTAGGCGCTGCACCACGTCCGGCCCGATCTTGACGCGCAGCAAACGGACCGCGGATAGAAAGTGATTCTCGTGGTGTTCGCCCGCAGGCAGAAGATGGATGGCGCCCTCACCCCAATGGAATTCCCGATGCGAAAATCGCTCGATATAATTTCCGGAAAGAACCACAGTGAGGTAAGCGTCGGCGTGGCAATGCCTCGGCAACGACACCCCTGCCGCGTAGAGCCCTTCGGAAAGAGAAAATCCCGCGATGTCGCGGCGGCGGACGGTGCTTCCCCCCGTATCCGTTACAGGACAGGAACTACTTGGCGTCATGCAATATTCTACGTAGCTGGGAGCGGTTTCGTTTGCGGAAAATGAGCTTCAACCGTATGATTCCCATGGGCGAACACTGCTTCCCAAAAGCGGACGGATAGTTGAGAGCGAAGGTTGCGATTATTTGAATTCGGGGCTGCTGGCGTTGGCCGCTTCAGCAGACCAATTCTGGTGGATGAGGCCGTTCTGGTCGGTATAAAACGTGCGACGGCCTGAGGTATTGAAAACCTTGGGATTGGCGTTGAGGGTGTAACCGGAAGGCGTCGCTGTCATTGTAAAAGTGTATCCGTCCTTGTCACCAACGGCCAGCGCGCCGGGGATGAGATCGGCAGCCTGCGGTCCCGGACCCCCGCTAGTGGGCGGGCCCAGTTCGGCAAGCGTGGTCGCAAACCGTTGGAACTGCGACATATACTGCACCTGCATGGTGTTAATGGTCTGCAGCTCGCGGATCACCGCCATCTCATTCGCGTTCATGCGCGCGCTTCCCAACTTGGGAACGGCGATGGCGAGGATAATCAGGATGATCGCAATTACGATCAGAAGCTCGATCAGCGAGAAGCCGCCAGCGCTGCGACGTTTTCGAAACTGCACCATATCAACAATTATGACGCTAAACCCGGGCGAAGCGTGGAAGGCTCTTGGTCCTGGTACTGACCGGCCCCCTCTGCCAAGACCAGCGCACCCAGAACGCCAGCGCGTCTGCCGAGCATGGCGGGCACGATTTCCGGGGGCTCAAGGTACCCCACGAGCAGTTCAGCTACCCGGGCGCGAAGCTTGGGAAACAGCTGTTGGCGCTGCATAACGCCCCCACCCAGGATGACGCGCTCGGGTGAAAGCGTACAGGTCCAATTCACGATACCGAGCGCCAGGTATTCCGCCTCCAGATCCCAAGCGGGGTGCCCGTCGGGGAGCCGATCCGCCCGCTGGCCCCAGCGCGCTTCAATGGCAGGGCCCGAGGCAAGGCCCTCCAGACAATCGCGATGATAGGGACAATTGCCCGTAAAAGGATCGCGTTCGCGATCGTGCGGAACCAGAATGTGGCCCATTTCGGGATGCAAGCGGCCATGCAGCAAGCGGCCGTCCACCAGGGCGCCTCCGCCCAACCCGGTGCCCACGGTCACGTACAGAAAGCTGTGCAGACCTTGCGCTGCGCCCCAGCGCGATTCGGCCAGGGCGGCGGCATTTACATCCGTGTCGAAAGCGATGGCTTTCCCCAGCGCCCGCCGAACGGTACCTGCAAAATCGAAGTTCCGCCAGGCACGTTTCGGCGTGGACGTGATGTAGCCGAAGGCGGGAGATTGCGGATTGGGATCGATGGGTCCGAAGGAAGCGATTCCGATGGCCGCCGCGGGTTCAGCGGAGCGAAAGAAATCGACGACCTGGCCCATGGTTTCCTCGGGGGTGGTGGTGGGAAATTCCGCAAATTCGGCGTCTTCGGGACCGCTGCCGGACGCGCATACAAACTTCGATCCTCCGGCTTCGATTCCCCAGTAACGCTGCATGGGCTAGCTTGCGCAGAGCCAGTGTACAATAAAAGCATCCATGAAATTATCCGAATTTGCCCGTGTATTGGCTCTTTCAGGCTTCGCCGCCGCCGCGTTTGCGCAACCTTCCTCCCCGTCCGCAGCTCCCAAAACCGGCACTCCGGCGCTCGCCCAGGTTACCACCCCCGACACTAATATAGGGCCCGACACCGTGGTCCTCAGTATCGGCGATCAGCATCTGACTCGCGCGCAATTCGAGGTATTGCTGGCGGCCCTGGCGCAGAACGGCCGTCCCGCTACCAGCCCTGCCCAGAAGCGCCAGGTGGCGGAACAATACTCCGAGTTGGAGACCATGGCGCAGGAAGCTCGGAAGCGCAAACTGGACGACAGCCCCGAGGTGAAGCAGATGATGGCTATCCAGGCAGACAGCTATCTGGCGAACACCCTGGCAAAGAAAGTGACCGACGACACTCACTTCACCGAACTCGATCTGCGTTCGTATTACAACGATCACAAGAGCGAATTTGAGGAAGCCAAAGGAAGCCACATCTTGATCCGCTTCAAAGGATCGACGGTTCCTTTAAAAGCAAACGAGAAGGATTTGACGGACGCGGAAGCCTTGTCCAAGGCCCAGGATATTCGCAAACAAATCCTGGCGGGCGCCGATTTTGCGACGCTGGCGAAGGCTGAATCAGACGATGTCGGGTCGGGCTCGAAAGGCGGCGATTTAGGCACGTTTAAGCACGGCCAGATGGTTGCGGCTTTCGACCAGGCAGCGTTCGCCCTGCCTGTGGGCGAGGTGAGCGAGCCGGTAAAATCACAGTTCGGATATCACATCATCAAGATCACAGCGCGCGAGGCGAAGAGTTTCGAGGACGCCAAGCCGCAGATCGAAAAAGATCTCAAGCCGAAGCTGGCGAAAGAAGCCTTGGAACAAGTGAAGGCGCACGCGAACGTCACACTGAACGACGCTTATTTCGGTAAGGAAACCATGCCGCCAGGACCGGTTCCCCCCGGCAAGTAGCGGCTGAGGCAGGAGTGCTTAACTGCTCAGGTTGTTGAGGTGCTCCTCGATGCGTTGGATGCTCAATGTCCAAGAGATCTGCCAAAAGCGAAGGCGATAGAGGGCAGCCTATGCTGATTCCGTTCTTCTCCTCCTTCGATTACATTCCATGTCCTGCTAGTGGTATTCACTGGATAGCCGCGTAGCCGAAACGACGTTGGTATTGGACGGTGGTCTTTTGCGCGAAATCTGATCGCGGCAAAAAACGCGGTGAGTACCAACAACGCGTGCCAGGAACCATTCCCGGAATTATAGGAGAGAAGATCCAATACGGGTTGGCCACGGGGAAGTTGAGATGATCCTTCGATCCTCAAATTCATTCGCCTACTGCATTCGTTCCGCCCACTCCAAAAAACGGAGCAGGTCGCGGCGGTGCTGCCATATAAAACGCCAGAAATCGCCTGTGCCAATATCATCGGCCGGTACGCCCCAATAGGTTTCCATGCGCCAGCGCAGATAGGGGCTGCGCCAGGGACAAAATCGATATCCCCTGCCGGCGCGCCACAGGAAGCGCAGCATCAGTGCAGTTGGCTCAGGGCTTTCTTGGGCGCAGTATCGGGAGTTGCATAGTAGCCGGTGCGCGTGCGCACTTGGGGATGCCCCGGACCGTTCACTGTCACTTTGATCTGGCGGAAGCTTCCGTCCATCTCCTGGACAGTGGGTGAGTACGCAATAGTGTACTGATTGCGTATTTCGTGCGCCACCTGCAGCGCGATCGCATCCACGTCGGCTGGACCTTTGGGATAAAATGCCAGCCCGCCCGAGTCGCGCGTAACTGCATCCAAAGCCCGCTTGGCCAGGCGCGCCTCGCGATGTTCTTCCTCATTCAACAAGCCGATGGAATAGACCAGCACTTCATTCTGCTGGGCGCGGTTCACGAGTTTTTCAAGGCTGATGTTGCTCGCGTTATCGTTGCCGTCGGTGATCACCAGCAGAACTTTCTTCTGGCGATGTCCTTCCTTCTTGAGGTATGTCATCGACGAATCGATGGCGTCGCGCATGGCGGTGCCGCCGCGAGAATCGATGCGCGCAATTCCCTCTTCCATCTTCTTAATGTCGCTGGTCAGGGGGACATCCAGGTACGGGTCGTCATTGAAATTGACGATGAACACCTCATCCTGCGAATTGGAAGCTCGCACCAAATCGAGCGAAGCGCTCTCCACCTTCTGCCGCTTTTCCCGCATGCTGCCGCTGTTGTCGATGATGATGCCGAGCGAAATGGGAACATCCTCGCGGCGGAACACCTTGATGGGTTGCTCGACGCCATTTTCAAAGACCTTGAACGATTTCTGCTGAAGATCGGTCACCAGCTTGCCGTCATGGTTCACAACGCTGACCGGCAGTACCACCAGGCGCGTGCCGATGGTGAAAGTGGGGTCTTCGGCAGGGGGAGGCGGCGGGTTTTGGGCCCAAATCGAGAAGGACGTGAGTAAGGACAGTGCCGCGAAACTACTGAGAAGGGGCATAATACCCGAGGCGGAAAAACGCCTTGAGCGGGGGTAGGCCGCGGGGCTGCACCAACTTAACATTGACGTGCCGATACTTGCCATCTCTGGTCTGGTTGCTGGAGCTATAGTAAAGCACGTATTGATTGCGAAGCTCGATTCCGATTTTTGCGGCGATGTCGGCAAGTTCGTTCAGATTCTCCACATTGTAACTGCGGCCGCCCGTTAACTCGGCGACTTCGCTCAACAGGCTGGGCCCCATCGATTCTTCCGGAGTCCGGCCGCGCGATCCAATGGGTTCGAAGATTCCAATCCCATATATTTGTACATCGGCTTCGCGAACCGCGTTCTTGATCTCACTTTCAGTATAACGGCTGTTGTTATCGCCGCCGTCGGAAATGATCAGAATCGCCTTGCGCGGGTTGCGCGCTTTCTTCATCTGGTTCATGGCCATGTAAACGCCATCCAGAAGCGCGGTCTTGCCTTTCGACTGCGCAAACTCCAGACGATTTTGGATGTCTTCGGTGTCGGGGGTAAACGGAACCACCAGCTCCGGCCGGTCGTTAAACTCAACGAGGAAGAATTCGTCTTCCGGGTTAGCGGTCTTAAAGAACTGCACCGCTGCTTGCCGGGACTTCTGCAGTTTCGGTCCCATGCTGCCGCTGGTATCGAAAACCAATCCAATGGATAAGGGGGCATCTTCGGCCGAGAAGTCCCGAATCTTCTGTTCGATCTTGTCCTCAAATAAGCGGAAGTGCTCTTTTTCAAGACCAGTGACGAAGCGATTCAGAGGATCGGTGACGGTGACATTGATCTGGACCAGCGTGGTATCTACACGGATGCTTCCAGACCGCTGTTCCAGGACTGCCGCTGGGGGCTCTTTTTCGGAGGTTTTCGCGCGAGCGGTGATGGAGGCTTTGTCGTCGTCGGCCGAACAGGCCGTGGGCGTAGCGATGAGGAACCCGATGACAGGGATCAGAGATGCAAGAAGGCCGAAACTACCAACCCGTGCTAAACCACGCGCCACCGTAATTCACCCGCCTAACGCTACAACTTTTTACAGTATAACATCGCCTTCTACGGCTGAATATGAGAATTTGAATTTCATCGTGGTGAATCTTGCGCTTCGCTGGGTGTGGGGCGGATTGAAAAAATTGCAAACCGTCCGCTTCCTGGATCGCCATCTGCAATCAAAATAAAGCGCTTCCAGGTTGGTTACGTAGTTGCTAACTGTGACGCTTGGTCTTGGTGATGCGAGTGGAGGGGTCGGACCATGAATAAGCTAAGCACAATCCTACTATTTACTGTAGGGTCTTTACTTCCTTTCGGACTGCGAGCACAAGCACCCAAGCACGCCGAAACCAGCGGCGGCCAGCCGATTTTTCGCGTCACCGTGGTGGAGCGGACCACAAATGCGGTGAGCTATCGTCATCGCAGCGGCTGGACCAAGGTGGACTTGCGGGGCACCCCGCTGGCTCCCGACGCCACCGGACATGCCGACGTAAATAGCAGGCCTGGCTATATCGAAGTGAAGACGGAGATGCACAAGCTGCTTCCGGCTTCGCAATACGGGCCTGAATATTTGACGTATGTGCTGTGGGCGATCACTCCCGAGGGCCGGTCCAAGAATTTGGGCGAAGTGGTGCTAGACGGCGGCGGATCGCACCTGGACGTCACCACAGACTTGCAGGCGTTCGCACTGATCGTGACGGCGGAGCCGTATTTTGGCGTCAGCCAGCCGAGCGACGTGGTGGTGATGGAGAACATCATCCGCGAGGATACCGTCGGCAAAGTTGAGCAGACCAGTGTGAAATATGACTTGCTGAAGCGCGGAAGCTATACCATGACGGGAACGCCCGGCAAGTTCCACAAGGTGGACACCAACAAGAAGATTCCATTGCAATTGCTGGAGGCGGAAAACGCCGTGCAGATCGCGCAGGTGGCGAACGCGGACGCCTATGCGAAGGACACGTACGACAGCGCCGACAGTCTGCTGCGGCAGGCGGAAACGTACCAGGCGCGCAGCGCGGGCTCGAAGCCGGTGATCATGACCTCGCGCGAGGCGGTGCAGAACGCTGAGACGGCCCGACTGCTGGCGTTGAAGCGCCAGGAAGACGAACGCATCGCCAACGAGAAGAAGGCGGCGGCGGATCGCGAAGCAGCAGCGCGCGCGGCGGCGGATGAATCGGCTCGGCAGAAGGCGGAGGCGGACGCACAGGCGGCGCAATCGGCGCGGTTGGCGGCCGAACAGGCTGCAAGAGCAACCCGGGAGAAGGCGGCTGCGGACGCAGCGCGGGCGCAAGAAGAAGTGGAACGGTTGAAGGCCGAACAGGCCAGATTAAGCGCGGACGAACAACAGCGTCAAGCCGAGTTGGCCCGTTTGCAGGCGCAACAATCCGAGCAAAAAGCGCAGGAAGCAGACCGCTTGCGCGCGCAGGCCGAGCAGGCGCAGCAGCAGCTCCGCCAGCAATTGCTGGAACAGTTCAATTTGATCCTGGAAACGCGCGATACCGCGCGCGGGTTGATCGTGAACATGTCGGATGTCCTGTTCGATTTCAACAAGTACACCTTGCGTCCGGCGGCGCGTGAAAAGCTGGCCAAGATCTCGGGCATTATCCTTTCGCATCCCGGCCTGCGCCTTGAAGTGGACGGTTACACCGACAGTGTCGGTAGCGAAGATTACAATCTGAAGCTCTCCGATCATCGGGCGGAGGGTGTTCGCAGCTATCTGATCGGCGAAGGCATCGCGCCAGACAACATCAACTCGAAGGGCTTCGGTAAAGATAATCCGGTAGCGTCGAATGACACCGCCGCCGGACGTCAGAAGAATCGCCGCGTGGAGATGGTGGTATCAGGCGACATTATCGGCACGCCGATTGGGCCATCGGTGAAGCAATCGCAGTAAGGTGATGGTTGGCCGGACCCATAAGGGAGAGCTCCGGCCAACGGGCTTCGGTTTATTCTTTAGCGGAAATAAGAATCAAGCGTGGAGACCCAAGCTGGTAAGCTTCTTCATCGGTTGACGCCAGCAGTTCCACGGGGTTAAGCCCGGCCTCCGCGTGGATTCGGCAGAGTTCGGCCACCGTGAATACATAGCTGCTGGTGGGTCGTGTTTCCACTTGGCCGCCGCGCACAAAAGTGTAATCGATATCGAGGCGGCTTTCGTCGGGATAGTAGCGATTTTCGCTGAGCATAAGAATATCGCCCAGCCGGAACCATCTGTTCCTGGCGAGCGAAGGCAGAATGGATTCAGCCGCCATTCCGGTATCGACGATGAATCGCGCACCTGCCTTCAATGCGCGCGCCACCGCCGCGAGGAACCGCCGGGAATCATCCCACGACAGATACCCGAAACTATTGCCGAAGCAATAGGCTCCTTCAAACGTAGAATCCCACGGGAGCGAGCGCATATCGTCTCGCACCCAGCGGATTGGGTGGGGCGATGCCTCGCGCGCTTCCGCGATAAACTCGTCGCTCAGATCAAGGCCCGTCATCTTGTATCCACGGGCGGCGAGTTCAATGGCGTGCCGGCCGTTTCCACAAGGAATGTCGAGCAACTCCGCGCCGGCCGGAATATTCAGAGCCCGTTCGAGGAAATCAACCTCGCCACGGGTCATTTCAGGGGTAGTGATATACCGCCAGGCGTCCAATGCGACGCCGCGGAAAAATACATCTTGCCAATTCGATTGCATGGTTCTCCTTCGAGTAGATACACCAACAGTTGCAGTTGTGGGTTGCGAAGAAGAATTATCGGACGGCGTTAAAAGTCAAAGGCGCTCATTCACGATATCAAAGTTTCTACTGGCGTTCGACAACCAGGATCGTGAAGCTGCCCGGCTTCGGCTTCGGACGCCCTTTCTCGCCAGCGGGCGGCGGCACCATCTCGGCTGCGGACAAGAACATGCGCTTTGTTTTTGGATCTAACGCCATGGTTTTGGCGCTCGCTTGTGTCTGGATATCGCCGACGGATTCATACTCATCGGGACCTTTCTGATGAATCACCGAGATGGTACCGTCGCCATTGGAGCAAAAGATCAACTTGTTATCGGCATCGAAGGCCACCGCGTCCACGCGCGTGCCGATTGGCAGGGTCGTAATCACTTTGCCTGTCTCGGCATTCATTACCGCCATCACTTTACTGCGGCATCCGATGAACAAGCGCTCGTTTGCCGCATCGATAGCGAGACCAGTGGGAGTTTTGCAACCCGTGATAGGATATTTCGCTTTGACGGCTAGAGCCTTTGGATCGTAGCTCACTACTTCCGCTTCTTCCTCCAGATTGACGAAGCCAGTGCCTTTTCCGTCCACCACGCTTGCTTCGGCGCCCCCACCCAAAGCCACTTGGCCGATCACGGTTTCTTTTTCCGGATCGATGGCGGTGATAGCCGCAGCGTCGCCATGGCACACCAGCACTCGCTTGCTATGCGCATCGTAAAACAGGAAGTCCGGATCTTTAGCGACCGGGATTTTCTTGATGGTTTGGAAAGTGTTGGTATCGAAAACGGATACCATCGATTCCGCTCCATTAGTGGTGAACCCGCGATGCAGCGACGGCACGATCGCAATGCCGTGGACGCCCGGCGTGTCTTCCACTTTGCCGAGCAGTTTGCCGGAGGCCGCATCCAGGACGTCGACCTCGGTTCCATGCGAGGCATACACGCGGTTGGAGGAAGCGTCGAAAGTGACATAGTCGAACCCGCCATCGCCTGGAACGGCATAATGTTTGGTCAATTTGAAGCCAGGGGCATCCGCCGCCATTCCCAGCGCGGCGAGGCTGAAAACCGCCATGAATCGAGAGAGTGTTCGCATGTGTGTCAGCATAAAGCGGTCACCTGAAATTGGCATTAAAGACCTATTTGTTCTCGCCCGAATTCCAGCGCACGCCCATGGCGTAGGTGGGATGATAAAACTCACGTTGAATCGGCCAGATGGGGCTGCCTTGGTAGAATCCGAAGACTTCATTATTAAGATTCAGACCATAAGCCAGGACTGAGAATCCCTTGGCCAGACGGACAGTGCCTTGCGCGTCCACCTGAAAGTGGGAGTAAAGATAGATGTCGCCCTCCGGTCCCTTGATTCCGAGCGGCGCGCCATCCTGATAGTTGTACTGAAATATGTTCGCCGAATTGTAGGTCATGCCGACGCGTATCGACACGCGGCCACGATCGTAAGTGGGGCTGATATTCCAGGTATGGGGCGCCTGGCGCTGCAGCGCCGGGTGATCGGAACGGCCGGGGACGCCATTGGCCTGCGAAGCGGTGTAGCTGTAGTTCGCCGAGATGCCAAGCGCCTTCAAGACGCCGGGCAGATACGACAGCCGCTGCTGATAGGCGATCTCGAAGCCCCACAGCCAAGCGCTTGATCCGTTGATGGATTGTGTCTGCTGAAAACCGTTATAAGTTCCCGACGTCACATTGGTCTGGACCGAATAAATTGGATCGGTGATGTCCTTATAGAAGAATCCAGCCTGGATCATGCCCAACGGATTCAAGTAGTGTTCGTAGAGCAGATCGTAATTATTGGCATGCGTCGGCTGGAGATCGGGATTGCCTATGCTGATGCTGTTTCGTTTGTCGTTGAGCAACAGATACGGAGCGAGATCCTGGAAGTTCGGCCGGGCCAGACCTCGGCCATAGGCCAGGCGAATTCCAGAATTCGAGGTCAGGGCATAACGCAGCGATGCACTGGGAAGAGGATTGATGTATCCGGAATTCTTCTGTTGCGGGTTAGTGGAAAGGTAGTTCCCATTGCTATCCACTTGGACGATGTAGCCCAAAGTATTCTCGCTGGTGGCCTCGAAGCGGAGCCCGGTGTAGAGCTGGAACTTGCCGAAGCTGATGGTGTTCATGAAGTAGCCCGAGGCTACGCGCTCGATCAGATCGAAATTGTTGGGATCGTTTCTCTGATGAGTGGTATTGGAATCGAAGGTGAACGCGTTTGGATTATTGGTGTAGTACGACAGGATTGAGTTGTAGTTGACCAGCGGACCCAAGGTATAGCTCTTGTCGTAGTAATTCGGATCGGTCAGCGTGATGGGGAACGTGCTCATGGGGATGGAGGTAGGATTGTTGGCGTCGTAGTAGAGATCGCGATTTTCATCGAACTTATGCGCGTTGCGAATCTTGGCGCCCATTTCGAATGTTCCGAAGTGTCCGTTCCAGCTATAGCTCTTGCCGTAATTCACACTGCCCTGGAGATTGAGCTGCGGGCTATAGGTGTGATTGGTGTCGTAGCTTTGGAAAAAATACTGTGTTGGATCGTAAATGTTCACGCCGTTCTGCACCGGCAGCTTTGGCCGGTAGGGGTTGCTGAGATCAACCCCGAACTGAACATTGTTTAGCGGTGAATTGGGATCCACGGGGCCAAAATTGGCTTGCGCATAGCCTTGATCGTCGGTTGACGAGCGCGAAGCCGAGATTTCCCACGTCAGCGACGATGTGGCCCATCCATGATGGCCGCCGACAACCAGGCTGCCGATTACCTGCACGGGTCTGCGGATGGATACATTGGCTGACATGTTGCCGTCCGGTCCGCCTTGCAACGGCGAGGTAGTAAAGCTGTTGATGGTGGGAGTGAAAGCCCAGCGATCGCCAAAGTTGTCGAAGTGCGAATATAATCCGCGCGCATATAGCACTGAGTTGTCGTTGAGTTTGTAGTCGACGCTGCCTTCAAATCCCAAGCGCGTGCGGTAATAGCGATATTCACGAATATCTTCGGTGGGAACAGTACCGTAGGACGCCGCGCTGGAACTCGGAGTGAGGCAATTGCCGAGGTCGCACTGGATAGCCGTGGGCGCCGGCTCGAGATCGTTGATGCCGCGCCCATTATAGTCGTAGGTTCCTCCGAACAGCACGCCTAATTTCTTGTCCTTGCCGAACCGCTTGCCGATGGTGCCGCCGAACTGGCTGACGCCACGGCCCTGCAAAATGGGGGTATGACCGCCAATGCCAAAGAGCGATATGGTGGGTTGCTCGCCCGCGGTTTTCGTCCGCAGATTCACCGATCCGCCGATGGCGTCGCCATCCATGTTGGCAACCAGGGTCTTGTTGATTTCCACCGACTCCACTAAATCGGACGGCACCACGTCCAGTTTGATTTGGCGCACGCCGCTTTCCGGCGACGGAACATTGACGCCATCGATGGTCACATTGCTATAGCGCGGCTCTGTGCCGCGAATCTGTACATACTTCCCTTCCCCCTCGTCGCGTTCCAGCGTCACGCTGGGCAGACGGCCGATGGCATCGGCGACATTGGCGTTGGGAAGGCTGGTGATTACTTCGGCGGGCAATACCTGTAGGATGTTCAAGGCCGTACGCTCGCGGTTGATGGCTTCGGCTTCGCCGTGAACACGATCGTCGGTAACCTCTACCTGCTCACTCTTGTCGGCAACCTGGAGCGTCGTGTCGGCGTGCGACGTTTGGCCGGCCGTCACCATCACATCCGATGTGACGGGCGAAAAGCCAACAAAATTGATACTCAGCTTGTATGCGCCGGCGGCCACATCGGTAAAGGTAAACTCGCCCTGATTATTGGTGGCCGTCTTGACTCCAAGCGGCTGTAGTTCCACTTCGGCGCCTTGCAGGACGCCGCCGCCGCTATCCACCACTTTGCCGTCGATCATCCCCTTTCCTGATTGCGCTCTGGCGGGCGCCAAAGCGAGAATGTTCAAGATCACGAAAGCGATGGCCGGACCAATACGTTTGCGCACGGATACACCTTTCCTTTTTGGTTGAACGTGGGTTGTAGCCTCGTGACGCCCAAAGGGCCGGTTGGCGAGGCCAGAGCAAGCAGCTAACGAGGGTTCAGAGTATCAGCGAAGAATGAATTTCGAGTAACGATTCAGCAACGAATCGATGAGATTAGCCTCAAAATTTTGGGTGATTTCTTTCAGGAAGTCTTCAGAATACTTCTTTATGGTTAATGGTTTACCCTCTGATCGACCAAGGCTGCTCAGGGTGCGCGAAGCGATCGGCGCCGGCTGCTCACTTTTCACACAGCGAGCAAGAATCCTGCTTTTGACCCCTATCTATTAGTACACGCGGTACGAAACCTTCGGTCCAACGGTACGAAAGCACCGTTGTCTCGGGGAGAAAGCAGGAACGGCCTCTTGTCGGAAAGATCTTAACAGTCCGTAATAGCTAATACACATGAACTCGTTCATTCCGATGAGCGAGGCGAGCATATTTGATCGAGCAAAATGGGCCACGCCGGCCTAGCCAGCCGGCAAGAACCGCCAAGGATCAATCCTTGGCGAAATATAGATTGCTTCCGAGGAGAAACTTATGTTTAAGACTTTATCAATGGCGGCAGTTCTAATCGGCTTTGCCGTTACCCTGTCCGCGCAAGTATCGCCCTACCCCGACACGTTCAAAGTGAACTACTTTTCGAACGCGAACACGGAAGGTTGTCTGGACGGTACCCTGCGTATCACCAACGTAGGGACCCAGGTGGGTTCAAAGACCGATCCCTCTGGAAACCTGTGCGCCCTAGTTTACGTGTTCGACCCGAACCAGGAACTGGCCGAGTGCTGCAGTTGCAAAATCACTCCGGATGGTCTGCTCACTCTGAGCGTGAACAACGATCTCACATCCCACCATGACACTCTGACTAACGTTCCCTTGGTCACCGGGGACGTGAAGATAATCTCTTCCACCAGCTGCAACGCAACGAAACCAGCACCGGCAGCCGGGATTCGCGCTTGGATGACTCACATGCAGAACTTCGTTTATCCATTCGCCTTTCAAACCGAGACAGAGTCTTCCGATAGCAACCTGAGCACGGGAGAATTAGACGGCCTGGCAGCTCGGTGCGCTGCTATTCACTTGGTCGGCAGCGGCTACGGCATCTGCTCGTGCGGCGGCCAACAACCGTAGGGCGCTCGCGAACTCGTAGGGACGGCTGGCCGCACTCGATCGCCGCCAGCCTCGCGCTTCGCGTTTAACTGAAGCGCGCTGGTTAGTTTGTAAAGTTAACGGAATTTTTTTTATCAATCCTCAATAATGCTTACTCATTTCACTCGCCGTGGCTTGGCTGATCGCCAACCGAAGCGAGTACCACACGTACCAGCAAGCAACCTCTTCGTCGATGAAGAATTTAGTTTCAGGATGGAACTGCAGCTTTGCGAGCCTGACCTTGGACTTCGAGCCAACCAGACTGAAACCAGGCTGAAGAAGTCTGTCTGGCGGCAGAGTAAGCCGGCAAAGCTGAGCATTCCTGATGACTTACCCGCTTCTTCGCGGGCGTCAGAATCCGCGCCGCGCGTTCAAGTGCCGGCGACTGAGTTAGCAGGTACTTATCGAATCGTTAGTACGTGCGGTACGAAAGCGTTAGCTAAGCGGTACAAAAGTCACGTTGTTCCTATGAGAAAGCAGAAACGGCCTCTTGTTGGAAAGGCCTTTAAGGTTTAGTAATTACTAAGACACCTGGGCTTCTTCATTCCGATGAACGAGCCGAGCGATTTTGATTTGAGCAAATTGGGCCGCGCCGGCCTAGCCAACCGGCAAGAACCGCCACTGATTATTCTTTGGCGCAATAAATTGCTTCCGAGGAGAAACTATGTTTAAGACATTATCAATTGCGGCAGTTCTGGTCGGCTTTGCCGTCACACTGTCCGCGCAAGTATCACCCTATCCCGACACGTTCAAAGTGAACTACTTTTCGAACGCGAACACGGAAGGTTGTCTGGACGGTACCCTGCGTATCACCAACGTGGGAACCCAGGTCGGCTCAAAGAGCGATCCTTCCGGCAACCTGTGCGCCCTGATTTATGTGTTTGACCCGCAACAGGAACTGTCCGAGTGCTGCGGTTGCAAAATCACTCCGGATGGCCTGCTCACTCTGAGCGTAAACCACGATCTCACATCCAACACCCTGACCCTAATTCCCCTGGTGACCGGAGATGTGAAGATCGTCTCTTCCACCAGCTGCAACCCGACGAAACCGACGCCCGCTACCGGGATTCGCGCCTGGATGACTCATATGCAGAACTTCGTTCCTCCATTTGCTTTTCAAACCGAGACAGAGTCTACCGACAGCAACCTGAGCACGGGAGAATTGAACGGCCTGGCAGCTCGCTGCGCGGCGATTCAATTGGATGGCAGCTCACACGGCGTCTGCTCCTGCGGCTACAGCGGCCCCTCCTAAACGGCTCTTTAGTTGTTCATAAAATGAATTCTGCGCCAGACCCCACAACCGGGCCTGGCGCAGAACGGTTTTTAGTAATCCATTCCTGGACCACTGTGACCCATCGGATTCATGGACGGGGTGGATGTATGCTCCGGAATTTCGCTGATCATGGCTTCGGTGGTCAGCATTAACGACGCGATGGATGCCGCGTTCTGCAGAGCAGTACGTGTCACCTTCGTGGGATCGATCACTCCAGCCGCGATTAAATCCTCATAGACGCCAGTCGCAGCGTTGAAGCCGAAGTGCGGATCGTTATTCTCGCGGACCTTCTCCACCACCACCGCTCCTTCCAGACCGGAATTGACTACAATCTGGCGCAAGGGCTCTTCACAAGCGCGAGCGATGATGTTCAAACCGATCTGCTCGTCGCCTTCCAGTTTCTGATCCTTCAGCGACTTGGCGGCGCGAAGCAGCGCCACTCCACCGCCGGCTACGATGCCTTCATCCACGGCAGCGCGGGTGGCGTGCATGGCGTCCTCGACCCGCGCCTTTTTCTCTTTCATTTCGGTCTCGGTGGCCGCGCCCACCTTGATGATGGCCACTCCACCTGCCAGCTTCGCCAGCCGTTCTTGCAGTTTCTCGCGATCGTAATCGGAAGTGGTCTCTTCAATTTGCGAGCGCAGTTGTTTGATGCGGCCTTGAATGGCCTTGGATTCGCCGGCGCCGTCGATAATCGTGGTGATTTCCTTATCCACGGTCACTCGTTTGGCGCGGCCCAGATCTTCCAGTTTTACGCTTTCCAGCTTCACGCCCGTCTCTTCCACCAGCGACGTGCCCGCGGTAAGGATGGCGATATCTTCCAGCAAGGATTTGCGGCGATCTCCGAAGCCGGGGGCCTTGACGGCGCAAACCGCCAGAGTGCCGCGCAGTTTATTCACTACCAGCGTGGCCAGCGCTTCGCCTTCCACTTCCTCGGCGACGATCAGAAGTGGATGACCCGAGCGGGCGATCTGCTCGAGCAGAGGAAGAATGTCCTTCATGCTCGAGATCTTCTTCTCGTGGATCAGAATGTAGGGATCGTCAAGAACCACTTCCATGCGCTCGGAGTCGGTGACGAAATACGGCGAAAGATAGCCGCGATCAAACTGCATGCCTTCCACGGTGACTAACTCCGTTACCATGGTCTTGGATTCTTCGACAGTGATAACGCCGTCTTTGCCCACCTTCTTCATGGCGTCGGCGATAATGCTTCCGATGGTTTCATCGCTGTTGGCCGAAATACTGCCAACCTGGGCGATCATGTCGCCCGACACGGGCTTGGACATCTTCTGAACCGCTTCCACGGCGATCTTGACGGCTTTGTCGATGCCGCGCTTCATGGCCATCGGATTCACGCCGGATGTTACCGCTTTGACGCCCTCTCGATAGATGATCTGCGCCAGCACTGTCGCCGTGGTAGTGCCGTCGCCGGCCACGTCGGACGTTTTCGAAGCCACCTCGCGCACCATTTGCGCGCCCATGTTTTCGAGCGGGTCCTGGAGTTCAATTTCCTTGGCTACGGTAACGCCGTCTTTGGTGATGGTGGGGCCACCGTACTTTTTCTCGAGGACGACGTTGCGGCCCTTGGGGCCGAGCGTGACCTTCACCGCGTCCGCCAGTTGGTTCACTCCGCGCAGGATGGCCTGGCGCGAGTGGTCCGCATAAATGATTTGTTTGGCCATTTGATTAGCTCGCTTTCTTCGCAGCCACGGGCTGCTGATCCAACACGGCGAGGATTTCGTCCTCGCGCATGATCATGTACTCGGTCCCTTCGATGGTGATGTCGTTTCCGGAGTATTTTCCGAACAGGATACGGTCGCCAACCTGAACATCCAGTGCCACCAGGTTGCCGTCTTCCAGGCGCTTGCCCTTTCCGATGGCCATCACTTCACCCTCCTGGGGTTTTTCTTTGGCGGAATCGGGAATATAGAGTCCGCCTCGCAAGGCGTTTCCCTTTTCTTCAACTCGCTTGATTACAACGCGGTCATACAACGGACGAATTTTCATAGATTCAGGCCTCCCGGCCCTGATTAGTTAAAGTGAGGCTGCTTAAGAGAGTCGCTTTCAAATGGCTCGAATCTCTCGATATTCCGGTTCCCACATCGCATCGCCCACCTGTTGCACGATGTCTTTAAACTTCACGCGCGCCAGCCCATCCTGGACCGCGGCTTCGGCCACGGCAACCGCCACGGTGAGGGAAACGATCCGCAAGTCGTCGACATGGGGCAGCAGCGACGCGCCCGGCAGCCGTACCGCAACCAGGCTTGAGACCGCATTCGCGGCGGCGGCGAACATGTTGTCGCTGATGCGGCGGGAGCGAGAGACAATGGCGCCCAAACAGAGGCCGGGGTACAACATCGCGTTGTTCACCTGGCCGATGACATAGGTGACTCCGCGGTACGTTACTGGCTGGAACGGGCTGCCGGTGGCGATCAGAGCGCGGCCTTCGGTCCAGGCGATAAGGTCGGCTGGCGTGGCTTCCGCCATGGGCGCCGGATTGGAGAGTGGAAAAATGATGGGGCGCTCGCAATACTTCGCCATGCTCCGGACAATGGCTTCGGTGAAAGCGCCGGCAGCCGTGGAAACACCGATCAGCATGGTGGGCCGTGTTTGATTGATTACTTCAGCCAAAGCAAAGGTTCCATCCGGGTCGCGCTTCCAGCGTTTGACCTCGGCCGCCGAACGGGCATAGGGCGCTTGATAATCGCGTACCCGCTCACCCATGTCGTCGATCAGCAAGCCAGCTTCGTCCACCAGCCAGAAGCGCGCGCTGGCATCTTCTTTGGAAAGGCCTTCGCGCATCATCGCGTCGCGGATCTGATCGGCAATTCCCAAACCGGCGGTTCCGGCGCCAAGAATCACCACGCGCTGGTTCCGCATGGGAGACCCACATACGCGCACGGCGGAAACCACGGCCGCCAGTGTGATGACTCCAGTACCCTGCATGTCGTCGTTAAAGGTACACATCCGGCCGCGGTATCTCTCCAGGATGCGGCGTCCGTTGCTTGGCGAGAAGTCTTCCCATTGCAGCAGCGCGTTGGGGAAAAGCCTCGTAGCGGTCTCGACATAGGCTTCAATGAAAGCGTCATAGCGCTCGCCCCGAACACGGGCATGCCGGTTCCCGACGTACATGGGATCCTTGAGCAGGCTTTCGCGGTTAGTGCCCACATCCAGCATCACCGGAATTACACGCGTGGGATCGATGCCGCCTGCCGCGGTATAGATCGCCAGCTTCCCGATCGAAATTTCGATGCCGCCCACACCCCAATCGCCCAGTCCCAAAATTTGCTCGGCGTCGGTGGCCAGGATCAAATCGATGTCCTCGGGCCCAGCTTCCCGGTTCGCAAACGCCTCTGCGATCCCTTCCGGATGGTCGATCGAGAGATAAACGCCTCTGGGACGCCGGCACTCATGGTGATATTGCTGCATCGCCATACCGACCGTCAGGTCGTTGACGATCGGTATCATCTCGCGCAAGTGCCCCGCCAGCAATCGGTAGAACAAAACCTCATTGCGGTCGTGCAAAGCGGTTAAGTAGATGTTCTTATTGAGGGCATCGGGAAGGCGTTGATATTGGGCGTAAGCCGCCTTCACTTGCGCCTCCAGCGTGCTGATTACCGGAGGCAGCAGACCGGTGAGACCCAGTTCTCTTCGCTCCTCGGCCGTGAACGCCGTGCCTTTATTGAGCAGTGGCGTGGTCAGTACGGCCATGCCCCGCGCTTTGGTCTTATAGCAGTCTTCCCCATTTAACTCGGCACCAGGCAACCGTGCTGCCAATATAGGAATGACTCTCTGTCGCATCTTGATATTCCTGCTTCCGCGAATGTCGTTTTCTCTAGCACGCCCCGGCCCGTTGCCGGCACACCGGGGTGGCACATCCAAAGTCAAACTACTACGCGCGAGTGCGGACCAATCTGAGACTGAAGGCCGCACCTAAGGCGAGCAGCCCAAACAACCCGATCAGCGGCATCGGGCTGGCAGTTTTCGGCAACTCAGCGGTTACCGGAGCGTCATTCTGCGCCACGAGTACTTCGGCCGGCGGCGCGGTCACTACTTCTGCAATCTGCAGATCTTCTCCCGTGGGGTTCACTGCCAGAATCGGCGCCTGCTTCAGTGCCACTACCAGCGGCTCGTCCGGGGATGTGACCGGGGCCGTGACTTCGGGAGTAATCTCAACCGCCGTGTAAAGAACTGGAAAGGGGGTCACATTGGCTAGCTCGAGCGCTTTGGCCTTGGGATACACGAATTCGTCGCCAAAGTTCTTACCGGGGTAGAACCATGCCCGCAGCACTTCCGGCTGGCCGGGCGGCGTCTCCCGAAACGTCATCACGGTTTTGCTGGTTGCCTTCAACCGATAGTTCGGGACGGCCAGGATGGTGGCGTAGATCATCGTTTCGTCCTGGTTGAAGATCTGGACGATATGCCGGTCCGACTTCGAGTCCAGAACTTTGAAAACATAAGTGCCGGGAGGCAGCACGGCCCATCCCTGCATATGGACGCCCGGGGTCTCCACGGGCTGGCTGAACGTAATCACCGTCTTGCGGTTCCAGTCGTCGGCTTTCACGCTGGGAGAGAACGCTATCGCGATGATCGCCGCACAAAGCACGGCCGGTACTGCTTTTAACACATTCATTTACAATTCCTTCTTCCGATTTCAAATTTGTGAGCGGTTCCCACGCGCTCAACAAAGCACCCGTACTTCCGTCTGGCATATCTGCACTTCGGCCAGCAAAAGCAGGGTGGAAGACGCGTGCGGGGGAGCGTTTCCCGCCAAGGCAATGACCGCATTGTGTCAGATGACCAAATGAGGTCGAAGGTTTGCGGCCGAGCACGCACCTTGGGCATAACGCTTCCATCGCCGGAGCCCGAAGGGGACTAACGTGCCCAGGCCAAGCTGAGGTGAGAAGATGAAGCAGTTCCGAATATTGAGCGGGCTATTATTGGGTGCGGCCCTACTTGTTCCCGTAGCGGTGTCGGCTCAGGATCACGACCGGCGGTACTATGACCGCGATGGCCACGACTATCATCAGTGGAACGACCATGAAGATCGCGCCTATCGCATTTACCTGGGGGAGCACCACCAGGAATATCGTGAGTTCCGTAGAGTGAGGCCCGTTCATCAAAGGGAATACTTCAAATGGCGTCACGAACACCCGGATACCGCGCTCTTCAAGGTTGAGGTTCGTTAGCCGACGCGCCGCTCACTTCAGGTAGCGTGGGCGGCCTTTCGGCAAGCTGGTCACCGCATCTGGCGTGCCGTTTGGACTTCTGAGAGTGCGGAACTCGTGCCGATGAAACGAGGCTGCAAAGTGCGCTACCCCGCGACGCAGTACTCGACCCACCGCAACCAACTGTAGAGGAATGGTCCCATCCAGCATGGAAGGCCAATCAATACTCATCTCCACTAGCGCTCCTACCACTAGCGCTCCTACTATGACTGGGTTACTCGATGCGACGAAAACGCCTCCACTACTCACATTGACCGCCAGTCCGGCCCCTGAGAGCCGGGCCCCGGCCGCGGAGGATCGGAAGCGAACTCTCAGATCGAGTGGATAGCGGAACCTTAACCGGCGCTCGGCCAGAATGGGGCGGTTCGAAACTTTCTTGCTGAAATGTTCTCCCGGGAATGAGAGAATTTTGGCGAATGAATTCATTGGGATTGGCAACCAGCTAAGCCGAAGCCTGCTGCGCTTTGGCCTGCAGCACGCGGCTCACGGTATCGATCAAATCTGCGGGCCGAAAAGGCTTCGGGACGCATTCCAGGTCCGGCCAATCGCACCCGGCTTCTCCGGACATAAGCAGAACCGGCAGCTTGGAATCCATCCTGAGGACGCGATGGGCCAGCTCCAGGCCATTGATATTGGGCATCCTCACGTCGGTAAGCAGCAACGCAATGCTCGCTTGATGCTCCTGGTAGAAACGTATTGCCTCTTCGCCGTCGGCGGCGGTGATAACCGCGTATCCGGCGATCTCCAGGAACTTCTTCGCAAACGCACGAATGTCGAGGTTGTCGTCCACTACCAAAATTGTGCGGCGCTGCCTCTCGTCAGTCATGCTGCTGCGACTCCTGATGCTTGAATAACTTCAAACGGGGAGCTAATGCAGTATCGGGTATTCACCTTAGTTCCGTCTGTTCACAATTGCTCAACTGGGGAAATCGATGGCAGACCGGATTGCGGTGAGCGCTTTTGAACAGACCATCGGCAGGATATGTGTTAGTTTGAGCGGCGATAGTAGCGAACCGTGGTGGAAGGAGGTCATTTCATGAGTTCTCAAGCGGCGTCTGGTGTTTCAGTTCCTTTGGAATCAGTGATCCACACCCGCGAATTGAATCGCCGGCTACCGCGCCCGCCAGATTTTCCGGGAGTCATTCGGGCTCTGGTGACCCTGGCCCGGACCATGGCAGATTCGCCCGAGCGTACTCTCCAGCAACTGGTGGAAGCCGCGCTTGCCCTGTGCCAGGCGCATTCGGCGGGGATTAGTTTGCTGGAGGACGAAAACGGCCGCAAGATCTTTCGCTGGCACGGAGTTGCGGGTGAGTATGCGCCTCATTTGTGGGGCACAACCCCTCGCGATTTCAGCCCTTGTGGCACCGTATTGGATACAAACCAGGTGCAATTGATGTCGCGTCTGGAGCGTCATTTCGGATATTTTGCCGATGTCAAACCAGGCATCGCGGAGGCCCTGCTCGTCCCATTTCACGTCGGCGGGGAAGCAGTGGGCACCCTCTGGGTTATCTCCCATGACGACAGCCGGCAGTTCGACCGTGAAGACGTAAGGGTGTTGACCACCTTGGGGGAATTCGCGGCAGCCGCCTATCAGACTCTGTCCCGGTTGATTGCTTTGAAGGGGATCATTGCCACCATTCGAGAACCTTTGCTGGTGCTTGACGAGACGTTCCGAATCAAAATGGCAAGCCGATCGTTCTATCAGACCTTTCGAGTTACACCGGCTCTTACAGAAGGCCGCCTGCTTTATGAGATTGGAAACGGGCAATGGGATATCCCGGAGTTGCGCGTTTTGCTCGATGACGTCTTGTCCAAAGAAAAGGCCATAGAGAACTTTGAGATAAGACATGATTTCCCGGCGTTGGGGCCGCGGACGATGTTGCTGAGCGCTCGCAGACTGCGGCGCGAAGGAAATCCGACCGCGCTTATTCTGCTGGCCCTGGAAGACGTGACGGCGAGAAAGCAGATTGAGGATGAGCTGCTACGTTCCAATGAAGATGCGCAGCGTTTTGCTTACGTAGCCGCGCACGATCTTCGCGCCCCGCTGAATTCGGCCATGATGCTGCTGCAATTGCTGCAGCAGAAAACCGAAGCAAAGCTCACAAACGACGAGAGTCAGATGTTGTCGCTGGCGACAGCCAATCTTCAGCGGCTGCAAGCCTTGATGACCGACATGCTAGCGTACGCTCAGGTAGGGGGCACGGCGAAAAGAACCGCTGTACCTTTGCAAGAGCCGCTGCAAATGGCGTTGAGCAACCTTCAAAAAGATATTGAGGAGACCGGAGCCCAGGTAAACATTGGGCTCTTGCCCACTATAAGGACGGATCGCTACCAACTGACGCTGGTGTTTCAGAATCTGATCGGAAATGCCATCAAATTCCGCTCTGACCGGCCGCCCTGTTTGCAAATTGGCGCCAAGAAGGAGAAGGGGGAATGGACTGTGTCCATTGGCGATAACGGTCAAGGCTTCGATCCCCAATATGCCGAACAGATTTTCCTCCCGTTCAAGCGATTGCATGGCTCCGATACGCCGGGCAGCGGAATCGGCCTGGCCACCTGCAAGCGCATTGTCGAGCGGCTGGGCGGCCGGATCTGGGCGGAAGCGGCCCAGGGAACAGGTGCGACGTTTTATTTCACGCTGCCCCGCAAATAGCTCAGGACGGCAGGAAGTTAGTCGTGCAAGATAATGTTGAGCAGCGAACTATGAACTTCCAGGCCGCTGTCGTATTGGCCGCTATATTGGATGAATCCTAGCTTCCGGAACCGGTTCATGAAAAAGCTGACTCGGGAGCGAGTGGTGCCCACAATCTCGGCTAACGTTTCCTGGCTGATTTTGGGTATTACTAGCGACGGCTCGCCTTCC